>OLGY01000206.1_pt1 | contig 49947 bp, 40 predicted proteins | sample 1605951 | NCBI WGS metagenome assembly OLGY01 (sample SAMN03283280) | human gut metagenome | biome: human-associated habitat; material: feces | host: Homo sapiens | place: Peru | collected 2012
TCGGCGACAACTTCTAAATATTACCACACCGAAGTGTGTATGTCAACAACTTTTTCAGGTAATTTATAATCATGTCTCAGTGACATATCATGTTGTATACCCATAAAAGCTGTCGTCTGCTGTCTGCTCATGCGACAGCTTTTATAAAATACCACCACTGCAATCTTATGTCAAGGACTTTTTTTATTTATCTGACAATTGTGTGCAATTGTTCTAAACAACCTCCCCTACATATGGCTATTTATCTATTCTTCCTCTGGGTATGTAAATCCCCATGATCTTCTGAACTCTGTCATCATATCCATGACATCCTTTGTATATTCCAGATACATATCTCCATCACCGGATATCGCACTCTCCATATCCTGAAGCTCATACGCAAGGGCATCCGCATTTTCTCCGGCTGCAACAGTCTCAGTTTTGCCTGTATCTGTGTATGTGACCTTTGCCTCCCACGCTCTTGGATACTCCATCACCTCTATATATCCATTTTCACATGATACCATTCCACGTTTCGGCTGCTTCGAGTGAAGGGAGAGCATAACAGTTGCCATCTGGCCTTCCTTATTCATAAGCAAAAGTCCTGCCTGCTCATCCACTCCAGTAGGCGCAGGCTTAACCTGTGAAAGGAGCTTGTCTGGCTTTGAGTCCATGAACCACCTTATAAATGACAGGGCATACACACCTATATCCAGCATTGCCCCTCCCGCAAGGTTTCTGTTGAAAAATCGATTGTTCATATCATAGTCTTTGAAGCTTCCAAAATTCATGGTTATGAGATTGACTTTGCCAAGTGCACCTGAACGCAACAGTTCTTTAAGTTTTTTGTAAATAGGCATATGATAAATAGTCATCGCTTCACCTACGATCACATTATGCTGCTCTGCAAGTTTTATCATCTCTTCGAGTTCATCGCTGTTCAATGTTATAGACTTCTCCACCAATATATGCTTGCCATTCTCTATCGCTTTTCTCATAAACTGTATGTGTGTATTGTGTGGTGTCGTTATGTATATCACGTCCACCTCCGGATCCGTGAACATCTCATTGTACTCTGAATAAACCTTACCTATGCCATACTTCTCAGCAAATGCCACCGCTTTGTCATATGTTCTGTTTCCTACGGCATAAATGTTCTTACCATTCTTTTTGAGTGCCACTGCCATCTCATTTGCGATAACTCCTGTTCCGAGAACTGCCCATTTGATATCTTTCATGTCTGTTTCCTCCATATATAATTATGTATTTGGATTGTATATACACTATACATAAGCATCATGTCACTCCTTTGTATATGCCATCGCTTGTTCGTGTCTCACTATAGACTCGTAGGATTCCTTTCTCATAGATGCAAGCAACAGATATATTATCTCTATCACCATGGTTGCAGACACCCTTGAAAAGCAGTACCCATCAAGAAATAATTTTCCACGGGTAGCTGTCGTGATGTGATATGTGCTAAGCTCCGCAACACTTGACCTGTCATTATTGGTTATTGATATGGCGACTGCGCCGCGGCTCTTTGCCGCCTGCAATATCTGTATCACGCCTGTCGACTCCCCGGAGTTGGATATCGCTACCACAACATCCTTGTCGGTCAGATTATAACTGTATCCAAGTTCAGTCTCCCATATCGGTGTTGACATGGCACGTATACCTATCTGGTTAAGCTTATATGCCCCATCCATGGCAACCGGTATCGTATTGCCCACAGCCGCCATGAGTACCGTATCGGCATTGTTTATCACATCCAATATCTTTTTCAGTTCCTCTCTGTCGATCATGGCCACAGTTTGTCTCAGTTCTTCCATTTTATTTGACAGTATCCCCCTCAATGAGTCTTCAATGTCATCTACTGATACGTGCCCCGATATCTCACCTTCATCCTGGCTATCCACCAGCTCCCTCGCAAGCGATATCTTAAGATGGTGAAATCCCTTCAGCTCTATTCGTTTGCAGAATCTCGATACCGAGGCCTCGCTGACACAGCACTCCTTTGCCAGCTCCCCGACTTTCATGTCCACAACCTTCTTGGGATTCCTGACGATATAATCGCCTATTTTCTTTTCTGTATCAAAGAATGAATCCATAGATGCACATATTTGATTTATAACTGATCCTTCCATATTTTCCTATCTCCTTTCTTCTTTCGAAAATAATCCATCACATAGTGTTTTCTATACAATACCTCTGATAATTTTCTTAGTTAAATTTGTTTTCATATTTGTTGCAGACTTTAAATCTATTTTCATGCCATTTACAACTCTACCATTCTTCTCCCATCCAGTCAAACAAATGTATTTTCGCTTGAAACTCATTTATCAAATAAAAACAGAGTATCTGGAACCCCTATCACGATACTCTGTTTTGAATGACTTTCTTCTATATAAATATCTATTCGTTTTATTCGCCATGTGCAATATTTCTTGCTACGTATACACCGCTTGCAGATGCGTGCGAAAGGGAGTGTGTTATTCCGCTGCCATCTCCTATGATATACAGCCCCTTGTATCTTGTCTCAAGCTTATCATCTACTTCAACCTCCATGTTGTAGAATTTGACCTCAACTCCATACAACAGTGTATCTTCATTTGCCGTTCCTGGGGCTATCTTATCAAGAGCGTAGATCATCTCGATTATTCCATCCAGAATTCTCTTTGGAAGGACAAGGCTCAGATCTCCCGGTGTGGCATTGAGCGTAGGTGTGATGAACGCTTCCTCTATCCTGCTCTGGGTGGAGCGCTGTCCCCTTATGAGGTCGCCAAATCTCTGCACTATTACTCCGCCGCCCAGCATGTTGCTGAGTTTCGCTATGCTCTCGCCGTACCCGTTGGAGTCCTTGAACGGCTCTGAAAAATGCTTTGCCACAAGGAGCGCAAAGTTTGTATTATCCGTCTGTTTTGCAGGATCCTCATAACTGTGGCCATTTACCGTTATGATTCCATTAGTATTCTCAGTAACCACGGCACCCCTTGGGTTCATGCAGAAAGTTCGCACCTTGTCTCCATACTTCTCCGTTCTGTATACTATCTTGCTCTCATATAGCTCATCCGTCAAATGTGCAAATATAGCTGCAGGAAGCTCTACTCTGACTCCTATATCTACTCTGTTAGATTTTGTAGGCACATTAAGGTCCTTGCACACTGTCTCCATCCACTTACTTCCGCTTCTTCCCACGGATATGATACATTTGTCACAGAAAAATATACCTTTCTTGCAGCATACACTATATGTTCCATCCTCCATCTTTTCCACCGTTTGTATAGGAGTGTCAAAATAGAAATCCACCTTGTCCTGAAGATATGCATACAGATTCTCTAGAACTATATAGTTGATGTCCGTGCCAAGATGTCTGACCGAGGCATCCAGCAAATGAAGTCTGTTCTGCAGACACACTGTCTTGAATCTTGTGCCGGCAGTGGAATAAAGCTTCGTACCCTCTCCGCCGTACTCCATATTGATATCATCCACATACTTCATGAGGTCTATGGCCTCGTTCTTGCCGATGTACTCATACAGACTTCCGCCAAAGTCATTTGTGATATTGTACTTTCCATCGGAAAATGCACCTGCACCGCCAAATCCGCTCATGATCGAGCAGCTATCACATCCCACGCAGCTCTTGATCTTTGTGCCGTCTATCGGACATTTTCTTCTCTTAAGCTCATGTCCAGCCTCAAACACTGCAACCTTGAGATCCGGAGCCTGCTTTGCCAGCTCATATGCAGAAAATATTCCTCCTGGTCCCGCTCCAATAATTATCACATCATACCTCATACGCGCACCCTCCAAAATCATTTTATATTTTTTTGTTAAACCCTATCCACGCTCTGTATCCACACACACATATTTTTACACAAAAATATAGTTGACCACGGCAATCCATGTCGTAGTCAACTATTATCGGTAGCTGGTAGATACGCCCAACCATATTATGGGCTTATACATATAATTATATTTTCTATTCGCAAATACAATCACACTAATCATATTTACGATATCCTGTCTCAGTCAAATATCTGTGTTCATATGGATATTACAACATAACCCTTAGTTTCTCATCTTTAAAGATTATATCATATCGCCTATATTTTGCAAAGACATATATCTTGATCATACTGACATCATAATGATACAACGATTGCTGCGATGAGTGTTCCGAGCAAAAACAATACACATATTACTAAGAGGACTTTCATATGTTTTCTCTTTTTCTTTCTCATGGATTCTAAGATGCCCGTAGAATAAAACACCGCAACCAACAGTGCCCCTATTGCAATTCCAATAAGGGATCCTACCAAATAGTCATACACAGGAAGATTATTATCTCCGCCAAGCACCAACATCACCAGTCCTGCAACGAGCGAAACCAATCCCACTATGCTGATTATACGCAATCTCACCAGCAGTGTATTCTTCTCATTTTCTGCATAATCCGCTACAAGCTGCAATCTCTCTTTCTCTTCATTATTCACGTACTCACCCTTCCTTTCTCCATCAATGATATCCCTGATATCAACATCATAAAAATCTGCCAGCTCCACCAAAATACTGAGATCCGGCATGTTGCTGCCTGTCTCCCACCTTGATACACTGCGATTGGTTACTCCAAATTGCTCTGCAAGTTGTTCCTGGGTAAGCTGTTTTTCCTTTCTCAGATTTCTTAGAAATGAACCTACCTTTTTCTGATCCATATCTGTTTCCTCCTTTCTGCTAATATAGTAGTGTTTTTCGGGTGTTTTTTACAGGACACATTGCGGGAATTGGCTATTTTCAGCAAATATGTAAATGCAACAGATCACTAAATCAGGTTTAGTCTTTTTTATCATTTTAAGTCCCATACATAAAAATATAGTTGACCACGACATTTTTATTGTCGTAGTCAACTATTATCAGCAGCCGATAAATACCCCAGCCATATTATAGATCTATACGTATTATATTATTGTTTTTCTTCTATATTGCGTCTCTTCTATATAAATAATAATTAGCTATTATAACTCCAGCAGAATCAAAAATCATTTTTATATCTGCTTTACATTTATTATTTAACGATCCAATTTTTTAAAAATACGCGTTAATCGCCCTAACTTCCGATGAAATAAGTAATGATGAATACCATTCCTCCCCAGAATAATTCAACCAATCCGAAACAGATATTGTGGATGTTGTTATCTTATCAGCAACTTTCATAATAGCATCATATATCTCACACGTAAATTCACGAATTATTCAGTCAGCCTTAGCAACACCATTTTTTAAATAAGTTAATTGCTCTAGTATCTGTAATTCCTCATCTGTCAACATCATCCAGCACCCACATCCTTATTCAGATAAACTACATCTAAATTTTGCTACTATATTATCATCATTCAAGTACTCATCATAATTATACTTGGTTATTTTTTCAAATGCATTTTCTTCCATTATATAAAACTTATTAACACTATACAGTTTATGAGATTCTAAACTTTCTTTGTATTTCTTATTAAGCTTGTCAAGCATTTCTTTATTATCATCTGTGTTGAGAATAAAGATTTTATTCATTGCAGAAACATTGTTATCGTATTCCGAATTATTCTTATCTTTAACTTCAGTTATCTCTGAATATACTTTTACATTTTCTGAATTAACTAATTTTACTATAATATTTTTTATATATGATTCATAATCATCTCTTAATAATAGATTCAAATAATCATCAGTTATAATCTCTTTATCATCTATCTTAGAAACCGTTACTGTTACAATATCACTTTCTGTTAGTCCTTGGGGATAAACTATTAATTGTTCATCTTGTAGCGAGTTTGGCGCAATATAACCTTCATAAATAAATTCTTCATCATATTCACTATCTAAATATTTATATAACTCCTCAATTCTTTTGATTGCAATCCTCTGTGAAGATAACAAATCATCATAATTGGTAGATAATCCCGCTTCCTTTAATATTTTCTTCTGTCTACTTGTTAATTCTACTTGAGAATTCTTCTGTGAATGTTCTGTTTTTATTTTTTCACCACACCCTACTAAACATATAATAAGACAACAAATCAAAAATAATGCACTTTTTTTTCGCATGTCGCTATCCTTTCCAAAACTTAATATTATCCTTATCTGTTTTTTCAAATGCTACTCGAGTATCTATAATTGCTTTATGAGTTTCTTTAACTAAAGTATCTAATTGTGTTTGAACATTATTTAAAGTTTCTATAACGTTTTTTATTTTTCGACGTTTTCAACTTTTCCGTGTTGCCCTCATAATTACAGGATGCTACAATCGGGACATGTGTGCTACCATAACGGTAGGCGGTTAGTCCTTCACCAGAGGGACTGTGGTCTACACTCCGTTACGGTCGGTGCTAAACGAGTGCCACCGGCACTCAGCACCCCTCTGATTACATAGAAACCTTTTACAGGAAGAATTGGAAAGGAGGGCTAAGCCAATGAGTATCATGGATTTCATTGCAGTAGTTGGCTTCGGCATCACCTGCTTTTGTGCCGGATACACATTCGGTAAAGATAGTAATAAACCACAAAAGTAACCGCCCCAGACTCACAAACTGAACGATTACTCTTGTAATCAAAAAATATGTGGGCTAACCATCTATCGGTAGCACCTTTTTCTGTATTCACATTAACACACATATACATGTATGTCAAAATATTTTATCTACTGTCCCCTTAATATCCTATCCGTAAATCTCCTATCCTTAGAACTTCCCTCTGAGATTTTTATGTCATTTGTAGGGTCAGAGCTTATTTTTTGCTCTAAAATAGGGTCAAAATAGGGTCAAAAACCATTTTCAGGCAGAAAAAAAGACCTCCGAGGGCGAACCCTCGAAGGCCTGAAAATTCTTTATTTATGCGGTTTATCAGCGATTACTCGATGATAGTTGCAACTCTTCCTGAACCTACAGTTCTACCACCCTCACGGATAGCGAATGTAAGACCCTGGCTCATAGCGATTGGGTGGATGAGCTCGATTGTCATCTCTACGTTATCACCAGGCATGCACATCTCTGTACCAGCTGGAAGGTTACATACACCTGTAACGTCTGTTGTTCTGAAGTAGAACTGTGGACGATAGTTGTTGAAGAATGGTGTATGACGACCACCCTCGTCCTTTGTCAGAACGTAAACCTGTGCTGTGAACTTTGTATGACATGTAATTGAACCTGGCTTACAAAGAACCTGTCCTCTTACGATATCCTCTCTCTTGATACCACGAAGAAGAGCACCGATGTTATCACCAGCCTGACCTTCGTCAAGGAGCTTTCTGAACATCTCGATACCTGTTACTGTTGTCTTCTGGATCTCTGGCTTGATACCAACGATCTCAACTTCATCATTGAGGTGAATTACACCAGCCTCTACTCTACCAGTAGCAACTGTACCACGACCTGTGATTGTGAATACGTCCTCTACAGGCATGATGAATGGCTTATCTGTATCTCTCTGTGGATCTGGAATGTATGAATCAACTGTATCCATAAGCTCCATGATCTTGTCTCCCCAAGGTCCCATTGGATCCTCAAGAGCCTTAAGAGCTGAACCCTTAACGATAGGACAATCATTGAATCCGTACTCCTCGAGCTGCTCTGTAACTTCCATCTCAACGAGCTCGATAAGCTCCTCATCGTCTACCATATCACACTTGTTAAGGAATACAACGATGTAAGGAACACCAACCTGACGTGAAAGAAGGATATGCTCCTTTGTCTGAGCCATAACACCATCAGTAGCAGCAACAACAAGGATAGCACCATCCATCTGAGCTGCACCAGTGATCATGTTCTTAACGTAGTCAGCATGTCCTGGACAGTCAACGTGTGCGTAATGTCTGTGCTCTGTCTCATACTCAACGTGAGCTGTAGAGATAGTGATACCTCTTTCTCTCTCCTCTGGAGCCTTATCAATGTTCTCGAAATCTGTAGCTGTGTTACCAGCAACTCTCTCTGAAAGAACCTTTGTGATAGCAGCTGTAAGAGTAGTCTTACCGTGATCTACGTGTCCGATTGTACCGATGTTACAATGTGGCTTACTTCTATTAAACTTTTCCTTTGCCATGATATAAAATCCTCCTTAAAAATTATACCCCACGCGGGTTACTCGGCTAAAAATCATTATATAGAAAATACCAGAGATTTTCAACCATTTTTTATCTCTTTATACCAGCAGGCTAACGATATGTAATCTTTAACCTGCCGGCATATATAATTCTTTATTTATTTGACCTAAAAGACCAGGAAAATGCCTTTCGTCAAATATCTTACTTAGAATGCTCTGCGATAACCTTCTCCTGAATGCTCTTTGGACACTGAGCGTACTTCTCAAAGAACATTGAGTAGTTACCACGACCCTGTGTTGATGAACGAAGCTCTGTTGAGTATCCGAACATCTCTGCAAGTGGAACGAATGCTCTGACGATCTTACCACCGCCGATATCATCCATACCCTCGATCTGGCCTCTCTTAGCATTTAAGCTTCCGATTACATCGCCGAGGTACTCCTCTGGCATTGTAACCTCAACCTTCATGATAGGCTCAAGGAGAACTGGGTCAGCCTTAGCCATAGCCTCCTTGAATGCCATAGAACCAGCGATGTGGAATGCCATCTCTGATGAATCGACCTCATGGTATGATCCATCGTATACGTTAGCATAAACACCAAGTACTGGGTAGCCACCAAGGATACCAGCCTTAGCTGCCTCTTCGATACCCTCTCCAACTGCTGGGATGTACTCCTTAGGAATAGCACCACCGACAACTGTTGACTCGAACTTGAATGTCTCCTCACCGTTAGGATCCATAGGCTCGAACTTAACCTTACAATGACCGTACTGTCCACGACCACCTGACTGCTTAGCATACTTGCTGTCGATATCAACTGGCTTTGTGAATGTCTCCTTGTAAGCAACCTGAGGTGCACCAACGTTTGCCTCAACCTTGAACTCACGGAGAAGACGATCAACGATAACCTCAAGGTGAAGCTCACCCATTCCGGCAATGATTGTCTGTCCTGTCTCTTTGTCTGTATGAGCCTTGAATGTAGGATCCTCCTCAGCAAGCTTTGCGAGTGCCTCACCCATCTTACCCTGATCATTCTTGGTCTTAGGCTCGATAGCAAGCTCGATAACTGGCTCTGGGAATTCCATTGACTCAAGGATAACTGGATGCTGCTCATCACAGATTGTATCACCTGTTGTTGTAAGCTTGAAACCTACAGCAGCTGCGATATCTCCTGAGTAAACCTTATCAATCTCTTTACGAGCGTTGGCATGCATCTGTACGATACGTCCTACACGCTCCTTCTTATCCTTTGTTGCATTCAGTACATATGAACCTGAGTTCAGTGTACCTGAGTAAACTCTGAAGAATGCAAGCTTTCCAACGAATGGATCTGTCATGATCTTGAATGCAAGAGCTGAGAATGGCTCATCATCTGATGAATGACGAACAACCTCGTTACCATCTGGATCAACACCTGTGATATCAGGGATATCTGTTGGTGCTGGCATGTACTCGATAACACCGTCAAGCATCTTCTGAACACCCTTGTTCTTGTAAGCTGAACCAAGGAATACAGGAACTGCCTCACATGCGATAGTTGCTCTACGAAGAACCTTCTTCATCTCATCGATTGATGGCTCCTCGCCCTCAAGGTACATCATCATTAAGTCGTCATCTAACTCGCAGATCTTCTCGACAAGGTTCTCATGCCACTTGTCTGCAAGCTCCTTAAGGTCATCAGGGATAGTTGTGATCTCGATGTCCTCGCCCTTATCATCTTTGTAGTAGTATGCTTCCATCTCGAACAGATCGATCAGACCGATGAAGTCTGACTCTTTTCCGATAGGGATCTGTACTGGAATTGCATTCTTGCCCAGACGATCAATGATTGTCTGAACTGAGTAGAAAAAGTCTGCACCCATTTTATCCATCTTGTTGATGAATGCCATACGAGGTACATTGTATGTGTCAGCCTGACGCCATACGTTCTCTGACTGAGGCTCTACACCAGCCTTAGCATCGAATACACCTACAGCTCCGTCAAGTACACGAAGTGAACGCTCAACCTCAACAGTGAAGTCAACGTGTCCCGGAGTATCGATGATGTTGATTCTGTGCTCTAACGCGCCAGCCTTTGGTTTGTGATGATCCTCAAGTGTCCAGTGACATGTTGTAGCAGCTGAAGTAATTGTTATACCTCTCTCCTGCTCCTGCTCCATCCAGTCCATGGTAGCTGTACCGTCATGAGTATCACCAATCTTATAGTTAACACCAGTATAGTATAAGATACGCTCTGTAAGAGTTGTCTTACCGGCATCGATATGAGCCATAATACCAATGTTTCTTGTTCTGTCCAATGGATATTCTCTTCCAGCCAACGGATTGTCCTCCTTTTGCTAATTTTCGTAACACATCTATTGTGTCCCATATACACATAAGCATGCATGCAAATGCATTCTCACACAGAAAATTAGAATCTGTAGTGAGCGAATGCCTTGTTTGCCTCTGCCATCTTGTGCATGTCTTCTTTTCTCTTTACAGATGCACCTGTGTTGTTAGCTGCATCCATGATCTCCTTCGCAAGTCTCTCTTCCATAGTCTTCTCACTTCTTGCACGTGAGAAAGCTGTTAACCAACGAAGTCCAAGAGCCTGTCTTCTGTCAGGTCTTACATCGATAGGTACCTGGTATGTTGCACCACCGATACGTCTAGCCTTAACCTCGAGGAGTGGCATGATGTTGTTCATAGCCTCTTCGAATACCTCTAATGCAGGCTTACCAGTCTCTTCTGCGATACGATCAAATGCACCGTAGACGATCTTCTGTGCTACACCCTTCTTACCATCTAACATAATGTTGTTGATAAGCTTTGTAACGACCTTATTGTTGTAAATTGGATCCGCTAATACGTCTCTCTTTGCGATATGTCCTTTACGTGGCACGGTTCTTCCCTCCTTAATTATTTATTAAATCTTCGGTACTCACATTCTCTATATATGGAATGTGTTCGTGCTGTTATCTGTCTTAATTGTTTCTATCTAAAATATTATCTATATAAAAACATGACCTTACCAGCACAAATTAGAATTGCGTTCTAGCATGTTTTATTTTGCATCCTTAGGACGCTTTGCACCATACTTTGAACGAGCCTGACGTCTCTTTGCTACACCTGCAGTATCAAGAGTACCTCTGATGATATGGTATCTTGTACCAGGTAAGTCCTTTACTCTTCCACCACGGATAAGTACAACGCTATGCTCCTGAAGGTTGTGACCCTCACCTGGGATATAACTTGTTACTTCGATTCCGTTTGAAAGACGTACTCTGGCGATCTTTCTAAGAGCTGAGTTAGGCTTCTTAGGAGTAGCTGTCTTAACTGCTGTACAAACTCCTCTCTTCTGTGGTGAGCTTGTCTCTACTGGCTTCTTCTTGAGTGAGTTGAAACTTCTCTGAAGAGCTGGTGCAGTTGACTTCTTCTCTACTGTCTGTCTTCCTTTTCTAACTAACTGGTTAAATGTTGGCATGTTTTCACCTCCTGTATATAAATTAAAAATGATAAAGCATGTTTTTACACATGCTTTATCATTATATAGTCGAGTATTTTCTCTGTCAAGCATTTATTTGACAAATATTTTCTTAACGAACTCAAAAAATCTCTCTGTTTCCATTGTCAGTCTGGTCTGATTAAATTCTGTATAACCTTCATTTACAAGAAACGCCTGACCCATTATATATTTGTGCATTTCCTCATTTATCTGATCTGCAACAATCTCATCACAGTGAAGTGTCTCAACTAACATCTTCTCTGTCCTGGTATCCTTAAATAGTCCATGTCCCGAGTCATTGTCTGCAACGAGCTGTCTGAACAACACCCTCTCACTGTCTGCAAACTCACAGACAATGGCGGTCTGGCTGACATAATCAGCATTCTCTTTCTTACGCAGGCTTTCCTTCAGGGAACCATAAACCTCATTTATACGATCTGTTGTAATCTCTATAACAGCACCCATATCAACAAAATTCTCATATATTGGTTGTGTTGAACAGGAAATCTCTTTTGCCAGTTTTCTTGCTGTTATTGCAGCAATTCCTTCTCTTCTGGCAAGGTTATACGCAGCTTCTAATATACCTTCTTTATTGATTTTCTTTACAGCAGCCATATTATTCCATTTCTTTCTTACTAAATATTTCCAAAAAGAAATCCGGCATATTCTATTTCCCACAGGTATATCTGAATACCTTTATGAGAAATTGACATATCCCGGATTCCCCTTATATCCTTCATGTCGAGCAGCTTCGCAGCCACTACTTTTTTATATACATCCAAGCAAATGAGTGATTACTCTTCGTCAGCATCTCCGGCTGAATCGAGGGTCTCAAATACGATCTCCTCTGAATTTACATCCTCTAACTCTTCGTAATCATCTGTATCCTCATCTTCATCAAAGAAGTTAAGCTCTTCCATATCAGTGTCAAGCTTTACTGAACGATATCTCTTCATTCCTGTACCAGCAGGTATAAGCTTTCCGATGATAACGTTTTCCTTAAGTCCGATAAGTGGATCAACCTTACTCTTGATCGCAGCATCTGTAAGAACCTTTGTTGTCTCCTGGAATGATGCAGCCGACATAAATGAATCAGTTGCAAGTGATGCCTTTGTTATACCAAGCATTATCTGTGTTCCTGTTGCAGGCTCCTTGCCCTCTGCGATAAGCTTCTCATTTGTATCTTCAAACTCAAGCAGATCTGCCTGTGTTCCTGGAAGATAATCTGAATCTCCCGGCTCATCAATTATAATCTTCTTAAGCATCTGTCTTACGATGATCTCAATGTGCTTATCATTGATATCAACACCCTGAAGTCTGTAAACCTTCTGAACCTCACGGAGCATGTAATCCTGAACTGCACGAACACCCTTTATCTTAAGGATATCATGCGGATTAACTGATCCCTCTGTAAGTTCATCACCAGCCTCAAGTACCTGGTCATCAAGAACTCTGATACGTGAACCATAAGGAATAAGATATGCCTTCGACTCACCTGTCTCATCGTTTGTTATGACAACCTCTCTCTTCTTCTTGTTGTCACGGAGCTGTACCTTTCCGCCAAATTCTGCAATGATCGCAAGTCCCTTTGGCTTTCTGGCCTCGAAAAGCTCCTCAACTCTTGGAAGACCCTGTGTGATATCACCACCGGCAACACCACCTGTATGGAATGTTCTCATTGTAAGCTGTGTACCAGGCTCACCGATTGACTGTGCAGCGATAATTCCAACTGACTCACCAACCTGTACAGGCATTCCTGTTGCCATGTTCGCACCGTAGCACTTTGCGCACACACCGAGGTGTGACTTACATGTGAGGACTGTTCTGATCTTAAGCTTTGCATCTGATCTTACAACTTCGTTTCCATCGTCATCCTTAACGGTGAATGGAACGCCGTTGGCATCGACACCCTTCTTAACAATGAGCTCAGCTCTCTTAGGAGTTACCATATGATTTATCTTGACAAGCATGTTGCCCTCTGCATCATATACAGACTCTGCAAGGTAACGTCCTGTGATTCTCTCCTGAAACTCCTCGATCATTTCCTTGCCCTCTCTGAAGGCCTCAATGACCATACCCGGAATTGAATCTCTTCCTATACTACAATCAGGCTCTCTGATTATAAGATCCTGTGATACATCTACAAGTCGTCTTGTCAGGTATCCTGAATCGGCTGTACGAAGAGCTGTATCTGACAGACCCTTACGAGCACCATGCGCTGAAATGAAATACTCCAGAACGTCAAGTCCCTCTCGGAAGTTAGACTTGATTGGGAGCTCAATGGTCTTACCTGTTGTATCTGCCATCAGTCCTCGCATACCTGCAAGCTGCTTGATCTGCTGATTAGAACCACGGGCTCCAGAATCAGCCATCATGAATATATTGTTATATTTATCAAGACCTGCGAACAGGAGATCCTGCAGATGCTTATCTGCCTTCTCCCAGATCTTAACTACTGCCTGATATCTCTCCTCGTCTGATACAAGACCACGTCTGAACTTCTTGGTGATCTGGTCAACGAGCTTCTGTGCATCCTCAAGGATATCCTTCTTCTCATCAGGCACCTTCATATCTGAAATAGATACTGATATAGCACTTCTTGTTGAATACTTATATCCTATTGCCTTGACATCATCAAGAACCTCTGCAGTCTTTGTTGCACCGTGTGTATTGATACACTTGTCAAGGATTGGCTTGAGCTGCTTCTTTCCTACATGGAAATCTATCTCAAGCTTCAGAGCGTTCTCACGAACAGTTCTGTCTACATATCCGAGATCCTGTGGAATGATCTCATTGAAGAGGAGCTTTCCAAGTGTTGTATCGATAACACCTGTAACTTCCTCACCCTCGAACTCACCGGTTCTTCTTACATGGATCTTGGTGTGAAGTGTAATTCCACCATTCTCATATGCAAGTATTGCCTCATTCTTGGACTTGAAATATCTTCCCTCTCCGATCTCGCCTTCCTTTTCCATTGTCAGATAGTAGATACCAAGTACCATATCCTGTGAAGGAACGGCAACAGGTGCACCATCTGATGGCTTCAGCAGGTTGTTAGGTGAAAGCAGAAGGAATCTACACTCAGCCTGTGCCTCTACTGTAAGTGGAAGATGGACAGCCATCTGGTCTCCATCGAAATCGGCATTGAAGGCTGTACATACGAGTGGGTGAAGCTTTATAGCCTTACCGCCTACAAGCACTGGCTCAAATGCCTGGATTCCAAGTCTGTGAAGTGTAGGGGCACGGTTAAGCATAACCGGATGCTCCTTGATGACATCCTCAAGGATGTCCCAAACCTGTGGCTCAAGCTTCTCTACCATCTTCTTTGCCTGCTTGATATTGTTTGCCTTACCTGTAGCTGTAAGCTCCTTCATAACGAATGGCTTGAACAGCTCGATAGCCATCTCCTTAGGGAGACCGCACTGGTAAATCTTAAGCTCTGGTCCAACTACGATAACTGAACGTCCTGAGTAGTCAACTCGCTTACCAAGAAGGTTCTGACGGAAACGTCCCTGCTTACCTTTCAGCATCTCTGAAAGTGACTTCAGTGCTCTGTTACCAGGGCCTGTTACCGCACGTCCACGTCTACCGTTATCTATAAGTGCATCAACTGCCTCCTGAAGCATTCTCTTCTCATTTCTCACGATGATCTCAGGAGCACCGAGATCAAGGAGTCTGCGGAGACGATTATTTCTGTTGATAATTCTTCTGTACAGATCGTTGAGGTCTGATGTTGCAAATCTTCCACCTTCAAGCTGTACCATAGGTCTGATATCTGGTGGGATAACAGGTATTACATTCATGATCATCCACTCAGGTCTGTTCTCTGATGTTCTGAATGCCTCCATTACCTCAAGTCTCTTGATGATCCTTGTACGCTTCTGGCCGCTGCATGTCTCAAGCTCTTTCTTAAGCTCTTCGCTCTCGGCATCAAGGTCTATTGCCTTGAGAAGCTTCTGTATAGCCTCTGCGCCCATCTCTGCAACGAATGAACCGTAACCATACTCCTTCTCTGCCTCTCTGAACTCCTGCTCGTTGAGGATCTGCTTGTAAGCAAGCGGAGTATCCTTTGGATCTGTTACTATATATGATGAGAAGTACAGTACCTTCTCAAGCACTCTTGGTGATATATCAAGGATCAGTCCCATACGGCTAGGGATTCCCTTGAAGTACCATATATGTGATACAGGAGCAGCGAGCTCAATATGTCCCATACGCTCTCTACGAACGTTGGACTTTGTTACCTCAACTCCACACTTATCACACACGATTCCCTTGAATCTGATCTTCTTGTACTTACCACAATTACACTCCCAGTCCTTCTGTGGTCCAAATATTCTCTCACAGAACAGACCGTCCTTCTCAGGCTTAAGTGTTCTATAGTTGATAGTCTCAGGGCGCTTTACCTCACCATGTGACCATTCTCTTATCTTTTCAGGAGATGCAAGTCCGATTTTTATTGCGTCAAAGTTCAATGACTTTTCCTGTTCTGCATTGTCTACATTGTATTCTGGCATCTTACAAAGCTCCTTTCTTATTCTTCCTCATTATTATCCATATAATCTGAATCGCCGAGGTCTTCCATATCACTTATATCGCCGTTCTCATCAACCTCTGAGAATCCGCTTGCCTGAAGCTCATCTGCGTCATCGCCTCTGAACACCTCAGGTGCATCGCTCTCATCCATATCATCGTCTCTGTCTGATGATCTGTCGCTGAGAAGTCTCTTGATACTTGTGTTGTAATCATAAGCTTCCATGGTCTCGCTGAGATCAACTTCAACCATCTTCTTGTTGCCTTCCTCGTCCTCTTCCTCTCTTACGACTCTTACATCAAGTCCGAGAGCCTGGAACTCCTTGAGAAGTACCTTGAATGACTCAGGCACACCAGGTGCTGGTATATTGTCGCCCTTGATAATAGCCTCGTATGTCTTAACACGTCCTACAACATCATCAGACTTAACTGTCAGAATCTCCTGCAGTGTGTATGAAGCACCATAAGCCTCAAGAGCCCAAACCTCCATCTCTCCGAAACGCTGTCCACCGAACTGAGCTTTACCACCCAGTGGCTGCTGTGTTACCAGTGAGTACGGACCGGTTGAACGAGCATGGATCTTATCATCAACCAGATGGTGCAGCTTGAGGTAATGCATGTAACCGATAGTTACAGGGGCATCAAAGTTCTCACCTGTTCTACCATCACGGAGCTGAACCTTACCTGTTCTGTTGATAGGCACGCCCTTCCACTCTGCTCTGTGGTCTCTGTTCGTGTAGAGGTAATCCATAACCTCAGGCTTTACTGTATCCTTGTACTTAGCCTCGAAGTCTTCCCATGTACCATTTGCATAGTCATTGGCCATCTCCAGCGTATCCATGATGTCAAACTCTGTAGCACCATTGAATACAGGAGTGGATACCTTGAATCCAAGGACCTGTGAAGCAAGTCCGAGATGGATCTCGAGGACCTGTCCAATGTTCATTCGTGAAGGAACGCCCAGTGGGTTAAGCACGATATCAAGAGGACGTCCGTTTGGAAGGAATGGCATATCCTCAACAGGGAGCACTCGTGAAACTACACCCTTGTTACCATGACGACCAGCCATCTTATCTCCGACCTGAATCTTTCTCTTCTGTGCTATATATACTCTGACCTTCTTATCTACGCCTGCTGGAAGATCGTCTCCATCAGCACGTGTAAATACCTTTGCATCTATAACAATACCGAATGCTCCGTGTGGAACCTTCAGTGATGTATCTCTTACCTCTCTTGCCTTCTCACCGAAGATGGCACGAAGAAGTCTCTCCTCTGCTGTCAACTCAGTCTCTCCCTTTGGAGTAACCTTTCCAACGAGGATATCACCGGCACGAACCTCTGCGCCGATTCTGATGATACCATTCTCATCAAGATCCTTGAGGACATCATTTGACAGACCTGCAAGATCTCTTGTGATCTCCTCCTTACCAAGCTTGGTATCACGAGCCTCACACTCGTATTTCTCTATATGAATTGATGTGTATACATCATCCTGTACAAGTCTCTCGCTGAGGAGAACCGCATCCTCATAGTTGTAACCTTCCCATGTCATGAAACCGATCAGTGGGTTCTTACCAAGCGCGATCTCACCACCGGATGTTGAAGGACCATCTGCGATAACCTCTCCTGCCTTTACGTGATCACCCTTGAACACGATAGGTCTCTGGTTCATACAGTTACCCTGGTTGCTTCGTGCAAACTTGATGATGTGATATACATCCTTTGTTCCATCCTCATCTGCTCTTACACAGATCTCTGTGCTGTTTGAATACTCTACAACACCGTCTCTCTTGGCAACGACGCAGACACCTGAATCTACAGCAGCCTTTGCCTCCATACCAGTTCCAACTACTGCTGACTCTGTCATCATAAGAGGAACCGCCTGACGCTGCATGTTTGATCCCATGAGGGCACGGTTAGCATCATCGTTCTGAAGGAATGGGATCATCGATGTAGCAACTGAGAATACCATCTTAGGTGATACATCCATGAGATCAACCTTTGACTTAGGGAACTCGGTTGTATCAGCTCTGAATCTTCCTGATACATTGTTCTTGACAAAGTGTCCATTCTCATCTATAGGCTCATTAGCCTGTACTACTCTGTATCTGTCCTCCTCGTCTGCTGTAAGGTAAACAACCTCATCTGTAACAACAGGGTTAGAAGGATCTGTCTTATCAAGCTTTCTATATGGAGCCTCAACGAAACCATACTCGTTGATACGCGCATATGTAGCCAGTGAGTTGATAAGTCCGATGTTAGGACCCTCAGGGGTCTCGATAGGACACATTCTACCGTAGTGTGTATAGTGTACATCTCGAACCTCGAATCCGGCTCTGTCTCGTGAAAGTCCACCAGGACCAAGGGCTGAAAGTCTTCTCTTATGAGTCAGCTCTGACAGAGGGTTATTCTGATCCATAAACTGTGACAACTGTGAACTTCCGAAGAACTCCTTAACAGCAGCCGTTACAGGCTTGATATTGATAAGGGACTGAGGTGTGATAGACTCAGCATCCTGTGTTGTCATTCTCTCTCTTACGACTCTCTCAAGTCTTGAAAGACCGATTCTATACTGGTTCTGAAGAAGCTCTCCAACCGCTCTGATACGTCTGTTGCCCAGATGGTCGATGTCATCGTCATTACCAATGCCATACTCGAGGTGAATGTTGTAATTTATAGAAGCAAATATGTCTTCCTTTGTAATATGCTTTGGTACGAGGTCTGACATGTCTCTCTCTATGGCAGCCTTGAGCTTCTCTGTATCATCACCATACTCCTCGAGGAGTCCCTCGAGAACCGGATAATATACTCTCTCCACAATGCCAAGCTCAGCAGGATCAAAATCCACATAGTTGGCAATGTTGACCATCATATTAGAAAGAACCTTAACGTTTCTCTCCTCTGTCTGGATCATAACATAAGGAACTGCTGCATCCTGAATTGTGTCTGCAAGTTCCTCTGATACTGTTGTTCCAGCTTCAGCGATAACCTCTCCTGTGCTAGGATCGATAGCATCCTCAGCAAGGACATGTCCTGCTATACGAGCCTTGAGAGCAAGCTTCTTGTTGAACTTGTAACGTCCAACCTTTGCAAGATCGTATCTTCTCGCATCAAAGAACATAGCATTAATAAGGCTCTCTGCATTCTCAACTACTGAAGGCTCGTCTGGTCTGATCTTCTTGTAAAGCTCTACCACGCCCTCTGCATATGACTTTGCAGGGTCCTTGTTAAGACTCTCCATGATCTTTGGCTCCTCGCCAAATAAATCTATGATCTCCTGATCTGTTCCAAGACCAAGTGCACGGATAAGAACAGTTACAGGTACCTTTCTGGTTCTATCCACACGAACATAGAATACATCGTTGGAATCTGTCTCATACTCCAGCCATGCACCTCTGTTAGGAATTACTGTACATGCATACAGCTTCTTACCAACCTTATCATGTGTTATATCATAGTAAATACCAGGTGAACGCACTAACTGGCTTACTATAACTCGCTCTGCACCATTGATAACGAATGTTCCTGTCTCTGTCATAAGAGGAAGATCACCCATGAATATCTCATGATCTGACATCTCCTTAGCATCTCCGACTCTGAGTCTGACCTTGACTCTGAGAGGCGCCGCATATGTTGCATCTCTCTCCTTGCATTCCTCGATACTGTACTTCAAGTCATCTTTACAGAACTGGAAATCTACGAACTCAAGACTATACTGTCCAGAGTAATCAGTGATAGGAGAAATATCCCTGAATGCTTCCTTCAGACCGTCAGTTAAGAACCAGTTGTATGAATTCTTCTGAACCTCTATGAAGTTAGGCATCTCCAGGACGTCCTTCTGCTTAGCGTAGCTCATTCTGTAGCCTTTTCCAGACTTGACAGGACTAATTCTGTTCTTTTCCATCGACACATTCACCCCTTGGAATTTATTTTTATGCTTTTTAAGACAAACCTTAGTTTAAATAAGTGTTTTAAAGCCATTTATCAGCCTATTATGATGTGTATGCACACGAAGCCATAATAGTGACAGTTTACTATCCTAACAGCAAATGCAATATTTGTCAACTATATTTTGGAAATTTTTTAGATTTTTTTATTAATTTAGAAAAGATGTATAGAAAAACCGGCCCGGCGGGATGAGATCCATCTCCGCCAGGCCGAATAATGTCTGATAATAAAATAAGGATCAAATTACTTTAATGTAACCTTAGCGCCCTCAGCCTCGAGCTTTGTCTTAGCTTCCTCAGCCTCTTCCTTAGTAGCGTCCTCCTTGATTACCTTTGGAGCACCATCTACAGCGTCCTTAGCTTCCTTAAGACCTAAGCCTGTAAGCTCACGAACAACCTTGATAACCTTAACCTTGTTAGGACCAACCTCTGTAAGCTCTACGTTGAATGAATCCTTCTCCTCGGCTGCTGCTGCACCGTCAGCACCTGCTGCTGCAACTACAACACCTGCTGCTGCTGATACGCCGAACTCCTCTTCACAAGCCTTAACTAAGTCGTTTAACTCTAATACTGATAAACCTTTGATTACTTCAATAATTTCCTGAGTTGTCATTATGTTTTTCCTCCATATAATATAATTTGTTATTTTGTAATGCATCCACACATCATTCTCGTATCATGCGGATACCCTTTGTCCATGATATAGACAGTTGAATATCTGACAGCATATACTCCCGGCAGTGCCGCAATATACATCAGATGTTCTATCAGGCTTAATATTAAGCCTCCTTCTGCTCTGCGATCTGCTTGATAACACGAGCGAAGTTTGCGATAGGTGACTGGATACTTCCAAGGAACTTGGAAATAAGCGCGTCTCTTGAAGGGATCTTTGCGATAACCTGGATTCCTTCTGCATCGTAGAATGTACCTTCTACAACGCCGCCCTTAAGCTCAAGAGCTGGGGCATTCTTTGCGAAGTCTGCAAGAACTCTTGCAGCCGCTGTAGCGTCATCCTTGCAGATTGCAAGACCAGTTGGTCCCTCTAAACAACCCTTAAGGCCTTCGAACTCTGTTCCCTCGATAGCGAAGTTAACCATTGTGTTCTTGTATACCTTGTATACAACACCAGCTTCTCTTAAATTCTTACGGAGCTGTGTATCCTGCTCAACTGTAAGACCACGATAGTCTACAACTACTGCAGTAGCAGCGCCTTCAAGATTTGCCTTGATCTCTTCTACTATTGGCTTCTTTAACTCTACCTTTGCCATAATGCGCCTCCTTATTTTACTAATGACTGCACATTCCAAGATATAAAAAAACTCTCAAAGCCCTAAGACCTGAGAGTAGATTGTTAATTCAATAACGATATCTTTCCTCGGTAGGTGATATAACATCTTACGCCCTGTGGCACCTACTGTCTTCGGCAGTTCATCGTTGCTTAATGTAACACACTGCAAATGCAATGTCAACAATTTTTTTATTTTTTACCCGGTCTGACTCAAATCCGTTTATTGCCAGGCTCACGCTCACGCGCCGATCGTCTCATCCACAGCATTTGCTATTGCGTCTGCTATGGCTTCAAAATTGTAATCATACAGGTAATTGTCGTAATCGTTGTTGATAAAGCCTGTTTCTATGAGCACTGCGGGCATTTCAGTCCGGCGCAGCACCGCCAGCCCCGGTCTCTCATCAACATTTATATTTCGAAAACCCAGCTTTTCAAGCTCGCTGTTTATCTCCTGCGCAAGATCGTATTTTATTCCGCTCTTATCATAGACAAGGGTCTGCACTCCACTGTATTTGTTGGCTTCTGGTGCAGAGTTGCGGTGAAGCGATATAAAATAATCTGCGCCGCTCTCATTTCCCTTCTGCGCTTTGCGGACCGGAGAATCGTATACATCCTCCGTTCTGGTGTATGCCACATCATATCCCCTGCGGGTGAGTTCATCCCCAAGAGCAAGTGCAAGATTCAGGTTATCGTTCTTCTCAAGCCTGCCCTCATACGATGCACCGTTGTCATATCCGCCGTGCCCGGCATCTATCATAATTTTTGTTGCCATATAAAACATCCACCCCCGGTTGTTTATTCCATTTATAATATGTAACAACCGGGGCTGTGATAACACGTTTATTCAAGCTTTATTATTTGAACCAGAGATCCAGATCCACATCTCCGGATATACCATCAACGGTTCCTGATTCGGTGTACTGCCATCCTGTATATTTGTATGGGAAATTAGGAACATTTGCATAGTGCGCAAGCCACAGCTCGTAATCCCCGAGTCTGTCCATATCCAGACACTGTGCAAACATATTCCTGCTGGCATATATCATCGGCGTGTAGCCTGCTGCCTTTATCGTCTCACAGAAGCCGACTATTCCATCCGTTCTCTCATCATTCGATGCGTTGTCGCCTCTCGCCTCACTGTCGCCGATGAGCTCCGAGTCGATAACTATAGGATACTTAACGTTCATCTTGCCTATCTGTTTGAGGACAAAATTCGCTTCCTCTACACCCTCGTCATATGTTATCGCCTGGGTGAAAAAGTAAAGTCCTGTCGGTATTTTGTATTTAATGACGGCCGCCTTGCTGTCCTCAAAGCTTGAATCCAGCATCAGTCCGCCCTGTGTGTAGCCTCTGTAACCCACTCTGAGCATAACAAAATCTATGTCTTTGTTCTTCGCCAGAGTCTCCCAGTCTATGTCCGACTGGAATGTTGACAGATCCACACCCACCAGTGTGTCCTTTATATTGTCATCGCTGTAATGCATATATCCATCGTCGCCCGTGTAGAACTTCTCAACATCGAGATTGTTTCTCTCCACCTTGTCGCTGATCTTGTACAGCAGTGCATCAGGGCCGAGTTCTCCGACATTGATGTACGCTGTCGGTATATAGTTCCAGTAATTGTCATATATAAGACTGGTTATCTCCGTATCCTCGAGCGTATATCCCGATTCATAGGAAAGCCCCGGAGATGCCTTGGAGTTGGTAAATCCTCCCGCTCTTCCTATAAATATTCCTATAACAATTCCAGCAATAAGACATACCGATCCAACCAGTATGCACCAGTTTCTGGTAAATTTCTTTATCTGTTGTGTGTCCATATCTCTACCTGTCTCTTCCTTCTTAGCTTAGTCCGCCTTAGCCCGCATACACTGATTACATATTATCAAGGAAATGTTCCGTGCCAAGCCGCAAATGTATGACCTTGTCATACTTCTTCTTTATGGCATGTCTGAACCTTCTCGCCTCACTGTGTGAGAACATTCTCTCAAGATCCGCTTCTCTGAGTATCGGTTCATCACAGAGTATCTTGTACTTGATGTTCCAGTCATACATAAGACTTGTGCAGTTATCTATGCTCACCCGCAGCATCGTTTCTTTGTTTTTTCCCATGAACACGCTTCTGTTCCACCTGTGTTTTGCTACCGAATTCTTGGCATCAAATACAACCTCAGCCCCCGGATACTTCTTCCATATCGCATCCAGGAACGACTTCAGCTTGTCCTTGTCAAAGTATCTCATCATATCATATACAACAAACAGGATCGCCACATTCTGAGGCTTCTGCACTTCATCAAGCCATTCGTAATCAAATATTGAACTTCCTATGTTGACCTCTCTGTCCCGGACCTCCATGTATTTTCTTCTTATATCTATGCGCTCCGGGAGATCAACATTGTACCACTTTATACGGCCGTTATCCACACGGGAAAACATGGTATCCAGTTCGCATCCTACATTGACGATAATTCCGTCCGCATATCTGTTTATGAAGTTTCGGACCCTCTCATCAACGGCGACCAGCCTCTCCATTATGACTGTCCTGTCGTATAATGTGTATCTGGCATTTCTCTTCTTATGCTCGATGCCTAATTTGTCCGTGAGCTTTATGGCCTCGTTGTCCTCATATAACCTTGGATAACGCTCCGCCATCATCGCCCTGCACCAGATGTCATTCTCTATGTCAGCAGGTACAAAATCCGAATCTCCCTCGATGCATCCGGCGATCTTCTTCATGATGGTCTTGCACTCCGGTATGAGGGGATGCTCGAGATAATCGTGCGTCACCGCATAATACTGATAATAATGCACCTTCATATTCGTCCTGCTCGCGTTATCATACAGCCTTCTGGCATAGCAGTTTAGCATGTCGTCATTTGTCGTGAATATATCCATCTCGTCGCATATATCCGTTATGTCGTAATACACCGGACTTGTCACATCCGTCCTGCCTGCCGCATCCTTCACCCAGTAAGCAGAGAGAAAATGCTTTATCTCCGGCGTGTAGTAATATCTGTACATAAAACGGCTCTTGTCACTCATCTTCTGTTCAAGCTCCGTGTCCTCAAACTCTGTGTCAAGAACCGGAGAGCACAGTATAAGCTTGTCCGGTCTTCTCATGCCCTTCTTCCACAACTGTATGGCAAGCGATAACGCCAGACAGCCTCCGGATGAATATCCGAGAAGCACCAGACGCTGGGCATCCTCCGAGTCACACAGCTTGTCATACGCACCCGTAAGCATATCCAGTGCCTCTGTCACCGAATGTTCCGGCGCAAGCGGGTATATCGGAACCACCGCACCGTAGCCGGTTCTCTCCACCGTGTCGAACACAAACTTCCATTCATTGTGTGTTATCCTGGACACAAATCCCCCGCCGTGTATATACATGAAAAATTCCGTCGTCCTGCCGCTTTTAGGCATCACATAAAAGCACAGTCCGCCCTTCTCAAACACCGATCTGACATTAAACTTATCTTCATTATAAGAAGGCGGATTATAATCCTCTTTTTTGTGAAGCTTAACCGCTGTTTTATATATGTCAGAGGCTTTCATATGCCTGTCATCAAGCATGACGTGCCCCATCTTTTCTATTGCAATAGTTAAGTAATTCTGACTCTCCATTGTCCGCCTTTCCAAATGTCCGGTCTACAACTCTCTTTCAGTTATTTTTGCACATGTCAATAATATAATCAAGAAATGATTTTATTTACTGTTGCAATATTGTCAATTTATGATATTATAATTGCGGTAAACAGGATGCATACAGCATAGAAAGGCAAATCTTATGAATATTACGATGTTAAAGAGTAAGATACACCGCGCAGTTGTAACTCAGGCTGAGCTCAATTACGTCGGCAGTATAACTGTAGATTCTGAGCTTTTAAAGGCCGCCGGAATCCTTGAGTATGAATTAGTACAGATTGTTGACATAGAAAATGGTAATCGTTTCGAGACATACACCATAGCCGGAGAGCCGGGATCAGGAGTTATGTGCCTCAACGGCGCTGCTGCCCGTCAGGTCCAGGTCGGAGATCACATCATTCTCATGTGCTACGCATCAATGACACCTGAGGAGGCAAAGGAGCACACGCCTAAGGTCGTATTTGTAAATGATGACAACTCCATCTCACGTATTACCGATTACGAGAAGCACGGAGAGCTTTTCAGCTAGATCATATCCGAATATAAAAAAGAACTATTCGTTTTAACTAAAGACGAATAGTTCTTTTTTATATTCGGATATGACCGGTCTTATCTGTCGGCATCCTCAAGGATAAGTCTGCACATCTCCGGCACATTTACCTCATCCATAATTATGTCTGCTTTTATGTCTCTGTCGGCATCATCCACTGGAGATATATTGGAGTGTACATAACAGGTGTGGAGTCCGACCTGCTTCGCCGCCAGCACATCACATACCGCGTCATTTCCCACCATTATGGATCTGTTCGGATTGATATGATTTCTGTCCAGGAGCTGCTGATAGAACGCTGCATCCGGCTTCATTGCACCGAAATCCGAAGAGAGCGATATGTCTGTAAAATATCCCTCTATGCCAAGTGACTGAACCTCAGGGAAGGTAAAAACTCTCTGTGCATTTGACAGGACGTATAATTTCTTTCCGGCCTGCTTGAGCTGTTCGAGCATATCCGTCACGCCGTCATACAGTCTTATATATCCTGTAGACGCCTTGCGGAACTCCTGAGCCGCAGCCACTGTCAGCTCTGCACAATCGGACGGTGTCTGATCTTTTTTCAACGTGAGCTGCTCAAATACCTCAAGTATCTGTATCTCAGGGAATTTGAACCTCTTCTTTGCCATGGCCTGTTCTGCGCGTCTGATCTGTCTCTTGTACCTTGATCTGAGTCCTGCCGGATTGTATTTCACTCCGTGCTGCGCATAGAACTCACACATATGTTTCCACACAGCGATATCCTCCTCATCAGTGTGAATGTCTATCAATGTTCCATATAAGTCAAATATAATATTGTCGTACACGTCATACCTCCGGGTAATTCTTTATTTTTTAGCGATAGCAGGCTCTCGCACCGCCAATGTATTTTGCACGGGTTCTCGCCATAACCACATGTGCACTTCCAACCATGCTGTGCTCAGATCTGACCGGAACGACCACCGGCGCAAGATGCATGCCTATGAGAGTATCTCCTATATCAATGCCTGCCTGTGCCTGTATAGCCTCGATAGCCACTGGCTCCTTCATATCTGCGTATGCCGCTGTGGCAAATGAACCGCCCGCCTTGAGCTGTGGCACAACATTGACTATCGGTATCCTGTTCGCCTTTGCATATTCCTTCTCAACTATTATTGCCCTGTTCAGATGTTCACAGCACTGCGCCGCCATGTAGACACCTGTGTCTTTGAGTTCATCGAGTATTGCTCCCGCTATACATTTGCCGATCTCCTCACTGGAGAATGAGCCTATCCTCATGTTTGCAACCTCGCTGGATGAGCAGCCGATCACCAGTGCATCGCCGGGTTCAAGTCCCGCAACTGCAAGAAGATCCTTCACAGCGCCGCGGACCTCATCTTCGATCTCCTTCAGATGGTCAAAGGCTTCTGTTGAAACGCCCTGTCCCGCAGGTCTGAGTCCTTCCTCAATGCTCGTAGGTTCAGCTTTCTCCGGCTCAGAAATAGCCTGAACCTCCTCATATTCATCCTTATCTATGGACACCGGCACACCGGTCTTGCCGAGCACAGTCACGCCGCCGTACCATGTGCTGTCCACCTTGAGCACATCGCCCACTTCATATTCCATTGAGTATTCATCTTTCTTTTTTATTATCTTCACCATCTTTGCCATGTCACAGATCTCCTTTCCTGTACATTTGCATTTACATGCGTTTTATTATCTTATATAGAAGAGAGCCATACATAACTCTCATAACCTCTTCGTATTCGTCCCGTGTCACGTACTCTCCGTAGGTCATCATCTCATATGTAACACCGGCTTCTCTGACCTGGTAATCCAGGCAGGACAGGCCATTGCGCTCGTAGAACGCCTTTCTCCGGCACCTCTGATCGTAATTCGGCGCATTCTCATCAAGGGGCTCGATATTCAGAAACAGCTTCTGATCCGGATACTCTGTTCTCACCTTTTTTAATATTGCAGAGCCGTATCCACCATCTCTTGCCGATTCATCTATCGCAAGGAACATGAGCGTTTTCACCCTGTCATCGCCTATCACATATGTCAGTCCGACAAATCTGCCCGAGTCCACAACCGCACGAAACCTCGCCTTTCCCTGTCTGCATCTTCTGGTGAGCATCCACATGGGAGGTCTTTCTTCCCTTGGGAACGCAGTCACGAACAGGTGCTTTACCTGTTTTCTATAATCATCAATATCAACAAATTTTAATTCCATATTATAACCTTCTAAGCTCAGTCGTTCTATCTGTCTACATATTTTATCTGGACATCGCCCGATGTGGTATCGACAATGCACTTGTTTTCATTTGCCATATGGGGCTCAGGTATGTCCACCTCTCCGCTCTTGCTGTTCACAAGGAAACGTTTCTCCGACAAGAATGATATATCCACGTTACCACTCTCCGTCGCAAACCAGAGCATATGTCCATCGCACGCATCTACATTTATATCTCCTGAAGATGTCATGAACTGTCCAACCTTTGCCGCCTTTATATTATACCCCTCAAGCAAACCCTTGCCCGCGGATATTATGACATTGTCGCCGCGGACGTTCATTATCGAAAAGTCGCCGCTGCTGCCATTCACCTTCACACTGTCCGCATCCACAGAAGCCATGGTGACCTCACCGGAATCTGTGACGACATTTACATTTTCTGCGGTTATATTGGACAGATACGCTCCGCCATTCACCTCAGTTACTTCAAATGTCCCACAGGATATCTGCACACTGGACACCAGAGTTCCCGTCTTCGATGTCATGGATATATCTCCATACTCTCCCTCCGGTATACTCACCACGACATAAGGATCGTCTCCAAAGCCTATGTCTGAGCCAAATGTCCTGTTGTCGGCACAGTTCATGACCAACGCATCATCCTGCACCATCACGGAATGTATGACGTCGGGCGAATCGAAATATGTGACGTGACATTTGTCATCGTCGGATTCCACCAGTTTCACATCCATGTCGTCTGCCACCTGTACGTTAATATCCCGGAACTTCTCAGTTATGGTCATCTCTTTTTCTGTGTAAGTGCTTTTCGCTTTTGCCTTTTTTTCTTCTTTCATCGTCATACGCGCCTGTCTTCCAAGCCCGGCGGATATGATCACCGCAGTCAGCATGACTCCGACCACCAGAACAACTATGGCCCGCATGATCCATTTTGCAACTTTCAAATGCATTTACCTCAATACAAATATGTTTTACATCCAACCCATTATATATACAAAACGGATGTATTGCAAATCCTGCAATACATCCGCATGTTGTAACTCTATAATTCTATATATCCAGTGCCATGTGGTTCATTATTTCTTAACCACCGTATTTTTTGCAGCACTCCATGCTGAATAATATGTCACCTTGCCGACTGTCTTATAACATCTGACGCTGACATAATATCTCTTGTTTTTAACCAGCTTTGTCACATTTGCAGATACCTTTGCCGCACTAATGTAAAAATATACAATACATTTTGTGCATTTTAACAGATAAGACCACCGATGGAACCAGGCCCCTCCACTATCTCTGCCTAAAATAGAAAAATCCACAGGTCGGCTGACATTTGCCAGATATCCTGTGGATCCTTAGACTTCATTATCACTATACAATTATTTCCCCAGCGTGTTCGCCCTGTTGTCGATATTCTTCTGGAAGTTGATGACCTTATGGTCGTATGGCTCATCCATCAGATTTGACTGTATCATAAAGTCGGCTGTTGCTTTATTGTTCGCCATCGGTATGTCGTACACCTGGGCGATACGGAGCAGAGCCTTCACGTCCGGATCGTGTGGAGCTGCCGTGAGCGGATCAGAGAAGAATACTACGAAATCTATCCTACCCTCCACTATCTTGGCACCGATCTGCTGATCTCCGCCAAGCGGGCCGCTGTTGTAGCCCTTCACCTGAAGGTTTGTCCTGTCTGTTATCATACGGGCTGTGGTTCCCGTTCCGCACAGCTCATGCTGGCTCAATATGTCCCTATTGTCCTCGCACCATCTGATGAGCTCTTCCTTCTTCGCATCATGGGCGATAAGAGCTATTCTCTTCTGCTTTGGTATGGTCATTGTGATGTAATCTGCACTCATATTTGTACCTCCTATCACTGCAATTTTATCTGTTATTCTTCAATTCCAATACGGTCAATACGGCCACGCAAGACCGGCTTGTTTTTCTAAAAATGCCGCGTTCTTTCTGGCAACAATTCTTCTACGTTCTACCATTTGTAGGTATTACCCTTACATCCTTACTCTACCCAATCTGCCCATTATTTTCAATACAAAACATGACAATACAGAAAAATTTTACTACATTATTACATTTGCAAATTTGCCTAACTTTCCTCTGTTTTTTCTCCCATCTGTGTGGTATTCTCTTATAGAATGCTTTATAATTTTAAGTATTATTTCTTATTACATTATTTCATAAAGAGATACGCAGGCAATTCATGTGCCCGCTCAATTATAGTTAAGGAGATTCACAAGATGAGAAAAATTGGCTTTGACAATGACAAATATCTGTCCATGCAGTCTGAGCATATCAGAGAGAGGATCGGACAGTTCGGAGACAAGCTGTATCTGGAATTTGGTGGAAAGTTATTCGACGACTATCACGCATCCAGAGTCCTTCCGGGATTCGCACCGGACAGTAAGCTTCAGATGCTCCTGCAACTTGCAGATCAGGCTGAGATGATCATATCTATAAATGCTGCCGACATAGAGCGCAACAAGATCAGACACGACCTCGGCATCACTTACGATCAGGATGTCATCAGACTTATAGGCGTATACAAAGAAAAGGGACTTTATGTGAGCAGTGTGGTAATCACCAGATACGCTGGACAGTCTTCTGCGGATGTGTTCCAGAAGAAGCTTGAGGCAATCGGCATCAAGGTTTACCACCACTATTCAATCGACGGATACCCAAACAACGTGGAAAAGATCGTCAGTGACGAGGGCTACGGCAAGAACGATTATGTTGAGACCACAAGACCTCTCGTCATCGTTACAGCACCTGGCCCTGGAAGCGGCAAGATGGCCACATGTCTCTCCCAGCTCTACCACGAAAACAAGCGCGGCGTAAAGGCCGGATATGCAAAGTTTGAGACATTCCCTATCTGGAATATACCTCTTAAGCATCCTGTAAACCTCGCTTACGAGGCTGCAACCGCTGATCTCAATGATGTGAACATGATCGATCCTTTCCATCTGGAAGCATATGGTGAGACAACAGTCAATTACAACCGTGATATAGAAATCTATCCTGTTCTTGCGGCTATGTTCGAGGGAATATATGGACACTGCCCATACAAGTCCCCTACAGATATGGGCGTCAACATGGCTGGAAACTGCATCGTTGACGACGAGGCTTGTCAGGAGGCATCAAAGCAGGAGATCATCAGAAGATATTATCAGTCCGTGAACAGATTTGTCAGAGACGAGGCTACAAAGGATGAGGTCTACAAGCAAGAACTCATCATGAAGCAGGCAAAGATCACCGTGGATGACCGCGCCGTTGTCCCTGTTGCCAACAAGCTTGCCGAGGAGACCGGTTCTGCTGCCGCTGCACTTGAGCTGCCAGACGGAACCATCGTTACAGGTTCTACCTCAGACCTTCTCGGACCTTCATCAGCAGTTCTCCTGAATGCCATCAAGATACTTGGCGGCATAGACAAGAAGACACATCTGATCTCAAGGACATTTATCGAGCCTATACAGAAGCTCAAGACTCAGTACCTTGGCAGCAAGAATCCAAGACTCCACACAGACGAGGTTCTCATAGCCCTGTCCATGTGTGCAGTATCAGATCCAAATGCCAAGCTTGCTCTGCAGCAGCTTCCAAAGCTCGCCGGATGCCAGCTCCACACATCTGCCATACTGTCAGCGGTTGATATGAACACATTCAAGAAGCTTGGAATCGAGTTCACGAACGAAGCGGTGTATGAGGGTAGGATGTAAGCGCATAATATTTTCGCATTATTATAAAAAATCGGCAGAAAGATACAAGAAATTTGAAAATTGTATCTTTCTGCCGATTTTTTGCTGTTTAGCGATAATTTTGTGATATTTTGAACATCCAGCTACTCTTCAGATAAAAACAGTATTCTATCTCTTCTCCTTATACATCATGAGATGCGCCACCATAAGCAGTGCACTTGATATCCATATCGACCTGAGTCCAAGGTGGAGTGTACACACGCCGCCTGCCCCGGCACCAATTGCGAATATGATGATGATTCCATAATAGTGCATAGCCTTTCTGAACGCCCCCGGCTCTTTATCTCTGAGATATACCGACAAGCTCTCCGTTCCGCTTCGGAGATTTCCTATACACATCGTGCTGGCATAACCGTAGCCATTTACCTTTCTGAATGTCTGAACCTGCATGGAGCAGGCAAATGACACAAGCATAGTTGCAATCAGATTGAACCTCACCGGTATGAACCCAACCGCAAACAGTATCACGATCTCCACCAGCACAACTATCTGTCTCCAATGTATGCGGGATGCATTCTTGTATCTATGGCTTATCCTCTCCGCCACCAGCACGCCAAGTGCAAATGCGATCAACGGAAAAAGGTATCTCAATGCAATCTTAAAATCTCCCATCATAAGGTGCTGGCTCATGAGAACCACATTTCCTGTCTGGGCATTGGAGAAAACCTCGTCTCTGGCATTGTATGTATATGCATCCTGAAAACCTCCTGACAGTGCAAGTATGGCACTCAGGAGAAATGTCTCGGATGTCTGTCTGAGTTCTCGATTCTTTCTTAGCATAGTATTGTCTCTTTTCAGTCTAATTTTAATTGAATCTTACTCTACAGGCACACCGCCTGCAAAATCACATTCAATTAAATAAGATAGCACAAAATTCTTATTTTACAAGTGGACATACAGCAGAATAGCGTCACCTTGTCAGGTGAACTATCAAAGGGACTATGTTTTGTTTACAAATTGATATAAAAGTAAGAAAACACGATAACCCCCAAGTTGTCAAAAGAAAAAAACCGCCAGGATACACTCTCGCATATCCTGGCGATTCATCAATATTTTAAATTATTTTATCTACATCGCCTTCTTGTATATCTCAGCGATCTCCTCCTGTGTAAATACCACAGGGTTGTTTGCTATGCTGGCTGCTGAAACCTTCATGCAGTTCTCAGCCATCCAAGGAATATCCTTCTCCTCGATTCCGAGATCTGAAAGCTTGACATCCAGATCAAGATTCTTCAGAAGAGTTCTGATCTTCGATGCCAGATCATCCGCCGTGATACCACCGAATATTCTGGCGATCTTCGCAAACTTGAAGTGATCTCCCTTGTAGGATGCCTCGATGATAACAGGTGTCAGAGCTGCAAGTCCCTTGCCGTGAACTATATCCTTAAGTCCACTGGCCGGATGCTCCATTCCGTGAGCCAGTGTAACTCCGGCTGTGTTGATGACCATACCACCTATGGTGCTGGCCAGTGTTATCTTCTCCCAGCTCTCCTGGGTTCCTCTGCCCTTATATACATCCACAAGATTGTGGGCGATAAGATCGATCGCATACAGTGCAAGCGCATCTGTAAACGGCTGCGAGATCTTTGATGTGTATGCCTCCATACAGTGGCACAGTGCATCAAATCCAACCGCTGCAAGTACATGCTTTGGCATAGTCTTCATGCAGTCCGGATCCACGATGGATACCTTTGCCACAATGGCATTGCATCTGAGCGACTTCTTGTCGCCATTTTCCGGATTGGTGAGAACCGCAAATCCATTTCCCTCTGAACCTGTTCCGCAGGTTGTAGGAATAAGTACAAGCGGAAGCGCGGTATCGCTGACCTTTCTGCCAAATATGTAATCGTTGATGTCTCCATCGTTGAGTGCCAGGAACGCTATAGCCTTTGCACAATCCATGATGCTTCCACCACCTATGGCAACGACCACATCACAACCATTTGCCTTGGCAAATTCTGCACCTTCCATAGCTGTTGTAGTGAGCGGATTCTGTGCAACCTTATCAAACAATGCAGTCTCAAGACCTGCTGCTTTCAGACTGTCATTTACCTTGTCATACAAGCCTGACTTCTTTGCACTGCTGCGGCCTGTGACGATGAGCGCTTTCTTACCATACGGCTTAGTGAGTTCACCGGTCTGGGCAACCTTTCCGGTACCAAATGCAATATTTACAGGGAGATTGTAGTTGAAGGCAATAGGCTGAACAAATTTTGTCTCATCCTCCTCAGCCATAACAAGCTCGATTGCTGCCTTGACTTCTTCCTCTCTGTTCTCTTCCTCATCTACAATCTCATCATCAATGAGGACATCGACATGTGAAGCGAATTTTTCTTTATATTTAAGCTTACATATTATGAAGAATACCACACCAAGAAGTGACCAGCCGCCTGCCATAGCCCATTCCTGCCATACAAGTGCACTTCCTGAATTTGGAACTATGTACATCACAACCATAAAACCAGACATGAGAACTGCCAGTACACCAACGAGCTTATAATGCTTAACCTTATATGGTCTCTTCATATCCGGTGCCTTCTTCCTGAGTATCAGGAATGAAAGGGATACCATGCAATATGCAAGACAGCATCCAAAGTTACCTGCGTCAACTATCCATACCAGCATCTTACGGCCTGCAAGAGGAGCAAGAACTGAGAGGAAACCGATGAGGTAAAGTGCATTTACAGGTGTCTTGTGCTTCTTGTGAAGCTTTGCAAATGTCTTTGGGATCATGTATGACTCAGCCATTGAGTACATTGCACGGCTTCCTCCGATGAGGAATGAGTTCCAGCTGGTAACGATACCGCACATACCGCCGACTATGAGAACCTTCGCCATGATGCTGCTGTTGAACGCCTTTGCCATGGCATCGGCTGTTACGAGTCCTGAACCATCCATAGATGCAGCGATCTCTGATGCATTCATGACATAGCCAACACCGATGATGATGAGCGCATAGAACGCAACCGCAAGGACTATTGAGAGGATCATGATCTTACCGATCTTCTTGAGAGGTACATTGATCTCCTCTGCAGCCTGTGGGATTACGTCAAATCCAATGAAGAAGAATGGTGTGGTAACAGCAACTCTGAGGATAGTCTTAAATATCTCTCCTGTGGAGTCTCCGTTGAACACCTGTCCGTCAAGGTTTGAAGCATCTCCTGTCACAACTGATGCAACTATGAGGAGAATACCAACACCGCCGATCACAACTGTAAGTATGGTCTGCAGAAGTGCTGCTGTCTTCGCACCCTTTATATTGATATATGTTATAAATATCGCAACTATTATTGCAACCGCAAGCCACGATGCATAGATATCAAAACCTGCCACCGTGTACAGATATCCCTGAAGGAACTTTGGATATATATAAGTGATGATGGTTGGAAGTGCACACGCCTCGAAACAAACAACACTGACATATCCAAGTACGATAGCCCATGTACATATGTAAGAACCTATAGGGCCCATAGCCTTATAGCTGAACACATGCTCGCCGCCGCACTGAGGCATGGCTGCTGTAAGCTCTGCATAAGTGAGTCCAACGAAGAATACCATCACACCACCAAGTGCAAATCCGATGGCCGCTCCTATTACTCCACCTCTCGTGATCCAGTCGCCTGAGGATACTACCCAGCCCCAGCCGATCATGGCTCCAAAGGCTATCACCAGTATGTCCCAGGCAGAAAATACTTTATCAAATTCTGATTTTTTTCCTGCCATAATATCATCCTTTCTAATACATCCAAGCACACCAGCCTCAATTTTCTTAAATGCTAAAAAAATGGCGTCAGAGATCACACTTTCTGTGTTCATCTGACGCCATTGTCATTTCCTATATTCGCGATGTAGTTGGAATTGCATATATCTGTTAATTTACATTTTTTTATGCTTAATCCTCAAATCTCAGATCTATCATCTGAAGTATGTACTTTGCAGTTTTCTCAAGGCCAAGTACACTGGAGTCTATCATCATATCTCGCATGCTGCAGTCTCTCATATCTCCGCCTGTCATGTAGTTATATCTGGAACTGAGCATTCCATCGTTGTACTTGACAAGTTCAGCCGCCTTGTCATGATCAAGGCCCTTCTTCTCCATGACATACTGTATCCTCTTTTCTGTAGGCGCATATATGAATACATTCAGACAGTCATCTCTGTCCCTGAGTATATAATTGCTGCACCGTCCTATGATGATACAGGAAGATTTCTCTGCAAATTTATTGATAACCTCAAACTGCTTATAAATAACCCTGTTTGTAAGGTTTGCATATCTCGGTCCAAAGCTTGTATCAAATTCATACTTGACTGTCTCGCCCTGATCCGCCTTCTTGACAAGATCTCTGTCAACACCAATCTCCTCAACGACCTTATCTATCAGATCTCTGTCGTAATACTCAACTCCCAGAGATTTCGCCACCATCTTGCCAATCTCTATTCCACCGCTGCCGTATTCACATCCAACGGTCACAACAAAATGTTTCATCTACATCGCTCCTTCCAGGGGCTTCGCGCTTCCCCTATTTACTTAATTCTGCCACTGCATCTGTGATGATCTCAACAGCCTTATCACACTGCTCTTCGTTCACGATAAGTGGTGGGATCATACGGATTATATGAGCTCCGATGGCTGTGATCAGAAGCTTTCTGTCAAGACATCCATGCTTTACATCTACGCCGCCGATCGTATCATCAAACTCAACACCAACCAGGAGACCCTGATGTCTTACTTCCTTTACATGTGGGATCTTCTCAAGCTTTGCTGCGAAGTAATCTCCCATCTTCTTTGCATTTCCTGCAAGATCTCTGTCAAGCAGCTCATTTACCTCTGCAAGTGCTGCTGCACATGATACAGGATGTCCACCAAATGTTGTTCCATGTGAACCAGGTGTAAATGCCTTTGCTACCTCAGCGGTTGCACATATAGCTCCAATTGGCATTCCGCCGCCGAGAGCCTTTGCCATGGACACGATATCCGGCTTGATTCCGTAATTCATGTATGACATGATATTTCCTGTTCTGCACCAACCTGTCTGAACCTCATCTATAAGGAGAAGCATATCGTTCTCATCACAGAACTCTCTGAGCCCCTTCATGAATTCCATTGTTGCAGGATGTACACCGCCCTCGCCCTGTACAGGCTCAACCATGATCGCTATAGTGTTCTCTGTACATGCATCCTTGAATGCCTGAAGGTCGTTGTAAGGTGCATATGAGAAGCCGTATGTCATAGGACCAAATCCTACCTGACAGCCATTCCCAGGCTGACCTGTTGCTGACATGGCACCGAATGTTCTTCCGTGGAAGCCCTGCTTTGCAGTTACGATATGGTAACGGTTTGGACCATACTTCTCAATACCATACTTACGTGCCATCTTGATCATAGCCTCATTGGCCTCTGTTCCTGAGTTCTGGAAGAAGATCTTGTCCATTCCGATTGTTGTACAAACCTTCTCAGCAAGCAGTGCCTGTGGAATTGTGTAAGGATAGTTGAATGTGTGCATGATGTCACCGACCTGATCCTTGACAGCCTCGACAACCTTCTCATTGCAGTTACCTGCGCTGTTTACTGCAATTCCGGCGTAGAAATCAAGATATCCGTTGCCGTTCTCATCATATATGTACATATCCTTTGCTGTCTCAGCGAGGAAATCGAAACGCTCATATGTCTCAATCATGTACTTGTCTACCTTGTCCTTGATGTCCTGAAATGTTAATCCTGTGTCTTTTAATTTCATAATCCTTACCTCCACTACATTTGTAAAATTAGAAGAATCGTGGTGCCGGATGGCTTTTGTCCCCAAGCATCAAAAAAGGCAAAGGAGACTGCGGACGAATGTTCGTCCAGGCTCCTTTGCCTTGAATTCTTGTTCTTTATATTTGACATGTTTAAGATACCACTCAATATAATACATGTCAACACCTTTTCTTAATTTTCTTAAGATTGGCTTATTGTCTGACTTTATTTGTATTACCATGCACTTCAGAGTATTATTTTAATGAACATTTTGTGTATTATATTGAACAGGCGATAATCTTTTGCAACTACATTGTATGTACATTATTTTACACTTAATACCGCTCATGTTTCCATGTTAGTGATAGTCCAGGAATACACATATGCAGCTCACCTTTTCATTTCCATCGTTGCTGTACACATGAACCTTGTCGGTCTCGAACCTGTATATCTGGTTCTTGCCAACCTTCTGTTTTGTATCACCTGCCTCAACAGTCAGAACACCCTCTGTAACCGACAGGTATTCTCTTGTCTTCTCACCATGGGAGCCGCTGACATATGTGCCTCCCGGCTCAATGTCTATACGATATATCTCCACCTCATGGCTGTCCTCATAAGGAAAACACGTCCACACCTTGTATTGTCCCTTTGCCTCCTTGATTGGAACAAGCTCCTCCGGATTCACAAGACAGGCCTCCATGGGCGGCGGATCAATAAGTTCATGAAACTCAACTCTGAGGCCGCTGGCTATCTTGCCCATGACCCCCAGAGACGGATTAGCAGTACCCTTCTCAATCTGCGCCAGCATACTCTTGCTGACACCCGTCTGCTCAGAGAGCACGTCCAGACTCATACCTTTGGAGGTCCTCATTCTATTCAGATTCACAGCAACATTATGCGATAAATAATCCATAGCAATTCTCCCTCTTTCGCGGGTCCTCCTTGTGATATATGGAGCGGGCGCATTACTATGCACTCCGTGCGGCGCCCGCGTTATCACAAGGCATCTCCCGCTATCGCGGGTCCTCCTTGTGATATATTATCTCGTATATCTTCTGCTTTTTCAAGCGTCTACTTAGATGCAGCCTCCACTGCTGCCTCGAAGATATCAAGGCCGGCGGCAAGCTGCTCATCTGTGATAACAAGCGGTGCAAGGAATCTTATGACATTATTGTAGGTTCCGGCACCCTCAACCAGCAGGCCTCGCTTCCAGCACTCGGTGATGACAGCAGATGTAAGCTCAGGAGCAGGCTCCTTGGTCTTCTTATCCTTGACAAACTCTATTCCTACCATTCCACCGAGTCCTCTGACATCGCCAACACACTCATACTTCTCCTTGAGCTCATTGTATCTTGCCACAACCTTCTCACCGATCTCACATGAACGTCCTGCAAGATCATCTCTCTCCATGATCTCGATAGTCTTGAGGGCTGCTGCACAGGCAAGTGGATTTCCACAATATGTACCGCCTATCGTTCCAGAAGCGACAGCCTCCATGATCTCTGATCTTGCGATGATGGCTGACAGCGGAACACCTGCTGCTATAGACTTGGCTGTTGCTATGATATCAGGCTGTACGCCTGCCTCCTGCCAATATACACTGGCAAATATTCTTCCTGTTCTGCAGAAGCCGCTCTGTACCTCATCCGCAATAAGAAGGATTCCATTGTCATCACAGAGCTTTCTGACAGCCTTTACCCACTCGATAGGTGCAGGTATGAAACCACCCTCGCCCTGAAGAGGCTCAACAACAATCGCAGCAATGGTATCTGCAGCTGCACACTGTTCAAATACATCTGTAAGCGAATTCATATAGTAATCAAGAGCTGCCTCCTGTGGCATTCCCTCAGGATTCCTGTAGTAATATGGGAACTGTGCCCTGAACACGCCATTTGCAAGCTCACCCATTCCCTTTGCATAAGCCTTCTTGGATGTCATGGCCATCGTGTAATGTGTTCTGCCGTGGAAAGCTCCCGAAAATACGATGATATTCGGTCTCTTTGTAAAGCTCTTTGCAACCTTTACGGCATTCTCATCAGCCTCAGCACCACTGTTTGCGAAGAACACCTTCTTCTCGTCGCCCTTTACCGGCGCGATGGACGCAAGCTTCTCAGCGAGTGCCACATATCCCTCATGGGTTACCACATTGAACATGCCGTGGAAATATTTGTCAGCCTGTGCCTTGACAGCCTCAACGACCTCCGGCTGTGAAAATCCGATATTCAGGACACCGACACCACCTATCCAGTCGAGGAACTTGTTGCCATCCACATCCTGTATCATAGCTCCTTCACCTTTATCTATAACGACAGGGTACGCACATCTGATGGCTGATGGCACAGCCTTCTCTCTTCTCTTTATAACCTCCGCTGCCTTTGGACCCGGCAGAGCCTCTGTGATTATCTCTGGTAAATCTGTTCTAAGCATAATTTTGTCCTCCTTTATTTTCCAACCAGCAGCCTGTGCACCAGGGGGGCAGGCTTCTTTTCTAAAACACCGGCTGTCTTTTTACTCTGCATATAGAATCGCACAACCGTAGGTGTTATGCCATATTCCCCAGGCACAAAATATTAGAACGCATTTGTGCTCACAGCACATTTTTACCATTGACACAGGTCTGATATGCAGTGATAATAATATATAATGTGCTTTTCGCAAGACTATATATGTGCGCGTAATACAGGAGGGAACATTGACATGGCTATTTTTCTGAGAGATCTGTACTATGATACCAAACGAAAATACAACCTTAACCTGATATCCGGTGGAAAGGGAATGGAGAACATCGTAAGCTGGGTATACATATCAGAGGATATATCCACATCCACATTCTTGAACGGAGGTGAACTCATCATCACAACCGGCGTGACCTCCGGTGAACGCGAGGACTGGCTCAGGGCATTTATCAAGGAGCTCATAAAGAGGGGAACCTGCGGACTCATTCTGAATACCGGCAGATATATATTTGAGGAGGACATAACTGATGAGATCGTCAGACTGTGCCACCGCTATTCATTTCCTCTTTTCACCATGCCATGGGATACAAGGATATTCGATATCACCCACGACTACTACAACAGGATATTTGAAGACTCCAGGGATGATGGCAACATGACCGCAGCATTCCAGAATATTCTCATTGGGAATTCCCTGACTGACGAGCAGACTGACACAATAAAAGGCTCCGGATTCAACAACGGCTACTACAACGTTCTGTCCATCGATACAGAAGCAACAGATGAGTTCATGTATATCCTGCAGAAGGTCTGTAACAATACAGATCTTGTCTTTCACGCATTTGTATATGATGGCAATCCGACAGTTATCCTGAGATGCCCTTCCTCCGGCTCCATCGCAGACAAATGTGCCGAAATCGCAGAGACTCTGGCAGCACGATTTCCGGATCGCAGAATATATATGGGTTCCGGAAGCCCGGTTCTGTCCCTGACAGAACTGCCTCAAAGTTACCGCCGTGCAGTTTCCGCAAGGGAATTTACCGCAGACAACATATATTGTGATTACAACAGCCTCGGATTCCTGCGTATTCTTCTGGAAGTTAATGATACGCAGCTCATACACTCATTTATCACAGAGCAGCTCGGCAGAGTCATAGAGTACGACAAAACCCATCACTCAGCTCTGACTGACACTCTGTACGAATATCTGAAGTGCAGTGGCAGTGTTCAGCTTATCTCCGAGAAAATGTTCTGCCACAGGAATACGATAAATTACAGGCTCCGGATAATAAAAGAAGAGCTGGAATATGATCTCTCCGATGCGGAGGTCAGATTCCAGCTCATGGCTGCATATAAGCTCAGAGAGATACAAAAAGTATAACTCTCTCCAATTATATCTATTACATAAAATGTGCATACACCGACGCAAGTATGACCGTGAGTATTCCCGTAACTGCAATCGACAGACTGCTCATGGCGCCTTCAACCTCGCCGATCTCCATCGCCTTGGCAGTTCCGATGGCGTGGGCTGATGATCCCAGGGCAAGCCCCTTGGATATAGGCTCTTTGATACGGAATATCTTGAATACGATCTCTCCGATTATATTGCCGATCACTCCGGTCACAACTATGACTGCAACCGTGATGGTCACATATCCGCCAAGCTCTTCCGAAACACCCATTCCGATAGCTGTGGTTATGGACTTCGGAAGAAGTGTCACATAATCCTTATGGGAAAGTCCCATGACCTTGCACAACACAAGGACTGTAGTCAGACTCGTTATAACTCCGGCAACTATACCGCCGAGCACAGCCTTATAATTGTGCTTTAAAAGCTCCCACTGCTCATAGAGTGGGATTGCTAGGCACACTGTAGCCGGTGTGAGGAACCAGCTCAGATACTTTGCGCCTTCATTGTACACATCGTAATCCACATCAGCCACAACCAGCACCACTATAGTCACTATGATGGACACCAGCAGTGGGTTAAGTATAGCTATCTTAAGTTTCTTTTTAAGTACACTTCCAAACATATATGCCAGAAGGCTTATAGTCACCCCTGCAAATATGGACGATTCAAACATATCACTCATTTTCAGTCTCCTTCTTCCTGTCTCTCCTTATTATAAGCTGTGATACCCAGCCTGAAGCAAGCATGACCGTAATGATGACCACCACCGTTATGACGCTGACTGGCACAAGCACAGGCTTAAGCGTTCCCCACGACGACATAAGGCCCACACCGGCTGGTATGAACATGACCGGCATGATCTCTATGAGAAACTTGCCCACACTCTTCACATCGTCCAGCTTGAGGATCTTGGTCTGTAGGCAGATAAACATGATAACCATACCATATATACTCGCCGGAATCGGTAGCGGAACTATGTACTTAAGTATCTCACCGATAAAGGATATGGCGAGGATTATAAGAAACTGCTTCAAATATTTCATCTTTTTTGTCTTCCTTCTATATATTTATCATGCACATATGGAGCAACGATTCATAACTTTGGTATACATGCCTGTATACAGCCTCCACATATCGGGTCTTTTTCATAAAAAAGGAGGTTCGATACACAGATATAGTTACTCTGTATATTCAAACCACCCTTTAACCCTCTGATTATTATATTCTCACTCAGATTTTATTCAATAGAATATTCTGCATTTTCTAAATTTTGATAAATATAACAAATTTTTTAATTCATTCTGAAAATTTTTCGTAAATGTTTCTATCCGCTGTTATACTTGCAATAATCTCATCCTACGAATTTTTCATGATCACGGTGTTCACGATATCCGCCGCATGCTCGCACACATCCTCTCTGATGGTATCCACATTGCACATATAAATCTGCAGGAACACATCCTCAACAGCATCAGTAATATCATCCATATTGGGATCGTTACATTTTCAGCACTGCTCTGTCCATTTACAAGAAACAGCCCAAGCAGGAGAACTCCCAGGAACTTCTGACCATCCTGGGCTCCGTGCATGAACGCCACCGCCGCCGAGCCGGCCACCTGTGCTTTGGAGAAAAAAGCATTTGTCTTTCTTCTGTCAAATCGGTAACAGATCACCGTGAGCAGCTTGCATACCACAAATCCGACTGCGAATCCGAGAATGGTTGACAGTACAAGACCATATATTACTTTTATCCAGCATGTCTATCTCCTCTTGTCCTGTATGACCTTAATGATCTGTATTATCGCAGTTGGTGCAAATGCAAGTCCCGCTATCTTCAGCACATCCGCCGCTCCAAGACTTACCACGCTGAACAGACTGTGAAGTCCCGGTATGAACAGGACCGCAGCCAGAAATGCCACTCCGGCTAAAAATGCATATACGCTGTATTTATTTGATCTAAATCCAAGCTTAAACATCGACTCCTCACTTCTGCAGTTAAAACCGTGAAACAGTCTGGCGAGTGTCAATGTTGCAAATGCCATGGTAGTGGCTTTTGCCGGACTCACCGGCAGGCCAAGATGGAATGCTGTCATGGTCGCTACAGCGATGAGAAGGCCCTCCGAGAGCATCTTTGCCATAAAGTCAGATGTCAGTATTCCCTTCTTAGGATCCCTCGGTTTTTCTGAGAGCAGCGATGGGTCAGCCGGCTCCATTCCTATCGCGAGCGCAGGAAGAGAATCTGTGAGCAGGTTGATGAACAACAGATGTACAGGTGCAAACGGAACAGGCAAGGCTGCTATCGAGGTATAAAGCACCGCCAGTATTCCAGCTGTGTTTCCTGACAGCAGGAACAGTATTGCATTCTTTATGTTTCTGTATACATTTCGTCCATTTGACACAGCCTTGATGATGGTTGCAAAGTTGTCATCTGAGAGGATCATAGCCGCCGCGTCCTTGGACACCTCCGTGCCTGTTATTCCCATGGCAACACCTATGTCTGCCTTCTTGAGTGCAGGGGCATCATTGACACCGTCACCTGTCATGGCTACTATATTGCCGTTCTTCTGCCATGCATCGACTATCCTTATCTTATTCTCCGGTGACACCCTGGCATATACAGATATCTTTGTTATGTCACGTGCAAGCTCCTCATCAGACAGAGCGTCAAGCTCCTCTCCCGTGAGTGCCATGTCTCCATCCTCGTATATTCCGATCTGCTTCGCTATGGCAACCGCTGTGATCTTGTGGTCTCCAGTTATCATGACCGGCTTTATGCCCGCACGCCTTGCATCGGCAACCGCTGCCACAGACTCCGGGCGTGGCGGATCCACCATGGACACAAGTCCAAGAAATGTAAATCCATACTCAGTATCAACTCCCAGTACCTCGTCACTTTCCTTATATGCAAATGACAGTACACGGAGGCCATTCTCTGAGAATGCCCTGTTCTGAGCCTTGATCTTCGCTTTTTCTTCATCTGTCATAGGCTTTACGCCATCGCTGTATCTCACGCTCACGCATCTGTCAAGCAACACATCCACAGCACCCTTGGTGAGTATGGTCGGCACCCCATGAAGCAGATACTTTGTACTCATAAGCTTTCTGTCCGAGTCGAACGGAACCTCCTCCATTCTGTCCATGCAGTCCCTGAGTACATCCTCCTTCAGACTCCACTCCACGGGGACGGAGGTACCTGACCCCATTTGACTGTCTGCGGGGACGGAGGTGCCTGTCCCCTCCGTCCCCATGCCTGGCATCATGTGAACCTGGCGGAACATCTCAAGTAATGCATATTCCGTCGGATCTCCTATTCCTTTTCCATCCACTATGCTGGAATCATTGGTGAGAACCGCATCATATAGCAGATATCTGTGGAGCTGGTTGTGGGAATCAAGCGCCTCCGGCTTGTAAAGTTTTCCATCCAGATATATCTCCTGCACGGTCATCTTGTTCTGTGTAAGTGTTCCGGTCTTGTCTGAGCAGATGACTGACACGCATCCAAGACTTTCAACCGCCTTGAGGTTCTTGATGATTGCATTCTCCTTCGCCATCTTCTGGGTGCCAAATGCCTGCACGATGGTAACTATCGAACCAAGAGCCTCAGGTATAGCTGCAACCGCAAGGGCGACTGCGAACATCATGGAATCAAGCACCGCCATCTTCCTGTATATACAGAGGACAAATACCAGCGCGCACACAATCATGATGAATGCCGCAAGCCTTGCACTGAACTTATCAAGGCTTTCCTGAAGCGGAGTCTTTCTCTCCTTTGCAGCGTTCATCAGTCCTGCGATCTTGCCGAGCTCCGTATCCATTCCTGTTCCGGTCACAAGCACCTCTGCTCGTCCGTATGTGACAAGACTTCCTGAATACACCATATTTGTCCTGTCTGCAAGGGGCACGGAACCTTCTATTATTGCATCATTCTTTTCCACATTTGTAGATTCTCCGGTGAGTGAACTCTCATTTACCTGGAGTGAGAAGTTCCTGAGTATCCTTCCATCGGCAACTATCATATCGCCCGCCTCGAGCAGCACGATATCACCCGGAACTATCTCGCGGGACGGAAGCTCCTGCTTCACACCATCTCTCATAACCTTTGCATTTGGGGATGAAAGCTGTTTCAGACTGTCAAGCGAACGCTCAGCTTTCACGTGCTGCACCGTTCCAAGCACAGCATTCATGACGAGTACCGACAAGATTACTATGGTACTCTCGATATTGTCAGAAAACATAGAAATGACCGCTGCTATGATAAGTATGATCACCAGCAGGTCACAAAACTGGCTGAGGAACACCTGTAATGTGCTCTTTCTCTTGCCTTCCTGGAGAACATTTTCTCCCTTTTCACTACGGATCTCCTCTGCCCGCTCCGTCGACAGTCCGCGGCTGTCTGTCTTGAATTCTTTTAGTAATTCATCACCGGAACAGTTCCAAAAATTCTTTTCTGTCATACACACCAGACTCCTTTTCTTCTTATTTTCGGATACCTGGCACATGCCCGGGATCCATTTTCCTATTTCCCAGATCAGCAATATTATCTATGCATCAAACATAATGTCATCTGATCTTATATGCTTATCACGCAAAGAAAAGTCTGTTGTGTATTCAGCTATCTCTTTTTCTTACATACAACAAAGGAACGAGACCTTAATTGCATGATAAACACACAATAAAAGTCTCGTTCCTTTCAAATACTATATACACTACTATATATACTCCGAAAGCGTGCGCCCCGGTTCCCTGCACAGGTATGTCCCAGCCAGAAAACGTGATGACGAGATCGCACAACATCTTATAACCGATGTAAACTACTCCCTGATATTTCCGACATAATAACACGGGAACCCTTTGATTGTCAAAGGATTCCCGGCTAGTATTTAGTAAAGAAATTATAAACTTTTAATTCAGAGCATCATAGCCGCTCTCCTTTGTACGGATCTTAGTTGCAGTACGGATCTCATAGCTGAATATCTTGCCATCTCCAACCTCACCTGTATATGCCGCCTTCTGGATAGCCTCTATGGTCTTCTTCTCCCATTCCTCAGATGACACAACTATCTCAAACTTGATCTTCGGCTGCATCACCACATCTACCTCAGTACCACGAACAAGCTTCTTATATCCTCTCTGTGCTCCGCATCCCATAACCTGAGACACTGTAATTCCATTTACATCTATAGCGTTCAGTGCTTCCTTGACGTCCTCAAAGACCTCCTCGCGCACGATAGCCTCAACCTTTATCATCATAACAAATCTCTCCTTCCTATATCATATGCTGTCCTATGAATCAAGTCCATTGAATGTTGGATATGCACTCTCGCCGTGCTCTGAGATATCCAGACCTACCTTCTCTTCTCTGTCTGTTACACGGAGTGGTGTGAAGAGTCTCACGATTCCAAGACAGATAAGTGTTCCGACTACTGCTACCGCGATCGTTACAACGATACCTACAAGCTGAACAAGGAACAGATGTACATCGCCGAATACCAGACCATCCCAACGAGCTACACTGTTGATCGAGCTCTTTGCAAATAAACCTGTTGCGATACCTCCCCAGATACCTCCGATACCATGACATCCAAATGCATCAAGTGCATCGTCTATCTTCAGCTTACCCTTCAGGAATGAGATTGTAAAGCAGCAGATCGGGCTGACAAGTGCACCGATGATGAATGATGACCAGATCGGTACGAATCCTGCACCAGGTGTTATAGCCACAAGACCAACTACAAGACCTGTTGATGCACCGACCAGAGTAGGCTTTCCGTCCTTTATAACATCTATTATCATCCATGAGAGCATTGCGCTGGCGCTGGCAATCGCTGTTGTCATAAATGCATGTGCTGCAAGGCCATTTGCACCGAGGGCACTTCCGGCATTGAAACCGAACCATCCAAACCAAAGAATGAATGCACCGAGTGCGACAAATGGAATGTTGTGAACTCTGTATGCTGTGTTCTCATACCCCTTTCTTCTTCCAAGGATGATAGAGAATACGAGGGCGCTCACACCTGAGCTTATATGTACTACATTTCCTCCCGCGAAATCAACTGATCCGATCTCTCCGAGGAAACCACCCTGGCCCCATACCATGTGAGCCATTGGGTAATAAACGATGATCGACCAGAGCATGATGAAGAAGAACAACGCCTTGAACTTCACACGTCCGACCAGTGAGCCGGTGATAAGCGCCGGTGTGATCATAGCGAACATCATCTGAAATGCAACGTATACAAGGTGAGGTATATTGTCCGCATAAGGACCAGCCCCATCCATCTTTATCCCGTTAAGTGCAAACCACTTGAGATCTCCTATAACACCTCCGTGGTTCGTGCCAAATGAGAGCGAGTAACCGAACAGCACCCACATGACAACTGAAAGTCCCATGATGGCCGTACATGCCATGATGGTATTTACAACATTTTTCCTCCTGACGAGGCCTCCGTAGAAGAATGCAAGTCCGGGTGTCATGAAGAACACCAGAGCCGCACAGATCATAATAAAACCAGTATCTCCCGTATTCATAGTTTCTTCCTCCTTAACCTTTATTCACCCGAAGGATGCGATATCTCATTCTCCCGGTACTACATACGCGAAAAGGCGCCAAACGAATCTTTTCGATTCATTTGACGCCTTTGTCGTGATTTATAATAGCAGACTTCAGAAAATAATGCAAGAGGTAATTTTAAATTGTTTTTCTCAAGCTGTTTTATTATTTTTATGAAGTTTCTTAACCAATTCTTTGTTGTCGGCTCAATTTCGATATACTGGACTTTTTTACGGCGTGCTAGTCCTACGCCACCCTTGTATGTGCGCCCATTCCAGTCTGTCCAGCTGCTGCCATACTTACATTTGCCGTAACCGGTATATGTTCCTTACATGCAATTGCAACATCCCGCATGGATGGCACTGACACACTCTCTGTCTGCCAGAACCGCTCTGTAACCACGGATATTGCATGTGTGATATGTCTGTAATCATTCTCGCATCCCAGAGCCTCACTGACATATCTGTAATGAATTTCCTCAAGATATTCAACTATATCTATTCCATCATCAATACTATCTAAATTTACATTATCGGATGATATCATCTGATTCACATAGTCATGCAGCTCTGTCTCGTACTGGCAGTGTTCTCTAAGATTCCCAGGAAATATACTGTTGTGCGGATATGTGAATGAATCCGCCACATAGTGAACAAGCTTTCCGAGAAGAAAGCTCTGTCTGACAGTTCCCATTCCGCCTTTCTCAAGTTTCTTTGTGAGTTTTTCCATATACTTCATGACATTTTCGTAATTGTGTCCTCTAAGTTTCTCCTCACCACGGATGCTGCCCCTGAAATAAGTCAGCATATTGATATCCGGCTCTATGCTGCCAAATATGAACGCCGCCTTCTGCAGCTTAGCTGCGCCAGCATCCATGTGATCCATAATATATCTGCTCAGATTCATGTGGTCTGCTGTTCTCATATTTAACGCCTCCTGCCTGTTCTGCCATCAAGCACAGCTTGATAAGCTTCTCATGTACAAATGTATCCTCTATATCTTTTTCGTTGTATATAGTGTAAACGATAGATATAAAATCCACAGGAAGAAACTATAAATACTTTCTAAATAGACCGTAAAATATTCAGAAATTCATGGCAATTAAGAGAGTTCCAGCAGTGATGCATACCACGCCAACAGCCGCTTTCTTGGTCAGCTTTTCGTGGAACACGATTCCTGAAAATGCAATGGTGATGAGCATGCTCAGCTTGTCTATCGGTACTACCACGCTTGCCGGTCCGTCCTGAAGTGCCCTGTAATAACACAGCCAGGATGCTCCCGTGGCTATTCCGGAGAGCGCAATAAACAGCAGCTCCTTCTTCTCTATGCCATTTATCTCATGCTGTTTTCCTGACACAAACACCATAAGCCAAGCCATGACAAGAACCACCGTTGTCCTGATCGCCGTGCCCAGATTTGAGTTGATATCCGATATCCCTACCTTGCCGAGTATCGCTGTCAAACTGGCAAAGACAGCTGAGAGCACCGCGTACAGCAGCCAGCTGCCATGCAAAAGTCCCATTCCCCGCTGTTTCTGTGCCACACTGCCACCGTCTGTTGACATATATTCGACATCTTTCCCTGACATCTCCTGATCATCTGCAGTTTTCTTTTTGGTGATCATAAGCATGGTGCCCACACCTATCATAACTATTGAGATACCCTTAACCCAGGTGATCCCCTCATGTAGGAATATGAGGGCAAGCAGAATCGTGAGCACGGTGCTTGATTTGTCTATGGGAACGACCTTGTTGATATCCCCTTTCTGCAGCGCCCTGAAATAACACAGCCAGGATGCTCCAGTTGCAAGGCCGGAGAGGATCAGAAAGAGAAGTGTCTTACCGCTGATATGTGTGTCTGCAGTCCAGGCTCCTGTGACAAGAACCATCAGCCAAGCAAACAGCAGAACCACAACTGTCCTTATAGCCGTCGCCACATCAGAATCCGTCTTTCTTATACCGCATTTTGCAAGTATCGCCGTGATCCCCGCAAATGACGAAGAACCCACTGCAAATAATATCCACATTTTACGCGCCTCCCATTTATATGTGACCGTAAGCCATACTTACATTTATCATTTTGTATCATCTTTACTATAGGGTAACACTATTTTGGCTCCAAATCCATCCTTGCGGCAACCCCGCTCAAAGCCGCATAAAAGGCAGGCTCACATAAGGACACTTTCAAAAAGTGACCGATTGAGAGCAGCACAACGCCACAGAGATTTAAAACTCTGTGGCGTTGTGCTTTTTTATAGCTAACAGGAAAATGATTAGAAAAAATTTTGATCTTTGATTAAGG
>OLGY01000211.1_pt1 | contig 48602 bp, 45 predicted proteins | sample 1605951 | NCBI WGS metagenome assembly OLGY01 (sample SAMN03283280) | human gut metagenome | biome: human-associated habitat; material: feces | host: Homo sapiens | place: Peru | collected 2012
AGAGCCTTTCCACCTTCTCCGGCCATATGAAAAAGATCACCGGCATTCTGGAGCTTGCCATGCCGCACACACTGGTGCTGCTGGACGAGCTTGGTGCCGGTACCGACCCCGCCGAAGGTGCTGCGCTGGCTGTGGCCATCATTGAAGAGCTGCGCCGCCGCGGCGTGCTGCTGATGGCCACCACTCACTACGCTGAGCTGAAGGTGTTCGCTCTGGAAACCAAGGGCGTTGTCAATGCCAGCTGTGAGTTTGATCTGGAAACGCTGCGTCCCACCTACAAGCTGAGCGTCGGCGTGCCGGGCAAATCCAATGCGTTTCTCATCAGCGAAAAGCTTGGCATCCCGGAGCGCGTGATCGAAGCGGCACAGCAGCATCTTTCCGCAGAGGATAAGCGTCTGGATGCCGTTCTGGGGCAGCTGGATGATCTGAAGCTGCAATTGAAGGAAAGCCAGAACGAGGTGGAAGAGCTGAAAAATGAAGCTTCCCACCAGCTGGAAGCCGCGCAGAAAAAGCGTGATGAGCTGATCCGGCAGGGCGAAAATGAACTGGAAGCTGCCCGTGCCAAGGCTCGTGCGCTGGCACAGCAGGTGGAAAGTCAGGCTTACGCCCTGACCGATGAACTGCGTCAGCTGCAGAAGGACGAGCGCATGAGCACCCAGCAAAAAGCTCAGCGCGCCCGCGAGATCGCCAAAAAAGAATCGGAAAAGCTGTTTATCGGCTCCGAGGTGGTGCATAACCCCGTCAAGGAGTTTGTGCCGCTGAAAGAGGTCAAGGTAGGGCAGGAGGTCTGCATTGCAGAGCTGAACCAGCTGGCCACCGTATTGGCCCTGCCGGATAAAAACGGTGATGTTCTGGTGCGTGCAGGCATCATCAAGACCAAAGCTCCGCTCAATGGCCTGAAACAGCCGGAAAAGCTGGTCAAGGAAAAGAAACCACAGACCAAAGCACAGCAGCGTTATTCCCGCCTGACCGGCGATGCCAACCGCCCGAACGGCAGGGTAGAGCGGGTACAGCGTTCCGCCAAGATGGAATGCAATCTGCTGGGCCTGACGGTGGACGAAGCGCTGCCGGAGGTGGATTCCTTTATCGACCGTGCCATCCTGAACGGACAGACCGTGGTTTATCTGATCCACGGCAATGGCACCGGTGCGCTGCGTACAGCTATCCACAAGCATCTGCGCGGCAGCCGCATGGTCAAAAGCTTCCGTCTGGGCCGTTATGGCGAGGGCGAAAGCGGCGTGACCGTGGTAGAGCTGAAATAAAGAAAAAGCTATCCGAAGGATTTTTCGGGTAGCTTTTTCTCACATTGCAGGAATTTGCAGAGCAGGATCGTATTCGATAAGGAATGCTGATATGCTGATATAAGGAAGTAAGCCAAAATGGCAAAACGATATTCCAAAGCCCCGCACTCAAAAAGACGAAAACAGACTTCTCATGTACTTAAAAATACGGTCATTCTGCTTTTTTGTGCAGTGGGCATCTGGTTTGGCAGCTCACTCTGGCATGCAGCGCTGACCCTGCAGACAGCTCAGCCAGCGGAAAGCATCGCCGGTGAAGAATTCCGTCCGCAGGTCGGTGATCCGCCTTACCGCGTGGTGATCGATGCCGGGCACGGTGGAGCAGACCCGGGTGCAAGGGGAGTGATCGAAGAAAAAGATATGACCGCAGCAACCGCCTCGGAACTGATCCGGCTGCTGCAGCAGGACTCTAATTTTATTCCGCTGCAGACCCGTGACAGCTTTGATGAAACTGCTACACCCGCCCAGCGTGCCGCCAGAGCGGACGAACAGGCACCGCAGCTGCTGCTTTCCATCCACGGCAACTCAGCTGCAAATGGCTCCACTGCATCCGGCTTTGAGTGCTATCCGGCAGTGCCGGGCCGGACTTGGCATCAGGAAAGCTTTTACTTTGCGCAGCTGCTTGCCAAAGGAATGCAGGCTGCAGGAGCATCTCTGCGTGGGCGCGGGGGAGTCCGGTACATTTATTATCTGGAAAACGATCAGAAACAGCTGGTGGAAAGCACCCACACTGAGGTGCGTGCAGAGCGAAGCTTTACATTGCTGGAAGATGTAAATTGTCCGGCAGTGCTGGCAGAGCAATGCTTTGTAACGAATGAAGCAGATGCTGCACAGTTCGGCAGCGAAGAAGGCTGTAAAAAAACAGCCCGCGTTTATTACGAAGCGATCTGTGCATACTTTGGCACCCAGCCGCAGGCCGAGCAGCTTGCCGGGTTCACTTTAAATTAAAAGCATCAGCATAGCATCACCAAGAGAGAAGAAGCGATACCATTCTGACCCCAACACCATACAGCCACCCGTATTTTAAGACCGCTGAACTCAAAACCAGAAGAGAAGGGCGGTCTTATTTTTGATCACATAAATTTCGTATAATGCACGTTATGTGAAATATAGGGGAGTGAAAAATACCTCTTTTCCTGAATCCGGCCTTTTTCTGCGACCTGCGGGTCTGCAGCCATCTGTAATACCGTATGAGTCAACTTTTGTGTTTTTTCATATTTTTGCGTCTCATTTGTATTTTGATGCTGCAATCTTTTTATGGATTTACAAATTATAAAGCTGCACAGTCCGCCGCTGCCATGCGCGCTTGCATTTTATTTTTCAAAATTCTTTTTATATTGCTATAAGTTCTGTGGTCATCCTGATCTTTTTATTTTTCTGCGCACGACCATTTGCTCGTATGCTTTCAAATCGCTGGCCAGATCACAGCTTATCATTCCATTATTTATAATATATCGATAAAAATACCGTCGATGACATGTCCGCACTTCGGACGCATCACAGACGGTATCGCTCCATTTTATGGGTATTCTTATGCGGTTCAGGAATTTCCGTTTCCAGCATTTGCATCCGGCTTCATTGCAAGCACGGAAGCATCCAGCCCGATGCCATCCTGAGCCGCACCCTCAAAGGCTTTCATGGGCGCGGACGAAAGCTCCTCATCCGGAGCTGAATCCTCTGCTGTCTCCCCTGTTTCCTTTTCTGTTGTATCCAAGATGTGGGAGGATACTTTTGGCTTTTTGACCTTGCCCAGCGGGTTTTCTTCAATCGCTGCACGCACCTGAAATTCCTGTAGGTGCGTATAAATTTGTGTGGTGGATACGCTGCTGTGGCCCAAAAGCTGCTTGAGCGTAAGGATATCCACATTGCCGGTCTGATACATCAGAGTTGCAGCAGTGTGGCGCAGCTTATGTGTGGAAAAGCCTTTTAATCCGGCTGCCTTCATGGCACCGGTCACAAGCTGCTCTACCCTGCGGTTCGAGATACGCTCTTTGCGCCGCCGGGTAATAAAGACAGCTTTTTCCTGCGGCAGAAGCCCTTCCATCGTATTGCGTTTGCCCAGATACAGCCGCAATGCTTCCATGCAGGCATCATTCAGATAAACCATGCGCTCCTTGTGGCCCTTGCCAAACAGGCGTATCTGGCGGTTTTCCAAATCAATGTCGTCCAGATTCATGCCAACAAGCTCTGCCAGACGCATTCCACAGTTCAAAAACAGCGTCACCATGCAATAATCCCGCTCCGGAAAATCGCTTTGGGTCTGCGTGCTTTCCAATAACTCCATGGACTGCTCCGCCGTCAGATATTTGGGCAGTACCTTATCCTGTTTGGGTGGGTGGATGGCCGCGGTAGGGTCTGCATCCAGCCGGTTGACCTGATTGACCAGATAATCATAAAAGCCGTGCAGGCTTGCCAGCCGCCGGGCCGTTGAGGACTTTTTATTACCGCACTCGCGGTTTAAAAAGTACAGATATTCGTAGATATCTTCCTTTGTTACAGAGGCCCAGAATGCAGTGTCCAGCCCTTTTGGGTCGATATCCTTCATCTCGCTGTCTTCGGGCACCAGCCCACGGCGGCGCTTCATAAAACGGCTGAATCCGCGCAGATCACAGTAATAGCTGAACGCCGTGTTTGCGCTTTTGCCCGCGATCACTTCCAGATAGCGGACGTATTCTACAATGTCCGGCGCAGCATCATCGAAGGGCTTGTGCTTGCCGGGATTTTTCTCGTCCAGATAGATCGACATTGTTTTTCCTCTTATAAGCGGTCAGATTTCAGGGCATTGATCGCATCGGTGATATAAGCCGCGCCGATCAGCTGCATTCCCGGATAATCTGCCGGGTTCAGATGATTCAGGCTGTGCTTCGGGATCACCGCACGTTCAAAGCCGATGCGCTCTGCCTCATGCAGGCGCTGTTCCAGATTGGGTACGCTGCGCACTTCACCGCCGAGGCCGACCTCACCAATGGCGATCAGCTTATCGCTGACGGGCCTGTCCAGCAGCGAGGAGACCATACTCAGGCAGACAGAAAGATCACAGGCAGTATCCCGCAGCGCAATGCCGCCCACGATGTTGATATACACATCCAGGTTGCCAAAGAAATACCCTGCGCGCTTTTCCAGCACAGCGATCAGCAGATTCATGCGGTTATAGTCGTAGCCGCTGCAGGCACGGCGCGGTGCTGGAAAATTGGTTTTGGTTGCAAGGGCTTGAATTTCGCTCAGGATGGGCCGGCTGCCCTCCATGGTACAGGCCACACAGTTGCCGGAAACGCCAAGAGGGCGGCCTTCCAGCAGCATCTGTGAAGGGTTTTCGATCTCAGCAAGGCCCTGCCCTGTCATATCAAACATGCCAAGCTCATTGGTGGAGCCATAACGGTTCTTGGCCGCACGCAGGATGCGGTACGGCAGCATTTTATCGCCCTCAAAGTAGAGCACCGTATCCACGATATGCTCCATGACTTTGGGGCCTGCAATGGCACCGTCCTTGTTCACATGGCCAACAATAAACATGGGGATCTCCTGCTTTTTGGCTACAGCCAGCAGGCGGGCCGCACTTTCCTTGACCTGACTTACCGTACCGGCGGAGGACGAGATATCCATGCAGCGCATGGTCTGGATGGAGTCGATGACCACAAGATCCGGCTTTTCTTTTTCGATCAGGCCGCAGATCTCGTCCACATCATTCTCCGCTGCCAGAAAGATGTTATCCTGCGGCACTTTCAGCCGGGCAGCGCGCAGCTTGACCTGCCGCACCGATTCCTCGCCGGTGATATACAAAACGCTGTGCTGGTTGGAAATGGCACCGCACAGCTGCAGAAGCATAGTAGATTTGCCCACACCCGGCTCACCGCTCAAAAGCACAACGCCGCCCAGCACAATGCCACCGCCCAGTACACGGTCCAGCTCCGAAATGCCGGTCAGGATACGGCTTTTTTCTTCGGTCGTGCTGATCTCAGAAAGGCGCTTTGCGGTCAGGGTGGTCACCCCTTCCGGGCGGGCAGCTGCCGCCTGTTTGGCTGCGGCAGTACCTGCTTTTGGGGCTTCCGCTACAACGTCCTCGTTCATCGTGTTCCAGCTGCCGCAGCTTGAGCAGCGGCCCATCCAGCGGGGGCTTGTCTCGCCGCAGTTGGAACACACATATACAGTTTTCAGTTTTGGTTCCTTCATCAAAAAGCTCCTGTTATATTGTCTTGGTTTTATTTTTCTCTATTGTAGCATACAACATGCAAACCCGCAAGAAAAGCCCTTGCTCAAAGCCTGCTTCCAATGCTTGCAAGCGCTGCAGAAATGCCGCACAGCGGCACAAACAACGTCAGCGTCAGCAGATACTGCCGGATGAATCCATGTGGCCGGACGATCTCCCGGTCAGGCCCTGCTGCAAAAAAGGAACAGACGCGGATCTGGCTGCTCACCCGCAAGGAATCTGTGCCGAGCGTGCACAGCCCTGCAGAAGCAGCCGCCGCAGGCAGAAATGTAAGCAGCAGAAGCCACGTTTCCTTTTGCAGCGCCGTGTCGGAAAGCAGCTGCACAAACAGCGTCCCGTTTCCCAGCCCATAGAACATCGTAAACAAAAAGATCAAAACCGGCCCCAGTGCGGAAAAGCCCATCAGGAACAGAAGGGTCGCGGCCGCAGCCAGCGTAAGATATTCCGTTCCGAAAAGGCTGGCCGCAGTATGTGCATCTGCAGCGGCAAACAGGCCGCGCCAGCTTTGCAGATAATATTGCAGCCAGTCCGGCTGCTGCTTTTCGCAGAAAGCCAGAAGCACACCAGCTGCACCAGAGCCGATCAGAAAGGCGCAGACGAGCAGCCAGCAGGTTTTCTGCCGGATTTCCGTGTGATGTCTCTGCAGCGGTGGCAGCGGTGAAGGCACTTCCGGTGCAGATCGTTCTGGCGGAAGCGTTTTCTGCGGCTGCTGCAGAAGCGCAGCTTCACCTGCGGGAAACGGCTGCGCGGCTTCTGGCAAGCGCGCTGGCATCCCTGTTTGCTGATAGACCCACATGATCGAACCTCCTTGTTTTATTTGTTCAGCTGCGGCGCTTTTTCTCCCGGGCTACCATGCCCAGTAATCCGCCAATACTGCCGCATAGGATCACCACAGCAAACCGCAGCAGCGGCGGCTCTTCCGTAAGGGTGCCGGAAGGAACGCTGAGCACCAAGAGCAATGCCGCATAAAACAGGCCCTGTACAAGCCCGCACAGCAGGCCGCGTTCCTTTTTGCAAAATGCAGCGATCCAGCCGCTGCAAAGGCTCCCTGCGCCAACGGCTGCTGTTGCCAGCGGCGGTGCGGCGGCACCAGAATAACCCTGTGCTGTCATCAGAGCTGCCATTGCGGCCAGACCTCCGGCTGTGACCATAACGCCGACTGCCCCCGCCAGAAGAAGGACCCTGAGTTCCGCCGGGAAAAATTTTTTCTCAGACATAAAAACGCGCCTCCCTGCCGTAATCTATGCAGGAAAGCGCGTTCAATATGCCTGTGTACAGAAAAATTACTTCTTGTCAGAAGCCTTGTCCATGTTCAGCTTTTCAACCGCGGAAATTGCAGTCTTGGTGAAGCGGATCTTCACACGGTCAGCACCGGTCTCCAGAACGAAGGTGTCGTCCTTGATCGCAACAACACGGCCAATGACACCGCCAATGGTGGTGACCTGATCGCCGATCTCCAGACTGCTGCGCATAGCGGCATCCTTCTTCTCCTGCTTCTTCTGGGGGCGATAGATCATGAAGTACAGCAGAACCAGCATCAGAGCCAGTGTGAAGAACAGGCTGATGTAGCCTTCGGAAGTGGTAGTCAGAAATTGCATGGGGCAAAATCTCCTCTCAAAATTCAGATAAGCTTATTATACCTTTTTAAACGACCTGTTGCAAGGCTTATTCTCAAATTCGGGTATCCAGCAGCTTTACATATTTATCGTGGAAAGCCGTGAAGGTACCGGCATCCAGCTCATCACGGATGCGCTCCATCAGATGGTTGTAGAACCAAAGGTTATGCATCACGGCCAGACGCATACCCAGAATCTCCTCCGCCTTGAACAGATGGCGGATATAGGCGCGGGAATAGTTGCGGCAGGCCGGGCATCCGCAGGCGGGATCAATAGGGCGTTCGTCGCGCTCATACTTTGCATTCTTGATGTTGATGATACCGCCCCAGGTGTTCAGGTGACCATGCCGTGCGTTGCGGCTGGGCATTACGCAGTCGAACAGATCCACGCCGCGGGAAACTGCCTCAATGATATTGCCGGGGGTGCCCACGCCCATCAGGTAGCGGATCTTATCCTTGGGCATGTGGGGCTCCACCTGACTGATCATTTCATACATCACCTCGGTGGGCTCGCCTACAGCCAGACCGCCGATGGCGTAACCGTCCAGATCAAGGTCTGCGATCTGCTTCATGTGCTCCACACGCAGATCAGCAAAGGTGCAGCCCTGATTGATGCCAAACAGCAGCTGATCGGGATTTACGGAAATGCCCTCGTGCTTCAGGCGGGCCATTTCAACCTTACAGCGTTTCAGCCAACGGGTCGTTCGTTCGCAGCTGGCCTTGGAATAATCGTGCTGTGCGGGGTTCTCCACGCACTCATCAAAGGCCATGGCGATAGTAGAGCCCAGATTTGCCTGGATCTGCATGCTCTCTTCCGGGCCCATAAAGATGCGGTGGCCGTCCAGATGGGAGGCAAAGGTCACGCCCTCTTCGGTGATCTTGCGCAGCTTTGCCAGACTGAACACCTGGAATCCGCCGCTGTCGGTCAGAATGGGGCCGTCCCAGCGGGTAAATTTGTGCAGACCGCCCATATCGGCTACCAGTTTGTCGCCGGGGCGCAGATGCAGGTGGTAGGTGTTGCACAGCATGACCTGTGCGCCGATGTCCTTGAGGTCTTGTGCGGACAGACCGCCCTTGATGGCACCTGCGGTAGCCACATTTTGGAATGCAGGTGTCTGCACCGTGCCGTGCACGGTCTTGAACTCGCCCCGCCGGGCATCGTGTTCCTGCTTGAGCAGCTTATAGGTCGTCAAAGAAGGCATAGTTTTTGTTCCTTTCTGTGCACGGAAAACAGCCGTGCGATCTTCATGAAAAAGCCCGGGATCAGGCTCATCAACAACAGAATGCCGGGGAAAATAATCAAAGAATTATCATAGCATCGCCAAAACTAAAGAAGCGATAGTGCTCTTCCACAGCTACTTTATAGGCAGCCATGGTCTTTTCGTAGCCATACAGGGCCGACACCAGCATGATAAGGGTGCTTTCCGGCAGATGGAAGTTCGTGATCAAGCCGTCGATGCAGTTGAACTTCACACCTGGATACAGGAAGATAGAAGTGTTGCCGCTGCAGGCGCGGATCTCGCCGTACTTTGCGGCAACGGCTTCCAGCGTACGACAGCTGGTAGTGCCCACTGCGATCACACGGTGACCGGCAGCCTTGGTATCGCGGATCATCTGCGCGGTCTTTTCATCAATGCAGTACCATTCGCTGTGCATCTTATGATCGGTGATCTCGTCTTCCTGTACCGGACGGAAGGTGCCCAGACCCACATGCAGGGTCACTTCAGCAATGTTCACGCCCTTGGCGCGGATGGTATCCATCAGCTCCGGGGTGAAGTGCAGGCCAGCCGTGGGCGCTGCAGCGCTGCCCAGCTCCTTGGCATAGACGGTCTGGTACTGGCTCTGATCCTCCAGCTGCTTGGTGATATAGGGCGGCAGAGGCATTTTGCCAAATTCGTCCAGCTTTTCATAAAGGGTCTCGGTATCGTAATAGAATGTAACGTACTTGTTGCCGTCCTCCATGGTCTCGTCCACCACGGCAGTCAGGCTGCCGTCGCCAAAGCTCACCTTCGTGCCGGGCTGCATCCGCTTGCCGGGCTTTGCAAGGCACTCCCACTGGTCGCCCTTGACCTGACGCAGGAGCAGCAGCTCACACACAGCACCGGTGGGCTGCTTGACACCCACGATGCGGGCAGGCAGGACCTTGGAATTGTTCACCACCAGCAGATCGCCCGGCTCCAGAAAATCGGGCAGATCATGGAAAATCTTGTGCTGGATGCTGTCGTCTTTCTGGCTCAGCACCATCAGTCGCGCAGCATCTCTGGGGTCTGCAGGTTCCTGTGCAATGAGTTCTTTGGGTAAATCATACCAAAAATCTTTTTTTAACATAGTGCGCAATTTGCCTTTCCGATGATTGACACGGACACCGTATCAATGATATCATAAAATCTGTATAAGCAGTATCTATTATATTGCATCGCTGCCCGGTTTGCAAGCCGTGAATCTGTGTAATAGAAATATTTATTGAGTTCGCTTTCACGAAAGGAAAGGTGCTGGAAATGGAAAAACAGTATAAAGTGGGTATCGTAGGTGCGACTGGTATGGTCGGTCAGCGTTTTGTGACGCTGCTGGAAAATCACCCCTGGTTCAAGCTGACCGTTCTGGCCGCATCCGGCCGCAGCGCCGGCAAGACCTATGAGGAAGCCGTCGGTTCCCGCTGGGCCATGACTGTCCCCATGCCGGAGAGCGTGAAGAAGATGATGGTTTTGGATGCATCCAAGGTGGAAGAGGTTGCTTCTCAGGTGGATTTCATCTTCTGTGCAGTCAACATGCCCAAGGATGAGATCAAGGCTCTGGAAGAGGCCTATGCAAAGGCTGAGTGCCCGGTGGTCTCCAACAACAGTGCAAACCGCTTTACCCCGGATGTGCCCATGGTGGTGCCCGAGATCAACGCAGACCACATCGAGATCATTGCTGCACAGCGCAAGCGTCTGGGCACCAAGCGTGGCTTCATTGCCGTCAAGTCCAACTGCAGCCTGCAGAGCTATGTTCCCGCCCTGCACCCGCTGATGAAGGATTTTGGTGTCAGCAAGGCTCTGGTGTGCACCTATCAGGCCATTTCCGGTGCAGGTAAGACCTTTGACCGTATGCCCGAGATCGTGGACAACGTGATCCCCTACATCGGCGGCGAGGAAGAAAAGAGCGAGCGCGAGCCGCTCAAGCTGTGGGGGCACATTGAGGGCGACCATATCGTGAACGCCGAAAAGCCGGTGATCACCGCACAGTGCTTCCGCGTGCCTGTCTCCGACGGCCACACCGCTGCCGTGTTCGTAAGCTTTGAGAAGAAGCCCACCAAGGAGCAGATTCTGGAGGCATGGGCAAACTTCCGCGGCCCCGCACAGGAGCTTGATCTGCCCAGCGCACCCAAGCAGTTCCTGCACTACTTCACCGAGCCGGATCGTCCGCAGCCCAAGCTGGACCGCAACACTGAAAACGGCATGGCTGTGTGCATCGGCCGCCTGCGTGAGGACACCCTGTTCGATTATAAGTTTGCCTGCATGAGCCACAACACCCTGCGCGGTGCTGCAGGCGGCGGCGTTCTGCTGGCAGAGCTGCTGGCGGCAAAGGGCTATTTCGATTAAGTATATTTTGCGCAAAAGCGCATACAAAGGAGTTTTTAGGCTATGAAGAATCCTGTCTTTACCGGCGCGGGTGTTGCCATTATCACCCCGATGTACGAGGACGGAAGCATCAATTTTGACGAGCTGGGCCGCATTATCGAGGATCAGATCGCGCATCATACCGATGCCATCATCATCTGCGGCACCACCGGCGAGTGCTCTACTATGACCGATGAGGAGCAGCTCGCTGCTATCAAGTATACCGTGGACGTTGTCAACCACCGTGTGCCCGTCATTGCCGGTGCCGGCTCCAACGATACCGACCACGGCTGTGCACTGGCAGCAAAGTCTGCCGAGTGCGGTGCAGATGCCCTGCTGATGGTGACTCCCTATTACAACAAGACCACGCAGGCCGGCCTGGTTGCTCACTTTACCGCCATGGCTGAGGCCGGCGGCATCCCGGTGATCGTGTACAACGTGCCTTCCCGCACCGGCCTGAACATTGCCCCGGAGACTGCTCTGGAACTGAGCAAGCATCCTCTGATCAACGGCATCAAGGAAGCTTCCGGCAACATTTCTCAGGTAGCCAAGATCGCACAGCTGTGCGGCGACGAGCTGAACATTTATTCCGGCAACGACGATCAGGTGGTTCCCCTGCTGGCTCTGGGCGGCAAGGGCGTGATCAGCGTCGTGTCCAATGTCAAGCCGGAGCTGGTGCACAACTGCTGCAAGGCATTCTTTGACGGCGATACCGCAAAGGCCCGTGAGCTGCAGCTGGAAATGCTGCCGCTGGCAGATGCTTTGTTCTGTGAGGTGAACCCCATCCCGGTGAAGTACGCCATGAACGTTCTGGGCTGGGAAGCTGGCGAGTGCCGTCTGCCTCTGGTGGAGCCGAGCGAGGCACACAAGGAGTATATTGAAAAGACTCTGCAGGCAGCAGGTCTGATCAAAGAATAAGTTTTGTCTGCACAAATGCCCGGCGGAACATTCTGCCCGGGCATTTTGCGATATGCAAGAGTGGCAGGAAAGGATAAAAACTATGACGGATATTGTGATTCAGGGCATCGGCGGCCGCATGGGCCATGTGCTGTGTGATATGATCGCACAGCGCGAGGACTGCCGCGTGATCGCGGGCATCGACATGAAGGATGGCGAACAGAACGGCATCCCTGTGTATGACAGTCTAGAAAAGCTGGACGGTAAGGGCGATGTGATCATCGATTTCAGCTCTCCGGCCGCTGTGGAAAAGGCTCTGCCCTACTGTGAAGCCCACAAGCTGCCCATCGTGGTGTGCACTACCGGCCTTTCGGAAGAGCTGCAGCTCAAGGTGGTGCAGCTCTCCCGCACGGTGCCGGTGTTCAAGAGCGCTAATATGTCCATGGGCATCAATGTGCTGTCGGAGCTGTGCAAGCGCGCTTCGGCGATTCTGGGTGTGAACTACGATGTTGAGATCGTGGAGCAGCACCACCACAACAAGCTGGATGCACCCAGCGGCACCGCTCTGATGCTGGCCGATGCCATCAATGAGCAAAACAATGGCGAATATCATTATGTTTACGACCGTTCTTCTGTCCGCCAGAAGCGCGACCCGAAGGAAATTGGTATCAGCTCCGTGCGCGGCGGCAGCATCGTGGGTGACCACGAAGTGCTGTTCTGCGGCCCGGACGAGGTGATCACCCTCAAGCACACCGCTTACTCCCGCAATATTTTTGCAAATGGTGCTGTGAACGCAGCAGTTTACCTTGCAAAAAAGGAGCCTGGCCTGTACAATATGGGTGATATGATCGCTGCACTTTAAAAAACCTGATCGCTCTGCTTTTGGCAGAGACCCGGTGGAAGGATGTGGACGCGGATGAGCAAACAATCCCCGCAGCAGCACCGGCGCAGACCGACTGCAAAACGCCGTGCCAGAAAGCAGGCTTTCTGGACAGCCGGAGCGGTGCTGATCGTATTTCTGTTCTGCCTGCCTTTGCTGCCAAAGTTCTTTCCGCAGGAAAGCATACCGACGGCAGAACCGGAGAGCACGGAAAGCTCTTCTGCAGGTTCTGCCACTGTATCACAGCCGGAAGAAGCAGAGCCTGAACCGCAGCCGCTGGTTCAGGTCGTCCGCTTTTCTGCAACAGGAGATGATCTGATCCACGCTCCCATTTATAAACAGGCGCAGCGCCGCGCTTCCGGGGAGGAAGCTTACAGTTTTGATTACTGTTACGAACATATTGCGCCTTTTTATGCACAGCATGATGTGAACTGGATCAATCAGGAAACGCTCTGCACGGATGAATTGGAGCCATCCTCCTACCCATGCTTTTCTACGCCGGGCGATTGTGCCCGTGCGCTTTACCGGGCGGGTGTGCGGGTGTTCAGCCTTTCCAATAACCACACCTATGATAAAGGCGCTTCCGGCATTGCCGCTACCCTGCGGTTCTGGGGCAGTATGCCGGAGGATGTAGTGACCACCGGTTTGTGGAAGGGCAAAGAGGACTACGGTCATATCCCGCTGCAGACTGTCAATGGTGTAACGATCGCATATCTTTCCTACACAGAGCATACCAATGGCATCCCGCAGAGCAGCTCCATGCAGGCCAATGTGATCTACACCAGCCAGACCGATGTGATCGAGCAGCAGGTAAAAGCGGCACGTCAGCTTGCAGATTTTGTGGTGGTGGGTGTGCACTGGGGCGTAGAAAACAGCCATACCATCACAGATCCGCAGCGAACTCTGGCGCAAAACCTTGCAGACTGGGGTGCAGACTTGATCATCGGCACCCACCCGCATGTGCTGCAAAATGCACAGTGGCTGACTGCAGCAGACGGCAGGCAGGTGTTCACAGCCTATTCTCTGGGCAATTTTATCAGCACGCAGGAAAAGCCTGATCAGCTGATCGGCGCAATTTTATCGGTTCAGCTTGAAAAAACGACCGAACCGGACGGCACCGTCCGTTGCAGCGTGCTCTCCCCCAGACTTCTGCCGACGGTGACCCACTATGATGCAGGCAAATCCAATGTGCGCACCTACCTGTTCCGCGATTATACCGAAGCCCTTGCAAAGGCCCACGGAGTACGGCAGGCGTATCCGGATTTCAGTCTGGAAATGATTCAGTCCATTGCCCGGGAAAATATCGACCCGGAGTTTTTGCAGCTCACCTGAATAAATTTTGTATTGTTGAAGCCCGCCTTTCGGGCAGAACGGAGGTCTTTATGTACGGAGTATCGAAGATCAATATTGAGCCGAGCCTCATGATGATCAGTGTGCAGGATGTGGAGTTCAAGGGCAACAGTCTGGCACGTTACCTGCAGATCTTTGCAGATAACGGTGTGGTCGTGGATATGATCAGCCAGAGCGCACCGCACGGCACCACCATTGATTTCAGCTTTACCGCTTCCAGCAGCGACCTTCCGCTGGTGATGAAGGCTATTTCCGTTGCAAATCTGGACAAGGATGCCAAGGCTTCCCCGCTGATCAGCGTGGGTTACTCCAAGCTGAACCTGTTTGGCGAGGACATGGTGACCAGCTGCGGCGTTGCTGCCCGTGCACTGAATGCTCTGGCGATGGCCGGCATTGAAGTGCTGCTTATCACCACCAGTGATCTGGATATCTCCCTGCTGGTCCACGCAGAGAATGAGGATGCAGCTTACGAAGCACTGAAGAAGGCTTACGAGCTGTAAATTCTGCAAGCAAGCGAGCGATCCTCCATCAAGTAAAAAATGCCGGTGCACTCCGTTTTGGAGTGCACCGGCATTTTCATGTTCAATATTTTTTACAGAGTGACCTTGTGGTAGATCTTCTTGCCCTTCTTGATCACAATGCCCTTTGCCAGCTGCTCAGCAGTGAAGCTAACGGTGGGAGCGGCCACCTTCTCGCCATCCACCAGAACACCGCCCTGCACGACCAGACGGCGTGCCTCACCGTTGGAGGCTGCCAGACCGGCCTTGACCATCAGGGTCAGGATGCCGATGGAGCCATCGGTCAGGTCGGCCTCGGTCAGCTGAGTAGACGGCATGTGCTCGGTATCCATTGCGCTGCCGCTGAACAGTGCGCGGGCTGCAGTCTGAGCCTTCTCGGCCTCTTCCTTGCCATGGACCATGCTGGTCAGCTCGTATGCCAGAATCTCCTTGGCCTCGTTCAGGCGCTGATCCTTCCATGTGCTCATCTCGTCGATCTGCTCCAGCGGCAGGAAGGTGAGCATGCGGATGCACTTCATCACATCGGCATCGCCCACATTGCGCCAGTACTGGTAGAACTCGAAGGGACTGGTCTTGTTGGGGTCCAGCCAGACCGCATTGCCGGCAGTCTTGCCCATCTTCTTGCCCTGAGAATCGGTCAGCAGGGTGATGGTCATAGCATAAGCATCCTTGCCCAGCTTGCGGCGGATCAGCTCGGTGCCGCCCAGCATGTTGCTCCACTGGTCGTCGCCGCCAAACTGCATGTTGCAGCCGTAGTGCTGGAACATGTAGTAGAAGTCGTAGCTCTGCATGATCATGTAGTTGAACTCGAGGAAGGACAGGCCCTTCTCCATGCGCTGCTCGTAGCACTTGGCACGCAGCATGTTGTTCACGGAGAAGCATGCACCCACATCACGCAGCAGTTCCACGTAGTTCAGGTTCAGCAGCCAGTCTGCATTGTTCAGCATCAGTGCCTTGCCCTCAGAGAAGTCGATGAACTTTTCCATCTGCTTTTTGAAGCATGCGGCATTGTGGGCGATGTCCTCTTTGGTCAGCATCTTGCGCATGTCGGTACGGCCAGAGGGGTCGCCGATCATGGTGGTGCCGCCGCCGATCAGGGCAATGGGCTTGTTGCCTGCCATCTGCAGGCGCTTCATCAGGGTCAGGGCCATAAAGTGGCCTGCGGTCAGGCTGTCGGCAGTGCAGTCAAAGCCGATGTAAAAGGTTGCCTTGCCGTTGTTGATCAGGTCGATGATCTCTTCATCGGTGATCTGGGCCACCAGGCCGCGGGCCTTGAGTTCTTCGTACAGAGTCATGATTTTTTTCCTCCTGTTTGTGGGCAGAGGGAAAAATAAAACGCCCCCTGCCAAAAATGAATTTGGCAGAGGGCGAGAAAATTCGCGGTACCACCTCTGTTTGCCGCCTCCTCACAGAAACGACCTCACGAGTGCACACCCCAGAGTAGAGAGACACTCCTGCGTTTGTAACGCTCGCACGCGGCACAGCCTATTAGCCTGACCGGCATTCAGCCTGCAGCTCCGGGAGGTATTTCCCCTGCTGCTCTGCGGCCCCTTGCACCAACCGGGGTTTCTCTGGGCAGAGCGCTTCAAGGTACTTGTTCCCTTCATCGCCATTAACAAGGATTACTTTATCACAATGCTTCGGGCTTGTCAACCCCTTATCTTGCAGCGGCTTATTTTGCGCCAAGGCCCAGCATTTCGCGGGCATTGGCACGCGAGAGCTCGGTAACGTGGTCGCCGGAGATCAGCCGGGCCAGTGCTTCCACCCTGCCCTCCTCATCCAGCGGATGGATCTCGGTATAGGTGCGGTCATTGGCTACATTTTTCTGGATCAGCAGATGGCAGTCCGCCAGTGCCGCGATCTGCGCCGTGTGGGTGATGCACAGGATCTGGTGGCCCTGTGCGCTCTGGCGCAGCACCTCACCAATACGCCCGGCGGCTTTGCCGGAAACACCGCTGTCGATCTCATCATAGATCACGGTAGGCACGGCATCCTTATCGGCCATTGCATTTTTGATGGCCAGCGTGATGCGGCTCAGCTCACCGCCGGAAGCGATCCTGGCCAAAGGCTTGGGTGCTTCGCCGGGGTTTGTGGAGATATAGAACTCGATGCTGTCCTGCCCATGGCTTGCCAGCGGGCCGCGGGTATGGCGCAGTGTCATGCGCACGCCCGGCATGTTCAGAAAATCCAGCGTGCCGGAGATACGCTTGTTCAGCTCTTCAAAAGCGCGCAAGCGCGTCTGGGTCAGTGCTTCCGCCTTTTCACGGGCCAGCGCATAAAGGCGGAGCTTTTCTGCCTGCAGGTGGTCATGCCGCTCCTGCGAGGACTGGATGCGTTCCAGTTCTTCCCTTGCATTCTGTCCAAACGCGATCACGTCCTCTACGGTGTCGCCATATTTGCGCTTGAGCTTGTAGATCAGATCCAGCCGCTGCTCGATCTCGTCCAGCTCCGCATCGTTGGTATCATAGGAATCCAGCCGACCGATCAGATCCGCGGCAACATCCTTTGCATTGTAATACAGATCCAGCAGCTGACTGGATGCACCGGCAAGTGCATCATCCAGCTGCGCAGCAGCATCCACTGCATTGGATGCCTCGCCCAGCAGATCGACTGCGCCGGAGGCCTCGTCATCGCCCGAAAGCAATGCATAGCTCTGTGCGATCTTGTCCCGGATGGCAGATGCATTGGCAAGGATCTTGCGGCGGCTTTCCAGCGTCTGTTCCTCTCCGGCGGTCAGCCCGGCATCCTCGATCTCCTGCACCTGATAGCTCAACAGATCGATCCTGCGCTGCTTTTCGGCTTCGTCGGTGATCATGGCATCCAGCTCCCGCTTGATGCGCACAAGCTCCCGGTACAGGACATAATAGTCCTGAAACTCCGCGCTGTTCTGCGCATAATCATCCAGAATGCCAAGATGTCTTGCCGGGTTCAGAAGGCCCACGGAGTCGTGCTGGCCGTTGATATTGATAAGTCCTCCGCACAACTCCCGCAGAACCGCAGCCGTTGCAGGCATTCCGTTGATGCGGCAGGTGCTTTTGCCCTCGGCTGTGATCTCGCGGCTGAGCATCAGTGCATCCGAGCGCTCGTAGCCAGCCTTCTCAAGGCTGTCCAGCACCGTGCCGGGCACCTCCTCAAAGGCTGCACGGATCACCGCCTTGGAGGCCCCTGTGCGCACAAGATCCTTTGAAGTGCGGTTGCCCAGGATCGCATTGATGGAATCGATCAGGATCGACTTGCCGGCACCAGTCTCACCGGTAAGAACATTCAGGCCCGGCTTGAAATGTACTTCAGCCTTCTGGATCACAGCAACATTTTCAATTTGCAGGCTGCTCAGCATATCTTTTCTCCCGCGTTATTTTTGTCCAATGTGTCTTGTAAGCTCCGAGCAGATCGTTTTTGCATCGCGCTCCGACCGTGCAACGATCAGGAACGTATCGTCGCCCGAAAGCGTACCAACCACATTTTTCCACTGCAATGCGTCAAAAACTTCACATGCGGCGTTGGCCATGCCGGAATAGCACTTTACCAGCACAACATGTCCGGCGTAATCCACCCCCAGCACGGATTCATGAAAGATCGTTTCAAACCTTCCCTGCGCTTTGGGGTTGAAGCTTTCGTTCCGGCTGGAGACATAGCGATACCCCTCTGCCGTGGCAGCTTTTACCAGACACAGCTCCCGGATATCGCGGGAAACGGTGGCTTGTGTTACCTCAAATCCCTCTTTGGAAAGGTGATCCAGCAGAACTTCCTGCCGGCTGATCGGGTGCTCCTGCACAAGCCGGAGAATCGCCTGCTGACGTTCTCCCTTGCTTTTTACATCTTCCTTACGGCTGCGCGCCATTGTAAACTCGCCTCCCCTTTATCGTCTGCTGCGAAGCTTCTGGTCAATGGCCTGGAACTGATCGGCTTTTCCGAAGGTGATCAGCTTTACCACCTGATCGGAGAGCCTTACTTCAGCCGTTGCGCCAGCCTTGAGCGGACAGCCGGCTCTGCCATCGCAGCTGATAAACACTTCATCGTCGGCCACCTGTCCCACACAGATATTCAGCTTGCGCTCCTGCGCAAACACCATGGCCGGGCTGGCCAGACTGTGCGGGCAGATAGGCGTTACAACAACGCCCTTCGTCTGGGAATCCAGGATCGGCCCGCCCGCCGCCAGCGAATACGCTGTGGAGCCGGTGGGCGTTGCAACGATCACACCGTCCCCACGGTAGTGCTCCACTAAAATATCATCGCAGTAAATGCTGAAATCGATCGCCTGCTGCAGGCGGCCCTTTGTGACCACCACGTCATTCAGGGCGTGGCCCTCCCAGCCATCGTGGCCAAGAACGCGGACATACAGCAGCATCCGGTTGTCTACGCTGAACTCTCCCCGTGCAACAGCGGAGAGCTTGGCTTCCATCTCGCTGACTTCACAGGTGGCCAGAAACCCGCAGCGTCCCAGATTGATGCCCAAGATCGGCTTTGCGTACCGGAGCGAAAGATTTGCCTCATGCAGAATGGTGCCGTCGCCGCCAATGGTCAGGATCACATCTGCCTGCTCAAGGCATTCCTCCAGCGGCAGATAAACCACTCCGGCCGTGCTGCAGCTTGTGCGCGGCTGTTCACACATCAGAACAGCCGCACCATGGTTCATTAGGATCTGCGCCGCGCGCAGTGCGATCTCGTTGGCAGAGGTCTTGCCGGGATTCGGCGAAATATAGATCGTCATGCTGGAAGCTCCTTTTTCTGGACTGATGGCAGAGCCGCTCAGCGGTCCAGCGTGCTGTGGCTTGCCGCCACCACCTGCTCTGCAGCGCTGTCGTCCAGCACGGCAGGTTCACTGCTCTTCTGCACGAACATCAGGTATTCAATGTTGCCCTCGGGTCCCTTTACCGGGCTGAAATCCAATCCGCGTACAGCAAAACCGTTTGCAGCAGCGTAGCCCATGGCATTGTGCAGCACTTCGCGGTGGGTAGCGGGGTCGCGCACCACACCGTTCTTGCCAACCTTTTCGCGTCCGGCTTCAAACTGCGGCTTGACCAGACAAACGCCCATGGCATCCGGCGTTGTGATCGCCTGTGCCACCGGGAAAATATGGTGCAGCGAGATAAACGAGACATCCACACTGAAAAACTCGATCCGCTCGGCAAGATCCTCTGGCTTGACATTGCGGATGTTCGTGCGCTCCATGTTCACCACGCGCTCGTCTGTGCGCAGGCTCCATGCAAGCTGTCCATAGCCGACATCCACCGCGTAGACCTTGACGGCACCGTTCTGCAGCATACAATCCGTAAAGCCGCCGGTAGATGCGCCAATGTCCATGCAGACCTTGCCATTGGGTGTAAGTGGGAAACACTTCATAGCTTTTTCCAGCTTCAGGCCGCCGCGGCTGACATAGCCAATGTCGTGCCCGCGCACCTCCACCTTGGCATCTTCCTTGATCATCTCTCCGGCCTTATCCACCTTTTGCTCATTGACAAAAACGATGCCGGACATGATCAGCGCCTTTGCGCGCTCACGGCTCTGTGTCAGACCATGCTGAACAAGATATTGGTCCAATCGAATCTTCACAGTGAATTTTCTCCTTTCATCACGGCCATCTGCACGGCCTGCACAAGATGCGCTGCATCCAGACCGGTTGCCTGTTTGATCTGTGCCACACTGGCATGCGGGAGACATGCGTTCCGCACTGCGCAATGGATAAAACGTCCATTCCATCCGTTTTGCTGCAAAGCATATTCCAGATGTTCACCAATGCTTCCGTTTGCAATGCATTCTTCTGCAAGCAGAATTATTTTATATTTTGACAGATCATCGACCATTTTACATGTAAAGGGATATAACTTTACAAGCTTTATCACATCACATGCAATGCTTTTCTGCCGCAATTCACGTTCTGCCTGCAAAAGGTCGGCCAGTTCATCGGCGTAACTCACCAGAACGATCGTTGCATTATCCGCCTTGCACAGGAAATCATAATCTTCGCCGGTGCAGCCAAATTCCGCCAGAGCTGCATCCTGCCCACCGCGGGGATAACGAATTGCCCGTGGGCCATGGAAGCGGTCACTCAGCAGCTGCTGCAGCCAGTAATTCAGTTCCTGATAATTGGAAGGCGCATACAGCGGCATTCTAAGCTGGCTCAGGAAAGCGGGATCGTAAATGCCCTGATGCGTTTCGCCATCCGCTGGGACAAAACCGGCGCGGTCGATGGCAAAAACCACATTCTCCCGCAGCAGATTCACGTCGTGGATGATCTGATCATAGGAACGCTGCAGGAAGGTGGAATAAATGCATACCACCGGCAGCATGCCCTGACTTGCAAGCCCGGCAGCAAAGGTCACAGCGTGCTGCTCTGCCATGCCGACATCAAAAAAGCGCTCCGGGTGGCTGTGCGCAAAAAACTGCAGGCCGGTGCCATACTTCATTGCTGCAGTGATAGCACAGATATTCGGGTTCCGGTCGCCTTCCGTTACAAGAGCATTGCCAAATACCGTCGAGAACGATTCCTTTGGTGCCACCTCCGGGTCGGGCATTCCATCCGGATCAAATGCCGACACGCCGTGATAGTTGCCGGGGTTTACCTCGGCCGGCCGATAGCCCTTGCCTTTTTTTGTGATCACGTGCAGAAAATGCGGCCCCTGCCGGTTGCGGATGGTGCGCAGTGTGCGTTCCAGCTCTTCCACGTTGTGGCCATCCACCGGCCCGATATACTGGAAGCCCATATCCTCGAACATGGTAGAGTGGTACATCGCCCGGCGCAAAAGCGTCTTGCACTCAGTGATGGTGTCTTTCAGTGGAGCACCTACCAGCGGTACTCCATCCAGAAAGCTGCGCACATTATCCTTGGCATCAAAATAGGCCGTAGTCGTGCGCAAATGAGTCAGATAGCGGGCAAGCGCACCAACATTTTTGGAAATGGACATCTTGTTGTCGTTCAGGATCACAAGAAGGTTGTCCAGATGCTCAATGTTGTTCATGCCCTCGTAGACCATGCCGCCGGTAAAGGCACCATCGCCGATCACCGCGACCACAAGCCCTGCTTCATGATGCAGCTTTTTGGCCCACGCCATGCCGATCGCAAGCGAAAGCGCCGTGTTTCCGTGCCCGGCAATGAATGCATCGTGTTCACTCTCGTTCGGGTTCGGGAAACCGGAGATCCCGTCGAGCTGGCGCAGCTTATCAAACTGTCCGCGCCGACCCGTAAGGATCTTGTGGGTGTAGCACTGGTGACCGACATCAAACACGATCTTGTCCTGTGGTGTATCCAGAACGCGGTGCAGCGCAACGGTAAGCTCTACCACGCCAAGGTTTGAGGCAAGGTGACCGCCCGTCTTGGAAATATTCTCCAGCAGGAACCGGCGGATCTCCGCGCACAGCTGTTCCACCTGCTGTTCATTCAGTTGCTTTAAATCTCTGGGCTGATTGATGCTGTCCAGCAGCAATGCTCCCATAAATCACACGTCCTTCAAATGCAGATTTTCTGTTGCTGCCGTGCATTCCTGCGTGAAAAAAGAATGCATCAGGCCAGCGGATACAAAAAGCCGACGGCTGCGCCGACCAGTACGCCCGCCACGACCTGCAGCGGTGTGTGGCCGACCATCTCCTTCAGATGCATGTTCTGCAGGAAAGGAGCATTCTTCTCGCTCACGTCGATCCACTGATCGATCATCTGGTTCAGGACCTTAGCCTGCTCGCCAGTCTCATGCCGCACGCCCATGGCATCGTGCATGGTAATGATCGCCACCACGCTTGCCACTGCAAAAATGGCAGAATCAACCCCCACACAGCGTCCGGTTGCAATGACCATGGCACAGACCGTTGCGCTGTGGGCACTGGGCATACCGCCATCACCCCACATGCGTTCCAGCTGGAACTTGCCCAGCAGGATAAAATTGATGATGGTTTTAAGCACCTGCGCCACAAACCAGCCGAGCAGTGAAACCGTAAGGATCTGATTGAAAGACAGGATGTTTTGAATAAGCTGCATAATCTTTTTCCTTTATTCTGTATGGATTATTTTTAGTTTTTACGCACAAGAAGCTGCTGCGCAAGCTGTTCCAGAAATTCAGCTTTTTCGCCAAAATTCCGGTGCAGCTCCGTGCAGGTCTCCTGATTCAGGTCATGTGCAAGCTTCATGGCACCTTCCGCACCATAAAGGGTCACAAAGGTAGTCTTTCCATTTTCGCTGTCGCTGCCAATGGGCTTGCCCAGCTGTTCCGGTGTGCTGGTAACATCCAGCACATCGTCCACGATCTGGAAAACGAGGCCCATGCCATAGGCATACTGTTCCAGCGCTCTGCACTGGGTCTCATCCGCTTTGGCCGCAGCCGCCCCCATCTGGATGGCCGCATTGATCAGCGCACCCGTTTTATTGCGGTGGATCAGCCGAAGCTGGTCTTCTGTTGCGGCCAGTGCTTCGTATTTCAGATCCAGTTCCTGCCCATAGACCATGCCGCGGCTGCCAGCGCCTGCACCCAGCGCCCGCGCTGCCTGCACACAGACAGACGCATCTGCCGGGGCGTTGGCCACGATCTCAAATGCTTCTGTCAGCAGCACATCACCGGCCAGCATGGCAGCTGCTTCGCCAAACGCCTTGTGGCAGGAAGGACGGCCACGGCGCAGATCATCGTTGTCCATGCAGGGCAGGTCATCGTGAATGAGCGAATAGCAGTGCAGCATTTCCACAGCAGCTGCAAACTGCTGGGCCGCCTGCATGCTGCCGCCCAGCATATCGCAGACGCTGAGAACAAGAACTGCACGGATCCGTTTGCCGCCGCCCATCAGGCTGTAGCGTGCCGCACGGCACACCTCAGATCCTTCCGGCAGAAAACGGCCGCAGGCTTTTTCCAGCGCGGCCATTGCCTGCGCCAGATAATTCTGATACTGCTCCTGATAGTCCATCAACTTTCCTCCTGCACTGTACCCGCAAGCTTTGCGTCGATCTCGTCGATCTGCAGCGACGTTTTTTCCAGTGCAGCATGGCAGTACTCCATCAGAGAAGCGGCCTCTGCATACAGCTTGACCGAATCCGCAAGGGTCGTATCCTCGCTCTGCATCTGTGCAAGGATCGTATTCAGCCGTTCCATGCCTTCCTCAAAACTTTTGGGTGTTCTCATTGATCTCCTCCACCGCTTCCACCCTGCACTTTGCACGGCGGGAAGCGCTGCGAACATAGATTGTTTTTTCCGGCTGCAGATCATCTGCATTTAAAATAGTACCGTTGGCTGTCGTGACCATCGTGTAGCCGCGCGCCAGCACCTTGTATGGGTCCAGCGACCCTGTAAGTGCTGCCGCATGACCCAGCTGCAGCTCTGCGGAACGCAGACGTTCCTGCATCTGCTGGCGGATGGCATCCTGCACCTGCTGCAGCCGGCTCTGACTTTTCTGCCAGTTTCGGCGTGCAAGGCCCTGTTCCAACACAAAGTTGTATCGTTCCAGACCATTATAGCATAAATCAAAACGTTTTTGCATATTTTTGCGAATATTTTGCTGCAATTCCAACAATATCCGCTCCTGCTCTGCCCGATCCGGCACAGCCAGCTCTGCTGCAGCCGAGGGTGTGGGAGCACGGCAGTCTGCCACAAAATCCAGAATGGTATAGTCGATCTCGTGGCCGATCGCGCTGATCAGTGGTTTTTTGCAGCGGTATGCAGCCCGGGCAATCACCTCTGCGTTAAAGACCCACAGGTCTTCCCGGCTGCCGCCTCCGCGTGCAACGATGATCTCGTCCACCTCTTTGCGCTGATCCAGCTTTTTGATGGCATCGGCCACCTGCTGCGCGGCTTCAAACCCCTGCACCGTCACCGGACACAGCAGCATCCGTACCGATGGCCAGCGCCGCGTGAGCACATTGCGGATGTCCTGCAGGGCAGCACCCGTCTTGCTGGTAACAACACCGATGCATTTGGGGAATCCCGGAAGCTGCTTTTTGTGCTCCGGTGCAAACAAGCCCTCCTGCTCCAGTTTCGCCTTGAGCTGTTCCAGTGCCAGCTGTGCGGCACCAATGCCATCCGGGAACATATCGTTCACGTACAGCTGAAATGCGCCGTCGCGCTCATAAAGGGTAGCGCGGCAGCGCACGACTACACGCATTCCCTCTTCCGGGCGGAAAGCAAGGCGGCGTGCATCGGTGCGGAACATTACCGCTTTTACGCTGCAGGCATCATCCCTCAGAGAAAAATAGCAGTGCCCGCTGCGCGCGTTCTGTACAAAATTTGCGATCTCGCCGCGCAGGGCAAGGTCGAACAAAGCATCGTTGGCATCCAGCAGCGTTTTTACATAACGGTTGAGCGCTGAAACGGTAATTACTTCAGCCATGATCCAGCCTCCCGCGCTGCCAGGATCGAAACACCGATGGCATTATCGCTGGAATACTGTCCCGGCACAAAGTAGACCTGCGGCAGACGTTTCTGCACCCAGGCATGGATGATATCGCTGCTCATCACGCCGCCAGCACATACCACCGGCAGGCCGGGATATTCCTTCTGTGCAGCTTTGGTCATTTTTACCACTGTATCCGCCACGCAGAGCAGGCAGTACTTGCACACATATTCCGGCGTTTTGCCTGCGGCAAGCAGGGCATTGCACTGATTTTCCAGCCCGGAAAGGCTGCACTGCATCCCCTTCACGCTGGATCTTGGCTTGATCTCCTCAGTGCACTGTGCGGCCAGACGGGAGACCTCGGCACCCGCCGGGAAGCCAAAGCCAAGCCTGACCCCCACACGGTCCACAGCCTGTCCGGCATAAAGGTCTGTGCTGGTGCCAAGCGTCGTGATCTGGCGCACCTGATCGCAGAGCAGCAGGTCGGTGGTGCCGCCGGAAATATGGAACAGCAGCACCTTTTGCGCAAAGAGCTGCTCGCCTTTTGCGGCAAACAGCGCAGCAGCAGCATGGCCCTGCTGGTGGGTGGTCAGTACAAGCGGAATCCCCCTTGCATGTGCAAAGGCCGTTGCAGCATTGACACCTGCAAGAAAGCAAGGCATATAGCTGCCTTCTACCGGGCGCGGCTTCTGTGATACGCCCACAGCATCGATCTGCGTCAGATCAAATTCCTGCGCCAGTTCCTGCATCATCTCCGGCAGCGCGACCGTATGATGAAACAGTGCATCGCTTTGCCGCAGGCCCAGCTGGCCCGCTTTTACCGGCAAAAAGCGCTTCTTTGCGCAAACAACCTCTCCAGCTGTATCAAACACTGCCAGAGAGGTTGCATAGTTGCTTGTATCAATGCCAAGCGTATAACGGCTCACTGTTCGGCCTGCTCCGCATCCAGACCGTGATCCCGGGCCACTGCGCCAAGCAGACCGTTCACGAACTGGTAATCTTCGTCCGCACCATACTTTTTCGTCAGTTCCACCGCCTCGTTGATGGCAACACCGGGCTTATTCTCGCCGCCAAACAGCATCTCGGCAACTGCCAGACGCAGGATGGTCAGGCTGACACGAGGCAGGCGCTCCATGGTCCAGTTGCGCAGATGTGCACGGATCTCGTCATCCACCTCGGCAGAATGATCGTAGTATGCGTTCAGCAGATGCTTGCTGAAGCCATCCACAGGGTGCTCTTCGTCGTTTTCTTCGTGGCTGGTAATGGCCTCTGCCAGCGGGATATCACCAAAGGTCTGCGAAAATGCCAGCAAAAATGCATTCTCGCGTGCTTCTCTACGGGGCAAAATATTTTCCATAATGTTCCTCTCGCAGCACGAAGCCTCTCCGGCCAGAGCACGGAGAGGATCGGCTTCCAATTCTGAATTTTATTTTACTGCTCTGCTGCAGTGGCTTCTGCAAGACCGGCGATCACCAGATTGACACGGCTCACAGTGACATTGGTCATGTTCTGCACAGCGTTCTTCACGTTTTCCTGCACCTTTTCGGCCACAGCAGGAATGCGTGCGCCAAAGCTCATCATCAGGTTCAGAGTGATGTTTGCGGTACCATCCCGCATTTCCACCACGACCGGAGACTGGATGCTGGATGCTTCCAGCAGGTCCTTGAGCTTTTTATTTTGTCTGCCGCAGGAAACCTCAGCAACGCCGTCAATTTCCAATGCTGCGCAGCGTGCGATCTTGCCGATGACTTCGGTGGAGATCTGAAGGCTGCCGCCCTGAAGATCTGTATTCTGAAAATCCATTGTGTTGTCCTCCATTCAAAAGCGGGCACTGCCTGCTTTTTCTTGTTTGAAATGGTCCTGCCTGAAACGATCAATGCCATACGCAGGACAACATCATTCTTCATTGATAGAGTTATTATACCATCAAAGCGGGTGTGATTTCAATACTTGTTTCGGAAAACTCTGCCGTGCCTTCCTTATTTGACCTCCACCACCGTGATGTTCTGGGCAGTCACAGTGCTTTTGCTCAGCACCACATCCCGGATCTGTGCCACCTGTGCCGCTGTGAGCGGTTCACCGGAGGTCATCACGGTAAGGTCTGCCCGGCCGGATTGCAAAAAGCACAGGCAGTCCGCAAAGCCTTTGGCTTTGATCAGCGTTTCGATCTCATTCTCCGCATTCAGATCTTCCAGGTTTGCGGTCATCTGGGCAGTATACTCCTTCTTTTCCTCTGCGGAAAGTGACGAGGACTTCATCGTTTTCTTGATGGAATCCATCGCCTCATCGTGGGCCTTCTGCCGCTTGAGCCGAGCCTGCTCAAAAAACTTTGCACCGCTGTCACTGGCAACGCTTACAAGCTGCGCTTCCCCATAGTTTTTGTTGGCGCTGGACACCGCTTCGGCCTCTGTGGGCAGCTCATCCAGAACCGTCTGCGCCTGCACCGGGACATCCTCGGCCTCTGCTGCGACCATTGCAGCATTGTCCGGCAGTTCCGTGGGCACATCGCTGCGGGCGTACTGCCAATTTAAGTATACGGCGATCACCAGTGCGGCAGCCAATGTAACAGCTGTGGCCCTGCGGGTATTCCTGGAAAGTGCTCTCATAAATCGTTCCTCCTTATAAAAGCTGCAGGGTCTCAGCCCTTGCGCTGTTCCACACAAATGCGGTTGGATGGCAGATCCAGCAGTGCGCTTACCAGTTCGGTGATCCGGGCAGCAACGCGGATGTCTCCGCCGCCCTCGCACAACACGGCCACACCGCACACCTGCGGCAGACATACCGTTTCGGTCAGGGCCGAACCATCTTCCAGCAGGACATGGGTCTGCTGGGACTGCATTTCTCCGGACTGTGTATCCAGCGCATAAATGGCTTCTTCCCCAGTCTCCAGCGTGACCATCACGGTCGTTTTGCCCGCACCGCGCATCTGTGAGATCAGATGTTCCAGCCGGTTCTCCAGCTGTGCCTGATATTCCGTGCTGCTCTGGGCAGACCTTGTGTTTTTTGTGCGGCCCGCTGCCGTGTTCTGCGGAAAAAGTTCCGAAAGCAGGATCAGCAGCATTGCCAGAATGCCTACTGCCGCAGCAAGCCTTGCCCTGCCCTGCTTCCCTTTCCATTTCCGGGAAAGATCTTTCACGGAATCTCCGAACGAAATGCCCCCTGCTTCTTTCATTCGGTGTCCTCCTGTACTTCCAGTACCGGTGCCATGCCAAGCTCCTGCTGCAGATATGCCGCGATCCGGCTCTGCTCTGCGGATGTGCACGCCGCCGGGAGGATCACAAGCACCTTTTCTGCCCGAACGGTCTGTTCGCTCCGGGCCAGTGTGAGTTCCAGTTTCACCTTTGTACCAAAGCGCCGCTCACACTCTGCGCAAAGATCCGCTTCCAGCCGTTCCTGCGCTCTCTGCAAGAGCGATGTCTCCGTACTCTGGATGCTGACCGCTGCCGGAGCCGCCGCCGCTGCACTTTTCAGTTCCAGCTTCATCTGCGGGGCCAGCCGGAACAGGATCACTAGAATATATAGCCCGGCAACGGCTTTTATGCATCTGCCCGCCCAGCCTGCGCCTACCAGCAGCGTCGTGATCTCCGCACAGATGCAGGCAATGCAGAACGCCGATGCCGCCGTCTGAAATGCGTGCATTCCCTATCCTCCTCCCGTCATCATCAGAAGCCCCACGCCTACCGTCAGCAGTTCAAAAAACAGTGCCGTTACTGCCGCCATGCATTTTACCGCTTCGGCCATGCAGTCAAACAGCGCCTGACAGCGCCGGTTCTCCGCAAGGCCGCACAGAAGCCTGCATCCTGCAAGAAACAGCAAATGGAGCAGAAGCTGCAGATACAGTGGCAGAAATTCGGCCCCGATCACGGCAAGTGCCGCAAAACCCAGACTGCTTTTGAGCAGCTGCATCCCGGCAAGAAATACTTCTGCCGTATCGCTCAGAGCCTGTCCGATCACCGGCACGCCGCCGGTAAGCAGCTGGCCCAGCCGCAGTGCAGAACGGTCCAGCTGAACCGTTACCGCTCGTTGCAGCCCTAACAGCACTGCAAAAATACGCCCAGCCCAGACAAGCCCCCGGCGCAGCAAAGCGCCCATGACACGGCACGTTTCCGGAAGCCCCTGCTGGGTGCTGATGCAGCATGCCATGCTTACCGCAAGGTAGCTCTGCAGCAGTGGGCCGACCACAAGCACCGTACCCTGTGCCAGAAAGCACAGTCCCGTCAGCAGCAGACCGCTTGCCGCTGCGCTGGCATTTACCTCTCCACCGGCAGCAAGCACACTGCTGTACACCGGAAGAAAGCCCAGAAGGTAGTTTTTCCACCCCTCCATCCGCTCACAGATCAGCTGTGCAAGGCTGATCAGATCTCCCCACAAAAGAGTGCCGCAGCCCACAGCCGCAGCCAGTTCCAACAAGGCGCTGTCGGCTGCTCCTCCCACCAGAAATGAAAGCACGATCAGCAACAGTAAAAACAGCAGAACGTCCGCATAGCAGTGTGCCATCTGCCGGATCATCTCTGCCGGTGATCCCGGCAGGAGTGCGAGCAGAGCTTTTAGCGGATCTTTGGCAAAGGAATCTGCGCTTTGCGGAGCCTTTTCCAGATAAGGCTGCCAAAGCTCCTGCCCGGGCAGGCCCTGCAGCTGTGATGCAGCGGCATCAGGTGCAAAAGCCGGAAGGCATACTGTGCACAATACAAACGCTGCCGCTTTTTGCAGAAGTTCTTTTATCATGCGGCAAGCCCCCAGATCTTCTGGCAGATCTCTTCCAGTAGAGGAAATGCTGCCGCCAGAACCAAACATCGGCCTGCAAACCCGGCGCACCATGCCAGAGTATCCGCACCAGCTTCTTCGCACAGGGTCCGCGCGTAATCAGTCAACAGCAAAATTCCGGCACAGCGCAGCAGGCAGGCAAATGCAGGCCCGTCCACCCGGCGGCTGAAAGCAAGTACATTCCGAAGCAGCTCCTGCACCGCTGCTCCAAGCTGCAGCAGCACAAACAATGCTGCGCCAACGGATAGCAGAAACGCATAGGCCGGTGCATCCTTCCGCAGCAAAAGCTGCGCCGCCGCAAAAACGACCACTGCCCCCAGAATGGAAAAAGATGTACTCATAGTGCAAACAGCGACTTGATGGTAACGAACAGCGCGCTGATCTGCTTGACAAGGATGGAAAGCACTACCACAAGACCCGCAAGGGTCGTCATCATGGCCTGATCCTCCCGGCCGGAACGGATCAGCAGCTGGTTCAGGACGGCCACGATAATACCGATCGCTGCAATTTTGAACACAAGGTCGATCTCCAAGTTTTCGTCCTCCTGCCACTACAAAAAAATCAGTGCTGCCACCGCGCCGGCCGCAAGGCCAAGCCTGCACGGTAAGCCCTGCCCGGATGCCGCTTTCTGCTGTGCCTGGTGCAGGAATGCTTCAAAACGGGCAGAGTAATAATCCAGCCGTTCGCATTCCTGCGCCGCTTCGCTTTGGCCAAGGCCGGCAAAGCACTGCTCAAAGCAAAGGCGTTCCGCATCATCAAAGCTTTCCGGTGCCGGAATTTCCTGCAGTTTTGGTGCTGCATCGCTTTCCAGCAGTTTTTCCTGCACGAGACACCGCTGCAGCTGCTCCAGATCCAGCCTGCGGTAAGCGATCTCCTGCCGGATGCGCTGCAGCAGCTCCACGGTGCGCTGCAGCTGCAGGATATGCTGCTCCGTTCTGGCCTGAAACGCCGAACCGGTCAGCCACCCGCACAGCAGGAGCAGTGCGGCTGCTGCCCAATGAAAAAGCTGCATCATACCGTGCAGACCTGCCGGACTTTTCCCGGTGCTGTGCAGCCGTGCAGCAGTGCAAATACACGCAGCATTCCATGCCGCTGCAGCGCCTGCACCTGCGGCCGCCGGGCGGCTTCTTCAACGCTTGCGGCATGGACGCTTGCAACAAAGTCCACCCCGCTGTAAAAGCCCTGTTCCAGCGCTGCAGTTTCGGCAAGCGTGCCCAGCTCGTCCAGCAAAATGACCTGCGGCGAAAGCGTGCGCAGTGCCATCTGTACGGCCCGTTCCTTAGGGATACCGGACAGCAGATCCAGCGGCGGCATCTTCTCGGAACCACCCGGCGGAAAGATCTCGCAGCGCTCGTCCACCACGCAGACTCGCCGCCGCATCCCGGCCAGCTCTCGTGCGATCTGACGCAGCAGCGTCGTCTTGCCGCTGTCCGGCTCACCGACCACAAGCATCCCGATAAAATGCTTTTTCAGCTGCACCAGAAGTTCGTCCGGCAGCTGTACCGGAACCGCCCTTGCAATGCGCAGGTTCACCCCCTGCACCTGCTGCAGAACCGTCTGGCCGTCGCGATCCACATAGCGCCCTGCCACACCCACCCGGCAGCCGGAGGGCGTGGTCAGAAATCCATGCGCAAGCTCCGTCTGGTGTGCATGTACCGCGCCGCCGCACAGAGTGTGAAAGATCTCTTCGATCTGAAGCCGATCCAATACACACTCCCTCAGCTGCAGCGGGCACTCCGGCAGGTCCTGCAGCGGGAGCTGCCGACCCGACAGTGTAACAAAAACACCACAGCCTGTCCGGAACCGAAGTTCATGGATCTGCGCTGCCGTCTGTGCCGGCAGCTGTCCCAATGGTCTGGCCAGCCATGAGGGAAGCAGGCGTATCGCCCGATAATACTCGTCCACACTGTCCTCTCCTTTTTCAGGCTCATTGCCTGCTATGAGTATATGCCTGTCCCTGCCGGATAGAACCTGCGGACATAAAAATATCCCCGCAGCACAAAACTGCGGGGATATCCATTGGAGCGGTTTTATCAGGTGTTTTCGTCGCTGATCATTGCCAGAAATTCCGTCTCGGTCAGCACCGGGATGCCAAGCGCCTGCGCCTTGGTCAGTTTGGAGCCTGCTGCCGTGCCTGCCACAACATAGGCCGTTTTCTTTGAAACCGAACCGCTGGCCTTGCCACCGTTTTTCACGATCAGTGCTTCCGCCTCATTGCGGGAAAGGGTTTCCAGCGTGCCGGTGACCACCAGCGTTTTTCCTGCCAGCTTATCACCCTTCGGTTCGCCCTTCCACTGCATATTCAATCCGGCATCGGCCAGACGATGGACAAGGTCGGTCGTTCCCTCTTTTGCAAAGAATTCCACGACGCTCTGCGCCATTACGCCGCCAAACCCATCGATCTCGCTGATCTGCTCTGCACTTGCTTCCCGGACAGCCTGCAGCGTACCGAAATGCTCTGCCAGCAGGGCCGCAGCTTTATCGCCAATGTTGCGGATGCCCAATCCGAACAGGAGCTTATCCAGATTGTTCTGCTTGGAAGCCTCGATGGCGTTCAGCAGGTTATCGGCGCTCTTTTCCTTGAACTTATCCAGCGTCAGCAGCTGTTCCCGCGTCAGCGTGTAGATATCCGCTGCGGAGTGCACCATGTCCTTCTCCACCAGCTGGGTAGCAACTGCCGTGCCAAGGCCCTCGATATCCATTGCATCGCGGGAAGCAAAATGGATGATATTGCGCAGTGCCTGTGCCGGGCACTCGGGGTTGACACAGCGCAGAGCTGCTTCATCCTCCAGATGAACGACCGGCGCACCGCAGGAGGGGCAGACCGTGGGCATCTCATAGGGCTGTGCATCCTCTGCGTGATGGGTAACACCGATCACTTCCGGGATGATATCGCCCGCCTTGCGCACCTGAATGGTATCGCCGATGCAAAGGCCGAACTGATGGATAAAATCCTCATTGTGCAGGGTCGCGCGGGCGACGGTAGTACCCGCCAGAAAGACCGGATCAAAGCAGGCCGTCGGGGTAAGAACACCGGTGCGGCCAACCGCGACCTCAATGCTGCGCAGCGTTGTCTCCTTTACCTCCGGCGGGTACTTAAACGCAATTGCCCAGCGCGGGAATTTGTTGGTGGAGCCCATCAAATCGCGCTGCGCAAAATCATTCACCTTGATCACTGCACCATCCATATCAAAATCCAGTTTGGCGCGGTTCTGGCCGATCTGCTCGATCTCGGCAATGGCCTGCTCAATGTCATGCACGATATGATAGCGCGGCGAGACCGGCAGGCCAAGGCTCTTGAGGTAATCCAGACTTTCGGCATGTTTGGCAAGCGTTTTGCCGCGGATCTGCTGCACATTGAAAACAAAGATAGAAAGGCCCCGGCTTCCGGTGATCTTTGCATCCTTCTGGCGCAGCGAACCGGCAGCCGCATTGCGCGGATTTTTAAAGGGTGCCGCGCCCTGCAGCTCCTGCTCTGCACACAGCCTCTGGAACGCGCCATGCGGCATATACACCTCACCGCGCACTTCCAGAAATTCCGGTGCATTCTTCAATTTTTTGGGAATGCTGCGGATGGCGCGGACATTGGCGGTCACGTCCTCGCCCACCACGCCATCGCCGCGGGTAGAGGCACGAACCAGCTCACCGTTTTCATATTCCAGACTGCAGGAAAGGCCATCGATCTTGATCTCCACCACATACTCCGGCTCTATGCCGGCTTCCCGCACGCGGCGGTCAAAATCCCGCAGCTCATCATACGAAAATGCATCCAGCAGGCTTTCCATTTTTACCGCATGGGTCACCTTGGGCAGCTTGCTGCTAGCCGTGCCGCCTACCTTCTGGGTAGGCGACGATGCCGTGACCAGCTGCGGAAACTGTGCTTCCAATTCTTTCAGTTCCCGGGTCAGAGCATCATACTCAAAATCTTCAAGCTCCGGGGCATCCTGGTCATAGTAAAGCCGATTGTTTTTCTCGATCACCGCGCGCAATTCTTCCACGCGCTTTTTTGCCTGTTCCAGCTCCAAAAGTTCCACTCTCCCGTTATCCGGTTTCTCCCGCGCTGCCGTCCGGCACTACCGCCTGAAAATGCATTGCAGAAACTATTTTGATTAGTATACCACATCCAGCCGCGCTCTGCAAAGAGAAAGATAATACAATTTGTATAAGTACTTTGAAATCGACGGGTGCAATCGTTTTCAATCATCTCAACAGATTGATTTAAAATCAACACGTGGAGATACTCTTCGTTTATTCTCCTTGTAAAGCAACGTATCTTCGTATGATTTCTCTGCGCCCATGACGAGTGAGTCGCCCTGTAGTATCGTTAAGCCGCCAGCCAAAACACACACAGAAAGGGCAGAGCATTCGTCGTGAATGCTTTAGGCCTTGTCCCCCGGCATCGTCCTCATCATGGTTGTGTTCAGTTCGTCACCACGGCAAAGAAAGCCGGTGTGGATGAGCATGTCTAAAAAGATCGTCGGCCACTGTATTGATGATGTTACCGAAAAGTCGTATACTAAAAGAGACATTGAGTGGATTCGCACTGGGCCGGAGAAGATCAAATAGTCCATCCGCTCATGCATCGCACCATCCTGGATTTTGTACTATTATTTCAGGAGAAACGCTGTTCCGATTTGTGAATTAAATATCATACCGTTTCAAGAGGAGATCAAGCTGCCATGGATTGGGAAACATTAAGATCAAGCTGTCTTGCCTGCACCCGCTGCGAACTGTGCAAGACCCGCACCAATGTGGTGTTCGGTCAGGGTGTGGAAGATGCCGAGGTTCTGTTTGTGGGCGAAGGCCCCGGCCAGAACGAGGATGAGCAGGGTCTGCCCTTTGTGGGGCGCAGCGGCCAGCTGCTGGACAAATATCTGTTTGCCATCGACCTTGACCGCACGAAGAACTGCTATATTGCAAACATCGTCAAATGCCGCCCGCCGCAGAACCGTGACCCCCAGCCTGCTGAGAGCGAAGCCTGTATGCCCTGGCTGCGGGAGCAGTTCCGCCTGCTGAAGCCAAAGATCGTGGTCTGCCTTGGCCGCATCGCCGCCCAGCGGATGATCCGAACGGATTTCTCCGTGACCAAGGAGCATGGCCAGCTGTACGAAAAGGGCGGCATCCTGTTCATGGGCACCTTCCACCCTGCCGCTTTGCTGCGCAGCCCGCAGAACAAGCCTGCCGCCTTTGCTGATTTTACTGCCCTGCGGGACACCATTGAAACGGTGTGTGAACACACCTATCATAAAGACTGAATCATTCCCGCTGCAAGAACCAAACACGTCTCTTTTGCATACTCTGAAACAAAAAGAGAGGTGTTCAGTTATGGAAACTGCACGACATGATTCCATTGATTTCTTTCTGGGTGCCACAACGCCTGCCGGCTTCAAGGGCTATTTTGAACCGCTGCGCCGCGAACCCGGTATGCAGATGTATCTGATCAAAAGCGGGCCGGGCTGCGGCAAATCCACCCTGATGAAGCGGCTTGCCCGCGCTGCCGAACAGCGCGGCGAGCTGACGCAGCGCATCCACTGTGCCAGCGACCCGGACAGTCTGGACGGCGTGATCCTGCCCGGGCAGCACAGGGCCATCGTGGATGCCACCGCGCCCCATGTGGTGGAGCCGGATGCTCCCGGTGCGGACGAAGTGGTGGTGAGTTTGTACCACACCATCGATGCGGAAAAGCTGCACCTGTATACCGATGAGGTCAAGGCGCTGTTTGCCCGCAACGCCATGCTGCGCAGCCGCGCTGCACGATATATTGCATCGGCAGGCAGCCTTTTGCTGGACAGCCGCCGCGCCGAAGCCTGCAGCGCCAATTTTGACAAGGTGCGCCGTTATGTCAAGCGGCTGTGCACCCGGGTGCTGCCGCGCACGGAAGGCATTGGCAGCGAAGAGCTGCGCCTGCTTTCCGCTGTTACCCCCAAGGGCGAAGTGTTCTATCAGGGTACTGCGCAGGCATTGGCGGATAAGTTTATCGTGTTCCGGGACGACTACGGCGCAGTGTCCCGCCTGCTGCTGGAACTGATCCGCGCCGAAGCCCTGACGCGGGGCTACCACATTATTACCTGTCCATGCGCCATGCACCCGGAGGATAAGATCGACCATATCCTGATCCCGGAGCTGAAGCTTGCCTTCCTGACGGATAACCGCTGGCATCCGGTGCATCTGTCCGGTGTGCAGGCTGTGCGGTGCACCCGCTTCCTTGATAGGGAAAATCTGGCAGCGTACCGGGCACGGCTGCGCTTCAACGAGCGTGCTGCCGCCGAACTGCTGGAACAGGCCAGTGCCCTGATGGCACAGGCCAAGAGCTGCCACGATGAGCTGGAGACCTATTACCGTGCAGCGGTGGATTTTGGCAAAGTGGATGAAGCGGCAGCAGAATGTATGGAGATGTTCGGACTGAAATAATCAGTTTACGTCGACAAACCGGGAGTTTCTCTGAAGACCGTCCGCTGGGGTGGGGCCCTGTTGCCGTGAGGCAATCTGGCGGGCGATGGAATGGCCCGAATCGTGTCTGAAGAGAAATTACCGGTTCGTCCGTGTATCCCAAAAGCGGAGGTGAAATGCTTTGGCAACGGTTCATCTGCCCATCCGGCAGCTGGTGGAATTTCTGCTGCGGATCGGCAGCATTGACAGCCGGTTTACGGGGTTCGACCGTGCACTGGAAGGTGCCCGCATCCACCGCAAATTGCAAAAAGCTGCCGGAGACGGCTATCAGGCTGAGGTATTTCTCTCCGTAGAGCGGCAGGCAGAGGACATCACTTTTACCCTTGAGGGCCGGGCTGACGGCATTTTTACCGATGAGACCGGCACGGTGGTCATTGATGAGATCAAGACCACCGCTGTGCCGCCGGAAGAGATCACTGAGGATATGAACCCCTGCCACTGGGCACAGGGCATGGTGTACGGAGCCATTTATGCCGCACAGCAAAGCCTGCCGGAACTGAACGTCCGGCTGACTTATTACCAGATAGACACCGATCAGATCATCCGCTTTACCCGCCGCTTTACACAGCAGGAGCTGGATGAATTCCTTGACAAATTATTGCACCAGTATGCTCCGTGGGCGCAGCGCCGGATAGAGTGGGATGCAAAGCGTGCCCAGAGCCTTGCGGCACTGCAATTCCCGTTTGCGCAGTACCGGCCCGGCCAGCGCGCTATGGCGGGCGAGGTCTACCGCGCCTGCCGCACCGGCAAAACCGCCGACCACAAGGGCGGTACGCGGCTGTTCTGTCAGGCTCCTACCGGCATTGGCAAGACCATGAGCGCACTTTTCCCCGCGCTGAAAGCCATGGGCGAAGGCAGCGGAGAAAAGCTGTTCTATCTCACGGCCCGCAACACGACCCAGACTGCCGCCGAGGATGCCCTGACCCGGCTGCATACGGCCCAGCCAGAGCTTGCCCTGCGCAGTGTGACGCTGACCGCCAAGGAAAAGGTCTGCCTGCACCCGGACGCAGAGGGACATCCCGCCTGCCTGCCGGAGCTTTGCCCCTACGCCAACGGCTACTACGACCGCATCAAGGATGCACTGACAGCCCTGCTGGACGATGCCGGCAGCTTTGACCGCGCGGCGCTGGCGAAAGCTGCTGAGCAGTTCCATGTGTGTCCCTTTGAACTAGGGCTTGATCTGAGCGAATGGTCCGATGTGGTCATTGGGGATTACAATTACCTGTTCGATCCGGTGGTACACCTGAAACGGTTCTTTGATTCTTCCGGCGATTGGCTGTTTTTGGTCGATGAAGCGCACAATCTGCCCGACAGAGCCAGAGCAATGTATTCTGCACGCTTTTGCAAAAGCAGCCTGACCGAGGCAAAACGCGCATTGGGCAAGGGCAAAAGTGCTTTAAAGACCGCCCTGACCAAAGCAGACAAAGCCCTGCTGGAAGCCCGGAAAGCCTGCATACAGCTTGCACCCCGGCACAGCAACCAGACCGATGCCGCAGACCCGGCACAGACCAGTCTTTTGCCTGAAAATACTGCGCCTGCACTGGAACTGTCCGAACCGCTGTATGCACAGGACGGTACTGTGTTTTTGCAGGAGCTGCCCTCTGCCCTGCTCAGTCCGCTGCGGGCCGTACAGGCACCTTTGCAGGACTGGCTGGAAGTGAACCCGGATGCTGAGGCACATGCACAGTTGCTGGAGCTTTATTTTGCGGTGCAGAATATCCTCCGCTCTTCCGAACGGTACGACAGCCACTTTGTCACCCAGCTTACCGCACGCGGCAGCGAGCTTGAATTGCAGCTGCTGTGTCTGGACCCGGCACCTTTTGTGGATGCCAGCCTTGCCACAGGGCGCAGCGCGGCGCTGTTCAGTGCAACACTGGCTCCGCCCTCGTTCTACCGCAGTGTTCTGGGCTGCAGTGATGCACGTGCCGTCGCACTGGACAGTCCCTTCCCGTCTGAAAATCTGGGGTTGTATTGCCTGCCGAATATCTCTACCCGCTACCGCGACCGCGAAGCCAGCGTGCAGGCAGTTTCGGATGCACTGGCCCGGCTGGTGCAGGCCAGAACGGGAAACTACTTTGCCTTTTTCCCAAGCTACGCATATCTGCGGCAGGTACACGAAGATTTTGCAGCACGTTACCCGGGCATTCGCACCCTTGTGCAGGAAAGCCGTCTGGACGATGCCGCCCGGGCTGAATTTCTGGCTCAGTTTGTGCCGGACCCAGCCGAAACGCTGCTGGGCTTTGGCGTGATGGGCGGCATCTTTGGTGAAGGAGTCGATCTTGCAGGCAGCCGCCTGATCGGGTGTGCCATTGTGGGTGTGGGCCTGCCGCAGGTAAATCCCCAGCAGGAGATGCTGCGCCGTTATTACGACGCACAGAACGGCTCCGGATTTGACTATGCCTACCGCTATCCCGGCATGAACAAGGTACTGCAGGCCGCAGGGCGCGTGATCCGCACGCCGGAAGACAGAGGTGCGGTGCTTTTGCTGGACGACCGGTTTGCCCAGCAGGAATACATCCGGCTGTTCCCTCCTCACTGGCGGCATATCCGCTATCTGCGCAGCTGCGAAGAACTGGCCGCTGCCCTGCAGGACTTCTGGAATAAATGAGCCCCAAACAAAAAGGCACTGCCACACCCAAAACAGGAGCGGCAGTGCCTTTGCTTTTTTTGTTTTATTTTGCTGCTTTCTGGTTCTGCTGCAGGCTATCCCACGAGGGCATTTCATTGCGCAGCTTTTCCCACATGGGCATTGCCGTGCCGGTCTGCTTGCGCAGAGCATCGAATGCTTCGTCCAGATACTTCATTTCGGACACTGCGTGCATGGCATGATCCGAAACGCACAATCTGCCCAGCGGTGTTTTTGTCATGGTAAACACCATCGCTTCCATCTTACGGCGGGCCGATGTGCCGGGCTGGAAATTATCGGTGTTGTCGGCATCGTTCACCGGGATGCCCGCATCCTTGAGCATCAGGCAGGCTTCATAGGCGGCATCCAGAATGGCACCGCGCTGCTGCTTGGTGGCCCGGTGCAGATCGCCGTTGCAGGCATAGCACACATAGCACGCCGGCAGAACGAATGCAATGTGGCACTTGAGCCATTCATCCATATCGCCGTAGAAGGTCAGCTTGTATTTTGCACCGTCAAAGGCGGTCTTGAGCCGGGTTCGGAAGGTGCCAGAAAGCGGAGTTGTGGCACCGCCCACCGTCATGCCAGCATTGGCATATACACTGACCACATGGTCGTGTTCACGGCGGCCTGCCGTGCCCTGAAAGCCGAATGCGATCTTATCCGCCGGGCGCTGCATGAATTCCAGCACCTGCTTTGCCTGCGGGTTGTTGCCCACAAACACAAAATACTGGCTCTTGTTGGCCTTGAGCACAGGAAGCACATCCGGCAGCTGGCCCGCCTGCACGACCACAAAGACGAGATCATAATAATCATCCGGGGCGAGAGTGTCCACGGTTTTGATCCGTTCCGTTGTGGTCCTGCGCTGCACCCAGTGGCGGATGACCAAACCCTTCTGGTCGATCATTTCCTTCCACTCTCCGCGTGCAAGCAGCGTGACAACGTTCTTTTTGTTCTGCATCAGCACATGGGCCAGCTCGCAGCCCAAAACGCCCGCACCGTAAACCAGAATCCTCATCCAGATACGCCTCCCTTATGTGTGTTAAGGTTTGCTTACTTTTTCAAAAACGAGAAAAAGCCTTTTTTCTCGTAAGGTGCACTGCTTACGCCCTTGACCTCATAGCCGGTTGCATTGATGGCATCCCGCAGCTTCTGCTCGTCCAGCGGCTGTTCCGAGTGGATCACCGTCTGGCTTTTTGCCCGCGAGGACGACACCTTTTTGACCTCCGGGAAGGCCTTGCGCACGGCTTCGTTGACATGGCTCTCGCACATGCCGCACATCATACCATCTACTTTTACGATCGTTTCAATCATTTTATTCCCCTCCAGATCTTCTGCACGCATCGGCCCGTTGATGCAGAATCTGTTAGGGAGTGCTAACCGCAGCTTTAAACAAAACGCCGTCGGGAACTGCCCGACAGCGGCGCGGAGCGGTTCCCGGTTCTGTGGTGGGGCTGCTCAAAAAATGCACGCATGGTTTCTTGTCTTCATCATATCACACCAGTGGGCTAAATGCAAGATAAAAATACCCCATCCCGGTTTTGTGCTTTTTCATCCAGACACCCGGCATCCTGCTGCCGCGGTCAGTATTCAATGCCCAACCGGGCGGCAATTCCCCTCTGGTAAGGGTGGCGGTGGCACTTCATCTCCGTGGCATAGTCCGCAGCATCCAGCATCCACTGCGGCGCAGCATGGGCGGTAAGCACGCATTCCTGCTCTGCAGGACGTTCCAGCACAGCCTTTTGCAGCAGGGCTTTATCCACCATATCCAGTTCCCATGCGCTGCCTGCTTCGTCCAAAATCAGCAGGTCGGCAGGGTCGGCCATGGCAGCTGTAAGGTTTGCATTCTGCAGCTGGCGGGTGGCTTCCTTTTCCGCTTCGCTCATCTGGAACACGAATTTCTGCCCCGCCTTGCCGCGGTACACCTTTGCACCCAGCTGTTCCAGCAGCGGCATCTCGCCGCTTTTGCCGCCTTTGAGGAACTGCAGGATCACCACCCGCTTTCCGCTGCCCATAGCCCGCAAAGCAAGGCCCATCGCAGCTGTGGTCTTGCCCTTTCCGTCGCCGTAATAGAGATGTAAAAGTCCTGTGTGTCCCATAGCCTGCACTCCTTTTGTTTCTGGCTTTATGGTATCATATACTGCAGCATTTTTCAACGCGCAGGCGGGCGTATTTTGCGCTTGACAGATTCCCGCCCGGTATGTTATACTCCCATAAGTTTGCAAAGACAAACGCACCGTTCCGTTCGGAGCGGCGTTTTCTTTTTGCTTCAAAAGTTAGTATACTCAAACACTTGTTTACAGGCCAGAAAGGATCCTTCCATGAACCAGATGAAACGCCTCTTTTTGATCGCCGTCGGCTGCATCAGCCTTGCACTGGGCACAGTAGGCATCGTACTGCCCATTCTGCCCACTGTCCCCTTCTATCTGCTCACAGCCTTTTGCTTTGCCAACAGCTCCCAGCGCCTGCACGACTGGTTTATTGCCACAACCGTTTATAAAAAGTATATCGGTTCTTATTTCAAGCGCCGCGGGATGACGCTGAAAGCCAAGGCTGTGCTCATCGGCACCGTGACGGCCATCATGCTGCCCGGCTTCATCCTGATGAAGAATGTTCCTGTAGGGCGTATCATCATGGCCGTGGTGTGGGTGGGCCACATCGTGTATTTCGGCTTCAAGGTACAGACCATTACCCAGCAGGAAGCCAACGAAGCCATGGCCGAGGCAATGAGCGAATAACCGCAGCAAGCAAAAAGAGGAACAGTTCAAAGCTGAACTGCTCCTCTTCATTTTTTCAAAAATTACTGATACAGCGGGAAATCGTGGGTCAGCTTCAGCACACGGTCACTGATCTCGTCCTTCTTCTCATCGTAGTGCCAGATGCAATCGGCGATGCAGTCGGCGATCACCTTCATCTCGGCCACGCCCATACCGCGGGTGGTGACAGCCGGGGTGCCAAGACGCACGCCGGAGGTCACAAAGGGGCTGCGGGTCTCGCCGGGGACAGTGTTCTTGTTGGCGGTGATGTGCACGCTGTCCAGACGGGCTTCCAGCTCCTTGCCGGTGCACTCCTCGTCACGCAGGTCGATCAGCATGAGGTGGTTATCCGTACCGCCGGACACCAGCTTGACGCCGCGTGCCTGCAGCTCTGCTGCCAGAGCCTGTGCATTCTCCACGATCTTACGGGCATATTCCTTGAACTCCGGCTTCAGTGCTTCACCAAAGCAGACAGCCTTTGCGGCGATCACATGCTCCAGCGGGCCGCCCTGGGTGCCGGGGAACACAGCGGAGTTGATGCGCTTTGCAATAATGGGATTGTTGGTCAGGATCAGACCGCCGCGGGGGCCGCGCAGGGTCTTGTGGGTGGTGGTGGTAACAACATCGGCATATGGCACAGGGCTCTGGTGCTGACCGCCTGCCACCAGACCGGCAATATGGGCCATATCCACCATCAGGAAAGCGCCGTAGCCGTGGGCGATCTCGGCGATCTTCTCAAAATCGATGGCGCGGGGATATGCGGACGCACCGGCCACGATCAGCTTCGGGCGCACCTTCTTGACCTGCTTTTCCAGCTCAGCATAGTCGATCACGCCGTCGGCATTGACACCGTAGGAGACGAAGTTATAGTTTTTGCCGGACATGTTCACCGGGGAGCCATGGGTCAGGTGGCCGCCCTGCGACAGATCCATGCCCATGACAGTATCACCCAAGTTCAGCAGAGCAAAATAAACTGCCAGATTGGCCTGTGCACCGGAGTGCGGCTGAACATTGGCATATTTTGCGCCGAACAGCTTGCAGGCACGCTCAATGGCAATGTTCTCCACCTCGTCCACATAGACACAGCCGCCATAGTAGCGCTTGCCGGGCAGGCCCTCGGCGTACTTGTTGGTCAGAATGCTGCCCATTGCGGCCATGACGGCGGGAGAGACGATGTTCTCACTGGCGATCAGCTCAATGTTCTGGCGCTGACGGTTCAGCTCGCGGTCCATGGCTGCGGCCAACTCCGGATCAACGGTATTGACCAGACCGATGGTGTCCATCATTTCATTGTACATAATATTCTACCCCTCTCAATTTCCGGAGAAAGCCCCGGATTTTTCAAGCCACCCTGCTCCGCGCACGAACCGAATTGCTTTCTCTTATCATAGCAGAAAGCTGCAGAATCTTCAACTTCCATTTTGACAAAAGGCTTGCTTTTTTCGTCTGAAGTGTTTATTATACTTGTATAAAAATGCAGTGTCATTTTTGTATATTTTTCAAGTCAGTCAACCTTCAGATGAAGCGAGGTGTTCTCTGGTGACGGTCAGTGAAGCAAAGCAGACCCAGCGCAAAGCAGGCCGCGCTGCACGCAAGGCTCTCAGCCCGGAAGAACGCAAGGCGGCAAATGCCGCTTTGTGCGCATCCCTCTGGCAGCTGGATGCCGTGCAGAATGCGCAGAACATCCTGCTGTATGCGGCCTTTGGAGCCGAAGCAGATCTTGCTGCCTTTTCCGCCGAAGCAGCAGCTCAGGGCAAAACGCTGGCCTACCCGGTGTGCGGCGAGGAGTATTCCCTTACCGCAGCTGTGCCCGGCCCGGATGGCTGGGAGGTGGGGCAGTACGGCATCCGCACACCCATCCTGAGCCGATCGGTGCTTTTGCAGCCGGAAGCGCTGGATCTTGTGCTGGTACCCTGCACCGCTTTTGATGCAGACTGCTTCCGGGTCGGCATGGGCAAGGGCTATTATGACCGGTATCTTCCCCGCTGCAAAAACGCGGCGAAGATCGGCATTGCATTTGAGGCACAGCGGGTGGAGCACGCTGCCGTAGACGAGCACGACCAGCGGCTGGATGCCTATGTAACAGAGAGGGGTATTTACAAATGGAAATGACCAAGCTGAGCTGTGAGCAGTTTCTCGCAGAGCTGGCCGGCAAAGCACCCACGCCGGGCGGCGGCGGAACGGCGGCGCTGGTGGGTGCTGCCGGTGTAGCGCTGGGCAATATGGTGGGCAGCCTGACCACCGGCAAAAAGAAATATGCCGCTGTGGAAGCGGACATTCAGGCCCTGAATGCCCGATCTGAGGCTCTGCGCAAAGAGCTGGAAGCACTGGTGCAGGCCGATGCTGATGTCTTTGCGCCGCTGGCTGCGGCCTATGGCCTGCCGAAGGACACACCGGAGCAGGCGGCACACAAGGCTGCTGTGCTGGAAAAGGCGCTGGATGCCGCCTGTGCCGTGCCGCTTGAGATCATGGAAAAGTGCGCCGAGGGCATTGCTCTGGTGGAAGAATATGCCGCCAAGGGCAGCGTGATGGCAGTATCGGATGCAGGCTGTGCAGCAGCCCTGTGCAAGGCAGCTTTGCAGGCCGCAAGCCTGAATGTGTTCATCAACACAAAGCTGATGGCTGACCGGGCACATGCCGCCGAACTGGACGCAAAAACAGACAAACTGCTGGATGAATTCGTATCGCGGGCAGACGCTGTTTTTGCATCGGTGACGGAGAAATTACGGATGCGGTGACCTCCGATCGGAGGCAGGAAGTTTCTCCGGCGAATGACCGGGAAGTGGGGCCCCGGCGAGCTTTGCTCGAAGGGGCGGAACCGTGGGTTCCGGGCTGTTCGCGGAGAAAGCTTCCTGCCTTCGACCTAAGAAGCTGCTTTTATGATCAATCATTGAGAGAGGGAAAGTATTATGGCAACGATTTTAAAAGGCGCGCCGGTCGTGGCCGCCATGAACGAGCGCAACGCCGCATTGTGCGAGCAGCTCAAGGCAAAGGGCATCGTGCCCACGCTGGCCGTGGTGCGTGTGGGTGAGCGGGAGGACGACCTCTCCTACGAGCACGGCGTGATTGCCCGCTGCGGCAAGGTCGGCGTGGAAGTAAAGCAGTTTCTGCTGCCCGCCGATGCCTCTCAGCAGGAGCTGTTGAAGGTGATCGAAGAGATCAACGCAGACGATGCCATCCATGGCTGTCTGCTGTTCCGTCCCCTGCCCAAACAGTTTGACGACCGCACTGTGCGTGCGGCGCTGGCTCCGGAAAAGGACATTGACGGCATCACGGACGATTCTCTGGCCGGTGTGTTTACTAATACCGATCTCGGCTACGCCCCCTGCACGGCGCAGGCATGTCTGGAAATTTTAAAGTATTATCATGTTCCCCTCTCCGGCAAGCGCGCCGTGGTGGTGGGCCGCAGCCTTGTGGTGGGCAAACCTGCCGCCATGATGCTGGACCGCGAGAACGCCACCGTGACCATCTGCAATTCCCGCACACAGGACCTGCCCGCCATCTGCAAGGAAGCAGACGTGGTGGTAGTGGCTATGGGCAAGATGGGTGCCGTGGGTGCCGACTGCCTGCGTGAGGGCCAGACCGTGGTGGATGTGGGCATCCATGTGAACGAAGAGGGCAAGCTGTGCGGTGACGTAAAGTTCAGCGAAGCAGAGCCGGTAGTGGATGCTATCACGCCGGTACCCGGCGGTGTGGGCACTGTGACCACCTCGGTGCTGGTGGGCCATGTTGTGCAGGCTGCGGCCAAAAAGGCCGGGCTGTAACGAAGGATCGAACTATAAAATAAAAGACGCTTGATACACTGCTGTATGCTTCCCTGCCGGGGAAGCATATTCAGACAAGATCAAGCGTCTTTTTTAATTGCTATCTTTTAGCCGCGGACAAGGAGCAGCAGCAAAGCCGAAGCCACACACTGCAGGATCAGCCAGCGGGCCACCACCTGTTCGTCGCTCCAGCCCTTATTCTTGCGGGCGTGGTCATGCAGAGGGGTGCGGGTGTTCTTGAGGATAGAAATGTGCAGAAAGCGCTTCAGGCTGATCTTCAGGATGCCCAGACTGCCATCCACGATGAACACGATCGCTGCCAGCAGGAAGGCAAACGGATGGCCGCATTTGAGGGACAGCATTGCGATAAAGAAGCCCATTGCGCGGCTGCCGGCATCGCCCATCAGCAGGCTGGACGGCTTTGCGTTGGACCACAGATAGGCCAGCAGCGCACCCATGAACACCACACCGGCAGTGCCGTACTCGCCCAGCTCGGTCTTGTAGGCCAGCAGATAGGTGCCGATGGTCACCACTGCAACGCTTGCCGAAAGGCCGTCCACGCCGTCGGTGCAGTTGACCACATTGATGCTGGTCCAGATCAGAATAACGATCAGCAGCAGATACACAGCATACGGCAGAGTGAAGCTCCACTGCAGGAAATTCACACCGCAGCCGTTGAAGTTGAGGTAGGTCACACCTGCAACAATGGCAATGGCAAAATCAATGATGCCCTTTTTATACTCGTTCCATGCAGTTTCGGCAGCATCGTCAAAGTAGCCGGACAGCATGGATGCAATGAGCAGGATGGTGTAGATGACGTATTCCACCTTGAACGGCAGGAATGCCAGCGATACCAGTGCGATGCACAGCACGAAGATCAGGCCGGAGCCGCGGGCCTTGCCCTTGGAAAGTGCACCGTTCACCGCAAACTCGCGGCCATGGTCGTGCGGAAGCTTATCGTGAAAAACGGAGTCCATCAAAGCCGTGAGGGCAAACGCCAGCAGGAATGCCAGAGCATCGACACCGCGCTGTCCTACGACCGAAAGCAATGATTCGATCATATTCAAAGTTCCTCTTTCTTTTATGTTTGTGAGAGAAGTGTATCACGCTGTCCATAAAAAATCAATCATTCCCGGAGAAAAATCCGCGTTTGATTGACTTTCTGCGGCACCGCACTTATAATAGTATATCAGTCTGTCGAAAAAGTTATGGTTTCTATAAAAGGAGAACTCATGTCCATCTCTCTTGAGCAGCTTTCGGCGCAGATGCGCCGGGGCGAACAGGTGCCGCTGCGGCACACCATGCAGGTGGTGCTCACACTGAGCATCCCGTCCATCCTGCAGCAGATCGTGGTAACTGCGGTGGAGTACATCGACGCAGCCATGGTGGGGCATATCGGTGCATCTGCTACGGCATCCATTGGCATCGTCAGTTCCAGTACGTGGCTCATGCATGGAATGCTGGCCGGTCTATATATGTCCTTTGCCATTCAGGTGGCGCAGTATCTGGGTGCAGACCGGCAGGACGATGCACGCGGTGTACTGCGCCAATCTATGATCTTCAACCTTGTGGTGGGCCTCGCAGCTGCGGCCTTCGGCATTGGCATCAGCCGCTTTCTGCCCGGATGGCTGGGTGCCGACCCCTCCCTGCAGGCGGATGCTTCGGCCTACTTTGCCATCTGGTCGGCTTCCCTGCCTTTTTTGATGATCATGGGAACCTACTCCTCCATGCTGCGTTCCTCCGGCGATGCCCTGACGCCGGGCCTGATCAGCGTGCTGACCTGCGTGCTGGATGTGATCTTCAACTTCTGCCTCATCAATCCCACCCGTGAGATGATGGTGTTTGGCCGCACAATGACCGTCTGGGGCCTTGGCTGGGGCGTGCCGGGCGCAGCACTGGGCACTGCCCTTGCTACCACCATCAGCGGCGTGCTGACCCTCGCTATCCTGCTGCTGCGGGACGGCCCGCTGTGCATCCGCAAGCCCGGCTCCTGGCACATTACCAAAGCCTGCCTGCAGAACCTGTGGAAGATAGGCGCACCACTGGCCGCAGAGCGTGCCGTTCTTTCCTCGGCGCAGGTGCTGCTTATCCGCATCGTATCCGGCCTTGGCACCACCGCCATTGCTGCCAACAGTCTGGGTGTAAGCGCCGAAAGCCTGTGCTACATGGCAGGCTATGGCATTCAGGATGCATCCCTTGCACTGGTGGGGCAGGCCGTGGGCGCAAACCGGCGGGATATGGCAAAAAACTTTGCCTGGCTGTGCACCGGCATGGGCATGGGCATCATGGCGCTGACCGGCGTTGGCATGTACATTTTTGCGCCAAACCTGATGGGCATTTTCACCGCAGATGCGGCAGTTATTGCGCTGGGCGCGCAGGTGCTACGCATTGAAGCACTGGCCGAACCGATGTTCGGTGCCAGCATCGTTGCCAGCGGTGCCATGCAGGGTGCCGGAGACAGCACGGGATGCTTTGTGCTGAACCTTGTCAGCATGTGGGGCATCCGGCTCACGCTGGCTTCCCTGCTGGCTCCGCATTTTGGGCTGGTGGGTGTATGGGTGGCCATGAGCTTTGAGCTGACCATGCGCGGTGTGCTGTTCCTTGTGCGGCTGGCCCGCGGCAGATGGCTGGACAAAGGGGCATTGGCCTGATCGACCGCTGGCGGATCTATTTTCCTGTAAATAACAGCTCCCCGGCCGGGAACCGCACTGCGGGACCTGACCGGGGAGTTTTGCTGTGGTTATATGATTTGAGAAGAAGAAAGAAGTGGAGAGCAGGTTACTTTCTGCCGTGCAGGATGGGAGACAGCGGCTTGTAGATCAGCATGCACAGCACTGCATCCAACAGGCCCTTGACCAGCGTGAAGGGCATATTGAAGATGACCAGGCACTTAATGAGACTGTCTGCAGAGGGCAGGATGGCCTGATACATGCCGAGGATGGCTTCCAGCGGCATGTGGTAGAACTGCACATAGGCCGGATAGGTGATGAAGTAGTTGGACGGCACGCTGAACACAGCCATGGCCGCAGCGCCTGCAATGGCACCAATGATGGCGGTCTTGCGGCTCTTGTGGTGCTTGTAGATAACGCCTGCCACAGCGGAGAACACCGCACCCAGCATGAAGTTACACAGCTCACCCACGCATGCAGTGGAAGTGCCCTTGATAACGATGTGCAGCAGGTTCTTCATAAAGCTGATGACCACACCGTACACCGGGCCGAGAGCAAAGGCGCCCAGCAGAGCCGGCAGGTCAGAAAAGTCCATCTTGACAAAGGACGGGATGAGCATTGGAATGGGGAACTCAATGAACATCAGGATAAAGGCCACCGCACTGAGCATGGCGGCAACAGTAAGATTGTGAGTTGTATTCTTTTTCATGGTTATGATTCCTTCCCGGGCAAAAAAGCCCTGTAAAAAATGTTCCGAAAGCTCTTTTCGTATCTTATTTTTGGGAACGGGAAGGACAAACAGAAAAGCGCCCTGCTGCAACAAAAACACTGCAACAGGGCGCGTAGACAACGATTTGCCTGCCGTTTCTTGCATCCGGACTATACCGTTGGTCCCGGAGTTGCACCG
>OLGY01000214.1_pt1 | contig 48191 bp, 46 predicted proteins | sample 1605951 | NCBI WGS metagenome assembly OLGY01 (sample SAMN03283280) | human gut metagenome | biome: human-associated habitat; material: feces | host: Homo sapiens | place: Peru | collected 2012
TCGCATTGACCTATATCTATGGTATCGGTCGAAGTAGTTCAGCAAAGATATTGGATAAAGCTGGTGTAAGCCGTGACCTGAAGGTTAACGAGTGGTCTGATGACCAGGCAGCCAAGATCCGTGAAATTATCGGCGCTGAGTTTAAGGTAGAAGGTGATCTCCGTTCCGAGATCCAGATGAACATTAAGCGTTTGATGGATATCGGTTGCTACCGTGGTGTTAGACATCGTAATGGTCTTCCTGTTCGTGGCCAGAGCACTAAGAATAATGCTCGTACCCGTAAGGGAAAGAAGAAGACTGTTGCTAATAAGAAGAAAGCTACTAAGTAATTAGGAGGAAATTAAGTATGGCAAAGAAAACAGCAGCATCTAAGAAAAGAAATGTAAGAGTTGACGCTCTCGGACAGTTGCATGTTCACAGCTCGTTCAACAACATCATTGTATCGCTCGCCAACAGCGAGGGTCAGGTTATCTCTTGGTCTTCAGCTGGTAAGATGGGCTTCCGCGGTTCTAAGAAGAACACTCCTTATGCAGCTCAGATGGCAGCAGAGGATTGCGCAAAGGTAGCTTTCGATCTCGGCTTGCGTAAGGTTAAGGCATATGTTAAGGGTCCAGGTAACGGACGTGAGAGCGCTATCCGTGCTATCCACGGAGCAGGCATAGAGGTTACCGAGATCATCGACGTAACTCCATTGCCACACAACGGTTGCCGTCCTCCTAAGCGTCGTCGTGTATAATAACCATTAGATACAATTGATTAAATAGAATTTATTATTATGGCAAGATATATAGGTCCAAAATCTAAAATTGCACGCCGTTTTGGTGAGCCAATCTTCGGCGCAGATAAGGTACTTGCAAAGCGTAATTTTCCTCCTGGCCAGCACGGTAACAACCGTCGTCGTAAGGTATCTGAGTATGGTGCTCAGCTTGCTGAGAAGCAGAAGGCTAAGTATACATACGGTGTTCTCGAGCGTCAGTTCCGTAACATGTTCGAGCATGCAGCTAAGGCTGAGGGTATCACCGGTGAGGTTCTTCTTCAGAATCTCGAGTGCCGTCTTGACAACGTAGTATATCGTCTTGGTTTGGCTCCTACACGTGCAGCTGCTCGTCAGTTGGTAGGTCACAAGCATATCGTTGTTGACGGTCAGGTAGTAAATATTCCTTCTTTCGCTGTTAAGCCAGGTATGGTTATCGCAGTTCGTGAGAAGTCTAAGTCTCTCGAGGTTATCGAGGCTGCACTTGCAGGTTTCAACCACAGCAAGTATCCTTGGATTGAGTGGGACGAGAATACCAAGAGCGGTAAGTTCTTGCACAAGCCAGAGCGTGCCGACATTCCTGAGAACATCAAGGAGCAGTTAATCGTTGAGTTGTATTCTAAACAATAAATCATTAAGTTAATGGCGATATTAGCATTTCAAAAACCCGATAAAGTTGTGATGCTTGAGGCAGATGACAAGTTCGGCAAGTTCGAATTCCGTCCTCTTGAGCCTGGCTTCGGTGTTACCATTGGTAATGCCTTGCGCCGCATACTTCTTTCATCGCTCGAAGGCTATGCTATCAATACCATCCGTATTAGTGGTGTTGAGCATGAGTTCTCTTCGGTGCCTGGTGTAAAGGAGGATGTCACAAACATCATCTTGAATCTCAAACAAGTGCGATTCAAGCAAGTAGTAGAAGAATTCGAGAACGAGAAAGTAACTATCTCCGTAGAGAATTCCACCGAATTCAAAGCAGGTGATATTAATAAGTATCTGACTGGATTTGAAGTGTTAAACCCTGATTTGGTGATTTGTCATTTAGATGCCAAGGCTTCAATGCAGATTGATCTTACTATCAACAAGGGACGTGGATACGTACCTGCTGACGAGAACCGTGAGTTCTGCACTGACGTCAATGTACTCCCAATCGATTCAATTTACACCCCAATCCGTAACGTTAAATACGCTGTTGAGCCATATCGTGTTGAGCAGAAGACTGACTACGATAAGCTCGTACTCGAAGTAACAACGGATGGTTCCATCCACCCAAAGGATGCCTTGAAAGAGGCTGCGAAGATACTTATCCATCACTTCATGTTGTTCTCTGATGAAAAGATTACTATCGAGAATCAGGATGAGGAGACAAACCAGGAGTTTGATGAGGAAGTACTTCATATGCGTCAACTCCTCAAGACTAAGCTTGTTGACATGAACCTCAGCGTTCGTGCTCTTAACTGTTTGAAGGCTGCCGATGTTGAAACACTTGGCGACCTTGTTCAGTTCAACAAGACTGACCTCTTGAAGTTCCGCAACTTTGGTAAGAAATCGCTCTCAGAGCTTGATGATTTGCTCGAGGGTCTGAATCTGTCGTTTGGAACCGACATTTCAAAGTATAAACTGGACAAGGAGTAAACCCACTAAGGGTGAGCTAACCAGCCCATAAACAAATTAAAAAAAATGAGACACAATAAGAAATTCAACCATTTGAGTCGTACTGCTGACCATCGTCATGCCATGCTTGCTAACTTGGCTATCTCTTTGATCATGCACAAAAGAATCACTACGACTCTTGCTAAGGCTAAGGCTCTTAAGACATACGTAGAGCCTCTCATCACACGTTGCAAGAACGACAGCACTAACTCTCGTCGTGTTGTTTTCAGCTATCTCCAGAACAAGGAAGCTATCAAGGAACTCTTTGGTATCGTAGCTGAGAAGGTAGGCGACCGTCCAGGTGGATACACACGTATCATCAAGCTTGGTAATCGTCTTGGTGACGGTGCAGCAGTTGCTTTCATCGAGCTCGTTGACTTCGATGAGAACATGGCAAAGGCTCCTAAGGCAGAGAAGAAGACTCGTCGTAGCCGTCGTTCTACAAAGAAGGCTGACGCTGTTGAGGCACCAGCTACAGAGGCTACTGAGGCTCCAGCTGAGGAAGCTAAGGCTGAATAACAATATTTGTATAATATTGCCTTATTATATCCCGCCCTCGACCATTTATTTGGTCGAGGGCTTTTATTTTATACCTATTTTACTTTTTTTTACTTTTTATTTGTTTACTTCGTTATAAATTATTACTTTTGTAGAAAATTTAAGACAACTGCTTGAAACTTTAATATAACCATATATTTAAAATGAATCAATTTTCCCAAAACAAACAACTAATCTACAAGTTGTTCCTCTCATTTGCACTTCTTGTTTTAACTTTAGTAAGAGCAAATGCAAATGATGTGTATTACGAGCAATGTTCTTCATTGAGCGACATTGTTGATGGTCAAACTTATCTTCTCGTTATTAGTGATGGAAAGAAGCATTATGCAGTCCGTTCCAACTCATCTAATTGCTGTCCTATTACTATGGAGTCGGATAATACTATTAAGAATCCTGATAACTCGATTAAGTGGAAAGCTACAGCTGGATCTGGATCAAGTAAGAATTCTTTCTATTTTCAGAATGGTACAAATGGATTATATTATAAGAATATAGATAAAAATACCGTTCTTTCTACCACTACTACAAATAAGTCTCTTTGGTATATATCTAAGCTTGATACGAAGAACGCTTTTAAAATAACTTTTGATGCAATTGCTTCCAAGTATATTAGTTGGAAAAATGCTAATACTTTCGTTGTATATGGATCTGTTTTTTATAATCAGTTAACAGGTGAAAAAGGTTTGTTGAGTAGAGCTGGTGCCTTCTATATATATAAAGAGGTGACTGGATCAGCATTGTCTGCTTCTGTTTCTTCACTTGATTTCGAAACCACAGAAGCGAAGCCTACAGATACTAATTCTTTCTCTTTATCAGGTAATAAACTGACATCTCCTGCCACACTCTCTATCACAGGCGATGATGCCGACTTGTTTAGTGTTTCAACTTCTTTTATCGAACCTAAAGATGGTTCAATCCCTTCAACTCAGATTACTGTTTCTTATAATCCTGCTTCAACATTAACTGCAGCTACTCATTCAGCCATTTTGAATATCACCTCTACCGATGCTGCTCCTATTGCTATAGCTTTAAAGGGTAGTGTAGTGATCGACCAAACAGTCTATCATAATGTCTCATGGATGGTTAATGGTTCGCCTTATTCTGCAGGCACACCTACAACAACCGTTTCTGATGGTAGCAAAGTATCACAACTTCCTACAGCTCCTGCCAATATCAATGAATATAAATTCGTAGGTTGGACAACCAGTCCGATAACTACCAATCAGTCTACAGCCCCTTCCGTTCTCTTCACTTCAGCTGCTGGTGCACCTGCAGTAACAGCAGATGTAGTATACTATGCTGTTTATGCTTCGCAAGATGGTGCTAATCAATGGAAGAGGTTAAACGCATCTGAAGTAAAGGAAGAAGGTGTGTATGCTATTATTACATCTCGTGGCTACGCTTTTAGTGGTGTTATAAGTAGCGGAAAAAGTGATATATCTTCTTCTCAATTCTCTTTTAATAATTTAGGTATTGCCAATGATGCTCCCAAAGGAATATGTGAGCTAACGCTTAAAAAGAATGGTAACGGATTCTCTATGTATAATGCCAAACATGGATATCTATATGCAAAAAAGAATGCTGCAGGAAATCTCGATTGGCATCCAACTGAATCAAGCTATTGGTATTGTAATAATGCTAATTGGTGCTATAAAGAAAAAGAAAATGTTGCATATCTACAATATTTTTCCTCTACCAAAAGTGACTATTTTAATACTTATGGTGATACTAGGCATGCCCCAGTTTTCTTCGCCCAGAAGATATCTTCTGCTTCTTATACCACAACCATAGCCTCTGCACCTTCATATACAGCCAAGGAAATCTCGTTGAAGGCGGAAGCGTCGAAAGCCTATTGGGCAACATTTAGCTACTCTGAACCTACATTCTTCCCTAAGGCAGTAGCGGTAAATGCCATCACCGTAGCTGACGGCAGAATAATTGCTGATGCTGATGTCTTTGAATCTTCAACAGATGTTGCTATTGGCGATGGAACACTCTCTGGTGTATATGTTCCTGCCAACACAGGTGTGCTCATCAAGTCTTCAGAAAGCAATATCACATGTTATGTTGTTGCCAACAAGAGCGTTTCTGCAATAGACGAATCGCGAAACATGCTTAAGCCAGCACCAATAGATGGTGGCGTCTTTACCCCAGCAGCGGACAAGATATATTATAAATTGGCATACGACGATTTCTTCGCCAAAAAGGACCTTGGCTTCTATTATGGTGCTGATGCAGGTGGCGCCTTCTATGTAAAGGCTGAGACAGCCTACCTTGCCGTGCCTACTGCTATAGGCGAGAGAGTCAAAGCCTTCGTGCTGGATGATGAAACTACTGCCATCAATGGCATTAGCACAAGGAACGACCAAGCCGAAACCGTCTACAACCTCAATGGTCAGCGCGTAGCTTCTATGGCTAAGTCAGGCTTGTATATCGTGAATGGAAAGAAAGTAGTTAGAAAATAATAATCGAAAGGAATCATCATAATGAAAAAAGAATATACCGCCCCTGTCATCTCTGTTATGGCTATGCAACCATCTATCCTCGCCGGTAGCTTTAGAACAACAATCTCAAATAGTTGTCCTACCAAGGAGCCTACGCTCTCCACTTCTGGTGAGAGCGACAACCAGTTCTCCAAGGAGAACAGCTTTAATCTTTGGGAGGAGTAATACAACCCGCTTGAGATTTAAAGAACACGAATAGTTCGAGTGACAGGAATGTGGAGCCTAACTCGGCTCTGCTGCTTGAGTTTTTTAAGAACACGAATAGTTCGAATGACACGAATAGGGAGTCTAACTCGGCTCTGCTTCTTGAGCTTTTTAAGAACACGAATAGTTCGAATGACAGCGAATGTGGAGCCTAACTCGGCTCTGCTGCTTGAGTTTTTAAGAACACGAATAGTTCGAATGACACGAATAGGGAGCCTAACTCGGCTCTGCTGCTTGAGATTTAAAGAACACGAATAGTTCGAATGACACGAATGTGGAGCCTAACTCGGCTCTGTATGAAAGAAAAAACAACAAATACAACTCATACAACAAATACAACCTTAGAACGCCTTTTATGGTTAGGGTAGGCTTCTGACTATCTTCGTTCGTCGCCTTTACCCTATGGTTGTATATGCTGTATGAGTTGTATAAAGAAAAAAATCTAAAAAATATTAGAAATCTTTGTAAGATTGAAGAAATATATTTATATTTGCAACAACATACTTACCCCGCTTCCCATAAGAACAGCGCGCTTAGGGTAAGTTTTTCTTTTTTTTAGCTATGGCAACACAATATTATAACCAACCTCAGATTTCTATTAATGATCAAATACAGCTTTTGAAATCAGAAGGCTTAATCATTAATGATGAAGGAAAAGCGTTTCATTTGCTCCAGCATATAAGTATGTTCAGAATGAAGAGCTATCTTAAGCCTCTAAGACAACGAGGAAGTCGTCAGTTCAAGGCAAGTGCCACATTTGAAGATGCATATAATATCTATAAATTCGATTCTGAATTAAGGAAAATGGTTTGTTCTGAGTTAGAAAAGATAGAAATATCTATCAGAACTCAATTGTCTTTGATTATGAGTGACACTGCAGGGCTTTATTGGTTTGAAAATCCATTAAATTTTCGTGACACCAATAAGCATTCTTCTTTGTTGAGAAGTCTAGCCGAAGAACTTCGTCGTAGTGATGATGATGCCATAATTTCTTTTCAACAAAACTATTTAAATCCTTTTCCTCCAAGTTGGATGACTTTTGAAATTAGCTCATTTGGAACACTATCTATGATGTATCGATGGCTTAATGCAGGTCAAGCGCGTCGTCAAGTTGCAAGATTTTACGGTTTGTCCGATACTGTGATGGAATCATGGCTACATTCTATAGTTTATGTTCGTAATATATGTGCACATCATAGTCGTCTATGGAATCGCCAACTCAGTATTAATGCAATGATACCACGCCGTACTAATTTACCTTTTATAAAGATACCGACCGCTACAAAGAAAGTCTATTATATTCTTTCAATAGTTCTTTATTTTATGCAGACCGTAAACCCTAATACAACTTTTGTTAGTAGATTCAAAGCATTACTGGATAAATACCCTAATGTAGATGTATCAGCAATGGGTTTTCCTCTTGATTGGCAATCAAATCAATTGTGGAATTAAAAGCAGTTTGAGTTTTTCCTTTTCTCTACCAATTATCTCTTTCTCCACCTTGTTTTAAAAACTGCAAAAAGTTGGAGTGGATGTTTGGTAGTATCGAATAAAAGTTTTAGTTTTGCTACAGAATAATTCAGATGATTATGGAACATACTGTTTTTAATGAGGCACAGATGAAGATTCTCCATATGATGTCTTATATCAAGACCCCACAACAGTTGGATAATTTTGAAAATGCCATTTCGCATTACTTTGCAAAGAAAGTTGATGAAGATATGGATGAATTGTGCCAAAATGGAACCATCACTCTTGACACCATAGAAGAGTGGGGCAATGAGCATCTCCGAATTTCAAGCAAATGAGAAGGTTGTACTTGATACAAATTGTCTAATAATGGCAATATCGGCTCAAACTGCATAGCCCAATCGGGTGACTAAATGTGGTGGAAATTAGGGAATTATACTTTTTTTACCTTTTGTTTTAAGATTTTTATCTTTTTGTAACACTTATCTCGTATAAAAGCATTAATTTTGCACCATGACTATCAATAATTAGTGCAACTTGCTTGCGTTCATTGTGTAGTCTATGGTGTTACTGTAGAGCATGCGGATAGCGATCTGCAAGCTTAGCAAGATTGTCCTCAGGCTAATGCTCATTCTGCGTTTCGGCATAGCCCATATCCTCTTTTCTAACTTTGCGCACATGTGTCTACGCATCGTTCCTTTGACTGATAATTCAAAATTAATAATTAAAATTCCTATGATTATGAAAAATCAATTACTTAACTTAAAAATGATTGCTCTCATGTGCCTCATGATGGTACTTGGGGGGGCGAATGTATGGGCGCAGGAAACTAAGTCGGTGACTTGTACATTGGGAGCTGATGCAACTGCTTGTACCTCTACTGGTGATTGTTCTGTTAGTTGGAAGTATAGCTCTGATCCAACTACCACAGATCAAGTTGCTAATGGTATGTATTGGGCAATAGGTTCTTCAGAAACCGTTACTCTTACCGCTAAGCTCAGTGCTACCGATGCCACTATAACTTCTGTTGTTATAAAAGCTTATACTAATAAGGGTACAGGTAAAACAATTGATGTAACTGTTGGCGGAAATAAGTTTGGTAATACTATTACTTTAACTAAAAACTCTACAGATTATAATTTAACAGGAAGTGCCACTGGGGATTTGGTACTCTCTATGAAAAGTACTTCAGATAAAAAGTCACATATTATTAAAACTGTGACAATTAATTATACAGAGTCATCTTCTAGCACCAAGACACTCAAAAGTCTCGCCATCTCCGGAACACCAACCAAAACTACTTACAATGCCGGAGATGCATTTGACCCGACAGGTCTTACTGTAACCGGAACCTACGATGACAACACCACAGCAGAAATCAAAAACGACATCAATTGGACGGTGACCCCTGCAAAGCTGACTACCGAAACTACCTCTTGTACAGTTACAGCTTCTGTTGGTGGAGTAAAGAGTGAACCGTTTGAGGTGAATGGACTTAAGGTAGTTCGAACAATTTCTCTTTCAATCGATCCTACTACTTCAACTGTTGTTAAGGCTCCTGTAACCGTTACTCTCACAGCTACTGAAGGAGCAACTGTTTATTATACAACTAATGGCGAAGTACCAACTATAAACTCTGAGAAATATATTGCTCCTTTTGAAGTAACAACGAGTGGAACAACTGTTAAGGCTTTGGCTGTAGCAGAAGGTGCTGAGAATGTTACTGCAGAAGCTGCATATACTATTAAACCAGAACAGCCTTTGTTTAGCGATGAGTCGAAAACATTCAAGAATGCATTTGATGTAACTCTTTCTTTGCCTGAATCTACAGATGCAACGTCAAAAATTCATTATGCAATAGGTGCTAAGGCTACAGCTGAAAGTCCTGTATATGAGAAACCTATTAATATCTCTGCAGAAAATGATGGTGATAAGGTTATCCTTCATGCAGTTGTTGTAGATAAATATGGTAATGTTGGTAAAGAAAAGTTTTGTACATATACAAAGACTAATACTATAGTTTTTGATTTTACTAGTGATTGGGAAGGAATTACTGCTACAGCAGTGGCAAATAACCAAAATGACGGAGAGCAAGTCGTTGCAGGTAAGGAATTAAAGGTTGAAGGCGTAGTGATGACCGCTACAAATAAAACGACAGAATATAATGGAACTACAAAAACCTACTATACAGGACTCTATACAAGCAACAATTCTCAGACGTTGCGCGTATACGGTTCAGTTACCTTCACTGCCCCAGAAGGCTATAATCTTTCTGAGGTAACATTTACAGGAACTAGTACTGATAAATTTACGACAGCTGATAAAGCGTATAAGAATTCTACTTGGACAGGCAATGCACATGCCGTTACATTCACAGCGTCTAGTTCTGTTCAGGTTAAAACTGCAACCATCAAGCTTGTTGCAGTAGAGCCTGTAAAACCAACCTTTGGCACTCTCGATTTTAAGGCACAGGATGGTGATGGATTCCGTTATGCAACATTTAGCTCTGATAAGGACGTTGTGTTCAACCAAAAGAGTGTAGATGTGTATGCTGTTAGTGTTTCTAACGAAAAAGTTGACACGAAAATTTTAGATGCTGCTAGTTATAATGTAACAGATGCTACTGTAGGTAGTATAGAAAAAGGTTATTACGTTCCTGCTTACACAGGCGTATTGATTGTGGGCTATGATGCAACAACTACCTACTACTTCCCTGCAGAAGCACAGACTGTAACACTTCCTGCTAATCAGCTCAAGCCAGCTCCTGCTAATGGAGGAGTATTTGAAGCAACTGCAGATTATAAGTATTATAAGTTGGCTTATGGTAATTGGACAAATAAGACTCAGTTAGGCTTCTATTGGGGTGCTGACAATGGTGGCGCATTCTATGTAAAGGCAGGAACAGCTTATTTGGCAGTACCTGCTAGTGATGCTACAGCTAAGGGCTTCGCATTTAATGGTGAGACTACAGGTATTGAGGGCGTGAATGCTAATGTAGAGAATGCTAAGGCTATCTACAACCTCAATGGTCAGCGTGTGGCTTCTATGGCTAAGCCAGGCTTGTATATCGTGAATGGTAAGAAAGTAGTAAGAAAATAAACTAAAAGGAATAGATATTATGAAGAAAACATATATGACACCTGCCATCTCGGTAATGGCTATTGAAACAGTACTTATGTCTAATACAAGTAGAGTAATGAATAGTCTTCCATTTGGTGAACCTACTATGGGTGATCCAACAATGGAAAGCGAAAACCAGTTCTCTAAGGAGCATACTTTTGAAGATTGGGAAGACTAATCGTAATAGCGATTAATTATAGTATATACAGAGAGTGCATGCCAAAGCGGTATGCACTCTTTGTTTTAAAGGAGCCTCACCCCCGCCCCCTCTCCAAAAGAGATGGGAGTAGTATGCCTTAAAGGTATAGAAAAAATGGGTGATAGAAAACGAGGGGAATATTGTCTCAAAAATGCGACTAGTCTCGATGGCCAATGAAGCAGGCTTCGTTGGCGAATGAAGCCTGCTTCGTTTGCCATCGAGGCTATATTCGTTTTTTAGGTGGTTAATCATCGGAAATTAATAGGAAAAATTATCCTACGGAATTTAAACGGATGTAGCGGACAAATGAGATACGGAGGCTTGTCGCACGGAATGTAAACGGAAGGCTGGTGCATCGACTTGTCTCTCTCGCTTATAAAAAAACATAAACCAAGATAAACACCCTATGTTGGGCAAACTCTCATACTTCGAGTTGTTGATGTAAAGGGTTGACAAGGCGCTTTCGTAAGCAAGCTGTACGACACGCCAGCCAACCCTTTACATCAAGTGCAGTTCCTGCACTTTACCCAACATATGGCGATAAACAAAGATAAACCTCAGACTTGCTATTTGTAGTTTTCTTCAATGACTCTCATTATTTTCTTAATCCAATAATCATCGATATCTACTTTTTCAGCATATGTCTTGAAATTCATTACCACTTCTGTTACTTCATCTATGCCTTACCCTTTCTTTCTTATCGTTCATTTTCTTAATCTGGTTGGGCAACATAGGTAGTGGGGGCAACAGCTTCTCTACTTCTTGCAAGAAACCGATGCTCCTTAATAATGAAAGGATTGTGCCAAAACCGATGTTTCTTGCCTCGCCTTTCTCGAACTGGCTGATGGTGAATATGCTCACACCAGCTTTTGCTGCCACCTCTTTCTGAGTGAGATTGCTGAACAAACGATATTCTTTGAATCGTGCTCCCAATTCTGATATTATCTCAGAGTTAGATTTTGCTTCTATGCCATATTCTGTAATCATGTGGCAAATATAGTTATTTCTGTATTTATCTCCAAATATCGGGATAAATATTTAAATATCTTTAGTTAAATGGGTGGTTTTGTCGCACACGGATAGCACTGAGAACACGGATGTGGAGCCTAACTCGGCTCTGCTGCTTGCGTTTTTTAAGAACACGAATAGTTCGAATGACACGAATGTGGAGCCTAACTCGGCTCTGCTGCTTGAGCTTTTTAAGAACACGAATAGTTCGAATCTAACGAATGTGGATTAAAGCTTCACGCAAGAATCTCAAGCTGCAGAGCCCAGAGGGCTCATTCGTGTTCGTGAAGACTCAAGCTGTTTGTGGTTTAAAAGAACACTAATCTCTCTCTCTAACGAATGTGGATTAAAGCTTCACGCAAGAATCTCAAGCTGCAGAGCCCAAAGGGCTCATTCGTGTTATTCGGCTTATTCGTGTTCGTGAAAACTCAAGCTGTTCGTGGTTTAACCAGCAGACCCCAAGGGCTCATATCCGAGTAAATTCGTGGTATCCGTGAGCGACATATTGAAAGACCAAGGTAAAGCCAAAGGGCTATTGCTTGATTGCATGCAGCCTTCCAGGCTGGTCGTTGCGACTATTCTCCATGATATTTCCATTGAGCCGTATTTATATCCAAATATGAGGATAAATATTTAAATATCTTTAGTTATATGTGTTCCTTAAAATAAATAGGTGTTAGTCGCTGAGCACTACGGCACCCTCTTGCTTCATGCCATCCATTAGGATGCGGAATGGACGAGGGAAGCGGACGTGGCGCACATAGTCGGTTTCGTCTACGGCAGGCATAGCGTCGAGGATATCCTTGCGGAAGATACCATCGTTGGTGTTGCTGTCGATAGTGAAATAGCCTACACCAAACGAGGTGAGGTTCTGGAAGAAGTGAGTGCCCTGACTTGGGTCCACACGATAGTTCTTCAACGCCACTTCGGCTATAACCCTTGCTGCCGAGATGTGAGGCCATTTGACAGGTATGCCAAGCCATGAGTCGCTTGAACCCCAACGACCAGGACCTACAAGTACATAGCCACGGTCTTCGGCAAGGAACTTACGGTTGATGCGCTCTATGTCGTCGGCAATACGATAGTTGTTGGCTGCCGTGAAGTTGTCGTCGTATTTCACGTAGACAACATCCACCACATCCTCTACCACACCATGACCCAGCGACTTATGCGAACGCAGCAAGCATTTGTCGTCAGCTATGGCAGCCACATCCTCGTCGAGCATCTGCTTAGAGTCTACGATAGGGCGAATCTGCAAGAGATAGAAGTCGGCAGTGCGGTCGTCGTTGATGTTGCATGCAAACTCTATCTCCACAGGACGGCGCATAGCCTCGGCACCATATTTCATCGACATCTGCAAGAGTCGAGGCAGCGGAATGATGTCTTGCTGCAGCACACCGCAAAATGAGATAATCTTTCTGCCACCCTCATAGATACCATCACGTATCACCTGGTCGTAAGGGTCGAAAGTAGAAGCAATATACGTCAGCGAGTGGTCGGCATCAGCCTCCTTCACCTTTAGCTGCTTGATGTTGAAACCATCGTCCACCTTGAAGTCATCGCCCACACGCTCCATGTCCAAGGCGTAGAACTTAGTCTGCGTCTCCCTCAGAGCCGTCTCCATTTCCGAAGTCTGCAACACCTGGTCGGGATGATACGGCGACACACGCAGCGTCTGTCCACCATCAACGATATATTTTCCAAGACCCAGAGCCAGCGAAGCTATGCCCTCTTCCGCCTTCTCGTTGCCGATAGGGTAGTAGTTGATAGAGCGCAACACACCACTCATATTAGGATAATAGTGGTCGCCATACGTTTTGCCCACCACCGACTGCAGTATCACCGCCATCTTCTCTTGGTCGATGACATTGCTTGTGGCAGTCATATACGCCTTAGAGTCGCGATAGTAGACCGACGCATACACACCCTTGATGGCAGCAGCCAACATGTGGAGCATCTGGTATTTGTCAGATAGCCAAGGTATCATATATGTAGAATAGATACCGGCAAACGGCTGATAGTGAGCATCCTCGAGGAGCGAACTTGAGCGCACGGCAATAGGACTGCCCGTGGCTTCGAAGAATGTGAAGAAGTCGTCGATGAGCGAATCAGGCAACTGCGCCTTCAGGAACGCCTGCAATATCTCGTCGTCAGAAGCATCGCTGAGTGCTATCTGGTACAGATTGTTCTGCTCCATAAACTGGTCGAAGATGTCGGTACACAGCACCACAGTCTTTGGTATCTGCACCGTTACACCCGGCAGCTGCGAGAACTCAGGCTGTCGCTTTATCACATTGTCGAGGAAAGCCAAGCCTCTGCCCTTGCCTCCGAGAGAACCCTCGCCGATGCGAGCAAAGTGAGCATACTTGTCGAACTTGCAACGGTCGAAGACAGCCACCACGCCGATGTTCTTCATGTGGCGATATTGCACTATGGCATCGAAGATGATTTGGCGGTGAGCATCCACATCCTGCAGCTTGTGCCATGTCACCTGCTTTAGGAATGCCGACACAGGGAATATGGCACGCGCTGTGAGCCAACGACTCATGTGGTTGCGCGATATGTGGTAGAGCATAGAGTCGCGCGGAATCTTGAAGATGTTGTCTTGCAACTCCTTGAGCGAATGTATTCGCACCAGCTCTTCGCGAGTCTTAGGGTCGCGGAATATGAAGTCGCCAAAGCCCATGTGTTCCTCCATGATGCGACGAAGGTCGATGCTCATCTTCTTGCTGTTTTTATCAACAAAGCGGAAACCCTCAGCCTCTGCACGCTGACGATTCTCAGAGTCAGAACTCTCCATGATGAGCGGCACATATTCGTCTTCGGCACGAATAGCCCTCAAGAGCTTTAAGCCAGCCTCAGGATCCTTCTTGCCATTAACAGGGAATTGCGCATCGCTGATTACACCCAGCGTGTTGTCCTTATACTTCTCGTAGAGCGCCAACGCCTCCTCGTAGTTGCGCGCCAACACCACCTTAGGCCTACCACGCATACGCATGGTGGCAGCATGTCGGTTTAGCGCCTCGGTAGAGAATCGCTTGCTCTGCACAAGAATGTAGCTATATAAATTAGGTAGGATAGAACTGTAGAAGCGCACCGAGTCTTCCACCAGCAATATCATCTGCACTCCCGCCTCCTCGATGTCGTGCTCAATGTTCATCTTGTCCTCGATGAGCTTGATGATAGAAAGGATGAGGTTGGTGTTGCCAAGCCAGCAGAACACATAGTCGAACATCGACAAGTCCTCGTTTTGCATACGGCGAGTGATGCCGTGAGAGAAAGGAGTGAGCACAATGCAATGGATGTCGGGAAATTTACCCTTTATGGCACGAGCCACCGTGAAGGCATCGTTGTCGGCGTTGCCCGGCATACATAATACAAGGTCTACGTTGGTAGTCTGTAGCACCTTCTCAGCCTCCTCGATGGTAGAAACCTGAGTAAACGTAGGCGGATATCGCAAGCCAAGCTCCATATACTCGTTGTATATCTTCTCCTCCACACGACCATCGTCTTCGAGCATGAAGGCATCGTAGGGATTGGCAACGATAAGCACATTATACACACGACGCATCATCAAGTTGACGAACGTCACATCTTTAAGATAGAATTTGTTCCACTCCTGTGGTATCTTTGATTCCATGGTTGTTATGTGTTTGTTGTTAGGTTTTTATGGCTATAAAGTTACTACTTTTTGCGATAACAACAAAAAGAAAGTAAAAAAGAATAAATTTTTTGAGTTTTATTTGGTTGTTAGGGTGGAATTCTCTATATTTGCCGTATCAATATAACATAATGATACTACAACCTAAAAATCCTTTTAGCTATGGAAGTTGAAAAAATAATGCAAGAGCTGATGCGCAAGCATTCAGGCGAGCCTGAGTACCTTCAGGCTGTGAAAGAAGTGCTAACCTCTATCGAGGATGTTTACAACAAACACCCAGAATTTGAGAAGGCAAAACTCATTGAGCGACTGGTAGAGCCAGAGCGTGTGATACAGTTCCGCGTGCCATGGGTTGACGACAATGGCGAGGTACATGTAAACACCGGTTATCGCGTACAGTTCAATAGCGCTATAGGTCCTTACAAGGGCGGTTTGCGCTTCCATGCATCTGTAAACTTAAGCATCATGAAGTTCCTCGGCTTTGAGCAGACCTTTAAGAATGCTCTCACCACATTGCCGATGGGCGGTGCCAAGGGAGGTTCCGACTTCTCTATCCGCGGACGTAGCGATGCTGAAGTTATGCGCTTCTGCCAGGCATTCATGCAGGAGCTTTATCATAATATAGGTCCTAACGAGGATGTGCCAGCAGGCGACATCGGCGTAGGAGCACGCGAGATAGGTTATCTCTTCGGTACTTACAAGAAGCTCACCCACCAGTGGGAAGGCGTTATGACAGGTAAGGGACTCGAGTGGGGTGGCTCTCGCATTCGTCCTGAGGCTACTGGCTATGGTGCCCTCTACTTCGTAAATCAGATGTTGCAGACACGCGATATCGATATCAAGGGCAAGACAGTTGCAATAAGCGGCTTCGGAAATGTGGCTTGGGGTGCAGCTCAAAAGGCTACCGAGCTTGGTGCTAAGGTTATCACCATCAGCGGACCAGACGGATACATCTACGATCCTGCAGGTCTCGACGAGAAGAAGATTGCTTATATGCTCGAGCTTCGTGCTTCAGGCAACGATATCTGTCAGCCTTATGCTGATGAGTTCCCTGGCTCACAGTTCTTCGCAGGCAAGAAACCATGGGAGCAGGAGGCACAGATCTACCTCACCTGCGCTACCCAGAACGAGCTCAACGGCGAGGATGCTGATCGCATATTGGCATACAAGCCTTTGTGTGTGGCAGAGGTTTCCAACATGGGATGCACAGCCGAGGCTGTGGATAAGTTTGTTGCTGCTAAGCAGCTCTTTGCTCCTGGCAAGGCTGTCAATGCAGGCGGTGTGGCAACAAGTGGATTGGAGATGACCCAGAACTCTATGCGATTGAGCTGGAGCGAGAAGGAAGTCGACGACAAGCTGCACTATATCATGCATTCTATCCACGAGCAGTGCGTGAAATACGGCACACAGGCTGATGGATATATCGACTATGTCAAGGGCGCTAATGTGGCTGGCTTCATGAAGGTGGCTAATGCCATGATGGCTCAGGGAATAGTATAAGCAACGGTGGCAAATATGCCACCGAAGTGAATAAATGAAGGCGGAGATGCTGGATGAAGGCGGGGCGCTGGATGAAGGCGAGGCGCTGGATGAAGGCGAGGCGCCTGAGTGGAGAAATATAAAAACGATGAGAATAGGAAGCAATAGGTTAAACATAAATACAAGAAAGATTGTAGGCAACGCCATAAGAATGACGGTGTGTATGGTATTTATGCTCTTTGCTTCGCTATTGATAACTGGAAAGCCTTGTCTTTCTGCACAGAAAAGACATGCACAGAAAACAGCTGTGCATAAGCATCATGTGCAGAAAGGCAAGGCTTCTTATTATTCAAGACGTGCCACGGGAACACGCTCGGCAAGTGGCGAGCGAATACATCATGATAGTTTGACGTGTGCTCATAAGAAATACCCTTTCGGCACAATACTGCGAGTAACGAACCTTAGCAATAATAAATCTGTGAATGTTAGGGTTACTGATCGTGGTCCATACGGTAGAGGTCGCGTTATAGACCTATCGTATGCGGCAGCTAAGGCAATAGGAATGCTTGCCCAGGGCGTGGCTATGGTCGAGGTGAAACCAGTAATGGAGAAAATTGTGCCTTATCGTATGGAAGATGACGATATGCCAGAATTCGAATTCGAATTTGTGAGGTCAGACGAATATAAGGTTGCAGAAATGGAAGAAAAGAAATAGTTGAAGCTTTTTCTTTTTGTATGTATGAGCCTTTGGTTTGAGTATATTTGCATGAGCCTTTGGTTTGAGTATATTTGTATGAGCCTTTGGCAGATAAAAAAGGGTATTTTGTATTGTATAGGGAATTCTCTATGCTAATTTAGGCAAAAATCGATTGATGATAATAGAAAAATTATTATCTTTGCAGAAAACAAAAGCTGCAAAGATAGTTTTGTATGCCTATAAATATAATGGAATAAATCAAGTAAAAGATATGAAGAAGATGATGGCTTTGGCAGTTGGAGCAACATTATTGCTTAGCAGCTGTAGCTCATATACTGGCGCTGGAGCATATACCGGTGCACAGTTTGGAAGCATACTCGGTTCGGCTATAGGAGGCATAAGTGGCGGACCGCGAGGTTCGGATATCGGAACCATTGTGGGTATGGCAGGTGGTGCTATGGTAGGTGCCACCATAGGCAATGCTGCAGACCATAAAGCACGAGGCAAGATGGATAACGACTATCCTTCTAACAGAGGAGGCTATGATTCTTCTGATAGTGGCTATGATTCTTCTGATAGTGGATTTGATTCTACTAATAGTGGAGACGACCGCATAGACTTTGATGGTAGCGATGCAGCCACAGGCAACTACGAATATAAGCAGCCATCATCACCTGCAGACAATGTGTATACCCATTCAGCACCAACTATGGAGATAAGAAATGCACGCTTTATGGATGCCGATGGCGACGATACGATATCGCGAGGCGAGATGTGCAAGGTGGTGTTTGAGATATACAACAATGGTTTGCAACCAGTATATAATGTGGTGCCAACCGTGGCAGAGATGACAGGCAATAGACATATCTATATCTCGCAGCCAATATGCGTTGAGAAGATAGGAGCATATAAAGGCGTGAGATATACCGCTATGGTGAAAGCCGACAACCGGCTGAAGTATGGTACGATAAAGCTATGCTGCTCAGTATTGCAGAATGGCGAGACAATATCAAAGGTTACCGAATTTAATGTAGAGACAAAAAAATAAAAAATAGATGATGAAAACAAATCGACCAACATTGACAGACAAGAAGTATCTCGTGCCCTTTGTCTTGATAACCTCGCTCTTCTTTTTGTGGGGATTTGCACGAGCCATCCTCGATGTTTTGAACAAGCATTTCCAAAACTCACTCGACATTTCCATAACCCAGTCGTCGTTGATTCAGGTGACAACATATCTGGGATATTTCCTTATGGCAATACCTGCCGGGTGGTTTATCAATCGCCAAGGCTACAGACGAGGAGTGGTGTTTGGACTTGCCCTCTTTGCTTTTGGAGCATTGCTCTTTATCCCAGGCTCAGAGATAGGAACCTTCTATGCCTATCTTGGTCCGCTATTTATAATAGGTTGCGGACTCGTGTTCTTGGAGACTGCTGCCAACCCCTATGCAGCAGAACTTGGCGATAAGGAGACAGCATCGAGCCGACTGAACTTCTCGCAGTCGTTTAATGGTTTGGGCTGCTTGTTTGCCACCTATGCCGTAGGTCAGTTCTTGTTTAATGGCAGTTCCGATGGAGGCAATGTTGTTGTGCCATACGCTGTGCTTGGAGTATTGGTGATGTGTATTGCCGTGATATTCTCTAGAGTAGACCTGCCAGAGATAAAGCATGAAGAAACAGAAGAAGACCGCATTCAGGACACCAGAATAATGAAGCTCTTTAAGCGTCATCCTATGTTTGTGTTCGGTCTCTTCGCCCTTTTTGCATACGAGATAGCCGAGATATCTATCAATAGCTATTTCATTAATTTTGTGACCGGTCAGGGCTGGATGAACGATAATACAGCCTCGATAGTGTTGACCATGGCATTAGGCTTCTTTATGGTAGGCAGATTCCTTGGCTCATGGATAATGCGCAAGGTGCGTGCCGAACTGATGCTGCTATACTGCGGTGTCGGAAGTGTGGTATGTATAGGCTTGGTGTTGCTCGATTTTGGCAAATGCTCTATGATAGCTTTGGTTTGCAACTATCTATTTGAAGCCATTATGTTCCCAACCATCTTCACTTTAGCTTTGCAAGGCTTGGGCAATCTTACCAAGAGCGCATCATCGCTCTTGATGATGACACCTATCGGTGGCTGCTTCTTCCTACTGATGGGCTATGTGGCAGACCAAACCAATCTGGTATTGCCATTTATGATACCTTTTATAGGCTATTTCGTAGTGCTTTTGTTTGCTTCGGAGTTGACAAGAAAGCACAAACAGAGTGAAGAATAAGAGAAAAAGAAAAAAAACGTATTGACCTAAGGAAAATTGTAAAGCGGAATTTGCAAAACTGTGAACCGCCCCAGAAAAACAAGCGTGTTTTAGCATTTTATAAAATTTGGAACACTAATTAAACATGCAACATTTTGCAAGAAAAAATATAATTGCTAATTTTGCAGCAGATAAAAACCAAGAATATTAGTTTTTTTAAACATATACAAACAATTATGGTAAATTACAAAGATTTGGGTCTCGTGAACACCCGTGAGATGTTCAAGAGAGCGGTATCAGGCGGTTATGCTATTCCTGCTTTCAACTTCAACACAATGGAGCAGATGCAGGCAATCGTACAGGCTGCAGTAGAGACAAAGTCTCCTGTTATCATGCAGGTTTCTAAAGGCGCACGTAACTATGCTAACGGTACTATCCTTCGCTACATGGCAGAGGGTGCTGTACAGTATGCTAAGGAACTCGGCTGCGAGCATCCAGAGATTGTTCTCCACCTCGACCACGGAGATTCATTCGAGCTTTGCAAGGATTGCATCGACAATGGTTTCTCTTCAGTAATGATCGACGGTTCTTCACTTCCATACGAGGAGAACATCGCCTTGACAAGAAAGGTTGTAGAATATGCACATCAGTTTGATGTAACTGTAGAGGCTGAGCTTGGCGTTCTTGCTGGTGTTGAGGACGAGGTTTGTGCAGCAGAGTCTCACTATACAAAGCCTGAGGAAGTTATCGACTTCGCTACACGCACAGGTTGCGACTCATTGGCTATCTCTATCGGTACATCACACGGTGCACACAAGTTTACTCCAGAGCAGTGCACATTGGTAAACGGTGTATTGGTTCCACCTCCATTGGCTTTCGATGTCCTTGCTGAGATCGAGAAGAAGCTTCCTGGATTCCCAATCGTACTCCACGGCTCTTCATCAGTTCCAATGGAAGAGGTTAACACTATCAACAAGTTCGGTGGTGACTTGAAGGCTGCTATCGGTATTCCTGAGGATCAGCTCCGTAAGGCTGCCAAGTCAGCAGTTTGCAAGATCAATATCGACTCTGACTCACGTCTTGCTATGACTGCTGCTATCCGTCAGCACTTCGCTGAGCATCCAGATCACTTCGACCCACGTCAGTATTTGAAGCCAGCTCGTGAGAACATGAAGAAGATGTACATCCACAAGATTGTGAACGTACTCGGTTCAGACGGTAAGCTCGCTCAGTGCTAATCTGATTAGAGCATAAAATATTAAAGGGTGATACCAAGCGGTATCACCCTTTTTATTTATATACTTTTTAGAATAAATCTCTTTGCAGTTTTCTTTTATTTCGCAATGTTTAGCGCTTCAATCTTGGAGATGGCTCCAGTCTGCGGGTTTAGGATTAGTCGGCTACTCTGCTTCTTTCCGAATAGTTCGCCGCTAAGAATCTCGAGCTTACCGAACTGTGGAGCTTGGAATTGCTCTTTAGCCAATGTGTTGCCTGTGCCATTAAAGACGGTGATGTCCATCTTGGCAGGGATGTTGACTCTAAGTCCGATATCGTTTTTATCCTTCTTTTCCTTTTTATCCTTTTTGCCATCAGCTGCAGCAGGCTCATCGTCGAAAGTCTTCTTCTTGGCAACCTTAATATAATAAGGAGAGCCTGAGAGGTCGTCGTTGTCTACAATGCCATAATACTTAGAGAAGCGGAATAAAGGCTGCTTTTCGACCTCAGAGGTTGGGATGTATGTGATGGATGTCATGGTGGTGTCTTTGGTTGTTATGCCAGAGAAAACCTGCATGAGAGCCTTCTCCTGAGTGTCGAGTTGCGACATCATAAGTTTTAGCTGTGTGCCATCCTTAGGCATGAAGTCAGCCTCGCCACGAGCCAGCTGAGTGCGACTATCTCTGATTTCGAATATCTCGTTGGCAGTAAGTTCAGCCATCTTAGCCGAGCTTGTTGCCGAGAGGATATCTTGCGACATGTAGTCCTTAGAGTTCAATATAGGTTGAGGCTTAGACGGAGTGAACGTAGGAATCACGGTGTTGTCTTTGCCCTCGCCATTGATAGCAAGCAAGAGCCCCTTCTCAGTCTTCGACACATTGTTGATGAAATGGTTCTTGTCGAGTTCCAACGAGAAAAGCTTTGACGCATCAGGCTCGGCAGTAGTATACATGTTTGTGGCAATGATTCTATACGTGGTATAGGGCTCAAGGCTCACATTGTCTAAGCGCATGTATCTTTGAGCATATTCTGCCAACACGCCAGGAGTGTAGTTGGTTTTCTCTATTATCACATTTACATGAACCGCCGTCTTAGGCAAATAGTAAGTTATTGCCTCGTTGGCCTGCTGAGCGTAGCTCGAGAAAGAAGCTGCAGCAGAAAGCAGTAGGGTGGAAATAATATTTTTCATGTTTATATTCTTATGTTTAGGTTTTTCCGATTTGTTATTCTTCCAGAAGTTTGAAAGCCTTTGGCAGATAATCGATGATATCAGATGCGATGAGGCTCTCTTTGCCAAGTTCGCGAGCAGCAATATCGCCTGCAAGCCCATGGAGATAAACACCGATGATGCAAGCCTCTTGCTCTGAATATCCTCTGCCCAACAAGCCTGTGATGATACCCGTTAGCACATCACCGCTGCCAGCTGTTGCCATGCCACTATTGCCAGTATCATTGAAGAAAACCCTTCCCTCAGGAGTGCAGATAGCTGTATGGTGACCTTTCATAATGATGTAAGCCTCATGGCGAGCAGCCATTTCGCAAGCCTTAGTCAAACGCTCATAGTCGCCATTGCAAGCATTGCCTATAAGGCGGTCCATTTCTTTAAGATGTGGAGTCATGATGATATGTCGTGGCAATTGCTGCATCCATGCCTGATGCGACGACAAGATATTCAGTGCATCAGCATCGGCAACGATAGGACATTGTGTGCGCTTGAGCTGAGCCATCATAGCAACAGCGGTGTTTTCTGCTTGACCAAGACCAGGGCCAATGGCAACAGCCTCGTAGTCGTTGGCATCAGTAGATTCAGAGAAAACCTTCTCGTCGTTGTCCATAACCAATACAGCCTCAGGAACGCTGATTTGCATTATCTGATAATTGAGCTTTGGAGTCCTGACGCATACCTTTCCGATGCCACTACGCAGACAAGCCTTTGTAGCTAATATTGCAGCGCCAGCCATGCCATAGCTGCCAGCTACGATGAGCGCTGTGCCCATATTACCCTTATGAGCAAAGTCGTAGCGCGGGCGCAACATGCCTCTGATATCCTTTTCTTCGGTGATATAATATTTAGAGTCAGTTTTCTCGATATACTCATGGCTCAGCATTATATCCAATACCTTCAACTTGCCAATATAAAGCTGATTGTCAGGAAGCATCATCGCCAATTTCTTTTGCTGAAGAGTCAGCGTCATGTTGGCACGGATGATGTTGGCACGTATGTTGAAAGTGTTGTCTTCGCACATCAATCCCGAAGGCACATCAATACTCACCACCTTGCATGGCGACTGGTTGATATATTTAACCAGCGAAGCAAAACCACCAGATAGCGGCTTGTTGATGCCAGAACCGAAAAGTCCATCAATAACCAATGTATTCTCGGTGAGCTGAGGAGGGTCGAAATTGACAGTAATCTCAGTGAATGATTTTATTTTGCTGCATTCCTCAAGACGCTTTTTGTTTGTTTGACAATCAACAGAAAGCTTGTTGTGGATATTGAACAGATATGTGTGGACTTCGTATCCACGTTCTGCCAATAGTCTTGACACAGCAAGTGCATCACCGCCATTGTTGCCCGGACCAGCAAAAACGACTATTGGTGTATACTCGGTCCATTCGTCGATTATGGCTTTGGTAATGGCATTAGCAGCCCTTTCCATCAAGTCGGTCGACGCGATGGGCTCATTCTCTATGGTGTATTTGTCAAGCTCGTGAATCTGAGCAGAAGTGAAAATTTTCATATCGACAGCAAAAATACAAAATTAATACTAATAAAAGCCCAATAGTTTGCTTTTTTTTGTTTATTTCATACCTATTATTGTGGAATAAGCCAAAAATCAATTCTTTTCTTTTGTTATTCCGTCATTTTAGAGTAACTTTGCCCCAAATTATCCAAAATCCTACATACAATGAGCACAGTAACTATTAAGGATAAAACGTTCAGAACGTTTATCCCCGAGGAAGAGATACAGCAGCGTGTGAAGGCTGTTGCAGAAAAAATCAATAACGATATGGCAGATAAGAATCCACTTTTTATAGCCGTGCTCAATGGCTCTTTTGTTTTTGCTGCCGATTTGATTCGCAATATCACTATACCATGTGAAATCTCTTTTGTGAAGCTTGCTTCTTATCAAGGCACCACTTCGACAGGAAAGATAAAAGAAGTTATTGGCTTGAACGAAGACATAGCAGGACGTACTGTTGTTATTTTGGAAGATATCGTAGATACAGGTTTCACTATGAAGCGTATGGTAGAGCAGTTGGGAACACGCAACCCTGAGTCTATACATATCTGCACCCTGCTCCTTAAGCCTGGTAAGCTACAGGTGCCATTGAACATAGAGTATGCAGCAATGGAGATTCCTAACGACTTCATCGTGGGTTATGGTCTTGATTACGACCAGCAGGGCAGAAACCTGAAGGAGATTTACACAATCGTAGAATAATATAGAAAACACAATAGATTTAGTCAAAAAAGTAAAAATGAAGAACATTGTTATTTTCGGTGCCCCAGGTTCAGGAAAGGGTACTCAGAGCGATCTGATGATTAAGAAGTATGGTTTCGGTCATATTTCTACAGGCGACGTGCTTCGCGCAGAAATCAAAAATGGTACAGAACTCGGCAAGACAGCCAAGGGATATATTGACAACGGTCAGCTTATCCCTGATGAGCTCATGATAGATATCCTTGCAAGTGTTTACGACAGCTTTGGCAAGGAGCACAAGGGCGTAATCTTTGATGGTTTCCCACGTACTATCCCACAAGCTGAGGCTTTGAAGAAAATGCTCGCAGAGCGTGGTCATAAGATTGCAGCTATGATTGAATTGGATGTTCCAGAGAATGTATTGATGGAGCGTCTTATCAAGCGTGGTATCGAGAGCGGTCGTTCAGATGATAACGAGGAGACAATCAAGAAGCGTCTTGGCGTTTATCACAACCAGACAGCTCCTCTCATCGGCTGGTATGATGGCGAAGGCTTGCATCACCACGTAAAGGGTGATGGTCAGCTTGAGGTAATCTTTGCAGACATCTGCAAGGTTATCGACGGCATTGCCGAATAGTTTAGGGAAGAGTGAAGAGTGAAGAACGAAGAATCCAATACCATTAAGGCTATATGATTCTTCACTCTTCACTCTTCACTCTTCACTTTTTTCTTCTTCACTTTTAATTCTTCACTTAAATGGCAGATTCCAATTTCGTAGACTATGTAAAGATATATTGCCGCTCAGGAAAGGGCGGTAAGGGCTCTATGCACCTTAGGCATGTGAAATACAATCCTAATGGCGGTCCTGATGGTGGTGACGGCGGTCGCGGCGGAAGCATTATCCTTCGTGGCAATCATAACTATTGGACCTTGTTGCACCTGAAATATCAGCGCCACGTGTTTGCTGAACATGGAGGCAACGGAGGACGCGACAAGTGTCATGGTACAGACGGTAAGGATATGTATATCGATGTGCCATGCGGAACAGTTGTATATGATGCTGAGACCGGAAAATATATCTGCGATGTAACCTACGATGGTCAGGAAGTGATGCTATTGAAAGGTGGACGAGGCGGTTTGGGTAATTTCCAATTCCGTACTGCTACCAATCAGGCTCCACGTTTTGCACAGCCAGGCGAGCCTATGCAGGAGCGTACGGTGATAATGGAGTTGAAGTTGCTTGCCGATGTTGGTTTGGTAGGATTCCCTAATGCAGGAAAGTCTACATTGCTTTCCGCCTTGTCGAGTGCACGTCCGAAGATTGCCAACTATCCTTTTACAACCCTTGAGCCAAGTCTTGGAATCGTAGAATATAGAGACCATAAGTCGTTTGTGATGGCTGATATCCCTGGTATCATCGAGGGAGCCAGCGAGGGTAAAGGTTTAGGACTTCGCTTCTTGCGTCATATTGAGCGCAACTCGTTGTTGCTCTTTATGGTTCCGGGCGATACCGACGATATTAAGCGCGAATATGAAGTGTTATTGAATGAGCTTGAGCAGTTTAATCCTGAAATGCTCAGCAAGCACAGAGTGTTGGCAGTTACCAAGAGCGACCTCTTGGACGAGGAATTGATGGATATGCTCCGTGAGCATCTGCCAGAAGATTTGCCAGTAGTATTCATCTCTTCAGTAACAGGCTACGGACTCTCAGATTTGAAGGATGTGCTATGGAAAGAACTCAATAGCGAGAGCAATAAGTTGCAAGATATCACAGCCGAGGATACCCTTGTGCATAGAGATAAAGACATGTCGCGCTTTGCAATGGAGCTTGCTCAAGAAGGCGAAGACGAAGATATTGAATATATAGACGAAGACGACGTTGAGGATGTTGATGACCTTGACGACTTTGAATATGAGTATGATGAAGAATAGTCCACAGCTTCTATCATACGATATAGCCCCAGGTGTGCGTGCTTTCTCTACCATGCGTCATGGTGGAGTAGGCGAGGGCGCATATTGCAGCTTTAATATCAATAGCTATTGTGGCGATTCGCAAGAGAATATCGCAGCCAATAAAGCATCACTCGCCGAGACATTAGGCATAGAGCCAACAAAGATATTGTTGCCACATCAGGTGCATGGAGCAGACTTCTGCATCATAGCTCCCGACTTTATGGCAATGTCTGAGGAAGAGAGAGCTAAGGTAATAGAAGGAGTGGACGGTATATTCACATCGATGAGTGGAGTATGCATAGGCGTTTCTACTGCTGACTGCATACCTATTATAATATACGATCCTGAGCATCATGCAGCCTGCGCGGTGCATGCCGGTTGGCGTGGAACAGTAAAGCGCATAGCTTCGAAGGCAGTAGCAAAGATGCAAACAACTTATCATTCTAATGCCGAGAAGTTGAAGGCAGTGATAGGTCCTGGCATATCATTAAAGAGCTTTGAGGTTGGACAGGAAGTCTACGACCAGTTTGCCTCTGCAGGCTTCGATATGAATGGCATAGCGAAGCAAATGGGTAAATGGCATATCGACCTACCAGAATGCAACCGCAGAGAGTTGGTTGCAGCAGGAATACCTGCAGAAAACATAAAGGTATCAGGAATTGATACCTATACTTCTAACGATTTTTTCTCTGCCCGTCGTCAAGGCATTAACTCGGGCAGAATATATACAGCAATAATTATGGAGGAAACCAAATGATAAAAGAGAATCTATCCAAGCTAACTGTTTATGTTGTGGCATTGATGATGTCGCTGACGATAATGTCTGCCACAAGTGAGAAATTTACTGCATCCGAGCAGCAGCAGATTAGTGTGCCAACACCAGGTCTCTTTGCCAAGAGCAATATCATTAACATTGATTTTACTCAGCTTCCAGATAAAGAATATTCGTTCCCATTGCCTGTAGGTAAGGCTGTATTGAAAGGCAATGACCTTGAGATAGAAACCAAGAAAGGAGATGCTGTGAAGGCTATGTTTGACGGAACCGTTCGTTTGTCTACCTATATTTCTGGTCATGGCAATGTTATCGTTGTTCGCCATCATAATGGTCTTGAAACTGTTTATGCACATAATGCGCAGAATCTTGTGAAAGTTGGTCAGGAAGTTAAGGCAGGACATACCATCGCTATTGTTGGTGGAGATTCAAATAGAGAATTCCTTGACTTCAATATTATGATAAACGGTTCGAAGATTAATCCTGAAACCATTATCTCATTGTCGAGCCATAAGCTGAGAAAGCAGATGGTGCAATGCAAGAAAGTGAGCGGAGGAATTAGCATTAGCGTTGTTGCCGACGAAAAGTCGAAGAGGCTGATGGCAAATCTTGATGACGACCCATTTAAGAAGAATTCTACATTCAAGCTCGACCTCAGAAAGATAGAAAAGAAACATTGGTCGTATCCTCTACCAGGAGCAAAGGTTATCAGTCCTTACGGAGGCAGACGAGGCCATTCGGGAGTAGACCTAAAGACAAAGCCAAATGACGAGATACTTGCAGCTTTCGATGGCGTGGTAATATCCTCTGGTCCTTTTGCAGGCTATGGCAATTGCATACGCATAAAGCATGCCTATGGTTTTGAGACATTGTATAGCCATCAGTCGAAGAACCTTGTTAAGGCAGGCGATAAAGTGAAAGCAGGGCAGGTGATAGGACTTACCGGTCGCACAGGTCGTGCAACAACAGAGCACCTACATTTCGAAACTAAGTTTCGTGGCACTCGCTTCAATCCAGCCTTGATGTTCGACCATGGCAACCGCAAACTCCATGATGCCACCATAACGTTGACAAAGAGTGGAGGTATAAGGAAGTAAAAGAGTCCCTAAAAACTTGATGATATAGTATAGAAGTTAAAATAGTCAAATATTCCATAGAAAACGGAGGATTTCCTTGTTATCAATGGAATATTTGACTATTTTTGTTGCAATAAAAATAGAAAGATATGTCAAGGGAAGAACATAATACAGTAGGTTATGTTGTCGCACTAGTAAGTGAATTTGCGACAAAGTTTGGTGTTATGCCAAAACAAGCCTATGGATATCTTAAACGTTTTAAAGGGCTGGATTATCTATATAAACATTATGATACTCTTCATACTTTTTCTTTTGAGGAGTCTTTGAGTGTGTTATCTGATGTTTGTAGAAATAATGGAGGAAGATTGCAATGAAATTGTACCATGGTTCTAATGTACGGGTAACGATACCTGATTTAAGCCGTTCAAAACCTTATAAAGATTTTGGGCAAGGTTTTTATTTGTCTGATAATTATGAACAGGCAAAGAATCTTGCCGAAACAAAAGTAGAACAGATGCGAAGTGGTATAGCCGTGGTAAATGAATTTGCCTTTGATGAAGGAATACTTACATCAGAAGAACTGCACATTAAGATATTTGAAGATTATAGTGAAGAATGGGCGAATTTTATTTTGACAAATAGAAATTCTAAAGTTTCTCAACCATCTCACAATTACGATATTGTTTATGGTCCAATTGCAGATGATGGAGTAAACTTCCAACTGAGGCGTTATCTAGGTGGAGTAATATCACTTCAAAGATTAGTAGAGGAATTAAAATATGCTAAAGGTATTACTTTTCAATATTTCTTTGGTACAGAAAGGGCACTACAAAAACTTAAGGCGTTATGACAAGATTAAATGCAGAACAAATACAGATGATGAAGGATGAACTAACTGTAGAGCTGGCAGATTGGCTTATGGAAACTTATGGCTATTCGCCAAAAGAATCTTTAGATGTTCTTTATGCTTCAGACACTTTTGAACGTTTGCAGAATACTGCAACAGGTTTCTATTTTCAAAGTGTTGGCTATGTTGCTTCCTTCTTAAAGAATGAAATAGAAAAAGCTGTGTTTTGTTAAAGCGCTAATATAAAATAAAAATAGCGGCAAGAGGATATGCCTATGTGCATTATCTCTTGCCGCTATTATTGTTTGTATACATTACTTATGTCTGTTGGCTCTTTGTTCGCGGTATTTAGCCTTTTGTTTAGCCGAACCGCTGCCGTGGGCACCCGTGATGTATTTCTTTTTCTTGGCCTTGGTCTTCACTTTGTCCGATTCCTTATTTCCAGAAGAACTCTTCTTGAAGACGATGCCACCTTCTAAGATGTCTGTGAAATTGTCTGACATGCTATAAACGGGGTTTATGTTATGAATTAATGGTGGAACAATCTAACACCTGTGAATGCCATTGCGATGCCATACTTGTCGCAAGTATCAATAACATTATCGTCACGGATGCTACCGCCTGCTTGTGCTATATATTCAACACCACTCTTGTGCGCACGCTCGATGTTGTCGCCAAATGGGAAGAAAGCATCTGAACCTAGAGCAACCTTAGTGTTCTGAGCAATCCAAGCCTTCTTCTCCTCCATTGTCAAAACTTCTGGCTTTTCGGTGAAGAACATCTCCCATGTGCCATCTCTCAATACGTCGTCATGCTCCTCGCTGATGTAAACGTCGATGGTATTGTCGCGATCAGCACGACGGATGCCTGGCTTGAAAGGAAGGTTCATAACCTTTGGACATTGGCGCAACCACCATGTGTCAGCCTTCTGACCAGCAAGGCGAGTGCAATGAATACGGCTCTGCTGACCAGCACCGATACCGATAGCCTGTCCGTCCTTAACGTAGCATACAGAGTTGCTCTGAGTATATTTCAATGTTATGAGGGCGATGATAAGGTCACGCTTAGCCTCGTCGGTGAAAGTCTTGTTCTGAGTAGGGATATTCTCGAACAAAGCAGGATCGTCGAGCTTAATCTCGTTGCGTCCCTGTTCGAAAGTGATACCGAACACCTGCTTGTGCTCTATAGGCTGTGGTACATAGTTAGGGTCGATTTTGATAACATTGTATGTACCCTTGCGCTTATCCTTCAATATTTCGAGCGCCTCGTCGGTATATCCAGGAGCAATAACGCCGTCGCTAACCTCGCGCTTGATGAGAGTAGCAGTAGCCGCATCGCAAACATCGCTAAGAGCAACGAAATCTCCGTATGAGCACATGCGGTCGGCACCTCTTGCTCTTGCATAGGCACAAGCCAAAGGTGATAGTTCTATCTTTACGTCGTCAACGAAATAGATTTTCTTTAGAGTGTCGCTAAGAGGCAAGCCTATAGCAGCACCAGCAGGACTAACATGTTTGAAACTTGCAGCGGCAGGAATGCCAGTAGCAGCTTTCAGTTCCTTAACAAGTTGCCAACTGTTTAGTGCATCCAGGAAGTTGATGTATCCTGGTCTACCGTTGATAACCTCGATAGGAAGCTCACCCTCTTCCATATAAATCCTTGATGGCTTTTGGTTAGGGTTGCATCCATACTTAAGAGCTAATTCTTTCATAGATGTCGAATTGTTATTGTTGTTTGTTTTGTGAGTAAACCTATTGGTTGTGCTTTACTTTTTATAGTAAGCGCCTCATTTTCGTTGCAAAGTTACTGCAAATGAGTGGAATAACAAAAGAAATCGCTTTCTTTTGTTATTTCCGAATGCAGCGTAAGTTATTAAAAGTTACTGCAAATGAGTGGAATAACAAAAGAAAATACGATGTTTTCTTTTGTCATTTATAATACTTGCACTAACTTTGCAGCACGATAATATGTTATAGAAATATGATACGGGAATTTAGGAAACTATCGGATTTTATCATCAAGCATAAGATAAAACTTGATGCTAACGCTTGGCATAAACTATCAGCAATACTTATGGGAAAGGAGAAGCCGACGAAGGAAACTTTGGATAAGTTGGCTTTGCTGGCAGGCTTCCAAAGTTGGGAAAGCCTAAAGCGTACGTTTGAAGAATAATCATACATAAAGGTATAATTATGAAGAAATTATCTTTAGCCACACTTTGTTTGGTTATGACCACAACAATTAATGCTGCCGACATCAATGTCGCGCATGTTAGACATGCAGGACCATTCAAGGTGGTGGCGCCAATAGTCTTTGACAGCATCGACAATGCTCAGAACAAGTTTAAGACAGACAACCAGCTCGATACTCGTTTGTCGCTGACCATTGCCGATAAGAAACCTTTGGAAAATCTTGCAGCATTAAAGTTAGATACAGCCCAGCTTCATCTTGTGAAGTTTGATGTGATGGCTTCGAAATATCTTAAGGATGTGAAACTCTCGGTGAAGGGTGCAAAGAAATATAAGGTTTATGCCGATGGGGTAGAGCAGACTGCCGGTATGACACTGCAGCCAGGTCAACATTCTATCGTGATGAAGTTTGTTGCCGACAGCACAGGCTTGGCTCTGTCGTTGCCCGACGATGCGCTGTCGTTTGTAGAAACAGGAAAGCGTAGTTTTACGATGCGCGATGTGCTTGGCACAAAAGTTACCACAGCACCATCACTCTCGCCGTCAGGCCGTTGGGCTTTGATGGGCTATAGATGGTATGACGAGAAGAACAAGATACAATATAAGTATATCCTTGCCGACTTGAAGACTGGCAGCAAGCGCTTCGTTGACGGCTTGATGACATGGATGCCAACATCTGACAAATATTATTATACCGAAAAAGTTGGAGGCAAAAACCTTCTCAAGACTGTAGACCCACTAAATAATAAGGTAGAGATATTGGCAGAAGACATGCCCGACGATTACTTCGTGATATCGCCAACAGAAGATTATGCCATCCTAATGCACTCTACAGATGGTCCAAAGAAGGAAGAAGGAGTGTTCGAGATAGTGCATCCCGACGACCGTCAGCCAGGTTGGCGCAACAGAACATCGTTGGCCCGATATGATTTCAAGACAGGATTGGAGCAACAGCTAACTTATAGCTATCATGGCGTATGGCTTTCTGACATTGCTCCCGATGGTAAGCACATCCTCTTTGGTGTGGCTTCCGACTCTATAACTCAGCGTCCTACCACTCGGGCAACATATTACGACCTCGACCTTGCTACCATGACCACCCGTAAGCTCGTGGATAAGGACGGCTTCATAGGAGGAGCCTTGTATGCTGGAAGCACAGACCGCGTGGTGTTTAAGGCAGGTACAGAGTCTTTTGATGGAATAGGCAACAGAGTGCCAGAAGGCAGAACTCCAAACACCTTCGACTATCATCTGTACGTGATGGATACCAACACCTTGAAGGTAACTCCACTTACTGCCGACGACGAGACAAGTATCGAAGATATGAAATGGTCGAAGGCAGACAACTGCTTATATTATACTGCTCAGAATAGAGATAGCGTAAGCCTGTTCCGTCTTGACACAAAGACATGGAAGTCGAAGATGGTGCGCATGCCATTAGAAGTAATCTCTGATTTCAGCATAGCAAGCAAGGGCGGCAACATCGTTGTTGATGGTTCTTCGATGTGTGTACCTTACGAGGTCTACAACATCGCGTCACCAGCCAAGAATGCTAAGACCACATTGGTGTTGGCACCAAACAAGGACGACTATGCCGATATGCCGTTTGGCACAGAGAAGTCGTGGAGCATGCAGACCACACGTGGCTATAAGGTGACAGGATTCTACACCCTGCCTGCCGACTTCGACCCTCAGAAGAAATATCCAGTTATCGTACACTACTACGGAGGTTGCTCGCCAACATCGCGACGCTTCGGCAATGGCTCACACTATCCTGCTCACTATTGGAATGCTTTGGGCTACATCACCTTCGTAGTAAACCCTTCCGGAGCATCAGGCTTTGGTCAGGAGTGGGCTTCACGCCATGTAAACACCATGGGCGAAGGACCAGCACAAGACATCATCGATGCCACAAGACAGTTTGTGAAAGATGTGCCACAATGCGATGCCGACCATATCGGTTGCATATCAGCATCCTACGGAGGTTTTATGACTCTGTATATGATGACAAAGGATAATCCTTTCGCTTGCGGAGTGTCGCATGCCGGAATATCAAGCCACACCAGCTATTGGGGCGAAGGATATTGGGGATATTCGTATAGCGAAACCTCGGCAGCCAACAGCTTCCCTTGGACACGCAAAGACCTCTATGTGGAGCGTTCGCCTCTGTATAATGCTGACAAGATAAAGAAGCCAATCCTCTTCACCCATGGCACAGCCGACACCAATGTGCCTATAGGAGAGTCGATACAGATGTACAACGCCTTGAGAATATTAGGTGTGCCAACAGCCTTTATAGAAGTAGAAGGCGAGAACCATGGCATCATGGATCCTGCAAAACGCACCAAATGGATAAACTCTATCATGGCATGGTTTCAGAAATATCTGAAGAACGACGACTCATGGTGGAACGCCATCTATACTCCAAAGAAACTGTAGTTATAGAAAAATAAGAGAATTCGCATTCGCTCAGAGGAATATTCCATTTGGCGGATGCGAATACTCGTTATGGTCTATGCGAGTAATCGTAAATAGCTATGCGACTAGTCGTTTTGGGTTAGACGAGTACTCGCGTAGCCCATAGCGAGTAGTCGCATAAAACCGCTCAATAAACATTATGTAGCCTTATAATATTATAAAAAAAACAAAATAGGTGAGAATTTGAGTTTTTTGTGCTAATTTTGCACCTTGATATGTGCACAATGTGCAAATTTAGAAGGTAATGACATTTCGAATAAAGAAATTAGATATATTTATAGCCAAGCAGTTCGGTCTACTTTTCGTAGGAACATTCTTCATCTGCCAATTCGTGCTGATGATGCAGTTCGTATGGAGATATGTCGACGAGCTTATAGGAAAAGGACTGTCCGTGGAAATCTTGGCACAGTTCTTTTGGAATATGGCGTTGATGCTGGTGCCACAGGCTTTGCCTTTGGCTATCCTGCTGTCGTCGCTCATCACGTTTGGTAACCTGGGCGAAAGTTATGAGCTTACAGCCATAAAGTCGGCAGGTATCTCTCTCATGCAGTCGTTTCGTTCACTCATCGCCATTACGCTGGTGATATGTGGAGTGTCGTTCTACTTTCAAAACAATATTGGCCCTGAAGCCAATATGAAGCTCTCGCAGTTGCTCATTTCTATGAAGCAGAAGAGTCCGGAGCTTATGATTCCAGAGGGAATATTCTATGATGGAATACCAAATTGCAACATCTATGTGCAGAAGAAGGATGTAGAGACAGGTAAACTCTATGGTATGATGATTTACCGAATGACAGGCAGCTACGAAGATCAAGCCATAATCCTTGCCGACTCAGGAATGATGCAGACTACAGCAGAGAAGAAACACCTGTTGCTGACATTATGGAGCGGAGAATGGTTTGAGAATATGCAGTCGTCGGAGTTTGGTAATAGCGCATCGGTACCATATCGTCGAGAGTCGTTTGTGGCAAAGCAGATAGTGCTTGACTTTGATGGCGACTTCAATATGCAAGATGCAGCATCATTGGCTAACAATGCTAAGGGTAAGGGACTGCGACAGATATTCCACGATATGGACTCTATCAACCAAGTCTACGACAGCATCGGACGCTCGTATTATGACGATGCCAAGCGTGTGTATTTCTATAACGTGTCTTTGAATAAAGCCGACTCGCTGAATGCTGTGAAGATGGCAAAGGCTGATAAGACAAACTTCGATAGCTTGTTCGGAAAGAAATCTGTGGATGTTCAGAAAAATGCTGTAAACGATGCTTTGAATAGCGTACAGGGACGAGTCTCAGACCTTGAGTTCAGGAGTATGATAACAAGTGATGGCGACCGACTGCTCAGAATGCACGAGATAGAAGCTATTAATAAGTTTACGCTTGCGTTGCAATGTCTGCTATTCTTCTTCATCGGAGCACCACTCGGAGCTATCATCCGTAAGGGTGGACTTGGATATCCTATCCTTATATCGGTATTGGTGTTCATTGTCTATTATATCCTCGACAATTCAGGCTACCGTATGGCACGTGGAGGAATGTGGGCAGTATGGTTTGGTAAAGGACTGGCACCTGTAGCGCTTACGCCTATAGCGATATTCGTAACATATAAGGCAAACAAAGACTCTATGGTGTTCAACGCAGACCTCTATAAGGAGTTCTTTATGCGACTATTGGGCTTGCGACTCAAGCGCCATGTGTTTGCAAAGGAGGTTATCATCAACGATCCTGATTATGCAAATGATACAATAGTGCTGAAGCAGATGAATGCCGATATCGATGCTTATTCTAAGGAACATCGATTGGTTTCTGCTCCGAATATCATAGACGTATTCTTCAAATATAAGAAGGATAATGAGATTGAGCGCATAAGCGAAGTCTTGGAATCGGTAATCGAAGACTTGGCAAATACCAAGGATAAGATATTGCTCCACGAGATGAACAAATATCCAATACTTGCAACGAAGGCTCACACCCGACCTTTCGAATATAAGTGGTTGAATATTATTGCAGGAGTGCTGGTGCCTGTGGGTGCGGTTCTGTATATCAGAATGTGGACCTTCCGTCTGCGTCTGTATCGCGACCTCAGACAGATTCGCCAAACCAACCAGGCTATCATCGTTAGAATGAGAGATATTAAGTGAAGAGTGAAGAGGGAAGAGTGAAGAATCAAATAGTTTTGAGTGTTCTAAATTCTCTTTATGATTCTGCTTATGTCCCCTATATATAATAATGTATAAGAACAAAACTGAAAATATGGATTTCAAAGTCAATAGTATAGAAGAGGCTATAAAGGACTTCAAGGAAGGTAAGTTTGTTATCGTTGTAGATGACGAAGACCGTGAGAATGAAGGCGACCTTATTATAGCAGCTGAGAAAGTGACCGACGAAAAGGTGAACTTCATGCTTAAGAATGCGCGTGGTGTGCTTTGTGCTCCTATCACCTTGAGCAGATGTGAGGAACTCGACTTGCCAAAGCAGGTGATAGAGAATACATCTGTCTTGGGCACTCCTTTTACCGTTACCGTAGATAAATTGGAAGGATGCACAACAGGTGTGTCTGCGCACGATAGAGCAGAAACCCTTAAGGCGTTGGCAGACCCTAATTCAAAGCCTTCTACTTTCGGACGCCCTGGACACGTAAACCCTCTCTATGCTCAGGACAACGGAGTGTTGAGCCGTTCGGGTCATACCGAGGCTGCTGTTGACCTTTGTAAGTTGGCAGGCTTGTATCCTGCTGGCGCTTTGATGGAAATCATGAACGAGGACGGTACTATGGCTCGTATGCCAGAGTTGCAGGTTCTTGCCAAAGAATGGGATATGAAGATTATCACCATCAAAGACCTCATCGCTTACCGATTGCAGAAGGAAACAAGCATTGAAGTAGGCGAGAAAGTACATATGCCTACTCGCTATGGCGACTTTATGCTCATTCCTTTCCGTCAGCAGAGTAATGGCTTGGAGCATATGGCATTGGTTAAGGGCGAATGGAACGAGGATGAATCAGTACTCGTTAGAGTTCACTCTTCTTGTGCTACTGGCGACATCCTCGGTAGTCAGCGTTGCGATTGTGGCGAACAGCTACACAAAGCTATGCAGATGATAGAGAAAGAAGGCAAAGGCGTGCTTATCTACATGCAGCAAGAGGGTAGAGGTATCGGACTCATGAACAAGATAGCTGCTTATAAGCTACAGGAAGAAGGACTTGATACCGTTGAGGCTAACATACACCTCGGCTTTGAACCAGACGAGAGAGACTATGGTTGTGGCGCACAGATGTTAAGATATCTTGGCATCCACAAAATGCGACTCATGACAAACAATCCTACCAAGCGCGTAGGCTTGGAAGGCTATGGACTCGAAATCGTAGAGAATGTTCCAATTGAGATAGAACCAAATAAATACGACTACAAATATCTTAAGACAAAACGTGATAGAATGGGACATACTCTTCACATAGATTAATATGTGAAAAAGTTATTTCATTTTTTCGGGATAAACAAAAAATACGTAATTTTGCATAATACAAACATATATTTATATCATGGCACAATTATCTAATAGACTCAATCGACTCGCACCATCTGCTACATTGGCAATGTCGCAAAAGAGTAGCGAAATGAAGGCGCAGGGTATCGATGTTATCAACATGAGTGTAGGAGAACCTGACTTTAATACTCCTGATCATATCAAGGAGGCTGCAAAGAAGGCTATCGACGAGAATTATTCAAGGTATTCACCAGTTCCTGGATATCCTGAGCTTAGAAAGGCAATCGTTGCTAAACTAAAGAACGAGAACGGACTTGAATATGGCATAAACGAGATTCTCGTTTCTAATGGTGCCAAGCAGAGTGTTTGTAACACCGTGATGGCATTGTGCAATGATGGCGACGAGGTGATAATACCAGCACCTTACTGGGTTAGCTATCCTCAGATGGCAAAGCTTGCAGGAGCAGAGCCTGTTATCGTGAATGCAGGTTTTGAGCAGAACTTCAAGATGACTCCAGAACAGCTCGAGGCTGCCATCACTCCAAAGACTCGTATGCTCATCCTTTGTTCACCAAGCAATCCTACCGGTAGCGTATATTCTCAGGAAGAGCTCGACGCTCTTGCTAAAGTTATCCTTAGCCATGAGGAATTGTACGTTTTGGCTGACGAAATTTATGAGCACATCAACTACGTAGGCAAGCATGCAAGCATCGCTAAGGCTGAAGGCATGAGAGAGCGCACTATTATCGTAAATGGTGTCTCTAAGGCTTATGCTATGACAGGATGGCGTATTGGTTATATCGCAGCTCCTGAGTGGATTGTTAAGGGATGCAATAAGCTTCAGGGACAGTATACAAGCGGTCCTTGCTCTGTAAGCCAAAAGGCTGCTGAGGCTGCATATACTATGGATCAGACTTGCGTAGAGACTATGCGTCAGGCATTCCAGCGCAGAAGAGACCTCATCGTAGAACTCGCAAAGGATATTCCTGGTCTTGAGGTTAATGTTCCAGAAGGAGCATTCTATCTCTTCCCTAAGTGCAGCAGCTTCTTTGGAAAGGCTTGTGGAAACAAGGTTATCAACAACTCTACCGATCTCGCTATGTTCCTTCTCGAAGAAGGTCATGTGGCAACAGTTGGTGGTGATGCTTTCGGCGACCCTGAGTGCTTCCGTATGAGCTATGCTACAAGCGATGACAACATCCGCGAGGCTATGAAGAGAATCAAGGAAACTTTGGCTAAGTTGAAGTAAGACGATAAATATTATCAAGGTTTGACCGTGCAAAGATAACAATTGAACTTAGGTAGTACAACTACACTAAAGAAGGCATGTGAAAAATATTCCGTTAAAACTTCTTAATTGCATTTGTAATTACCGTTTAATTGTTATCTTTGCGTAGAAAATGTTAGTAGATATAGACGAAGACTTTATTATTTTGAATGAAATATAATAACATGGTCTTTCGTTTAGTCGTGTAATAGCGTGACTACTAATAGATTCTGTTACCCTAAAGGGAAAATAACTAACCCTCATCGGTCTGACCAATCGATAAAAATCTATAGAAAGAAAATTATAATTAATTTTATTAATAACTAAAAATTAACACTTACATTATGGCAACAAAAACAAATGCAGCAAGCCCTAAGAAAAGCTCGGGCTTCACAGGTATTAAATCAGCTATTTGGGTAATGGCAGTATGCTTATGCCTTGGTTATGGCTTCTGGTACTTCGTACTCGGTAACCCTGACAACTTCGCAGGTGGTACACACGAGGGCCGTCCATTGAACTTGATGGGAACCGTATACCATGGTGGTTATGTAGTAGGTCTTATCTTTACTTTGATGTTTACCGTTGTAGCTTTGAGTATTGAGCGTTACTTCGCTCTCCGTACAGCTTTCGGTAAGAGCTCTCTTACTAAGTTCGTTCAGCAAGTTAAGGCTGCTGTTAAGGCAAATGATTTCGACAAGGCTCGCGCACTTTGCAACAAACAGCAGGGTTCTGTAGCTAACGTTGTACTCGCTTCAGTTAACGCTTACTGCGAGATGGAGACTACTTCTGGTATCAAGAAGGCACAGAAGGTTGCTAAGATCCAGCAGGCTCACGAAGAGGCTACTCAGCTCGAGATGCCAACTCTTCAGATGAACCTCCCTATCATCGCTACAATCGTTACCCTCGGTACTCTTACCGCTTTGTTCGGTACTGTGCTCGGTATGATCGGTTCGTTCCAGGCTCTTGCTGCTGGTGGTGGTGGTGACTCTATGGCTCTTTCTTTGGGTATTTCAGAGGCCTTGGTTAATACCGCATCAGGTATCGCTACTTCTTGGGTGGCTGTAGTTGCTTACAACACATACACTAACAAGATTGATAAGCTGACATACGCACTTGACGAGGTTGGTTACACTATCGCTCAGACATACGAAGCAAACCATACAGAAGAAGCTTAATTTTCTACTAACCCTTTAAAATTTTATCGCTATGGGTAAAGTAAAAATTAAGAAAAGCGACGTCTGGATAGATATGACTCCTATGTCGGACGTGATGACACTTTTGCTGTGTTTCTTCATGCTTACATCTACATTCGTTAAGCAGGAGCCAGTAAAGGTGAACTCTCCAGGTTCGGTATCGGAGATTAAGGTGCCTGAAAAGAGCGTGCTCAATATCCTTGTCGACAAGACAGGTAAGATATTCATGAGCTTGGACAATCAGAACGACGTCGTTGACGTTCTTTCAGGTATGGCTGGTCAGTATGGCATTAGTCTTACAAAGGCTCAGGTAAAGAAGTTCCAGAACGACCCTATGTGGGGTGCGCCTATGGATAAGCTTGAAGCATATCTTTCTTTGAGCACTCAGGACATGTCTGAACAGCTTCCAGGTCTTGGTATTCCTACCGACTCTATCGACGGTAAGGAAAGCGAATTCCAGCTTTGGGTACGTCAGGCTCGTGACGTTAATCCAGACATCAAGATCGCTATCAAGGCTGATGAGGCTACTCCATACAGCATCGTGAAAAAGATCATGTCTGAACTTCAGGACATGAATGAGAACCGTTATTATCTTATCACTACATTGGCAAAGGAGGACTAACAAATGGCTAAAAAGAAAGAAAGTAGACAAAAGAAGATTAATGTCCGCGTAGACTTCACACCTATGGTGGACATGATGATGCTTCTTATCACCTTCTTCATGCTCTGTACCTCTTTGGCTAAACCACAGACAATGGAGTTGAGTATGCCAAGTAATGATAAGAACATGGATGATGAAGATAGATCTGTAACAAAGGCTTCTTACACAGTAACTATCTATGTAGGTGCCAATGACAAGATTTATTATGTTGCAGGAATTCCTAAATATGATGACCCTTCATGCCTTAAGGAAACAACTTGGGGTAAGGATGGTATTCGTAAAGTCCTGATTACACACGTAACAGAGGATGGCACACAGCCTGTTCAGCAGGTTATGTTGGCTAAGGCTAAGCTCGATGAAAAGAAGGCTGCTGACCTTACTAACTCAATGCCAGATTCTGTTTACCAGAGGGAATTGTCTAAGATTAAGGCTGGTAACATCAATGGTGAGAAGATTCAGACTATGACAGTCATCATCAAGGCTACCGACAAGTCTAAGTACAAGAACCTTGTGGATGCTCTCGACGAAATGCAGATATGCAGCATTGGTAAGTATGTTATCGACAAGATTAATCCTGATGATGAGAAACTTCTCAAAGAAAAGGGAGTCGAGTAAGTCGATATATTGCTAACTATATTAAAAAGAAGAACAAATGGCAAAAATAGATTTGATTTCTCGTGATTGGACCGAGATGGTCTTCGAAGGAAGGAACAAGGAATACGGAGCCTACAGACTTCGTAAGAATGCCGGAAAGCGAAACCTATACTCTCTGATCACTATCTTTATTGCTGCATTGGCTATCTGGGGTGGTATTTCACTTGTTAAGTTTGTGGAATCACGCACCAAGTCTGTAGCTCAGACAAGCGTTGCTGAGCTCTCTGCTCTTAATCAGCCTAAGAAAAAGGCAGAGGTTAAGCAACAGAAGAAGGTTCAGCTTGAGCAGCCTGAGAAAGTTGTTGAGCGTGTTAAGAGCTCTGTTAAGTTTACCGCACCTGTCATCAAGAAGGACGATCAGGTTAAGCCTGAGGATGAGCTTAAGACACAGGAAGAATTGATGAACACCAAGACCGCTATCGGTGCCCTCGATGTTAAGGGTAATGATGATGCTAATGGTGAGGTGCTCAAGCTCAAGGAGGCCGTTGCTCAGCCTGAACCAAAACCTGAAGTTGAAAAGGTATTCGACGTAGTAGAGCAGATGCCTTCTTTCCCTGGTGGCCCATCAGCCCTCATGGAATGGCTTAGCAACAACGTTAAGTATCCTGTAGTAGCTCAGGAGAATGGTGTACAGGGTCGTGTTGTAGTATCGTTCGTCGTAGAGCGTGACGGTTCTATCACCGACGTTAAGGTTGTTCGTGGTGTTGACCCATCACTTGACAAGGAAGCTTCTCGCGTAGTTAGAGCTATGCCTCGTTGGATTCCTGGTAAGCAGAACGGTTCTGCAGTGCGCGTTAAGTACAACGTGCCTGTAGCATTCAGATTACAGTAATAAACAACTAAATGAAAAAGAACGTATCTTACATATTAGTAGGATTAACACTTGCGGCATGTGTCTTTTCTTCTTGTAATGAAAAGAAGAACAAGAACAGCCGTACAGATACATATTCGTCAGGGGTGATTTCGATCACCTCTGACGAAAGTTTTCAACCAATAGTCGAAGAAGAGCGTGAGGTCTTCGAATCGATTTATAGAGATGCCAAGATTAAGCCTATCTATACTAACGAGAGTGAGGGTATAACCAATCTCTTAAAGGCTAAGAATACTTGGCTTGTCATCACTGCGCGTAATTTTAAAGACGCAGAGCTTCAGGGCTTGAAGGATAGAAACTTCTTGCCAAAGGCTCAAAAGATTGCGTACGATGGATTAGCTCTTATCGTACATAAGTCAAATACTGACACTTGTATCTCTGTTAATGATATCAAGCGTATCTTGAATGGAGATGCTAATGACTGGAAGGACATCTATCCAGGATCAAAGAGGGGAGAAATTACCCTTGTGTTCGACAATCCTAAGTCGAGTGCTGTTCACTTTGCAGAAGATTCTATCCTTGGTGGCAAGGCTATTAAGAGTAAGAATGTTGTGGCAGCCAATACTTCAGCCGAAGTAATTAAATATGTAGAAAAAACGCCAAGTGCCATCGGCATTATCGGTAGCAACTGGCTCAATGATAAAAGAGATACTACCAATCTTACCTTTAATTCCAACATTAGGCTGATGGCTGTAAGTAAAGCACGGAAAGCTACTCCTGCCAATAGTTGGAAACCATACCAATATTACTTATTGAATGGTAATTACCCACTTATTCGTACTGTCTATGCTCTTATCAACGATCCAATCAACGGATTGCCTTGGGGCTTTGCAAGCTTTATAGCTTCGCCTAAGGGACAGCTCATCATTTTGAAGTCGGGTTTATTGCCAGTATATGGTAACATTACTATAAGAGATGTTAAAGTAGGTGAATAACGATAACTTTCTCTAAGTTTGTTCGTTTATTCATATAAATGGAGTCTTATTTTGACCCACTAATACATGTCTAACTATAATTAATTAGATATTATGAAAGCAATTAAATATTTCGTTTTAGGAGCCATGATGATAGGATTCGGTGCTCCTGCAATGGCACAGAACAACAATGCCGTTATTGAAGAAGTAAGCAAATTAATCAAGACTCATGGCGATGGAGAGGCTATTAAGGCTATTTTCAAAGCCAACAAAAAGAACCCTGAGGTTTTGCTTGGTATGGGTCGTGCTTATCTAGAAGTTAAGGACACTGCTAATGCGGCTAAGTATGCTAACCTCGCTCTTGCTCGTAACAAGAAGTATGCTAAGGCATTTATTCTTCTTGGCGACATCGCAGTATTTGCTGACGATGGTGGTAAGGCTGCAGAGCAGTATCAGCAAGCAAAATATTTTGATCCTAAGGATCCTGAGGGATATTTTAAGTATGCAAACATCCTTCGTGGTCGTAGCCCAGAGGAGGCAGTTCAAAACCTTGAGGAGTTGCGCACACAGCGCCCTGATATCGCAGTAGACGCTCTTGTAGCTCGTATCTACTATTCTTCAAACAAGATGCAAAAGAGTGTTGATGCTTATGCAAAGGTTTCTGACCTTTCTAAGCTCGCTGACGAGGATATCACTAACTATGCTACAGCTTCTTGGATGCTTCAGCAGCGCGACAAGAGCTTGGAGATTGCTAAGTATGGTCTTTCTAAGAATGCACGTAAGGCAGCTTGGAACCGTTTGGCTTTCTACAACCTTACTGATATGAATCAGTCGGACGAAGCTTTGAAGTATGCTGATGCTTTGTTCAACAACTCTGATAGCGTTAAGATTTCAGGTTTCGACTATACATACTATGGTACAGCTTTGAAGAATGCTAAGCAGTACGACAAGGCTATCGAGATGTTCCATAATGCAGCTAAGGAGAACAAGGACAACATGGAGCAGTTGAACATGACTCGTAAGAACCTTGCTGATACTTATGTTGCAATGGAAGATTATGCAAATGGTATCAAGTACTATAACGAATACTTGAGCAACGTTGAGAAGCCTTCTGCTTTCGATTTCGCAGGTCTTGGTACTATTTACCAGAAGCAGGCTTCTTCTCTCAAAGGTGAGGCACAGAAGGCTGCTTTGTTGAGCGCTGATAGCGTTTATGCTAAGCTTGCAGAGGTTCATCCTACACAGACAGACTTCGCTAACTTTATGCGTGCTCGTATCAACTCTTCTCTCGACCCTGAGACAACAGAAGGTCTTGCTAAGCCTTTCTATGAGGCTTTGGCTACTTCTCTTGCTGCTAATACCAACCGTGATAACACTGATAACATCCGTCTCGTAGAGGCTTATCGTTATCTTGGTTACTACTACTTGGTAAAGAACGACAAGGCTAATGCAGACATCTATTGGAACAAGGTTCTTGAGATTGACCCAGAGAACGAAACTGCAAAGCAGGCTCTTAGCATTTCTCTTGGTAAGAAGAAGTAAGATAGATTGATATTTAGTACTTATTTATAGTACTTACACAAATAAGAAATAAGGGTTGGAACTTACAGAAGTTCCAACCCTTATTATTTTTATTGGTTGATTAGTTTAAATAATCTTTTATAATTGATTCTGGTTAACCCAAATCGGTCGTTAGGGCTTGCTTGGATTTTGGATTTTTAGAAGAGTGGATTTTGTTTGGCTTTTAATGAGTAATAGCGAGCTATTGCGAATTAAAAACAAGCAAAAGACAACTTATAAAAACCAAAAGACTGCAAGCAGTTATAAAATAATACAGAAAACGGTCTAATGACCGATTTGGGTTTAAAGAGCATTCTTTAAAGCTTCAGCCATGTCAGCATATTCCTCATCGGTGAGATATACTTTCTTAGGATTCATCTGGAATACACCACCGAAGTCAGGTCCACCAACATATTTAGGTATCAAGTGGAAATGTAGATGCTCCAAGGTGTCTGCATATGCACCATAGTTGATCTTGTCTGGATTAAACACCTTCTGCATAGCGCGTGTAACTCTTACCACATCCTCCATAAAGGCGTTGCGGTCGTTGTCGCTAAGGAGGTTGATGTCGTCAACATGGTCTTTGTAAGCCACGAGACAACGACCATGATAGGTCTGCTCCTTAAAGATAAACACACGTGATACAGACAATTCTGCAACCTCAATCATAAGGTTGTGCAATGTCTCATTGTTTTGACAATAGAGACAATCTTTTGGATCGCTTTTCATAATTTTTGTGTAGCTTGTTTTGGTGATAATAGCCGTAGAAACGGCTAATCACAAGGATATTAAATAATTAAGGGTGCAAAGGCTAATACCTTGCACCCTTATGTCTTTTTGTCGAAGTCTATCGATTAGCCAAGAGCGATTGCCTCGTTAGGACAAACGTCAGCACAAGTTCCACACTCTGTGCAAACTTCTGGATCGATTGAATACTTCTCGCCCTCAGAGATAGCTCCTGATGGGCACTCGCTAATACATGTACCGCATGCAATGCAGTCGTCGCTAATTACGTAAGCCATAATAATATTTTTAAATTAAGTAAATAAATTCTGTTTATTTCAGGGCTTATACTTTTTAAGTATTGCCCATTTTGATTTGTGTATGCAAAGATAAACATTTATCTTGGAATACCTACAATTAGGTATTGCTTTTTTTTATAATTTAAACATTTTCTTAATAGCTGTCTATGCAATAACAATCGTTATTGTGCGTTTATAATAAAGGTTTATATAATTTTATATGAGTTTAGATAATGATAAATAGTCAGATATTAAGATATAATATGCTTATTATTGCGCTTTGCATGCTATCTTCGTTGCATGCTATAGCCCAGCAGAGAACGGTAGAAAATCGTCCTTATACAGACCTACGTCCATTCCATTTTGGAATTGTAGCAGGTACCCATCTTCAAGATTTGGAGTTTGTAAATGTGGGTATGCAGACCATAACAAATGAGGATGGAACCACGAGTGAAGCTTTAATCACTTGCGATCAAGACCGATGGGATAATGGTTTTACAGTAGGTATCGTTGGCGAGCTAAGGTTGAACAAGTCGTTTCAGTTTCGTGTTGCTCCAGCCATGTATTTCGGTACTCGCCATCTCACATTCCTTAATCTAACTTCCCAAGCTGCAGGATCTAAAGATTATGAGAAGACACAGAATATTAAGTCGGCTTATATATCAGCAGCTATGGACCTTATTTACGCCTCTCAGCGCTTTAACAATCATCGTCCGTATATGCTTGTAGGTCTTAACCCAATGATTAATCTCACGGGCAAGAGCGATGATTATTTGAAGTTAAAGAGATACGATGTGTTTGTAGAAGCAGGTTTAGGTTGCGACTTCTATCTGCCATATTTCAAGATACGTCCAGAAATTAAGTTCCTTTATGGCTTAACAAATTGTCTTGATACCGACCATGCAAACCACATCCGCGACGTATCAAAGTTGCCTTATACAAACTCTGTAAACAAGGCTCGTAGCAAGATGTTTGTACTGAGCTTCTATTTCGAATAAAAGATAAAGGTGGAACTCTAAACAATTAGAATTCCACATTTATTATTATAGAATATAAGGATAAACTTATATGATATAAACAATCTGCTTATCTGTTATTTCTCGACGGTTAATGTCATTTTACCAATGAAGGCTGCATTCTTACCATTCTGGTCTACAGGAACATCCTTGCCATCAAGGTTCTTTGCATATTTCAAAGTTTGGAAATAGCTATGGCTATGTCCGCCCAACACCAAGTCGATATATCTGCTATTAGCAATGATGCTTGGATCCTCGTATTTTGTGTTGCCCCAGCCAAGGTGGGAAATCAATATAACCAAGTCGCATTTCTTCTTTTTCTTCAAGAATTCGCTCATCTCCTTAGCCTTTACTCTTGGATCGAGGAATTTTACGCCTTTGCAAGTCTTTGCACTTACCAAGCCTTCAAGCTCAGGGTCAAGCGCAAACACACCTATCTTCAGTCCTTTACGCTTGATGATGATATATGGCTTAATCTTGCCTTCGAGAGCGGTGCCTGTGAAATCGTAGTTGCTGCATAGGATAGGAAAGTTGGCATAGTCTGCCAGTCGAGCGAGATTCTCTACACCGAAGTCAAACTCGTGATTGCCGATAGTAGAGGCAGCAATTCCCATTTTGTTCATCAGTCCCACTTCTACATCACCTTTGAACATTGTGTAGTAAGGAGAACCCTGCGAAAAGTCGCCACTATCGAAATATAGCAAGTCTGGGTCTTTCTTTCTCTCTTCGTTCAGTACAGCCACACGACGTGCGAAGCCACCTCTGCCTGCCAATGTGGTGTCGGCAAGATTCTTTTTCTCAGGCAATATACAGCTATGAGTGTCGTTGGTATGAAGTATTGTTAGTTGCTTAACCTTCTGTGCCGCCATTGATAATGGCATCAAAGCTATCGCCAAAGCAGTTATTGTAGTGCGAATGATATTCATATTATTTTTCATTTTCTTGCTCCTTTCTTTTATTTATTCAATAACCAGTCTTCCTTCCACCTTGCTATCCACAGTTTTTCCTTGGGCCATAGCAGCCTTGAAATAGTCAACGATGATAAATCTTGCGTTGTTGGCTTTGTCTTGTGGCGATACAAGGTTTGTTGCCGACTTAAAAGCCAACAATCCGCCATTACCCTGTGCCAAATAGTCGATAGTAGCAATGCGATATGTGGCGTTAGGATCAATCTCCTTGCCATGTAGCTTCACCGACTTCAGCTTATAGTCTTTTGTCATCACCATTTCTACTCCGTGGCTCAATCCTTCACCTTTTTCGCTTGCTATTTGCTGGAACAATTCCAAAGTCTTTTCGCCAGTAAGAGTGAGGAAGCAAATCTTGTTCTCGAAAGGAGCCACAGCCAATACATCACCATATGTAACGTCGCCCTTTAAGAAAGTAGCACGCATACCTCCCATATTATATACTGCGAAGTCTGGGTTTTCGCCTCTGCGCTGTCCTTCCCATACCAAGATGTCGCACAAAAGGTTAGAGAGATCGCTCTCTGGCTTTTTGGCTCTCATGTCGTGAGCTATCTGACCTACCACCGGACTCATCACCGAGTCTACTTTCTGCTTGTATGGCTTTAGCCACTCGTTGGCTTCGGTATTAGGATAAGCGTCATACTTGTCGTCAACCACTATTCTTGTGCGTTCAATTCCTGTCATATGCCAAGAAGAGCCGCAAGCGCCACATACTGCCGCAAAGGCAATGGCGCCAATAAAATGTCTTGTTGTCTTTTTCATATATGGGTTATATATTTCATTGCAAAAATACTAGAAAAAATCCAAACTGCCAAATAATGTTTCTTTGTCTATTCTTTCTTTGTAGTAAAGATATACCTAAAATATAGTAAAAAAGTCGCTAACTCTTTGTCAGTTAGGAAAAATGTAGTAACTTTGCACCGCTTTTCGGCGTAACCGCTGATTGTGGATGAGTCACAATGAATGTTACGTTGGAACGACAAACAATATTTAATTATCAAACAAAACAATGGATTTAATTAAAGTTGCTGAAGAAGCATTTGCAACCGGCAAGAAGTTC
>OLGY01000218.1_pt1 | contig 47581 bp, 47 predicted proteins | sample 1605951 | NCBI WGS metagenome assembly OLGY01 (sample SAMN03283280) | human gut metagenome | biome: human-associated habitat; material: feces | host: Homo sapiens | place: Peru | collected 2012
ATTACGAAAAAAATACATAATGGACCAAAATGCAATTCAAGAATATGGATATTGCAGAGGCATTGAAGAGGGCGTTGAAATCGGAAAGCGCGATGGAATTGAAATCGGAAAGCTCGATGGAATTAAAATTGGAAAATACGAAAATATGAAGGAAACAGCCAAGAAAATGTTAGCAAAAAAAATTCCAGTAGATGTAATAATAGAAATAACTGGATTATCAAGAGAAGAAATTGAAAAATTGTAACTTATCCAAAAAGTCAAATTCAGGTTTATTCTGAGTTTGACTTTTAACATATAAAACATAGGAGGGTTGTAATATAGAAGAACTTGAATATTGGATTTGGATTTCACATATGAAAAATATGACTTTTGAAGTATTTGACTTATTATTAAAAAAGTACGAAAATATAAGAAATATATGGAATCTTAATGAAAAAGAGCTTAAATCAAATGGTTTTTTATCTGAAATATTATTATTAGAGCTATGCAATGAATCATATAAAAGCAATTTAACTAAATATTTAAGATATATAAATAAAAACGATATAAAAATTATAAAATACACTGACAATAATTATCCGCAAAAATTAAATAATATACAAAATAAACCAATAGTGTTATATTCCAAAGGAAATCTAAAAAACATAAATAATGAATCTGTTGCAATTGTAGGCTCAAGGATGGCATCAATATATGGAAAAAAGAATGCGTATTATTTTTCATATGAATTAGCTAAACGAAATGTCAATATTGTTAGTGGTTTGGCAAAAGGAATAGATTCATATTCACATATAGGTGCATTAAAAGCAAAGGGAAAAACAATAGCAGTTATAGGATGCGGAATAGATAAAATATATCCAAAAGAAAACGAAAAATTATATCATGAAATTTTAAAAAATGATGGACTTATAATATCTGAATATATAGTTGGAACAAAACCAGAAAAAACAAATTTCCCAAGAAGAAATAGAATAATAAGTGGTATTTCAGATGCTGTAATTGTAGTAGAAGCAGGTGCCAAAAGTGGGTCATTAATAACAGCAAACCATGCAATAAACCAAGGCAAGGAAGTATGGGCAATACCTGGAAACATTAACTTAGCAAATTCGGTGGGAACTAACGAGTTAATAAAAGACGGTGCAAATGTTTTAACAAAATTAGGTGATATAATATGGTAATCCTGGAAAAGGTTGTTAGTTAAGGCTAAAAAAGAAAATCATAAATGGAAATAGTGATGGGTGTTATCAATCTATGACTGAGATTAGTGTGTGATGTCAAAAAGAACCGTCCCCATTGACAACTTGTCGAATTATGTAGAAATTTGCAGATGAAAAAAGATTGACTTTGTATGAATTTGATATTAAAATTAGTACATAATAAAATTTTATTCAAAAAAATTTAATTCTAAAAAATTTCCAAAGAAATTTAAAAAATGTAATAGGAGGTGACTTGTTGAAACGAAAAACATTGAAGTCTTTGTTCAGTGTTATTATTAGTGTTATTGTAGTATGTTGTTTATTCATTTTTTTATATCTAAAAAATAAAAATTCCATTATTCAATCAAATCTAATAAAAGAGGCAGATAGTATTGTAAACGAAAATATTATTAATAGTGATATCATTGAAAAAAGTGAAGATCAAAAACAAATTGAGGAGTGTGAGGCTTTTTCAATTGAAAAAATATCTAGTGATAATAATGTTTTAGGAAAAATAAAAATTCCAGTAATAAATGTTGAAGCACCAATTAAAGAAGGCGTAACACAAGATGTATTAAAAGAATCTGTTGGACATTTTTGTGATAGTAGTTATTGGAATGGAAATGTTGCTCTTGCTTCTCATAACAGGGGTACATATGCACATTATTTTGAAAAGATAAATAAATTACAAATTAATGATGAAATTATTTATCAAACTAAATTAGGAACAAGAGTTTATATTGTAACTGAAATAAATCAAATATCTGAAAATGATTTGTCTGTTTTAGAAAAATCAAATAAAAATATTTTAACATTAATAACCTGTGTAAAAGATAAGAAAAATTTAAGATTATGTGTACAAGCATCAGAAAAAGTTTAATTTATATTAAAATAATATACTAAAGAGCATTTTAATTACAAAAGAATTTTTGAAAAAATTATAAAAATTATAAAAAAGTAATGTCGTAAACAGAAGTTTACGAAATCCAAATATATAAATAGAAGAAGGAAGGAATGAGTTTATTTATGAAAAAAGTAAGAAAAATGTTGTTTAGTATAGTATTATTGGTATTGGCTATATTTCAAATATCTACACAAATGAAAAAAACAGAAGCTGCAACAGCAGGCGAAATACAGTATTTACAAAGAGATAACAAAGGTTTTTATTCAATACAAAAATGGAATGGGTCTGAATGGATATATGTTACATATAGTATAACATATTATACAGATAGCAATGGAGTAAAAAGAATAGCGTATTGTATAGATCCAGATTTAAAAGGAATAGGTTGGATTAAAGGTGAGTATGCAGGATATGATGTAAAATTAAAAGAGCTATTATCAAATGAAAAATTATGGCGTGTATATACAAATGGATATCCATATAAAACACCAAGTCAAATGGGAGTTGAAACAGAAGATGATGCATACCTGGCAACAAAAATGGCGTCATATGCAATTCTTAGAGGTAATTCAATTGAAGAAATAAGACAACAATATAGAGCTGGAACAACAAAAGTCGAAAATGAAAGTTTAGAAGATATACAAAGAAGAGGTACAAAAGTAATTGATGCAATATGTAAATTAATTGATATTGGCTACAATGGAAGCGAAACAATAAAAAATAATAATATATTACAAATATCAAAACAAAGTGAGTTATCAAAAGATTTAAATAAAGATGGTTATTATTCTGCAATTTTTAAAGTAAATTCAAAAGTAGAATGCAGTCAATATAATGTTTCTGAAATTACTGGATTCCCAGAAGGAACATATATAGCAGATAAAACTGGTACTAGTAAAACAGAATTTAATGGAAATGAAAGTTTTAAATTAATGGTTCCAAAAGATAAAATAACAAATAGTATAGATGGAAATATAAAAATTGTAGGAAAGTGCAAAAATTACCCAATATATTATGCTGAATGTAATGTTGGAAACTATCAAAACTATATGCTATGTTGTGATATGTATAGCGATGATGTACAAGCAAGCTCTAATATAAATATTAATGCCAATAAATGTGGAATTCAAATAGAAAAAATAGATAAAGATACTAAATGTCCTATAAAGGGTGTAAAGTTTTTAATTAAATATGAAAGTGGAGAAGAAATAGGAATATATGAAACAGATGAAAATGGAAAAATAAGTATATCTAATTTAAAACCAGGGAATATATCAATTAAAGAAATAGAAACAAATAAAAATTATATATTATCACAAAATGAAACAAATATAAAATTAGAATATGACGAAATAAAAAATGTAAAAATAGAAAACGAAAAGAAAAAAGGTTCAATAAAAATAATAAAGGTTGACTCGAAAAACAATGAAATAAAATTAAAAGGTGTAAAGTTCGAAATATACAATGAGCAAAATGAATTAATATCTTCATTAATAACAGATGAAAACGGTGAGGCAAAAATTGAAAATTTACCAATAGACACAAAATATACAATAAAAGAAGTTGAAACAGTAAAAGATTATATATTATCAGAAGAGCCTATAACAATAGAGCTAGAAGAAAACGAAATAAAAACAATTACATTTAAGAACAAAAAAATTGAGCAAGACAAAAAAGAAATATTACCAAGAACAGGTCAAATAGACGCAAGCAATTATTTATTAGGAATTTCAATAGCTGGAACAATTTTAAATACACAAATATTAAGAAAAAAGAATACAAAAAATAAAAAGGATAATAATAAATAAAAAGAAGGTGAAAATATGTTTTTGGCAGGTTTAATGATTGGGTCTATTGTTGGCGGAGTATTTGCAATAATATTGCATTGTTTAGTAATAATGAGTAAGACAGAATAAAATTCAAAAGTCCAGGCACACAAACAAAAATATTAACATATATTTAAAATATAGGAAAGAAATATGGAGGTAAATGTATGTTAGTATTTTCTATCTCGGGATTTTTAACATTTTTACAAACCTCACTTTTTGTGATTGGATACATATCTAAAAATAGTTTATTTCCAGAGCCATTAAATGCAGAAGAAGAAAAGATGTATTTACAAATGTTAGAAAACGGAGATAAAGAGGCAAGAACTATATTAATAGAGCGAAATTTAAGACTTGTAGCTCATGTATGCAAAAAATATAGCAATAACAATACAGACTTAGATGACTTAATATCAATAGGAACAATAGGCTTAATAAAGGGAATAGATAGTTTTAATTATAAAAAAGGTGTAAGACTTGCAACATATGTTTCTAGATGTATAGATAACGCTATGATAACATAATGGCAACAAACAACCAAGCCAAAAAGTGAAGGAATTTTTAAAAGAAAACAATTTAAGTTCATTTCAATTTGCAAAAATAGTTTGAATACATGAGCAAAACTATAGGAAGATAGAGTTCATAGTGCAAGAACAGTTTTCAAGGGTTTGAGAGAAAAATATGGGTACTGATAGTTACGAAGTTGTAGTAACTGATATAGCAAGACAGGAATTAGAATAAATCTACGATTATATATTCAATAATTTATGTAATAGAATGGCAGCAAGTAATCTAATGGGGCATCTATAATTTTTGTAGATGTCTTTTTTCGTGCAATAACGAGAGCGGCTATAAAATTGTTATAAAATAATAAAGTGACACGTTTGATCAGTGATTAATTTCAACAAAGCTAACATTACACAGAATTATAGTTTGAGGTGTAAATTAAAGGATAATTTTGATGAAGAAGGAGAACAAGATGCTATTTATAGTTTGTATGAATATGATGAGAAAAGTGAAAAAGTTATAAGTAGAGAAACTAGAAAAATAAAAAAGGTGAACAGAAAATTTGTATACTTAATTTTTGTAAAAAAATTGAGGAAATATAAATAATGCAATAAAATTTGAATTACAATAGCACAAAAGAAAGGAAAATACCTATGTTTGAAAAAAATGTGACAAAAATGATTAAAATTCAATAATTTGAAGAAAAATTATAAATTGGGTTGGATGGATGCTAAAAGTTTTTTGATGAAATATATCTAAACTAGGGAATTAATGTAATTAGTATAATTTTATCACTTGGTAAAGTAGGCGATAACACAAAGATAGATAGTGTAAGTAGTTATTTTTATATATTTACACTATTTTATTAGATACTAAATAATTTGTAATTATTTAGTAATTTTATATTATGCTTAAATTTATAAAATAATATAAATTTTATTTGTTATGTTTTTCCCTTTGATTATAAAATTTTATTAAATCAAGAATAATTTGCTGGTTTTCAATTGATAATGAATAAAATGCAGATAAATCTGTATTACTTGTTTCTACATCAAAGTAGATATACTCATTTAGCAAATCATTAGGAGTTATGTTATAAATATTGCAAAGTTTTATTAGTGTATCGATGCTTCCTTTTGTTTTATTTCGCTCTATGTCACTTATATATCTAGGACCTAAACCTAAGTATTCAGCTACTTTTTCTTGAGTGAGACCCAATGATTCTCTTGCTTTTTTTAACTTATTACCATATTTAATGGTTGGTTTGTTTTTCTTAATTTTCATAATATCACCTTCAATAAATATAATATACAAAATTTAAAAAAATAATGATTTTTAAAACGATATATATCGGAAAAAAATAATACAAACGATGCTTAAATGCAGTGTTTACAAATAATTATTAATATATTCGTCGTAATAAAAAAAGACAAAAAACGACAATATATGCTAAAAACAACATTAAAACCGACACGACACGGAAAAAATATTGACATAATATAGTAAAAATGGTATAATGCACGAAAATATAATTAAAAGGATGTTGATTAGAATGATAAATATTAGTAATAAGGTTAATAAAATAGTAATATCTGCTAAAATTAAGGCATTTACAAATTGTATTGCTCTAATTCTATCATGCCTTTTCCTTTTAATATTATTTTATGAATAGAAGATAAGATCATTGTATGTGATGTTATCTTTTTTTATATAAAAAGGAGATGGTGTAATAATTTTTAATATGCAAATGCAAAATAATAAAATATCATTAAAGTATTTTGGGAAAAAACTAAAGTTGAGAAATATAAAGTAAAAATGTTGGAGGCAAGGTATGAAAAAATTTTTAGTGGTAGGTTCGTCATATTTAAATTATAGTTATACTCTTACTAAGAAGGAAGCAACAGAATTGGGCATAAAAAAAGAAGAAGAATGTGTTATTTCAAATAATGTTTTGTATAACATTAAAAAAAGCTTTGAAGGAAAAATATCTGGTGGTGGGAGAGGCGCAAATCAAGCTCTAGCAATAAAAAGAGCAAATCCAAATAATGTAGTTAAATTTATTTCTGTAATAGGCGATGATAATGCTGGAAGAATTTTAAAGGAGATATATCATAAAAATGGTATAGATACAAAGTATATTAATGAAGCTTATGGTCATAAAACAAATGTAACATATTCTATTATTGTAGATGGAGAAAACCAAATGTATGGTAATACTAATATTAGAACAATGGATTCATTAAATAATAATATCTTTGATGAACAAATACTTCCTGAATTGGAGGATTGTGTGGCAGTTGTTACTCATTTAGAAATGCCATATGAATGTTTTAAAAGATTATTAGAAGAAAGTGGCAAAAGAAAAATTCCTATATTGGTTGATCCAAATCCGTTACCAAATTTATGGTATTTATTTGAAGAAGAAAACATTAAAAAAATTACTTTTCTTACTCCAAATGAAGAAGAACTGCAACATATTTTAAGAATATCATCATTGACATATAATGAGTTTATGGAAAAATACAAGAATATAATTTTTACCAAGGGAAAATTGGGAGCAGAATTACAAATAAATGGTGTAAATAAATTAATACCAAGTATACAAGTTAAGTGCGTTGATGATACTGGGGCTGGGGATTGCTTTAATGGTGCTTTTGCAAATTTTTTAGTAAATAGTAAGTTAGATTTGTCAAAAAAAATTGAATTATCAAATATATTTGCAGCAATAAAAACGACTAAAATTGGAGCTGAAAACTCACCTACAATAGAAGAAGTAAAAAAATATATACAAGAAAATTTGATGAATAGAGAAAATTTGAAATATTTAGAAGGAGAGGAATTGTAAAGATGGGAAAAATTATTTTATCAATATCGTTTTGCTACCATGACTCTGCAATTACATTTGCTAATGAAAATGAAATATTGTTGCATTTAGAGGCAGAAAGATATTTTAGAAAAAAACACATGAGATTTAGATCTTTGGAAGAGGTAGATAAATTAGTCAAATATGGTTTAACACAATTAAATTTAAAAATTGATGATATTAGTGAAGTTTTGGTTAGCAAATGGAATAATTTGTATAATGGTAATGATGTTACTATTTTAGGGAAAAATTTTAAGGCAATTTTGACAGGACACCATGAGAATCATATTGGAACTGCATTCCCATCAGGTTTTGAAAAATGTGTAATATTGTGTTCTGATGGTGGTTCCGAAGACGGTGTAATTAAATTATATTATAAAGATGGAAGAAAAATATGGTTTGTAGAAGACTTAGAAGATAAAATTTTTACAGGTAAGTTTTATGGAACTATAGCACAAATGATTATAGAACCAAAGTGCGGTGAAGCACATCGTTCTGGTGTTGGAAAATTAATGGGATTAAGTTCATATGGAGAATATGATAAAAATCTAGAAGAAAAGTTTAAAGAAAACTTGTCAGATATCAATTCTTTACACTTTGATAATGTTGACGAATTAAGAAAAATATTTGAATTGCCTAATTCATACGATAGAGTTTGGAAAGATAAATATAAGCAAAATATTGCCAATACAGCACATAATCTTTGGGTAAATGAATGTGCTAAGTATTTAAGAAAACATAGTGAGTTTTCAAAAAAAATATATATAGTAGGTGGATGTGCTTTAAACATTTCGTTAAATTCAAAACTTATTGATGATAAAATTTTTGATAATGTATATGTTGGACCAATTTCAACAGATGCAGGACAATCATTAGGAGCAATTCTTTATAGATATCCACACATAAAATGTAATTATCCATATTTAGGAATTGGAAAAGAGTCAAATATTTTATGCGATAATGAAATAATAGAAGATTTAATACAGGGAAAGATTATATCATGGTATCAAGGAAGAGCAGAGATAGGTGCTAGAGCTTTAGGTCATAGAAGTTTTATTGGAATTCCAACTACAATGGAAATGAAAACGAAAATAAGTGAAAAAATAAAAAAAAGAGAACCGTATAGACCAGTTGCAGCTATAATACCTAGGGAAATGGTTTCAGAATACTTTTATCAAGATTATGATTCACCTTATATGACATTTTGTGCAAAAGCAAAAGATATAACTAAAAAAATAGCACCAGCTATTGTACATGTAGATGGAACAACAAGAGTACAAACCTTAACAGAAAAAGATAATCCAATTTTATATAATATACTATTGAAATTAAAAGAAAAAATTGGAGTACCTATTTTAATGAATACATCATTTAATGTAATGGGGGAGCCTATTGTAAATGATATTGATGATGCAATAAATATGCACAAGTTAAGTAATGCTGACGAATTATACATAAATGGTTCAAAATATAGAGAAAAAAAGCTAGTATCTATTATTGTACCAACATATAATAATAATGAGAAATTGGACAAAATGTTAGAAAGTCTAGAAAAATCAAAAATTTTAGATAATAAAGAGATAGAAGTAATTGTTGTTCAAAATCATCCAGATAAATCAAAATATGAAGAAACAAAGAAATTACAAGATAAATATAATATTCTTGTATTTCATCAACCAAAAGAAGGGAAAGCAGCAGCATTAAATTATGGAATAAAAAAATCAAATGGAAAATATATAGCATCTACAGATGATGATGTTATTATAACAGATCCAGAATGGATAAGTAAATTTATTAAAGAATTTGAAAAAAATCCTAATTTGGGATATGTATCTGGAAATGTAATAATGTATAAAGATGATAAAAATGAGTATTCAGATATTTGGGAAAATAAAGGTGGATTAAGCAAGGGAAAAGCAAAAAAATATTGGAGTTATGATTTTTTAAATGGAAAAAAATATAAAATATTTCCTTGGCCATTACATAAATTATGTGCTGGCGCTAATCAGATGATAAGAAAAGATGTGCTATGTGAAGTTGGAGGATATGCAGAATTTTTAGGAACTAGAGATAATGTTGATGGTTTAACTCTTGAGATAGGTTATAAAGTGGCAAAAAATGGATACGAGTTATTATATAACCCTAATATTTATCTTTATCATAAGCATCCAAAATCTGAGGAAAGTGTTAAAAATAAATTATTCTATTATGGTAAACAAGATACGGGGGTATCAATGTATATCTTTTTGAAACATCGTGATTGGAGATATTTGTGGTGGGCATTATTTGGTCATACAACATATACTTTAAAGAAAATGGTTAAAAGAGTCTTTGGAAAATATTCTTTACCAATAAGTTACATTGTATATAGTTTAAAAGGTAATTTAATTGGGTGGTTTATTTGCTTAAAAAATTACAAGAAGGGAGATGTAAATAAGATTGGAATCAATATTTAATGAAAAAATCAGCAAAGGTATTACTCTAAATAATCCTAATTGTAAAATAATATCCATAGAAGGAATAGATGGTTCGGGAAAGACTACTTTAGTAGATAATTGCGTGGAAGAGCTTAGAAGAAGAGGATATAGAGCTGAACATTTTTATACAGCATCTGAGTTTAATAGGTATTGGAATGTTATTAAAAAGATGTCTAAATTTGAGAAGAGGGTAATTTCAGATGATGTTAATCAAGTCTTACATAATGTAGCATTTTTAACATATGTAGATAGTATTTTAATAGAAATGCAAAATAGAAACGACTTTGTAGTTACAGAATGGTATCTATATGGTAAATTGGTTTTATCAGATTTATATACAGGAACTGAAGATAGTATGTCTAAGAGAATGTTGGAAGAATATCTAAAGAATGGAAAAATAAAAGAACCAGATTATAGCTTTTATTTAGATATTACACCAGAAGAATCATTGAGAAGAATTGAACAGCGAAATGCAGAAAGAGAATCTAAAGAGTCCTATGATATGTTGTGTAAAGCTCAGAAAATTTGGAAGGGATATATTGAAAGATTTGGCATAACAAAATTGAATGCTACAAAGACACCACAGGATTTAACGAATGAAGTTGTTGGAAAAATAATTTTGCCTAAGGAAATTGATAAAGAAGATATTGAATTGTAAAAAATAAATTGGAGGTAGGATAATTATGAAAGAAATTACTATGGTTACAGGAAACAAGGGAAAATGGAAAATTGCGAGTGATATTTTTAAAAAAAGAGAAATTTTGTTATCTCAAGAAAAAATTGAAACACCTGAAATTCAGGCATATAATGTTGAAGAAGTTTCTGCTTATTCTGCAATATATGCAGCTAGAAAATTAGGAAAACCAGTTATAAAGTCAGATGTGGGATATTTTATAAAGTCATTGAAGGGCTTTCCAGGACCATTTGTAAAATACATTAATGGAATGTTAACAAGCGAAGAAATATTAGAGTTAATGAAAGAAAAAAAAGATAGAACTATTATATTAAGAGAGTGTTTAACATATGCAACACCAGATAGAAAATTCAAACAATTTTTAAGCGAGGAGTTTGCAACAATTTCAGATAAAGCTTATGGTGAGGGGTCAGCTTTTGATAGAATAGTAATATTTGATGGACAGGAATTGCCAAAATCCATGAATACTGCAGAAGAAAATTTTGAACATTTTAAGAAAACATTAACAATATATGAACAGATGGCAGATTATATTGAAGGTTTAGAAAAGAACATTGAAGAAGATGTGGAGATAGGTGATTAATTAAATATAGTTTATAGAGGGGGGAACGTATTACATGAAAGATAAAATTTCCGTAATAGGAGGACCAGGAACAGGAAAAACAACATTATCTAAACAACTAAAAACTATATATGATTTACCAATTATTCATATAGATTCTATAAGATATATGAGAGGCTGGATAGATAGAGATAAGGAAGAAACTAAGCAGATTATTTTAAGTGAAGTAAAAAAGAAAAAATGGATTATTGAAGGTAATAATATTGAAACTTTAAAAGAAAGGACAGATAGTGCAGATTTAACTATTTGGTTGGATTATTCAACTTTTCAACAGCTTAAAGGAGTTTTAAAAAGATATTTCCAATATCATCATAAAGAGAGAGAAGAAATTCCAGGATGTAACGAAAAGTTTGATATTAGATTTATAAGGTATATATTAAAATATAATAGGAGAAAGAAACCTGTAATTCAAAATATATTAAAAGAATCTAATAAAAATGTTTTAATAATAAAGAGTAGAAAAGAATTAAAAAAATGGCTGAGCACTATAGAAAAATATGAAAGAAATGAAAACCAAAGAATAAAATTTGAAAAAAAGAAAAATTTTTTGGGGGACAAAAAAATGAGAAATATAAAAATGACCATAGAATATAATGGATATTATTTCCATGGCTGGCAAAGGTTGCCAAGATATAAAACAATACAAGGGGAAATAGAGAAAACATTATCAGAAGTGCTAGGAGAGCCAATAAGAATTAATGGGTCTGGTAGAACAGATGCGGGAGTACATGCACTGGGACAAGTTGCAAATTTTAAAACAAATGCAAATATTCCTTTGAATAGTATATATGATTTGCTAAATATGAAATTAAATCGAAATATAGGAATAAAATCGCTTGAAGAAGTTGATAATAGTTTTCATGCTAGATATTGTGTTAAAGTAAAAACATATAGATATATAATTAATAATTCTAAAAATATATCTCCAATATATAAAAATTATGAGTATCATATGCCAAAAAAACTAGATGTAAATTTGATGAAAGAGGCAGCAAAATATTTAGAAGGAGAACATGATTTTAAGGCTTTTAAAACACCTAAATTAAATGACTATAATACAACAAGAACAATTTACAAGATAAATATATATCAACAAGATGATAGGATTTTTATAGAAGTTTCTGGTAATGGATTTTTATATAACATGGTTAGAATAATATCTGGTACTTTAGTAGATGTTGGACTTGGGAAAATTAAACCGCAAGAAATAAAGGATATGTTAGCAAGTAAATCTAGAAACACATCTGGAAGAATGTTACCACCGTTTGGTTTATATTTATATAAAGTAGAATATTAAATAATATTATAGATAGGAATGATACAATGGAATTACTAGATATATTAGATGAAAATGAAAATTATACTGGAAATGTTGAAGAAAGAAAAGTGGTTCATGAAAAAGGGTATTGGCATCTTCATGTTGGTGTTTGGATTATGAATAAAAAGGGAGAATTCTTGTTTCAAAAAAGGTCACATTTAAAAGAAATAAATCCAAATAAATGGACTCGAACTGGTGGACATGTAGAGGCAAGCGAGCAACCAGTATTCGCAATACAAAGAGAGACTATGGAGGAAATAGGAGTAAAAATTCCAATTGAAAAGTTTGAGTTAATGAATATTGATAAAAATGAAACTTTTTTTGAAGATAAACAGATTTATAACAGACAATTTATATATCATTATTTTGTATTAGTTGATTATGAAATAGAGGATTATACAATTCAAAAAGAAGAAGTTAGTGATTTAAAATATATTACATTAGAAGAGATGAAAAAAGCAAAGTATAATAATGATACAAGTTTTACTTTTGTTAATTGGGATAATTTTGATGAGATAATGGTGATGTTAGAAAAAAAAAGAAAAAAATATGTAAATAAAATATAGTTTTAAATGATAGTTGATTTTTTAGTGAAACCATAACAATAAGACACAGAAAAATTGACATAACATCAAAAATGTTATAAGATATCAAATATATAAATCTTATATATATATTTAAAAACAAAGTATTAGGAGGAGTATATATGATTATTGATTTACATACACATACTCGGGGGTCAGACGGAAAGTGCACACCACAGGAATTGATTGATTTAGCCATAAGCAAAGGTATACGGGCTTTAGCTATAACAGATCATGACACGATTGATTCTATTGAAATTGCGATACAGTATTCAAAGGATAAAGATATTATTTTTATTCCAGGAATAGAATTCAATTGTGAATGCTCATTTGGAAAAATGCATATGCTAGGGCTAGGTATAAACCATAGAAACGAATACTTGTTGAAAAAATTAGAAATAATTAAAACAGAAAGAAATATCAGAAATCTTGAATTACTAAAAGGATTAAGAAAAATGGGAATTGAGATTACAATGGAAGATGTAGAAAAAGTTTCTAATGGAAGTATTATTGGAAAGCCTCATTTTGCAATAGTTATGGCAAAAAAAGGCTATGCTGATAATCCAAAAGATGTGTTTACTAAATTTTTTGATATACCACCTTTGAATCAATATGTAAGAAAGTCATTCGGTGCAAAAGAAGTAATTAACATCATAAAGAAAGCAGGAGGAATAGCAGTTTTAGCTCATCCACAGACATTAAAATTAGATTATGAAAAATTGGAGGAGGAAGTAATAAAATTAAAGTCATTTGGATTAGATGGAATAGAATGTTATCATTCTTCACAGACAATTGAAGAAATGACGAAATTCAAGAAAATAGCAATTCAAAATGGTCTCATCTATTCTAAGGGAAGTGACTATCATGGGGAAAATGCTCAAAGGGAAAGGTTATTAGGAACTGGAACTAACTGCAATATTTTAAATGATGAAGAAGACGATATTTTGCGGAATATTCTTAATACTATAAATTATTTTTATTTATAATTAGTTTAGCAATAGATTTTACTAAGTCTATTGCTGTTCTTATTTTTTATTTGAATATAAAATAAATACAATAATTCGGAAAAAATCCACCAAAATTCGTAAAAAAAATTGACAAAATATAAATATTATGTTAATATATAAGCATACCCAAAATTAAAGAAAGCGAGGTATGACTTATGGGTAATTTGTTTACTGCATCGAGTGACGGCAACAAGGTCATCGCCAACTACAACAACGAGTGCACGTATGCTTTGTCTTTTGCAGATGAGGTTGAAGCACAGTTGTTTGTTAGCGAACTTGCCGAAACTCAGGAGGACTACAACATCAATGGTAAGGACAATGCTAAGAGAAAAAAAGCGATCTTTCTCAATCCTGAAGACTGTACAATCAGCATGAACTTCGACACCAAAGCAAGTACAGAAAAATGGACAATGAAGGCAAAGCTTTCCTCGGTAGCAGAAGCAACTCAGTTCTTTAAGAACTTGAGTTTCGCAATCTATGGTCCGTTGCCGAGTCTGTAATTCATAGGCAAAACTCTAATTGAGACCTCAAACCTAATTAAGGGATATGAGTAAGAGGCTACTGAAATAAAGTATGAATATACTTTTTCAGTAGCCTCTTCAATTAATTAGTATTGATATATATTTGTATTAATAGTATAATTATCATTGATTTCTGCTAGTTTAATAAGCTTTACTTTAGCAATTTTTTTATCTTTGTCAGTAATGCGCACGTTCATGAGCTAAAACTTTAACAAATTATATATACATATTTTTAATATATTTATGTAAAATTTGTCAAAACTGAAATTAAATTTCAAAATTCATTTAAAATATATAAATTGATTATTACAAAATAATACATTATTTTTCTAATTTACCTTCGATACCATCTAGTAAATCTAATATTGAAACACCAAGCACTTTTGCAAATCCATATAATTCATAATCTTTAACAACTCTAACATTAGCTTCAATTTTGCTTATATCATTCTTATGAATATTAATTCCAAGTAAATTTAAATCGTTAGCAACATCAGCTTGAGATAGATGTTTAGCCTTTCTTAATTTTATTAAATTATCACTAATAACATTAAAACCATCATTTAATTTGCGTATACTCATAAATCCCACCCTTTTTAATAGTATTTACTTGATTTTGCCTTGATAATCATATCACTATAACTGGGTTGGAATGAATATTATAAAAAAATAAAAAAGCGTTATCAATTAGAATTGTTTTTAAAAGAGGTATAACAGTTGGGACAGATGTTCCCAAAAGAATCATATGGAATTAAATTAATTAGTTAAGTGTACAAGTATCACTGAATAGTTTTAGAATAAGGAGTGATACTTATGAATATAAAATTTAATTATCCAAATGATAAAACTAAATTAGAAAACGGAATAGCAAATATTAAGGCATTTTTAATACAAAGATATATAGATGACTTAAACTATGATGATAAAACTAAAAATATAATTAAAGAATCTATAATAAAAGAATTGCAAAAAATTGAGGAATGTTAGAATCACAGCCCAAAGGAGAAATTTTATATGAAGACAATTGCAATTTATACTAGAAAGTCAAAGGCTACTAACAAGGGAGAATCAATAGAAAATCAAATAAATCTATGTAAAAATTATATTAGCAAGATTTTTTTAGAAGATGAAGTTAAAATTGAAATTTATAACGAGGGAGAGGGATTTTCAGGTGGTGATTCTACAAGAAAAAAGTTCAATGAATTAATTCAAGATGCTAAAAAAGGAAAATACAATGTATTAATTTGCTATAGACTAGACAGGGTGGCAAGAAGTGTAGCAGATTTTTCCGATTTAATAGAAGAATTAAATCGTAATAACATAAGTTTTATATCAGTAAAAGAACAATTTGATACAACAACGCCAATGGGAAGAGCTATGATGTATATAGCATCAGTTTTTGCTCAGCTTGAAAGGGAAATAGGGGCAGAAAGAATTAGAGATAATATGCGAGAATTAGCCAAGACAGGTAGATGGCTTGGTGGAACTACTCCAACTGGATATGAATCTGTAGGATTTGAACTTATGAATGTTAAAGAATATAATGAAAATAATGAAGTAGTAACAAAGGTTAAAAAAGCATTTATGTTAAAAAAAATTGATGAGGAAATATACACTGTAAAAACACTATTTCAAAAATTTTTGAATTTAAAATCATTAACTGCACTAGAAACATATGCATTAAATAATAATATAAAAACAAAAAATAATATATATTTTTCAAGATTTGCATTAAAAACTATTCTAACAAATCCTGTTTATGCCAAAAATGATTTAGATATGTATAATTACTTTAAAGAAAATAATGTTGATGTTTTTTCTAATAAAGAAGATTTTGATGGTTTGCATGGAATTATGGCTTATAATAAAACTTTGCAAGTAAAACATAAGGCAATAAGAAAAAAAGATATTCATCAATGGATAGTTGCTTGTGGTAAGCACAAGGGAATAATTGATGGCAGAGATTGGATATATGTTCAAAACATATTAAATATTAATAAACAAAAAAGTTATAGAAAGCCAAAGAAAAATACTGCTATTTTAACAGGAATGATATTTTGTAAAGAATGTGGCTCTCCAATGAGACCACGAATTCAAACTGGAAGATTATACAAAGATGGTACTGAAAAATATGTTTATTCGTGTACTTTAAAAGAAAAAAGCAGACGTAAAAAATGTACTGGCAAAAATATTAATGGCAATGAAATCGACACTTTATTATTAGAAAAAATAAAAAAAATTATTGTACCAAATCAAAAAATATGTGACGAGCTAAAGAAAATTGCAAATACGAAGGCTGATATTGTAGGTGAAAATGATGAGTTTATTTCTTTGAAAATTAAGTATGATAAAAATCAAAAAGATTTAGAAAATTTGATACAAAAGATTAGATATGTTGATATAGATTTAATAGATGATATTAATAAAGAGGTAAAAAAGATTAAAAAGGAAAATGAAGAAATATCTGTTAAATTGAATAAGTATAACGAAGAAAAACAAATAAACAAATTGGAAGTAGATGTAGCACAAATAGTCTTAGAAATTATAGAAAATCATTTTAATAAATTTAATAAATTGGATATTATGGAGCAAAAAGCACTACTTAGATTGATAATTAACAAGGTATCAGGAAATGGAGATACAGTAGAAGTAAATTTATTAACAGATAACTCATCTGCTTTTTTTAATTCAATTTTGTTGCCATCAGGTGAGAATAGTAAATGAAATATTAATGCATTTTAGAAGTGCAAAAAAATTAAATGCAGAAGTATATTTAGAAGATACTGTAGGAAAAGATAAAGATGACAATACTGTAAGTTTACAAGAAGTTTTAGAAAATAATGAAAGAAGCGTTGATGAAGAAGTAGATTTAAAATTTAAAATAAAAAAATTATATGCAAAAATGAAAACAGTTTTAAAAGATAGAGAATTCGGAATAATAACAATGCGATTTGGATTAGATGGAAAAAAGCCACGAACTCAAGAACAAATAGCAAAAATGCTAGGAATATCTCGTTCATATGTCTCAAGAATAGAAACAAAAGCGATAGGAAAACTGGCGAAAGAATTTAAAGAGTGAATTAACTGAAAAAGAAAAGATGCAAAAGGGAAAATTTGAATTAACTCAAATTTTCTCTTTTTTCAATTTGTATCAATGAGGGCAATGGTGGTCAAAGGGTGGGTGGACAATGGGGGTTGTCAAAAAGAACCGTCCCCATTGACAACCCCCATTGTCCACCCACCCTTTGACCACCTGCTCCAAATTCCGTTTCACTGGAATCCCACAAAGTTGCCTTTTTTGCTCTTGATAAAATCCCACGAATTTGATAATATATAGCAAATGGAGGATGTATTATGGAAGAAAAAACAAATGTGATGAGAATTTTAGAGCAGAAAAAAATAAAATATAATAGTTATTCATATGCAAGTACACAAGCCATAAGTGGAATGGAGGTAGCGACAGCTTTAAATCAAGACCCTAATTGTGTATTTAAAACACTAGTTACAGTTGGAACATCAAGAAACAATTATGTTTTTTTGGTTCCAGTAAATAAAGAGCTTAATTTAAAAAAAGCTGCTAAAAGTGTTAATGAAAAAAAGGTCGAAATGATTAAATCAAAAGAGCTATTACCACTTACAGGATATATACATGGTGGATGCTCTCCAATAGGTATGAAAAAGCAGTTTAAAACAGTTATTAATATTACTGCACAAAATTTTGAAAAAATAATTTTTAGTGCTGGTAAAATAGGATATCAAGTTGAAATGAGTTTAGAAAACCTGCAAAAAGTAATAAATTTTACATTAGCAGATATAGTTGATTAAGAAAAGGGTGATAAAAATGATATTAGTAAGTGGTTGTTTAGTAGGAATAAATTGTAAATACAGCGGTGGTAATAATTATGATGAAAGAATATTCAATTTAGTTAAAGAAGGAAAGGCAATTCCCGTATGTCCAGAACAATTAGGAGGTCTACCAACTCCAAGATTTGCATCAGAAATAAATAATGAAAAAGTAATAAACAAGAACAACGGAGATGTAACAGTACAATATAAAAGAGGAGCTGAAGAAACATTAAATTTAGCAAAAAAGTTAGGTATAAAGCAAGCAATATTACAACCAAGAAGTCCGTCATGCGGAAAAGGAAAAATATATAGCGGAAAATTTGATGGAACATTAATAAATGGAAATGGTATAACAGCAGAATTGTTAATGAAAAATGGAATAGAAGTATTAATGCCAGATGAATATTTTAATTAAGATAAAAAAAAACAATTGTTAAATTTTATAACAATTGTTTCTTTTTTTATATGGTGACCCCTACGGGAATCGAACCCATGATTCGGCCTTGAGAGGGCCGCGTCTTAACCGCTTGACCAAGGGGCCATATATAATACTTTATATTTATAACATAAATAAATTACTTAGTCAAGAAATAAAAACAAAAAATTAAATAAAAAAATCCAAAAATATAGCTTTAATTATTTAAATGTGATATAAATATAAAGTATAAATTGGAGTGGTATCGAAGTGGTCATAACGAGGCGCACTCGAAATGCGTTAGCTCTGAATAAGGGCCCGTGGGTTCGAATCCCACTCACTCCGCCAAAATAATATTAGGAGGAAAAGTATGAGGTGTCCAAACTGTGGCAGTGAAAGTATATCTAGTATAGTAGATACAAAAACAAAAACCAAAGGATTTGACGGAAGTAATGCATGTTGTGGATATTTGTTATTCGGATGGCCAGGTGTTTTATGCGGATTATGTAATACAGGAGATACTGTAACAAGAACTAAAACAACTAATATCTGTAACAATTGTGGACATAGATTTTAAAAATGAAAAAGGAAACAAAAATAAAAACATGGGCATTTTTTATGAGGTTAGGCAATAAATGTGGATGCCACCAAATGGAAGAGCGCAGTTTTAAAATAAAGGGTTATCAGTTTCCTGTATGTAGTAGATGTACAGGAATATTAACAGGTCAAATAATTGGAATAATAATATATTTATTAAAATTTAGAGTACCGTTATATATAAGTATTATATTTTTATTAATTATGTTTATAGATTGGTACATACAATACAAGAAAATAAAGGAATCAACAAATACAAGAAGATTTATAACTCGGAAATTTGGCAGGAATAGCACAAACAAGTATATTGATAGAGTTAATAATATTTATATGTAACATATTTAAATAAAAACAAAATTCGAGGAAAAAGGAAAAATGGAAAAGTCAAGAAGGATAAAATTAACTGCTCCACAAATTTTAGTATTAGGAGTAATTGCAAGTATTTTTATAGGAGCAATTTTATTAAAATTGCCAATAAGCAATGTTTCTGGAAAACACATAAAGTTTGTAGATAGCCTATTTACAGCAACATCAGCTGTATGTGTAACAGGTTTAAATACAATAATACCAGCAGAACAATTTACAATATTTGGAAAAGTAGTCTTAATGTGTTTAATAGAAATAGGTGGAATAGGATTTATGAGTTTTATAGCACTATTACTATTATTAATGCGAAAAAAAATAGGACTATCAGAGCGTAATTTAATAAAAGAATCTTTAAATCAAAATTATAATAAAGGAATAATTAAATTAATAAAAAAGATATTTATTTATCTTGGAGTAATAGAAATTATAGGAGCCATGTTTTTATCAATAAGATTTATCCCACAATATGGAACAAAAATGGGAATATTTTATTCGATATTTCTTTCAATATCTGCAGTATGTAATGCTGGTTTTGATATTATGGGAAGTAATAGTTTAATAAATTATCAATATGATTGGCTAGTTTCTATATCTATTATGGTTTTAATTATAGTAGGAGGACTAGGCTTTACCGTTTGGGACGATATAATTGATGCAATAAAAAAAATATGTGCTAAAAAAATACCTGCTAGAAAATTTGGTAGAGAAATTTCAACACATACAAGAATAGTATTGATAACAACATTTATATTGTTAGTATCAGGAGCATTATTTACATTTATATTAGAAAAAGATAATGTTCAAATAATGAAAGATGACAATATAGCTCAAAAAATACTAAAATCAAGTTTTTATTCAACAACCCTTAGAACAGCAGGTTTTGAATCAATTGATTCAACAGAGCTAACAACTGCTACAAAATTTATATCATTAATATATATGTTTATAGGTGGTTCGTCGGGAAGTACTGCAGGAGGAATAAAAACAACAACTTTTGCAATAATTATTTTAATGGTTATAAGTTATCTAAAAGGAAATGAAAACACGATTATAAATAAAAGAAAAGTACCTCAAAGATTGCTAAAAAGAGCAATAGTAGTTATGTTTGTTAGTGTTTTTATAATAATTGTTTCAATAGTTGGTTTATCAATAACAGAAGATATTAAAGCAGAACATACTTTACCGGAAGCGGAAACATCTGTAAAAGATGTAAGCTTTTTAGATATATTTTATGAAGTATTTTCGGCATTTGGAACAGTAGGATTAACACTTGGAATAACACCAAAACTAAGTGTGGCAGGAAAAATAATAATTATGTTTGTAATGTTTATAGGAAGATTAGGTCCAATAACAATTTCATATGCTGTGCTGAAAAAGGACAAACGAAATAAAGGAATAAAGTATCCTGAATGTGATGATTTAATAGTTGGATAATAAATTTTATATAATTATGCGAATAAAATAAAGTTTGAATTAAAAAAATTATGTAAAATTTAATTCCTAACATCATCTAAAAAATTAAAAAAAGGAAATGTGAAATATTATGAAAAATGATAATACAACAAAAGAAAGTAAAGAGCTTGTTGCTAAAACTAAAATGAAATTATGGAAAAAAATATTAATAACTATATTAGTATTTATATTATTAGCAATAATAGCTTTTGTTACATATGAAAAGGTAACTGTAAATAATACATATTATATTGGTGAAAAAAATCTGCAAATTCCAGTGTTTGTTTATCATGATATTGTAGGAGATGAATCACAAATACAATATGATTATATGCAAACAACATATGACACATTTAAAAAGCAAATAACAGGACTAATGAAATTGGGATATAAGCCAATAAGTTATCAAGATTTAGAAGATTATAAAAATGGTAAAAAAGCAATTCCAAAATGTAGCTTTGTAATAACTTTTGATGATGGATATACTGGAGTATATACATACGCGTATCAATTTGCAAAAGAACAAAATATTCCAATGACGTCTTTTATAAATAACAATACAATAGGAACTGAAGATGTTTTTTATAATTGGAATCAGGCAAAAGAAATGGAGGAAAGTGGTCTTATTTCAATTTATTCACATGGACTAACTCATGCAAGATATAATGAAGAAGTACCACAAAAACTTGTTGAAGATACAAATAAATCATATGAAAATCTTAATGAAAAATTGGGGGATAATAGATTAAAAGTATTTACATATCCATATGGATTATACACTCAAGAAGAGCGTGTGGCTCTTTGGAATAATGGCTATATACAAAATTTAACTGATAACAGAATAAATTTAAGTAATGACTTAGATTTATCTGGAATTCATAGATCATATCCATTAAATGATTCTGTTTTTAAAATGTTAGTAAAAATACAATATAGAGTTTTTAGATATGAAATATTGCGGAATCTTTTAAATTATAAAATCAATTCTAATGTGTATCTGTTTTTTATTAAAAAGAAAGGGTTGTTAAAATGAAAAAATTAAATATATTAGTTATAGGATTAAAAACATTTGGTCAAAGTGTTGTAAAACAATTATATGATTATAATTGCGATGTTTTGGCTATTGATAGAGATATGGAAAGAGTAGAAGAAATTGCAGATTATGCAACAGAAGCAATTCAATTAGATATAAAGGATTCAACTGAGCTAAAAAAATTATCTTTAGATAACTTTGATGTTGCAGTAATTACAATGCGAGATATAGGAACAAATATAATGACTGCAATGTTATGCGAAGAAGCTGGAATACCTAAAATAATAGCAAGATCAGCAAGCAATTTACATAAAAAAATATTAGAAAAAATAGGAGTAAACACAATAATATCACCAGAGCAGGAAATGGGAATAAGAATAGCAAAAGGAATAATGGATATAAATGTAATGGAAGCAATAAACATATCTGAAAATTATGATATAGTAGAGCTAAAAGCACAGGAAAAATGGATAGGAAAAACATTAAGAGATTTAAAATTTAGAAATCACTTTGGAATGAATGTACTATTAGTAAAAAAAGAAAATACCAAATTAACAATTTCTCCAAGCGGTGATTATGAAATTGAAAAAGGTGATAGATTGGTTGCTATTGACGATAAAAATATAGGTAAAGAATAATTTTATATAAATGTGTAAACATACAGTATATTGCAAATAAAGTTTTGCGGTATACTGTGTTTTTATATAAAAAAATAAAACGTTCACTATAGAGAACAACAAAGAAAATGAGTTCACTATAGTGAACAAAAACAAATAACAATAAAAATTACAATAAATAATTTATAAGTTGCAAATAGAAAATGCAAAACAATAGGCATTATGTAAAAAAGATTGTTTACAAAAAAATGGATTTATGCAATAATAGAGTGGATTAAATAGAATTAAAATATATATCAGATAAAGAAAGGATATAAACTATGTGGGGAGATATAATAATAGCTTTTTTACTAGCATTTATAACAGCATATGTAATAACGCCATATACAATGAGGTTAGCTAAAAAAGTTGGTGCAATAGATATGCCAAGTGATAGAAGAATAAATAAAAGACCAATGCCAAGATTAGGCGGAATCGCAGTAATATCAGGATTTGTAGTATCTGTAATATATCTATTAACATCTATGGTAATAGAAGGCGGATTTGGATTAATGGATAATGCTACAGAAATTATAGGATTTTTTTGTGGCATTGCCGCGTTAGGAGTTGTATGCTTTATTGACGATTGTAAAGATATACATCCATTATTAAAACTACTAGCTCAAACAATTGCAGCAATAATTGTTGTAGCTTGTGGAATAAATATAGAAAATATGGATTCTCCAGTAATAAATAATATAATACAAGCTCACCCATGGTTTTCATATATTTTAACAGTATTTTGGATAGTTGGTATAACAAATGCAATAAATTTAATAGATGGATTAGATGGTCTATCATCAGGAATAACACTAATATCATGTATATCATTAATGATAGTGTTTACAATAAATGAATCACCATTATTATCAATAATATTAATAACAGCATTGGCAGGAGCAATAAGTGGATTTTTACCATATAATTTTAATCCCGCCAAAACCTTTATAGGTGATGTGGGCTCAAACTTTCTAGGATTTTCATTAGCAGTAATTTCAATATTAGGTGTAGCAAAAACATATACTGCAATAGTTATAGTAGCACCAATAATAGTATTAGGATTACCAATATTTGATACACTATTTGCAATAGTAAGAAGAATTAAACAAAGAAAATCTCTAAAAGGAGTATTTATGCCAGATAAAGGACATTTGCATCACAGATTAATGGCAAGAGGATATACACAAAAAGAAGCAGTATTTATATTATATGGATTTAGTGCAATATTAGGAGTATTTGCAATTGTTTTACTAGAAAGTGGTGTATGGAAAGCAATATCATTTGCAATGGTTGTATCTGCAATAATTGCAGTTGGATATAAAGATATAACAAGAAAAGCTGATTTAAATAAAGCAAAAATGAAAAGAATGGAAGAACGAAATAAGAAAAAAAGCAATTAATATAAAATCTTATATTTACAAGGAGGGAAAAATGGAAAATTATCCACCATATACAATAACAGACAAAATGCTAAATTATGTATCAGAAATAATGGAAAAAATAGGACAAACAAACTATTTTGAAAATTTAAATAGGTTTCCAGAGCTAAGAAGAAAAACAAGGATAATGTCAATTCATTCTTCATTAGCAATCGAAAATAATCAACTATCATTATTTCAAGTAGAAGATGTTATAAATGGTAAAACTGTAATTGGAGAGCAAAAAGATATTCAAGAAGTAAAAAACGCATATAAGGCATATGAAGGGCTTGATAATATAGACCCATACTCAATAAGTGATTTAAAGAAAATTCAAGGAATTATGACATATTTAATAGAAGACGATGCAGGAAAATTCAGAAATCATGGTGAAGGAGTTTTTGATGGGGATAAATGTATTTTTATGGCACCACCAGAAAATATAGTACCAACACTTATGGATAATTTATTTAATTGGATGAAAAGTGCAAAAGATACAGTAAATCCACTAATACTATCATCCATATTTCACTACGAATTTGTATTTATACATCCATTTTCAGATGGAAATGGACGCACTGCAAGATTATGGCAAACTGCAATATTGGCACATTGGAAAGAATTATTCAAATATCTACCAATAGAAAGTATAATTAGAGAAAATCAAGAAGAATATTATAAGGTAATTGCTGAATGCAATGTATCTGGTAGTTCAAACGAATTTATAGAGTTTATGTTAAAAATTATTAATAAAGCTGTTGATGAAATGATGACTACACAAGAAACTACACAAGAAACTACACAAGAAACTACACAAGAAAAAATATTAAATCTTATAAAGGAAAATCCGAAAATTACACAGACCGAAATGGCCCAAAAACTTGAAATAACAAGAGATGGTATTTCATACAATATAAAGAATTTAAAAGAAAATGGTGTAATAGAAAGAATTGGCTCAACAAAAAATGGTGAATGGAAAATAAAAGATAGCAAATTAATGAATGATAATAGCGATGGCTAGGAGGCGGAAATGAAATTAATAAGCGTAATAATTCCGATATATAACACACAAAAATATTTAAAAAAATGTATTGATTCAGTAGAAAGTCAAAGTTACAACAATATAGAAATAATATTAGTAAATGATGGTTCTACAGATAGTTCAGAAAAAATAATACAACCATATTTACAAAAATATGAAAACATTAAATATTACAAAAAAGAAAATGGTGGATTATCTGATGCAAGAAATTATGGAATACAAAAGGCAACCGGTGATTATATATGCTTTTTAGATTCTGACGATTACATAGATGTAAATTTGTTTTCAAAATTACAAAAATACATAGATTTAGATTACGATATGATAAAATACAAACTAGTAAAAGTGGACGAAAACTATAATGAAACGGAAAAAGTAGATGGTCCAATATTTGAAGAAAAAACAGGAGAAGAAGCATTTGATACATTATATTATCAAGATGTAATGTTACAACCAGCGTGGTTATACTTATATAAAACCAAGTTTTGGAAAGAAAATAATTTTAAATATCCAGTAGGAAAATTACATGAAGATTTTGCATTAACATCACTAATAATGTTAAAGGCCAAAAAAGTAGCATCAACAAATGTATACGGATATTATTATTATCAATCAAGTTCAAGTATAACACGAGGAAATAATCAACAAAAAATAATGAAAAGAGCATTAGATATGCTATATCATTATGATTATATGAATGAAAAAATAAAAGAATACAATATATCTAAACAAACATTAGAAAATTTAAAAATATATTATACAAACAATATAATTTTAAAAATAGAAGATTTAAACAAAATAAATCAAAAAAACTATATAAAAGAAATTAAAAATCGAAAAATATTAAAAAATATAAAAGCAAGAAATTTTAAACAATTACTAAAGAAAATAATTTTAAATATAAACATAAGATGGTATTTAAAATTAAGATAATAGGAGGGAATATGCCTAAAGTTAGTATTATAGTACCAGTATATAATGTAGAAAGATATATAGTAAGGTCAATGGATTCATTAGTAAATCAAACTTTAAAAGATATAGAAATAATAGTTGTAAATGATGGCTCTACAGACAATTCAAAAAAATTAATAGAAATATATCAAGAAAAATATCCAAATAAAATAAAATTAGTAGATAAAAAAAATGGTGGATTATCAGATGCAAGAAATTACGGAATACCATATGCAACAGGAGAATATATTGCATTTTTAGATTCAGATGATTATGCAGAGCTAGATACATATGAAAAAATGTACAATAAGGCAAAAGAAGATGACAGTGATTTGGTAGAATGTGATTTTATATGGGAATATCCAGATAGAAAAAAGATTGATACAGGAAAAATATATAATAACAAAAAAGAAATGTTAACATATGCAAGAGTTGTTGCTTGGAATAAATTAATAAAAAGAAGCTTAATAGAAGAGCACAAAATAGAGTTCCCAAAAGGGCTAAGATATGAAGATGTAGAATTTTTTTACAAAATGGTTCCATATTACAATAAAGTATCATTTGTAAAAGAGCCATTAATACACTATATTCAAAGAAGTTCATCAATATCAAATACACAAAATGAAAGAACAAAAGAAATATTCACAATAATGGACAATGTAATAAAATACTACAAAGAAAATAATTTATATGAAGAATATAAAACAGAGCTAGAATATACATATGCACGATTACTATTATGCAGTTCATTATTTAGAATTACAAAAATAGAAGATGCAAAAATAAGAAAGCAATTATTAAATGAAACGTGGACAAGATTAAATAACGAATTTCCAAATTGGAAGAAAAATGAAATACTAAAAAAAGATAAATCAGCAAAAAATTTTTATATGAAAACAGTAAATAAATTTACATATAAAATATATTGTGCAATTTTTAGTGCATAAAGAGGTGATAACAATTAAAAAAATTTTATTTGGAATAACAAGCCTAACACTAGGTGGAGCAGAGCGAGTATTAGTAGATATATCAAATAAGCTAACAGAAAAATACGATATAACAATATTTTCAATATATGACAATGGAGAGCTAAAAAATGATTTAAACAAAAATGTAAAATTTAAAGCATTATATAATTGTAGATATGATGAATTAACAAAATTGCAAAAAATGTGGATTCCAATAAAAATATTGTTATTTAGCAAAATAATTTATAACAAAAAAATAAAACAAAACTATGACACAGAAATAGCATTTTTAGAAGGACCAATAACAAGATTATTTAGTACAAAAAATAAAGATGTTCACAAAATAGCATGGATTCATAATGACATAGAAAAAGTATTTGGCAATGATTTAAAATCAAAAATAAAAAAATATATAGATAAAAAAATATACAAGAAGTACAATGATTTAGTATTTGTAAGTCAAGATAATATGGAAAAATTTCAAAATATATATAATGATTTAAATACAGAAAATATGCATGTTATTTATAATTATATAGATAAAGATTTAGTAATAAAAAAATCAAATTATAATATAAAAGTTGAATTTGACTATAATTCAATAAATTTTTTAACAGTATGTAGATTAGTAAAGCAAAAGGCAATAGATAGATTTATACGAGTTCATAGTAAATTAATAAAGCGAGGTTTAAAACACAAAGTATATATAATTGGAGATGGACCAGAAAAAGAAAATCTTCAAAAATTAATAAAGCAAGAAAATGTAGAAGATACTTTCGTTTTATTAGGTAAAAAAGAAAATCCATATCCATATATAAAAAATGCAAACTATTTTTGTTTATTATCCGAATTTGAAGGATATGGAATGGTATTAGAAGAAGCAAAAATATTAAACAAACCAATAATAATAACAAATACAGCAGCACGAGAGTGCATAGAAAATTATCCAAAGGCGTTGATATTAGAAAATAGTGAAGATGAAATTTATGATGGATTGTACAAGCTATTAAATGATAATGATGACAAAATATTTAATAATACACAAACAAGTACTGAATATGACAATACAGAAAAGTTGCAAAAAATTATAGAATTAGTAGGTGATTAAATGAAATTTTCCATATTAACAGCAACATATAACAGAGCAAAATGTTTACCTAAATTATATGAAAGCTTAATAAAAAATAAATCTAATAATTATGAAATAGAATGGTTAATAATGGATGATGGCTCTAAAGATGAAACAGAAAATTTGATAAAAGATTATATTGCTAAAAATGAAATTAAAATAAAATTTTTCAAACAACAAAATCAAGGAAAAATGACAGCAATAAATAATTTAGCACAATATGTAACAGGTGAAATATGGATAGAATGTGATTCAGATGATTATTTTACAGATGGAGCATTTGATAAAATTAAGGATTTATATGAAAAAAACAAAGAAAGAAAAGATATTTATGCATTTGCCTTTTTAAAAATTGATCAAAATGGAAATAATATGGGAAATACATTTAAAAAAGAAGAAACAACAATGTTTGATTTATATTTTAAAGAAGGCGGAACAGGCGAAAAAGCATTGGCTTTTATTACTGAAGTTAGAAAAAAGTATAGATATGAATTAGAGCATAATGAAAGATTTGTTACAGAAGCTAGAATGTATCATAAAATGGATAAGAATTACAAGATGATTTGTAATAATGAGTATATGATGGTTTGCGAATACCAAGAAGAAGGATATACGAAGAATATTAATAAGGAATTTGTAAATAATCCATTTGGGTATTATATGTATTTTTATGAGATTTTGAATGATATGGATATGAAAGGGGTTCCTTTTTGTAAGAGGTTGTATGTTATTAAGCATTTTATTTTGTTTGGGTATTTGACTGGGCAGAAATGCATTAGACCGGAATTGAATTGTAAGAACCTATTTTTGATATGCGTTATGTTGATTCCGGGAAATATAAAATCCTATAAATATGTGAAAAAAATAAATTTGAGTTAATAAATTAGGTAAAATGAATGTAATTTTATATATAATAAAAGGTTAATTATATAAGTAGCAAAAATATTAATAAAAACTTGACTAGAACTTGTTTGTTGAATATAATGAAAAAAATTAGCAACCATTTTCTACAATTATGTATATAAAGCATTAGATAAAATTGAATAAAGGAGAAAAATTGTGAGAGAAATATTTACAAAAATAAAACAGAAATTTTTAAAAATTAATTTTAAAGGAATATATAGTTTATTGTTTGTTTTTATATTTACTTGGATTATATCAATATGTATATTAGAATCAAAATATCAGATGAATCCAATTGTAATTATATTGGGAATAATATGTTCAATAGTACTACTATGCTGGATATATAAAAAATTAGATAAAAGATTTAAAAACTTAAGTAATAAGAAAACCTGGATTTTCTATTCTATTACTATAGTAATAATGACAATTCTGCAGTTTGTTATAGGTTATATGGTAAGAACAAATCCAAGTTGGGATTTGGGACTTGTTATACAGTCTGCACAAGAAATCCTGGAATATGGCCATTCAACAGACATGGCTGTATACTATATACAAGCGCCGAATAATATATTTATAACATTAATGTTAGCAATAGTAATTAAATTTTTCTCAATATTTAACATAACAGATGTAAATGTATCTACACTAGTTGCGAATATATTATTAATTCAACTTGCTATATTATTCCTATTTAAAATTACAAAGAGGATATTTAACAATATTACAGCGTGCTTTACATTAATATTAACATTTTTATTTGTACCAATTTATCCATATTCAACAATAATGTATACAGACACTACGAGCATGTTTTTACCAGTAGCTTTTTTATATTCTTTTATCAAAATTAATGATTATAAAGACAGTAAAAGAAAGTATATGTATTATATTTTGATTGGTTTATTAGCATTTATATCATTAAAATTAAAAGTAACAGCATTAATAGTAGTGGTAGCATTTGTAATAACAGAGTTGTTTGTTCAACATAAATTTATGAAAGTTATGAAAACTGTGATTATTGGTTTTGTAACATTTATTATTGTTTATGTAGGATATACTGGATTTTTAAAGAAAACTGGAATTATGGGAATTCCATATGAAGATACAAAAGCGGTTCCATTTACTCATTTTATAATGATGGGAATGTATGGAAGTGGTGCCTTTTCTGCTGAAGAATGGCAGTTTACATTAAGACTTCCGGATTATAAAACTAGAAAAAGTGAGAATATAAGAGTAATAAGAGAAAGATTAAAAAATTATGGTACACAGGGATACATAAAATTCCTAAATAATAAAATAACAGGTCAAACTTGGGGAAGTGGAACATATGACTTTGAGTCAATATTAAATTCATATAATGTTGACAACAATATAGCTCATCAATTTTTGTTAACTAATGGAAAATATTATAGAGCAGTATTTTATTATTGCCAAATATATCATTTTGCTATGCTAGTTTCAATTTTAATTTCAGTAATATATTCATTAAAAAATAAGAATGAAGAATCAATTTTAACAATATCAAAAATGAGTATATTAGGATTACTAATATTCTTATTAATCTGGGAAACGAGATCAAGATATATGTTGAACTTTATTCCTATTTATATATTAGTATTTACAAGCGGAATAGTATATTTTTCAAAAGATATTAAAAGTATACTGAAAAAAATTTGTATTAAAAGTAGTTGATTAGGAGGAAAATTAATGGATTATGAAATTGAATTAAAGGCTTTAAAGCTTGAATTAGAAAGAGAAAAGAATAAAAATTACATTTTAAAAAAAGAAAATGAAATTCTTATGGGAAATATTGGACTGATAAGCTCTGATCAGGAGACACTTATTAATAAAGTAAAAGAGTTAGAGGAAAAATTATCGAATTATGAGAATATGAAAGCTAAGAATATTTCTAAAAAAAATGGAGTAAAAAAAATAATAAAAAGGCTTTTAAGGAGTGAAAGATGAAAGAATTATCAGAAAATGTTTATGCATTAAGTGGAGAATGGTTTAATACACAAATCAAACTATTATTTGAGATAGAAGATAAAATAAATAGTGATTCAAATCATGAAAATGATAAAAAGAGTGAAAATGGTAAAAAAAATATAGCCGTAATTTACGATATTGATGGCTGGGCATTTCATAATATTGCAAAACAGATAAAAAATAATTTATCAGAATACTATAATATTGATATTTTTCCAGTATCGGTTTTTGATGATAATCTGGTCAAATTAGTTTTTCTAGCAGAAAAATATGATCTTGTACATTGTTTATGGAGAGGTTTAATATCCACAATAAATCAGGAGTATATAAAATCGTATATTCATAATTTAGGATTAAAATATGATGAATTCATAGAAAAATATTTAAATAGAGTCAATTTGACAACATCAGTATACGATCATAAGTATTTAGATGAAGAAAGTTTTGATAATACTCGATGTTTTGCAAAGTATGCAAAAAATTATACGGTTTCGTCAAGTATATTAAAAAATATATATGATAAATTAGATATAGATAAAAAACCAGTAATGGTGATTAGTGATGGAGTGGATTTAAATAAATTTTCTCCAAAAAATCTTGAAAGATTTAAAGTAGAGAATATTAAAGATAGAAAAATAAGAATTGGTTGGGTTGGTAATAGTGAGTTTGTAGATTCATTAGGTGACAATGATCTTAAAGGAGTGAGAAATATAATAATTCCTGCGATACAAGAACTTATAGATGAGGGATATAATATAGAAATGAAGTTTGCTGATAGAAAAAATGGATATATACCACATGACAAAATGCCAGATTATTATAATTCAATTGATTTATATATATGTGCATCAAAAAATGAAGGTACACCGAATCCAATATTAGAATCTATGGCATCTGGAATTCCTATTATTTCAACAGAAGTTGGAATTGTTAATGATGCATTTGGACCAAATCAAAAACAATTCGTTTTAAAGGAAAGAACAAAAAAGTGTCTAAAAGAGAATATAGTAAAAATGTTAAGTAATTTGAAGAACTTTGAGGAAATTTCAAAGGAAAATTATAAGCAAATTCAAGATTGGACATGGCAAAAAAAATGTATGTTGTTCAAAAAATTTTTTGATCAAAATCTAAAGTAATTTTACTATTTGGATAAAACAATATAGAAAATGGAGGTAGAAATGCAAAAAGTTATTAGTTTTGATGTTTGGGATACTTTAATAAAAAGAAAATGTAATCCAGAAGAAATAAAATTGTTTACAGCAAGATATTTATTATTTAAATATGAAAGTAAAATAAGAGAAGAATATAGAGATTCATATATTATATTAAAAACAAGAAATTGCATAGAATTTGAAATATGTAAGGAAAATGAAAAAAAAGGAAAAGACGGAGAATGTAGAATAATTGATGTATTTAATGACCTTCAAAAAAAGATTTTTAAAAAAGAGGAAGATTCAATAGCAATAGAATTGTTAAGAATCGAAATAGAGCATGAAAAAAAGATGATTTATGTAAATGAAAAAGTGCTAGATATACTAGAAAAATATAAAGATTTAAAGATGTATTGTATTTCTGATTTTTATATGGATAAAAATTCACTAAAAGAAATATTGGACTCAACAATATTGAAGAATCGTTTTGAGGAAATTTATAGCTCTGCAGATTTCTTGCTGAATAAAAAGTCTGGAAATTTATATAAAAAGTTTGAGGAAGATTTAAAAATATCTCCAAATGCTCATATTCATGTTGGAGATAACGAGTTCTCTGACATACAAGTTGCAAAAAAAATGGGAATAGAAACTATTCAAATGGAAAAATATGGAGAACATGATTTTTGTCCAAATAGAAATAGAAAATTTGATTTTAATTTGGATTCATTAAAAATAAAAGAAGCTTCTAAAAGAGAGGAAAGATTGTATAATGTTGGAATTGATTTAGCTCCACTTTTGTATTTCTTTGTTAATAAAATAGTTGAATATGGTATGAGAAATAACAGAAGTGAAATATATTATCAAACACGAGAAGGTGAGACTTTTATAAAAATCCATGAAATGATAAAAAAAGATAATATATATGAAGTTAAAATACCAGAGTGCAAATTATTAGAAGTAAGTAGAGTAGCGACATTTGGAGCATCTCTTAACGAAATAACTATATCAGAGCTATTAAGACTTTGGTCTCAATATAGATGTCAAAGTATAAAAGCATTATTTAAAACTTTGGATATAGATATAAAAAAATATGAATCAATAATAAAAAAATATGAAATAGATATAGACGAAATGATATGGGAACCATGGTTTAATATAAAAATCCAAAATTTATTTAATGATGACGAGTTTAAAAACGGTATAAATAAAGAGCTTAAGGAAAAAAGAAAACAATTAATAAAATTTTTTGAATCAAAGGGAATTGTTAATGATGAAAAGCCAATGTTGATTGTAGACTTAGGATGGAGGGGAACCATTCAGGATAATTTAGCTTATATTTATACAAATAAACAAATAGATGGATATTATTATGCATTGTATGATTATTATAATGTTCAACCTAAAAATACAACTAAATTTGCATTTATTAAAGATAAAGAAATCACATATGAATATATAGGAAAAATGATAACTTTATTTGAGATGTTGTTTAATCCAGAATCAGGTAGTGTAATTTATTATAAAGATAATAAAGCAATTAGAAAGGTAAAAGAAAGCGAATACAATACTGTAAAGAACATAACTTCATATATACAAAAAGGAATGCTTGATGGATCAAAAACTATAAATAATTATTTAGAGTGCCATCCATTTGAAAATTCTGAATTTGATAATTATATATATGATATTATAAGAAAAATGAAAGAACAACCATCAAAAGAATTAGTAGAGGCTTATTACAGTTTAGTTCACAATGACACATTTGGTACTGGTGAATATGTTGATAAAAGATTAAAACTTACTAGAATGCAAAAAATGAATATATTTAAATGTAGGGATCTATTAAGAAAAGAAGAATGGAAAGAAGCTTTTCTAATTCATAACAATATTCATCTTTTAAAATATATATTAAATTTAAAGTCTAAGATAAGGAGAATGTTTGGAGGTAATGCAAGGTGAGTATGCAGGATTATGTAGTTCTATATGGAGAAAAGAAACATGAGGATATACTCATATTAAAAAATATATTTATAAACACGAAAAAAATTGCATTGGGCTGGACAGAATTAGATTATACAAATAATATGAAAATTATCGAAGAATTGATTAATAAAAAAATAGAACAAATAATATTTTGGGGATTAGAGATAGGCTGGGACAAACTAATTAAAACGATTAAAGAGAGGTTTTCAAATATTAAAGTTAAAGTAATATGCAATACAAATGATAGTTTATTATATTATGAGTATGAAAGAAAAAATTTTTTTGATATGCTTGAATTATCCAAAGAGAGATTAATAGATGATATAGCTTTTTTGAGAAAAGGACAGTATGAAACATACAAAACATTGGGATACAGATGTAGTTATTTGAGAGAAAATTATAAATTAGAAAATAAAAATATGATTTATAAAACAGATAATAAAGAAATACAGATTGGAATTTATCCATTGAATTACACATGGGATAAAAATATATTTAATCAGTTATGTATTCCAAAATTTATTGAAAATAGTACCTTAAATTATAACTGTTTAGATTCGAGAATGAAAGATTTTTTGACTACTATGAATATAAAAGCAAATGATGATAATATAGAAGAAATATGTGAAGAAAGTCTTGTACAAACTATTGTAAAAAATGATGTAATTGTAGCAACATCATTTACTGAATATGTTCACCCAATTTTTTTTATTAGCATGGAATTAGGAATTCCTTGTTTAATAGGTAATACTTCGGAATTTTTTGATAAGAATGAGAAACTAAAAAGATTTATAGTTTCAACAGCTGAGGATAATCCGATAATTAATTCGAAGATGATAGATATAATAATTAATAATAAAGAGGAAATTATAGATTTATACAATGAGTGGAAAGATGAATATAATCTTATATGTGAAAAATCCATAGAGAAATTTTTGAAATTATAAAGGGTGTGAGGTGAAAAAATGCATAAAATCAAGAATATCTTTAAAAGTATATTAGGGACCAATACTATTATATATAAATCAAGCAGTAAACTTTATCATTTTATGAGCAATCAGAAATATAAAATAACTCATAAAAAAGAAATAAAAATTCAAAACGAAAAGTATAATAAGAGAGTTAATGAAGCTGTTGAAATTATATTAAATTATACTGGAAAAGACTATATTGTATTTTATAATCCAACATGGCTGGGGGTGGCAGCATCTACAAAAGGTTTATTTAAAAATATAGTTCCACTGGAACAAGTATTTGGAAAAACAAATATTAGAAAGATTACTAATGCAATAATTAATTCAAATATACAAACAATAATATTCAGCCAAATTGTAGATGGTTGGACAGAAATAATTGAAGAGGTTAAAGTTTTAAAACCAGAGCTAGATATCAAGGTTATTTGGCATGGAAATTGTTACGAATTTTTCTCTGATTATACATGGAATTTAAATAAAGAAGTAATGAATTTATATAATAGAAAGAAAATTAATTGTTTGGGATTTGTAAGGAGCACAATGTATGAATTTTATAAGAAAGTTGGAGTTAAGTCATGTTATTTACAAAATAATGTCCACAAAGATAACGCAGGGAAAACAGCAATTAATAATAATCCAAAATTGAAAATAGGGATTTACAATGCTGACACAAGAGAGCTTAAGAATATATATACATCATTGAGTGCGATAAAGCTTGTCCAAAATGCAACTGCCGATGTTGTTCCAATAAATGAAGGAGCACTACAATTCACTAAGATATTATCTTTGGAAACAACGAGTATTAATGAATATATTTCAAATGAAAATCTGATGAAGAGAATACAAAAAAACGATATTAATATTTATCCAACATTTACAGAAAATGCACCAATGTTTCCACTAGAAAGTTTTGAAATGGGTGTACCATGTTTATTAGGAAATAATAATGATTACTTTGCTGGAACTGAGCTTGGAAAATACGTAATATTAGATAGAGAAGATGATGCCGAATACATTAAAAATAAGATTATTGTAGTACTAGAAAATAGGGAAAAGATAATGGATTTGTATCGTAACTGGAAAAAAGAGTTTGATAAAAAGTGTGACATGCTAGTTAAAGAATTTATAAAAAAATAAAACTTAATATAGATAATTACAATAAAAAGATAGGAAATTATAAATTGATAAAATACGAGGTGAGTAAAATGAAACCTAAAATTGCATTAATTGTAGATACCGATAATTGGGCATTTTATAATAGAGCTAATTTAATAAAAGAAAGATTAAGTGAGTACTTTGACTTTAAAATTATTCCGATAGTAGCAATTGATCAAAATATATTGCAGGTTATACTAATGATACAGGATTGTGACTTAGTTCATTTCTTTTGGCGTGGTTTTTTATTTTCATTGGATAACGAGAACTACTTTTTCAAAAGAAATCAAATAGATGTCAATAAATTTATAGAAGAAAAATTTTCTAAAATAGTAAAAACAACGTGTATACCAGATCATGCTTTACTTGATTTAGAGAATATAGATAAAACAAAAAAGGTGTTAAATTTTGTTGATGATTATTATGTTTTGTCAAGGAAACTACTTAATATATATAATAAATTAGATTGCAGAAAGCCATCAACTGAAATAATGGGGGGAATAAATACGGATTTATTTAAACCGAATGATTTGGAAAGATTTAATTTAAAAAATCTAGAAGAAAGAAAAATAATTATTGGCTGGGCAGGAAACAGCAAATGGGGAGATTGGAATGGTACAAGTGGAACAGATGTTAAAGGGGTTGATACAATTTTAATTCCAGCAATTAATGAACTAAAGAAAGAAGGATACAATGTTGAATTAAATCTAGCAGATAGAAATGTAAAACATATTCCAATAGAACAGATGAGCAATTTTTATAATAAAATAGATGTATATGTTTGTGTTTCAAAAGAAGAAGGAGGCCCAAATACAATATTAGAATCTATGTCTTGTGGAATACCAATTATTTCCACGAATGTTGGTTTTGTTGAGGAAGTATTAGGAGAAAAACAATCAAGGTTTATAATTAATGAGAGAAATATAGAAAATTTGAAGATAAAGTTAAAAAATCTTCTAGATAACAAAAAACAATTTAAAGAATTATCAGAGGAAAACTTAAAACAAATAAAAAAATTTGATTACGATGTAATGATGAAAAAATTTAAGCATTTTTTTGAGAAAAATCTAAAAAAATCCAATTTGATGGATAATGACTTTAGGTCTTGAATTGTTTAATTTAGATATCCAAAAAAACATTGACAACATATTTTCAAAGCAATATGAAGTAATAGAATTTGATTCAATAAAGAATGCAATTAAAAGTATGCTAGAGTGTATAGTTAAAATATAAAAAAATATTTCATTCTTATATCATATAACCAATTGCAAAAAAGTTTTTTAGAAAGGATAGTTATGAATAATCTTGATGATTTAATAAAAGAAAATAATAGATTAAAGTTGAAGGCAGAAGGGTTAAAATTAGAATATGAATATGTAAATGAATTAAAAGATGAAAGAATAAAAGAAATAAAATCAAATATGGAACTGGAAAGAGAAAAGTTTGAATTTGAGAAAAAAGAATTACTAAATGAAATAAAAATTTTACAAGATACAAAGGAATCATTAAAAAAAGAAATAATAGATTTAAAAAATATTTATGAAAACAGTATATCTTGGAAGATTACAAAGCCATTTAGAATAATAAAAAAGGCTGTAAAAGGAGTGAGATAAATGGATAAAATAGCAGTATTAATCCCATGTTATAATGAAAGTAAAACAATAGAAAAAGTAATTAAGGATTTTAAAAAAGCTTTGCCAGAGGCGAAAATATATGTATATGACAATAATTCAAAGGATGGAACTGATGAAATAGCTAGAAAAGCAGGAGCAATTGTTAGATATGAGAGAAAACAAGGAAAAGGTAACGTAATTAGAACTATGTTTAGAGAAATTGATGCTGAATGTTATATTATGACTGATGGTGATGACACATATCCTGCAGAAAATGCAATGGAAATGTGTAAAGCAGTTCTTGAACGTAATGTTGATATGGTTATAGGTGATAGATTATCATCAACATATTTTACAGAGAATAAAAGACCATTTCACAATTCAGGAAATAAAGTTGTTAGAGGATTAATAAACTGTATATATAAATGCAATATTAGAGATGTAATGACAGGATATAGAGCTTTTTCATATCAATTCGTAAAAACGTTTCCTGTATTGTCAAAAGGTTTTGAAATTGAAACTGAGATGACAATACATACTCTTGATAAAAATATGGGAGTTGAAAATGTAATAATTGAATATCGTGATAGACCGAATGGAAGTGAGTCAAAATTAAATACTTTTTCAGATGGATTTAAAGTTATAAAGACAATAATTTCATTATATAAAAATTATAGACCATTATCTTTCTTTTCACTAGTCACTGCATTGCTATTTATTATAGGGATAATATTCTTAATACCAGTAATGATTGATTATTTTAATACTGGTTTAGTACCAAAAATGCCATCATTCATGGCTAGTATTTTCTTTTTTATATGTGGAATTCAATCTTTCTTTGGAGGATTAATATTAGAATCAATTGTTAAAAGAAGTAAACAAGAATTCGAAATTAAGTTAAATGAGTTTACAGATAAGTACAAAAAATTAAAAAATGGAGATTAAAGCAATGAAGAATATAATTAATAAACAAAAAATATTTTCGTTTTTTGTAGCTTTTATTACTACAGTTTGTATATCAATTAGTGTATCTAATAATGAAATACATTTTTTTGGAAATGATTTTAAATGGATATTATATTGGGGAGCAATATATATTTTAATAATGGATATTTTTAACAAAAAAAACAAAAGACTATTTATATGTAATGCAGTATTTGGTTTAATTATATCCTCCCTATATTGTGTTGGAACTATAGCAAATGATTATAATTTTAAATTGTCAAATAAGGATTTATTGGTTCTGTTATGCAAATTTGAAGAGTATTCTGTGCTAATAACGGTTATAACATACTTAATAATGTATAATGTATCAAATAATTCAATAAAAGAAATAAGAGAGCATAAATTATTTACATCTAACATAAAATCAATTTTTTTTGTTACAATTATTTTGTTTATAGGATATTTGCCATATATTTTGCATTATTATCCTGGAAATGTGTTAATTGATTCTGTAATTCAAATATTACAAGGGCAGGGGGCAATACCATTAACTAATCATCATCCAGTATTACATACTGAAATAATTGCAGTATGTATGAACATTGGACATTCATTATTTGGAAGCTATAGCTCTGGAGCAGCAATATATACAATAGGACAAACTACTATTACATCTTTAATATTTTCTTTTACAATTTATTATATGGCAAGAAAAAACATTTCTATTTATATTAGAGCTAGCACTTTGTTGTTCTTTATGTTTTGTCCAACTATTTGCTTCTATACTATAACTATGTATAAAGATATACCATTTGCGTTATGTGTATTATTAGCAACAATAGGAATAAATGAAATGGTAAATAATACATCTAATTTTTTTAAATCGAAAATTAGATGTATATATCTTATGAGTATGATTACTTTAATAATGTTTTTTAGAAATAATGGAATATATGCAATTTTACTAGCTTTTCCTTTTTTTATAATAGCATTAAGAAAATATTATAAACAGATTTTAATAATTTTTTTATTGCCAATTATATTTTATAAGATTGTAACTGGTCCAATATACAATATGGCAAATATAGAGCAGGGGTCAACAAGAGAAGCACTTTCAATTCCGTTACAACAATTTGCGAGATTAATGTCATATAAAGAAAATGAATTAACGCAAGATCAAAAAAATAAAATTAGACAGTATTTGCCGATAGAAAATTTTGGAGAATTATATCAACCAGGATTTGCTGATCCTATTAAATCTAACTTTTCTGAAAGTGGATTTGAAGAAGATAAAATTGGTCTAATAAAATTATATTTTGAATTGGCAAAAGAGTATCCTATTCAAACTATTGAATCTTTTATAATGGGGTCTTTTGGATATTATTATCCAAACACTGTTGGTTGGGGAGTTTATACAGGAGTAAATACTGAAATGTTTGGCTCATATACAGAATATCAATTTAGCCAAAAATCAATACTTAAAATTGATTTCCTTGATAAAATAAATGAATTTGTTAATTCAAGAGATTTACCAATTATAAGTATGTTTATAAGTATAGGTTTTTTATTTTGGATTATTATATTATGTATTATGTTTAATGTATATAATAAAAAGTATAGAAATATGTTGATTTTTTTACCGGTAGTCTTTATTTGGCTTACTGCATTAGCATCGCCTGTTTTCTGTGAGCCAAGATATGTTTATAGTATTTTTACATGTTTACCATTATTTATAAGTATTACTATAAATAATAAAGGCGATAATAGAAAGAAGGTAAAGTAGTATGAAAAAAATAAAGAATATACTAGTAAATAAGGAATTAAAAAATTATTATATAATAATTGTAATTGCCTTTTTTATATGTTCATTATTATTAATTGGATATCCACAAGGCCAGGATACAGTATATCACATTTCTAGAACAGTTGGAACAGAAACAGCATTAAAACAAGGGCAAATTTTACCATTAATATCATCAAATTTTGTAAATGGTTTTGGGTATTCGTGGAATATTTTTTATCCACCACTTCCAAATTACTTAATGATGATAATAAAATTAATTACGCATTCATACGTTAAATCACTAAACATTTTAATTTTTCTTACAGTGGCTATTTCAGGAATGCTAATGTATAATTTTATGAAAAAAGTTACAAAATTCGAAAATATTGGTTTATTAGGTGCTATCTTATATATGTTAGCACCATATAGATTGGTAGATATATATATAAGAGGGGCACTTGGAGAAGTTATGGCTTTTATGTTTTTACCACTGGTATTTCATGGGTTATACAATATATTAGAATGTGGTGGTAAAAGAAATTATTTATTAACAATAGGTGCAGTTGGATTATTATTATCACATAATATTAGTACTTTATTGGCTGTTATTGTATGTATCATATATCTGATATTTAATATAAAGAAGATATTCAATATAAAAGTTGTAAAGATCCTTGCTATTAATAGCATTTTCATAATTGGCATTGTTTTGTTTTTTTATGCACCTATGTTACAAAACAAAAATGCAACAAATTATGCAGTATTTAATGAGTTAAAAAATTCAGGGGAATTACTACATGACCATAGCGTGTATACATATCAATTATTATTTGGAAAAATGCAGTATGAATGGTCATATTCACTAGATAATCCAAATTCACAGAATTTGGATATGTGTTTTGCAATTGGATTAACATTAATGATTCCTGTTATATTCACACCATTTGTATATAGAAAAATTGATTCTGGCAAAAGAAGAATGTATTTAATTACAGTTATAATGGGAATATTTTTTTTAATATTAACAACGCCAATCATACCTTGGAATAAATTGCCTAGTGTTATATACTTTATACAATATCCATATAGATTTTTGTTGATTGCAACATTCTTGTTAAGCATAATTGCTGCTATTAATATTTCAAAATTAACTGAAAAAATTGAAATAAAAACAATAATGCTATACACAATGATTGCACTCATATATATAACTCCATTATTGCAAGAGGCACAAATTTTAAAGGGATTTAATTGGAAGGAATTTTATGAAATAGAATATTTGCAAGAAAATCAAAGATTTTCAAAATTTTGTGCTACATATGAATATTTGCCGAGTAAAGCATATAACAATAAGAACTATATAGCTAAAAGAGGAAACGAGCCTATACTGGAAGATGGAGATGCAGAAGTATCTAATGTAAGTAGGGAAAATCTTAGTATTAAATTTAATATTGATAATGTAACAGAAAATTCAAAGATAGAATTACCATTTATATATTATCAAGGATATACAGCAACAATAAATGGTAAAAAGATAAATATAACAGAATCGGATAATGGATTTATACAAATAGAAATAGAAAGTGGTCAGCGAGGCGTAGTTAATGTAAAGTATGAAGGTACAACTTTATATAAAATATCGATGATTATATCATTTATTTCTATAATAGGTTTGATTATATATATAGTAATTTGTGAGAAAAAATATAGAAGTAATATATAAATAATCAGATACCCAATATATATATTTGACACAAAAAAAATATATGATATAATTGTGACGAAATTCAAATTAACAAAGGAGCATTAAAAATGAGTGATAATGAATTAAATAATGATATAGCAATAAAAGCTGATCATGTATATAAAAGTTTTAATATATACTACGATAGGGCCAATACTTTGAAGGAGAGATTACTATTTATAGGAAGAAATAAAAAAAGAGAAAAAAGAGAAATTCTGAAAGATATAAATTTAGAGATAAAAAAGGGAGAAGCAGTTGCTTTGATAGGAGTTAATGGAAGTGGAAAATCTACATTATTAAAATTAATGACTCAAATTATTTTTCCAAACAAAGGTACTATTACAACAAATGGAAAGTTGACTTCTTTGCTAGAATTAGGGGCTGGATTTCATCCAGACTTTACAGGAAGAGAAAATATATATTTTAATTCATCAATATTTGGATTAACAAAAAAAGAAATTGATGGTAGACTAAATCAAATTATAGAATTCTCAGAGCTGGGAGATTTAATAGATAATCCAGTAAGAACATATTCATCAGGCCAATACATGAGATTAGCATTTTCAGTTGCAATAAATGTTGATGCAGAAATACTATTAATTGATGAGATTTTATCTGTTGGAGATCAACATTTTCAAAAAAAATGTTTTGATAAAATGAATGAATTAAAAAATGAAGGAAAAACTATGGTTTTCGTAACACATAGCATGGATTCTGTAAAAAAATTATGCAATAGAGCAATATGGTTATACGAGGGAAAAGTAAAAATGGACGGTGATTCAGAAACGGTTATAGCTGAATACCTTAAAGTAACTATGTAAAATTAAATCAGATTAAGGAGAATAAAATGAATATATTCAAAAAAATATACAATTATAGAGAGCTATTAAAATCAAATGTAAAAAAGGAAATAAGAGGAAGATATAAAAATTCCATTTTAGGAATAATGTGGTCTTTTTTAAATCCGTTATTACAGTTGCTTGTATATGCTGTAATATTTGGAGCATTATTGGGAGGAAACGATTCAACATATCATATATATATATGTGTTGCTTTAATACCATGGACATATTTCACAACGACAATTACTCAAGCAGCATTTACAATTATTGGAAATGGCGACATAATTAAAAAAGTTTATTTCCCACGAGAGATTTTACCAATATCTGTAGTTACAAGTGGAGCAGTAAATTTTGTTATTTCTACAATAATAATTTTGGCATTTGTTATTTTTTCTGGAATAGGTATATCAAAATATATACTATTATATCCATTTATATTGATAGTACAGTATATATTATTGTTAGGGATAAGCTTTATTGTGTCAGCAATTACAGTATACTTTAGAGATTTGGAACACATAATAGGAATTATTTTAATGGCGGCATTTTACGGAACACCAATTGTTTATAAATTAGAGCAACTACCAGCAAACTTACAGATATTAATGAAATTAAATCCAATGACACATTTAATTAATGCATATAGAGCAATTTTTTATTATCATCAATTACCAAATATGAAAATGTTGGGAATTTTGCTTATAGCATCAATCGGACTAACTGTAGTTGGTTATTATATATTCAAAAAATTACAGAAAGGTTTTGCAGAGCAATTATAATTTTATAAAATATGGTGAGGAGGAATTGTTATGAAGAATATTAAAATATTTTCAGCAAGTGAGTCAGCAGATGAATTTACAAGAGAGATATGTGAGTATTTAGAATTAGAGCAAGGAAAATTAGAGTCATATAAATTTAAAAATGATAATAATTTTGTACAGATAGGAGAAACTGTTCGTGAACAAGATGTATATATAGTCCAAACTACAACACCTCCTGTAAATGAAAGAATTATGGAATTATTAATTATAATAGATGCAATGAAGAGAGCTTCCGCGAAAAGAATAAATGTGGTATTGCCATATTTTCCATATTCAAGAAGCGATAAGAAAGATCAACCAAGAGTACCTGTAACTGCTAAATTAATTGCAGAAATATTAGAGGCAGCTGGTGCTAACAGGGTTATAACTTGCGATTTACATAATCCAGCAATACAGGCATATTTTAATATTCAATGCGATAGATTGACTGGAGAATTTTTACTAGAGGAGTATTTTAAAAAGAAAGAATTAGATAATTTAGTAGTTGTTGCAACTGATGCAGGTAGCTCAAAAAAAGCATATAAATATTCGGAGTATTTTAAATGTCCAATGGCACTTATTGATAAGAGAAGAAATGGAAATGACGACAATGCGAAAGCAATACATATAATAGGTGATGTAAAAGGAAAAAATGCGTTAATATTTGATGATGAAATAAGTACTGGCGGAACTATGATGGAAGCAGTAAAAATTGTAAAAGAGCATGGAGCAAAGGCTATTTATGCAGGATGTATTCATCCAGTACTATGTGGAAATGCAGTTGAAAAAATTAGAGAATCAGATCTTACAGAATTTGTAGTAACAAATACTATTCCTGTTCCTAAGGGAAAAAGAATTGAAAAATTAAAGATTATATCAATTGCTGCATTATTCGCAGAAACTATAAAAAGAAACAATGAGGCTAGACCAATTGATGATTTATTTAAAATTCTGGATTAATGATAATATGTAAAAAAGTAACTGGAAAGTTAATAATTTTTAAGGAGTAAAAATGAAGAAAGTATCAATAATAATACCTGCATATAATGAAGAAGAATCATTACCTTTATTATATGATAGGTTAAGTAAAGTAATATTAAGTTTAAAAAATTATGAATTTGAATTATTGTTTATAAATGATGGAAGTAAAGACAATACATTAAAAATAATAAAAGAGCTAAGAGAGAATGATTCAAAAATAAGCTATGTTGATTTTTCAAGAAATTTTGGAAAAGAAGTAGCAATGATAGCAGGATTAGATTATGCAAAGGGAGATTGTGTAATATTTATAGATGCAGATTTACAAGATCCACCTGAGCTGATTCCAGAATTGATAAAATACTGGGAAGAGGGATATGATGACGTATATGCAAAAAGAAAATCTAGAAAAGGTGAGACATTCTTAAAAAAATTTACATCAAAAATGTATTATAAAGTGTTACAAAGATTAACAAGAGTTGAAATTCAGAAAGATACAGGCGATTTTAGATTATTAGATAAGAGATGTGTAAATGCATTAAAACAATTAAGAGAAACACAAAGATGTTCAAAGAGCATATTTAGTTGGATTGGATATAATAAAAAGGAAGTCTTATTTGATCGTGATCCAAGAGTTGCTGGAACAACTAAGTGGAATTATAAAAAATTAATTGATTTAGCTATAGACGGTATAACATCATTTACAACATCTCCATTAAGAATTTCTACGTATTTGTCAATACCAACATTTTTAGCATTAATAGTTTATTTTATATATGTAATAGTAAAATGTATAACACAGCATGTTGCAGTACAAGCATTTCAAGCGATAATATTATTAGTATTATTCTTTGCTGGAATTCAAATAATGTTATTTGGAATAATGGGAGAATATTTAGGAAGAATATTTAATGAAACTAAAAATAGACCATTGTATTTTATAAAAGAATATAATGGAATAAGAGAAGAAAATGAAAAATAGAAAATTCCATCCAATATTATTGGATGGAATTTTTTTGAAGTTTATAAGAAATATTTTAATTTTGTTTATATAATGTTATAATTAAATTGTATTAGGAGGGAAGTCTATGAAAAAAATATTTATTTGTTGTATTTTAGTTTTAGTTATTATAGCAAATGTAGTATATGCTGAAGATGTAAAAATAGATGATAATGATAGTCTAAAATCAGAAATGAGTGGAATTTCTGAAGAAAATAAAAATCAAGATATAAGTGAGACAAATGATAAAATTGAAGATGATATCAATACTAATGAGGGAAAAGAAATTATTCAGGATACTAATAAAAGTGATGGTGAAAATACGAATAATCAAAATCTTGATGAAAACAAAGTAAAAAAAGTTATTAAGGTAAAGGGAGAGCAAAGCATAGAAGATGGAGAATATGAAATAAGAACAATGATAGATAAAAATATGATATTTGAAATAGATGGGGGAGGTGATAGCTCTGGAGCAGAGTTGCAAATAGGACAAGATCGAAATGTAAAACAACAAAGATTTATTGTTAAATATGTTGGAGATGGATATTATAAAATAACAGTAAGAAAATCAAATAAAGTATTAGATGTAATAGGCGGAAGTATACTAAGTGGAACATCAATACAGCAATATGATAATAACGATACAGATGCTCAGAGATGGATAATTAAAGAAACAGAAGATGGATATTATAACATAATATCGAAATGTAATGGATTATATGGAACTGTAACAGATAATAGATTGGGAGCTAAAATATGTATGTATGAGTCAAGTGGGAGCAATTCGCAGAAGTTTATATTTGATAAGGTTTTGAAAGAAAAAGGAGAGCAAAGTATAGAAGATGGTGAATATGAAATAAGAACAGTTTCAGATAAAAACATGATATTTGATATAGATGGAGGAAGTAATAGCTCTGGAGCAAAATTACAGATATGGCAGGAATGTAATGTAAAGCAACAAAGATTTATTGTAAAATATATGGGTGATGGATGTTATAAAATAACAATAAGAAAGTCAAATAAAGTATTAGATGTAGTAGGAGCAGATATACAAAATGGGACACTAATACAACAATATGATAGCAATAATACAGATGCACAAAGATGGATAATTAAAGAAACAGAAGATGGATATTACAATATAATATCAAAATGTAACGGATTATATGGAACCGTAACAGATAATAGATTGGGAGCTAAAATATGTATGTATGAGTCAAGTGGGAACGATTCGCAGAAATTTATATTTGATAAGGTATTGAAAGAAAAAGGGAAGCAAAGTATAGAAGATGGTGAATATGAAATAAGAACAGTTTCAGATAAAAACAT
>OLGY01000222.1_pt1 | contig 46994 bp, 43 predicted proteins | sample 1605951 | NCBI WGS metagenome assembly OLGY01 (sample SAMN03283280) | human gut metagenome | biome: human-associated habitat; material: feces | host: Homo sapiens | place: Peru | collected 2012
TCACCTTACTATCCTTTCATTTCCGATGGTTAGACCCGCTTGGGATAATTGGTGGATTCTGCAAATGAGTATGGCATTGGCTGCGCTGTTCTCAATCATCGTAGCGGCAGGTATGGCGTACAAGATGATGGTGAAGCATGAGCCATTGGATGTGATGAAACTCTTCAAACCATTGGTCATTTCAGTGATACTCTGTTGGTGGTATCCACCGGCAGATACAAACATGACAAATAGCGGCAGCAGTTGGTGCGTATTGGATTTTCTATCCTATATACCCAACTGTATCGGCAGTTACACCCACGACCTATACAGTTCGGAGGCGACACAAATCAGTGACAAGTTTGAAGAAGTGCAGCAGCTCGTCTATGTACGAGACACGATGTACACCCATATCCAAGCCCAGGCAGACGTGGCGCACAAAGGAACCTCGGACCCCAACCTGATAGAAGCGACAATGGAAAATGCAGGAGTGGACGAAGTGACGAACATGGAAACCGACGCTTCCAAACTATGGTTCACCTCACTGACAGCAGGAGCTGTGGTAGGTATCGACAAACTGGTGATGTTGATAGCATTGATAGTGTTCAGAATCGGTTGGTGGGCAACGATATACTGCCAACAAATTTTGCTCGGAATGCTCACGATTTTCGGACCGATACAATGGGCATTTTCCCTGCTTTCGAAATGGGAAGGAGCTTGGGCAAAATGGCTGACACGCTATCTGACCGTGCATTTCTACGGAGCTATGCTGTACTTCGTCGGATTCTATGTATTGCTGCTGTTTGACATCGTTCTGTCCATACAAGTGGAGAACCTTACAGCCATCACAGCCAGTGAACAGACAATGGCAGCCTATCTACAAAATGCGTTCTTCTCAGCAGGTTATCTGATGGCAGCAAGTATAGTGGCTTTGAAATGCCTTAACCTCGTTCCTGACTTGGCTGCTTGGATGATACCGGAAGGAGACACCGCATTTTCAACGCGAAATTTTGGTGAAGGCGTGGCTCAGCAGGCTAAGATGACGGCATCTGGAGCAATGAGCAAGATAATGTAAAAACAACGACATAAAACAATAAAGAAAACGAATTATGGAAAATAACAAGATGACAGAGTTGGAACTGAAGATTGAGGTATGGTTGGAAGACGAGCAGTTTGTCAAGTTTGCCAACGCACGAATGAACCACGAAATAAAGCACGTGCCACATAGTGTAGACCCATGGTTTGATGAAATGGAAGAAGGGTTTGAAAATGACGAAGAGTACGTTGTGCCTATGGTGGAATACCTCAGTTGCCGAATGCACATGGCAAAGCTATGTACGAACAGACGCAAGCGTGAGAAGGAACTGTGGTGGGTATGGTATATGCTTGCCATGCAAACTTATTTCATTGAATTACTCGATGAATATTATGGAGCACTGGTAGAAGAGTTGCGTCTGGAGATTATGCCGATGATACATCGTGAGTATGTGAAGTTGCAGAAACGAAAGAAGTAAGCTATGGTTATCAAGAACTTAGAAAACAAAATCAAGTTGGTGGGCATTGTCTGCACCGCCTTCTTGATTGGTTGCATCATCATCAGCGTGTCGAGTGTATGGACAGCAAGATGTATGGTGACAGATGCCCAGCAGAAAGTGTATGTACTGGATGGCAACGTCCCCATATTGGTGAACCGTACAACGATGGATGAGACCCTTGATGTGGAAGCCAAGAGTCATGTAGAGATGTTTCATCACTACTTCTTTACACTGGCACCTGACGACAAATACATCAAATACACGATGGAAAAAGCCATGTATCTGGTAGACGAGACAGGATTGGCGCAGTACAACACATTGAAAGAGAAAGGTTTCTATTCGAATATCTTAGGTACAAGTGCCGTGATTTCGATATTCTGTGACAGCATCAAGTTCAACAAGGAGAATATGGAGTTCACCTACTATGGACGACAGCGCATCGAGCGACGCAGCAATATCCTGACACGAGAACTGGTGACAGCAGGACAGTTGAAGCGAGTGCCGAGAACGGACAATAATCCACATGGACTGTTGATAACAAACTGGAGAACGCTGTTGAATAAGGATATTGAGCAGAAGACGAAAAGTACGTATTAGACCAAGAAATGACATACGACAATGAACATCAAGCGAATGATATTCGGGGAGAAAATGCCCGACAAGGACGATCCGAAATATAAAGAGCGATATGAGCGAGAAGTGAAGGCTGGACGTAAGTTTGCGGAGACGCTGCATATAGACAAGTTTGCAGCAAGCATACAGCGATTTGCAGACAGACACCGAACTGCGTTTCTGGTGATAGTGTTCGGATTTGTGGTAGGCAGTTTTGCATGGAACATCTACCGACTGGCAGTGGTGTACAATCACAAGCCCAATCAACGGACAGCGACAGAAATGCAAGACAGTCTGTTGAGAGAACGACACAAAGCGTTGGAACATCATAAAGAAAAGGTGGACAGGGAGCGTGAACAAGAAGTAGAACCAATAAACAGACAAGGCAATGAAGATAACAGAAAAGATAAACTTTAGACAACCGAAGTATATGCTTCCTGCCATACTCTATTTTCCATTATTGGGAGCTTCGTATTTCATATTTGATTTGTTCAATGCTGAAAAAGCCGAAGTGACGGACAAGAGTATGCAAACCACAGAATACTTGAACCCCGAACTGCCAGGAGCAAAGACAAAGGGAGACGGTATCGGAGGCAAGTATGAGAATATGACCAAGGCATGGGGGAAGATTGGCGATTACACCGCTGTGGACAACATTGAACGAGACACCCCAGAAGAAAACCAGGAACAATATGAATCAAAATATACAGAAAATGACATTGCCCTGCTTGATGAGCAAGAGAAAAACAAGGCACAAGCAGAAGCAGCCGATGCCAAAACGCGTGAGAAAGAAGCAATGGCGGAGTTGGAGAAGGCCCTAGCGGAAGCGCGATTGAGAGGACAGACAAGTGCAGGTGGCGGCAATACGGAACATGGTGAGTCAGCAACCATCAATGGAACGAATAATCCAAATGGAAGCAATCAAGCATCAGTGGAGCTTTCGGGGAAGATTTCAACCGACCCAAATGCCGTGAACAAACCCACGGATGAGGAAAAGCCAAGTGAGATGGTGAAAAAGGTGAGGACTACATCAGACTATTTCAATACCCTTGCCCAAAATGAGCAGGAGCCAAAGTTGATAAAAGCCATCATTGATGAGAACGTGAAGGCAACGGATGGATCGAGAGTTCGCTTGCGACTGTTGGATGATGTGGAAATCAATGAGCATGTAGTGAAACGAGGTTCTTACCTATATGCCACAATGAGCGGTTTCGCTTCGCAACGAGTAAAAGGCAGCATTAGCAGTATCATGGTAGATGACGAACTGGTGAAAGTCAGTTTGTCGCTATATGATACCGATGGATTGGAAGGACTATATGTGCCAAGCAGCCAGTTCAGAGAGACAACCAAAGACGTGGCAAGTGGAGCTGTGAGTGGCAATATGAACATGAACACATCCGGTACAGGCAGCAGTTTCTCGCAATGGGGAATGCAAGCCATGCAGAATGCCTATCAGAAAACCAGCAATGCCATCGGCAAGGCTATCAAGAAGAATAAGGTGAAGCTGAAGTATGGGACATTCGTGTATATCATCAATTCAAAGGAAACCAAAAAGTAACAACACATGAATTTGAAAATCATTCAGAGAATAGGTTTGGCAGTAGCTGGACTAATGGCGACAATGACCATGCAAGCGCAAGAGACGTATCAAGAGTTGGAACAGCTGACAGTCAATGAGGAAGTGACCACAGTAATCACGGCAAGTGAGCCGATACGTTTTGTGGATATTTCTACAGATAAGGTAGTGGGCGACCAGCCCATCAACAACACCATCAGGCTGAAACCCAAGGAAGGCGGTCATGCAGACGGTGACGTGTTGGCGATTGTAACCATCGTAACAGAACGCTACCGTACACAATATGCCCTACTCTATACGACAAGGCTAAAGGAAGCTGTAACAGACAAGGAAATACGCAAGCAGGAGAAGACTGCCTATAACAACCCGGCAGTGAGTATGTCCACAAAAGACATGACACGCTATGCATGGAAAGTGTGGAACTCACCAGCAAAATTCAGAAATGTGGCAAGCAAGGCACATCGAATGGTGATGCGCATGAATAACATATATGCAGTAGGCGACTACTTCTTCATTGACTTTTCCGTAGAGAATAAAACAAACATACGCTTTGACATCGATGAGATACGTGTGAAATTGGCAGACAAGAAACTGTCGAAAGTCACCAATGCACAAGTCGTAGAACTGACACCAGAGTTGATGTTGCAAGGTAACAAAAGTTTCAAGTACGGCTACCGAAATGTCATTGTTCTGAAAAAGATGACCTTCCCCAACGACAAGGTGCTGACCATCGAAATGACGGAGAACCAGATAAGCGGACGCAACATCAGTGTGAGCATAGACTATGAAGATGTGCTGTCGGCAGACTCGTTTAATGCGGTAATGTTGGAGGAAGAATAATGAAAATGAAGAGCATAATGATGGCAGTGGCATTGATTGCCACTGCTTCAACGATAAAAGCGCAAACCAATAGCGACAGAATATCAGTTGGTGTTGGTGCGCTCTATGAGCGAGGACTGGATATGACCATATCCTATGAGCATGAGACAAAGTACCACAATGCGTGGGAGTATTTCGCTAATGGTTATATCAAATGGGATGATTGCAAGTCTTGTGGCCACATATGTCCTGACTCCTTTTGGAGAAACTACAGAAGCTATGGTTTCGGTATCGCCTATAAGCCATGCGTGACCAGAGGACGTAACCATCATGGCAACCTACGTATAGGAGCTTCGGCAGGAAGTGACACCAAGGATTTCTTGGGAGGCGCACATTTCGGTTATGAGCATAACTACACACTGCGAGGAGGTTGGAAACTCTATTGGCAAGTGAAGAATGACATAATGATAAAAGGCAAAGACCTATTCAGAACAGGTGTTGTATTAGGTGTGAAACTGCCAGTAAAGTAAGAAAGAAGGTGAAACCAAAGAAAGACGAATGATGAAACGAAGATATACACATTATATAATAGGTGTGCTGATGGCAGTGCTGTTGGTAGCCTGTGATGCACATCGTGATTTCCCTGATACAGCAATGAAGCCTTGCCATATCCTGTGTACGGATGGCAATGTCATGTCGTATGCAGACTATGAGAAGTCGGGAAAACAAGCCATAGCCGTCGTGTTCCATATCAACCAACGAGAAGATGTGGAAGGAAACGGCTATGCCGTTTATCTATGGGATATAGCTCCAGAAGCCTTTGCTGATAGTATCGGTGTGGCACAAGGCACGTCAGCAGACCTAACCGCTTATGATGGAAACACCAATACCTTCGCATTGTATGGTACGACCGACACCTTCTCCCCTTTGGCAGAGAAAGTGTTCGACATTTGGAGATACGGGCAGAGTGCCTATATCCCGAGTGTGGCGCAAATGCGACTGCTGTATGCAGCCAAGGAAACAGTGAACCCCATCATTGAGAAATGCGGTGGAGACCCATTGCCAGATGAGAGCAATGACTGTTGGTATTGGACATCGACAGAAGTGAAAGGACAACAGACAGCCAAGGCATGGCTCTACTCTTTAGGAAGTGGAGCCATGCAGGAAACGCCAAAGATACAGGCGCATAGAGCGAGACCGATAATTACGCTGAATGATTGAGGCTGAGAATTTGGATATTTAGACACCGCTCAATCTTGGATAGGGTTTCAAGGGACAAGTTTTCTTGTCCTTTAAGAACCTTTGAGATATATTGCTGGCTACAGCCCATCAGTTCAGATAATTGCTTTTGGTTCATTTTGAGTTCTTCCATCTTGTCAAGCATCATCATGGCAATATGCTGGGAATAGCGTAACCACGATTTGTTCGCTATACGCCATTCTGCATTCTCACGCCATTTTGATGGAGTGGATGACTGATGTTTCTTCAGATTGGAAATGATTTCATTTGTAGATTTCATAGCAACCTCCTTTTCTATATGATTTCATTTAAGAACTCCATAAAGGAATCCTTGTCGGCTATATCGTTATCTAACAAGAAGCGTCTTACTCTTTCCATCCGAGCGAGTTCAACCAAGGTATGTTCACGCTCTTGCATAGTACGAGTCAACTTGATGGCGCCACCTGTAATAATGTAAATGCCTGGTTCAAGTTTTATGGCATATATGCGGAGCCAAGAGGCATGACGTGGAGTGTTGTGAAGGCGAGCTTTTTCTTTACCAAGAAGCATCTCTGATGTCCGACTATTCTCCAATGGTCTGAAAATACTGTCAAGATTAGCATCTGGAGATATATCCATTATCAGACATTGCAGTCTTTCACTATCCTCGATGGTGTCATAAATGGCTTGATTGACGTCTGTTATTTTAAAATATGAAGACAAATCGTCAATGTTCTGTTTGAAGAAACTGCGCAACCACGTCACATCATTCCATTGTCCAAGAATGGAATCAAGGACATTGTCAAAGCAGTCATCATATCTGACAGCCCAAAGACGTTCATTTTCAGTAATAAGATCAAATTTCATATTCTATGATTTTGATACAAAGATACAATGAATATATGAATCGTACAACTTATAGGTTGATTATTTAAGGAAATTTATGGAAGAAAGCAAAGAGTTACAAGGGTTTTACAAGATATTTAGAGCGGTTATTTATGTCTCCGTGCTGATGGAGTTCTTTGAATATGCCATAGACCCCAGTCCGATGGGGAGCATCGTATGCGACTTGCATAGTCGTATCAAGCAGTGGATGATATACCAGGATGGAAATATGGCATATAGCAAGATTGCCACCTTTCTGTTGGTGTGCATAACTTGTGTAGGTACGAGAAACAAGAAGCATCTGGAGTTTGATGCACGGAAACAGGTGCTTTATCCATTGGTAAGTGGCGTAGGCTTCATTGTGTTATCCGTCTGGCTGTTCAATACACCAATGGAAATGCGAGTGTATATTTTCTCGCTGAACACCTTATTATATATGGGAACATCCATTATTGGTGTAGTATTGGTGCATATCGCTTTGGATAACATCAGCAAGTTCTTGAAGGAAGGACTGTTGAAAGACCGTTTTAATTTCGAGAATGAGTCTTTTGAACAATGCAAGGACTTGCAGACCAATGACTACAGTGTGAATATCCCCATGCGCTACTATTATAAGGATAAGTTTAGAAAGGGATGGGTAAACATTGTCAATCCCTTTAGAGGTACATGGGTAGTGGGCACACCAGGCTCTGGTAAGACTTTCTCCATCATCGAACCATTCATCAGGCAGCACAGTGAGAAAGGCTTTGCGGTCGTCTTGTACGACTATAAGTTTCCGACACTTGCGACGAAGCTGTATTACCATTATCTGAAGAACAAAAATGCTAAGGACAGCAAGATGCCAAAGGGTATGAAGTTCAATATAATCAACTTCGTGGACGTGGAGTATTCAAGAAGAGTGAACCCTATCCAGTTGAAGTATATCAACAATTTGGCAGCAGCGAGTGAAACGGCAGAAACCTTGTTAGAGTCGTTGCAGAAAGGCAAGAAAGAAGGCGGTGGCGGCAGCGACCAGTTCTTCCAAACATCAGCTGTGAACTTCTTGGCAGCATGTATATACTTCTTCTGTAACTGGGAGAAAGAACCATATGACAAGGACGGCAACATGCTGATAGCAGAAAAGGTGCAGGACAAACAAACGCTGCGTATGATACCCACAGGAAGAGTATTCGACAAGATGGGGAACGAAGTGGAACCTGCCTATTGGCTTGGCAAGTACAGCGATATGCCCCATATCCTTTCCTTCTTGAATGAAAGTTACCAAACCATCTTTGAGGTATTGGAAACAGATAATGAGGTAGCACCATTGCTTGGACCATTCCAGACGGCATTGAAAAATCGTGCTATGGAACAGCTGGAGGGTATGATAGGTACGCTCCGTGTCTACACCTCCCGACTCGCCACAAAGGAAAGCTACTGGATATTCCATAAGGACGGAGATGACTTCGACCTGAAAGTCAGCGATCCGAAGAACCCCAGTTATCTGCTGATAGCCAACGACCCCGAAATGGAAAGCATCATTGGAGCGTTGAACGCCCTAATCCTCAATCGACTGGTGACGAGAGTGAATACCGGGCAAGGCAAGAATATCCCGACAAGCATCATCGTAGATGAGTTGCCCACCTTGTATTTCCACAAGATAGACCGACTAATAGGTACGGCACGAAGCAACAAAGTGAGCGTGACGTTGGGTTTTCAGGAGCTTCCGCAGCTGGAAGCCGACTACGGAAAAGTCGGAATGCAGAAAATCATCACCACAGTAGGTAATGTGGTGAGTGGTTCGGCACGAAGCAAGGAAACCTTGGAGTGGTTATCCTCGGACATCTTCGGTAAGGTGGTGCAGTTGAAGAAAGGTGTGACCATTGACCGTGACAAGACAAGCATCAATCTCAATGAGAATATGGACAGCCTGGTGCCAGCCTCGAAAATCTCGGATATGCCGACAGGATGGATATGCGGACAGACAGCACGTGACTTTGTGAAAACCAAGACAGGACGCGGTGGCAGTATGAACATACAAGAGAGCGAGGAGTTTAAGACCAGTAAGTTCTACTGCAAGACGGATTTCAACATGGCAGACATCAAAAAAGAAGAAGATGGCTATGTGGCGCTGCCCAAGTTTTACACATTTAAGTCGAGGGATGAGAGAGAACGCATCCTTTACAAGAACTTTGTGCAGGTTGGAGAAGATGTGAAGGCGATGATAAGGACGATACAAAGGTATAAGGTGAAGTAAATGCAGTCTTTGTTATTGAGCCTTACTAAGCCTCTTTAGGTAGACTAAGCCAAGGGTGCGGAGATAACATATGATAAGAGTAATGACATGAACATGATAAGAAAAACGATAATGGTGGCGTTGATGATGTGCATGTGCCTGGTGGTACAGGCACAGACTACAGTGCAGAGCCAGTCGGACTTGGGAATATTTCGTTTCCCTCTTTTTGAACGTGCGGTACGCTGCATCAAGTTCTATGAAGGTTGGCACGACATCAAACGCAACTACCCCTATATAGGATGGGGACATTGTGTGCAGCCACATGAGAACTTCAAGAAAAACCTGACATTGGAGCAAGCGGACTCGCTGCTACGAAGTGACCTGAGAACATTTTGCGGAATGTTCCGCAAGTACGGGAAGGATTCATTGCTGTTGGCAGTGCTTGCTTACAATGTCGGGCCATATAAAGTGCTTGGAGATAGAAGAAAGTTCCGAAAAAGCCGATTGTTGCAGAAGATAGAGCGTGGTGAAAGGGATATAGAAAGGGAGTATTTGGACTTCTGCCGATGGAAAGGTAAGGTTATTGCTTCGATAAGGAGAAGACGGAATACGGAACTCAAACTGTTGTATAAGCCATAGTAAAGTCCACTGGCAAAGCAGCACAGGTATGACAAATATTAGTTCAAGGCTTGCTGTTATAATCTATAGAGGGTCTTGTCACGACAATGTGTTGGGGCAAGACCCTAATTTATATAGTAACAACAAATTCAAAAACGATTTATGGCAACTATAAAACTCAAATTTCGTCCCTCGTCTGTACCAAAAGCAGAGGGTACATTATACTATCAGGTGATTCACAAACGCAAGGTGAAATGGGTTAGTACGGAGCACCACATTTATGTCGACGAATGGGATGAGAATTCGGAGACTATCGTGGTGGCAGCAGGGAGTGAACGAAAGGGGGCGTTGGCACTGATGCAATGTAAAATCGACTGGGCATTAAAGCGTTGGCAGACTATCCTTGGCAGGATGGAACGTAGCCACAAGGAATTTACTGTAGAAGAGCTGTGCGAAGCCTTCAACAAGGAACAGACGTATAAGACAGTATTTGTGTTCTTGCAGGAGCAAGTGGCCAAGAAAGAGCAGATGAAGCGACAAGGCACGGCCCGTACATACGGAAATGCCTATCGACGTTTCAAGGCTTTCCGTGAGGATGTGGATTTGACATTCGATGAACTCACACCCGATATGATAGAGTGCTACGAGGCTTGGCTTATAGACAAACGATTGAAGCAGAACAGCATCCGCTGCTATCTGCGCACGCTCAACACTCTGCTGTGCAAGGCGGTAGAAGAAGGTCTGTTGAACAACACGAATCTGTTCAGTCATGTGCGTCTGTCATACGTCAAGACAACAAAACGGGCAATCAGCGAGAAGGAGCTGAAAGTGATAGCGAACCTAGAACTGCCAGAAAACTCGACAATGGCACTTGCGCGTGACATCTTCATGTTCAGCTTCTATATGCGTGGAATGCCTTTCGTGGATATTGCCTATCTGCGAAAGACAGACTTGAAGAACGGCATGTGGACCTATTGTCGCAGGAAGACAAACCAATGTCTGATGGTGGAATGGGAAAAGGCGCAACAGAAGATACTGGACCGCTATGCCCATCAAATGAAAAACAGACAGTATCTACTTCCTATTATAAAGGAGGAGGATGGCACGGAATACAAGCAATACCAACGTATGCAGATAAACATAAACCGTGCATTGAAGAAGATTGGAGAAATGGCGGAATTGAAAATGCCGCTTACCACTTATGTTGCACGCCACACTTGGGCAAGCGTGGCCAGAGATATGAATATACCCATCGCTGTAATCAGTGAGGGGATGGGACATAATTCTATAAAGACGACGCAAGTGTATCTGAATTCCATCGATATATCAAGAATCAATGAGGCGAACAAGAGGATAATAAAGAGAATTGGAGGGTGAGGGGAATTTTGGGGCTCTTGAACTGGGTTACATCAGATATTCTATCACTTCATATTTCGTAAAAACGAACATATTGATCGTGGAGATGAAAGATGTGAGGAGACAACCTATTATAATAAGGAGAAGGAGGAATGGTAGTGTTTAACAAATGGAGGGAGGAGTGATTGTTTTCACATGATAAAACAGTATCTACTCTGCAAAAGTACTACTTTTCCTGCACTTCTTATCATTTTTGAATGAAAAAGTTTAGCAAAACCCCGATTTTTCCCTAAAATGTTTTACAAATCCGACTTTTCAAGGCTTCAAAAGCCCTTGGTTTACAGCATTCTTTCTCATTGTGCATGTTTTATCATGTGAAAACAGTACGTAAAGAGATAGAGACACAAAGCCACTATGAGGTGAAAATGCGGCGCAATCAGCATAGATGATTTGTAAAACATTGGATCCCATTACTGGACAAACATACATACACACAGACAGTATGAATTTATGAACAATGTTATTGTAAAATTGGCATCGTCATCCCAGGTGATGGCAGCCAACAGTGACATAAAGTAGAGGAGAGGTTATGGAGCAGGATTGCACGGTTTCTCAGTCTACAGCCGACGAAATAAAGAGTTTTCAGGCAACTGAAAGCAAAGGATTTCCAGAGGGCACACACGTTTCTGAGCCAGACGAAATGACTGGTTCAGTGGTAGAGAAGTGTACTGAAGTGAAGTCCTCTGAAACAAAGGAATGGACTGAGAAACATGAATTAACGTCTGCAACCCAAATAGGGAGCGACTCAAAACACCCCGAAAAAGAAGATACGAATAACGAAGGCGAAAAATACGAGCCTGTTTCGTGGTGTTATCTTTTTGTACATCATAAAAAAGTAAAGGCTTTTGAAGAACAACTCGAAAAAGACAAACTCACCTATTTTGTTCATAAAACTATAAAATACGTGCCGCGACACAGAAACAGAGGCGGTGTACGTGAAGTGGAAAAGCCTACCGTTAGCGGACTTATTTTCATACAAGGAGATTCCAAAAAAATACAAGATTATTTGGATGAAAAAATGTCGCCACACAAGTTGTGCAAAAATTGTAGTACAGGTGAAGTGGCAACCATTCCATGTAATCAGATGGAACCCTTTATGCGTGTCGCAGAAACAGAGCCGGAACGCCTTCGCTTCCTCCTCCGTCCATTCGTTTATTATTCCAAGAACCGTACCCTACTTCGTATTGTCACAGGCGACTACGCCGGACTTGAAGGCTATGTCATCCGCATAGCCCGAGACCGCAAGCTCGTTATGGATGTTGGTGGTATGGCAGTAGCCGTGGCAGGAATCCATGCAGAGCGTTTTGAGGAAGTGCATAAAAACGAAGCCGACAAAACAGAGCGTGCGACATTCTACAAACGCAACCTCCATGAGCGCAATGCCTTTATTGACCGCTATTTCCACCAAGTGAAGACTGCACAAGAGGTCGCAGCTCAAGTGGAGAATATAGATATATTGCGTATTCAAACAATCAAGGATGTTGAATCCAAGAAATTGGACTTGAAAGACGCTTTCGATACTTTCTACTTTATGATAGAAGAAATTGGCTACTATTACGCCCCATTCATTGACTACTTCAAGGATGATTTGAAACCCATATTTGAAGTAGGAAGAACTGTCATTGAAGAGATGGAAAACACAGTCAGTAAATTCAAAGAAAGTGAAGACCAAGAACTGTATCAGCGTAGCGAGACCGAGTTGGAGGAATTGAAAACCCAATATGGTTACCTGTTTGAATAAACTAGCTCTCAGATTTCTTTCAAAAAAGTTTCACAAATTCCTGTATCAACAATTTTTAGGGAAAAAATAGTAATGTGATTAATTCTTCCCTACATCATTAAATATGCTCAACGATAAGTTTTATTCCAATATGCGTAGTATGATTATTCCCCTGTACGGTTTCAAGGGGTTTCATCATGCCAACAATAGTGGAAAAGACATCGATGAATTTATTGGCCGCACCTCAATTGTTGACAAATTGAAGGCATGGCTAAGAGATTCTGGGAAAAAATATGCAGGCGCATATCTCGTTACTGGTTATCGAGGAATGGGCAAAAGTTCTTTTGTTCATAAATCCATCCAGGAACTGAAGGAAGAAAACAAAAAAAAGTTTGGCAAAAATCCGTTTGTTAAAGGTTATTGCAGATATATACCAGTAACAGTTAATGTCGGAAACGAGTTGATGTCAGCAAAGGCATTGCTCGCAATGATATGCAAACTGTCAAAGACAAGTTTTGAGAAAGAGTTGGCACATAGAAGACTGGCCTGTTGGAACTCTTATTTAGTAACGTTTGTAGTTGCCTTAATATTCGCCTTTATTATCGGATATAAGAATACGATTTTCACTTTAGCAAGCAAATGGCTCTTTAATGTTGACAACACCTATGCCTTCATTGGAAATCTATTGAAAGACTTCATTTCTTGGGTCTTTTGCTTTTGCACAATTATCGGAGTATTCTTTTCATGGAAAATAGCCAATGCCATATTATATGGAATGTGGAAAGTCACCAATTGGGATTGGTGCATAACCATTTCACAAATCAAGAAGAAATGGAATTCTCTAATAGAGCGTATTGATGCAGAAATGACGACATCGTCAGAAACGAGTGTAAACACCTCGGCAACGGGTAACAATTCCACTCTTGGCTTGGGTGTTAAGGCAGAAAAGCAGTTGAAATATCCTATAGCAGAGATACCAGAAATTCAAGAATTGTTGGTCAATCTGTTGGATCTCATACGACTTCATAAAGGAAGTGGCATCCGCTTTATATTCGTGATAGATGAGTTGGACAAAATTTCGCCAAAGGATGATGAACGTTCAATATTGCCAGAGTACGATACTTCCAATATAGTAAATGGAAATTCCACTTATAGAAGCCGCCAAAGAATGTTGGCAAGCCTGATTGCCAACATGAAATATTTTATATCAAGTTCCTTCGCCAAGTTCATCTTTATAACAGGATATGATATGTATGAGGCGACGTTGTCTGACATTTCCAACAGAGAGTTCAACATACATAGTATATTCAATGGCCAGTTGAATGTCAGCAGTTTCTTTCGTCGCACCGAAAGTTACAGCGGTGTAGATTCCATGATAGAAGAATATCTTTGCAGTCTGCTATGCCAGTGTAAGGAAACAGACAAAGGAAAAGAGGGGAAAAAGGAAAAAAAGGAAAAAATTACATTAAAGCAATATTCCAATACTATAAAAGAAGTGTGGAGAAACAAAGGAATAGAAGTCGGCAGTTCAAAATACTCTGAATATAATGGAATACTTGAACGCCGCATCATATTCCTCCATTGTTATCTGACATATCTCGTGTACATGAGCAATGGCTCTCCTAAGAAGTTGGCCATGTTTATTGAAAAATTTGTCAGAACAAAGGACAACATCAAATCCAAAAGAGAAAACACAAACTATAATGACAACATAGATTTCCATTTAGGTATAGACGCACCGTGTGAATACTACCTGTATTTCGACAGCAGGAATCTTATGCGTATAGGTTTTGTCAATTATCTTGTCTATCCGATGATACAAAATCTGATAGACAAGTCGAATATCTATAATGACAAGCTACTTGTATCAACATCGTTTATGATATCCAATCTGTACAAATTCCATAAGTCAGGTTTCTCCATGAGAAATTTGGAATATATGCCAGAATTGTTGGATATAAATCGAGTGCCGGAACTACGTGACTTTATCGGTGGTATCATATCATTCTTGGCACGAACACATATAGACGTAAATATCATAAACCTGTATAAGTACAAATTTCCTTTGCGCCTTTCAGAGGAAATAACATTCTTCTCAAAGACATCAGAAGAAATTTCATATCTGTTCAACTTCTCACATGACGAATTGCTATCTGTAAAGAATCTGTATATGCTCCAACTGGAACATTATCAGAAGAACAAGCAAGAATCAACTGCTGCAGCAAGTCTGCATCATATGCTTGGTGACATTTACATGCTTGAGGAGGACTATGAACAGGCTATTTATGAATTTCAAGAAGCCCTGTCAGCTTTGTCAAGACAAAAAGGCAAGAATGGAGAAGCCCTTAAACTGGAAGAAATAGAAGCCTCAAAGATATTGTTTTTCATCCGTCTGTCCTTAAAACTCGGATTGGCATACGAAAAGCGAAAGACATTTGACACTGCGTATTTGACATACGAAAATCTTGTCTGTACACTGTTGAAATATGTAGAACAATTCAGAAAAGCCAAGGACACTGCACTTGACTATACCAGATTCAAGAAATCTCAATTTGAGAACATCCGTATCATGTATCTTGTTCCACTTGCAAAACTTTTTGTCCTAGAAAAAATGGACTTGGGAGGCTTTACAGAGCATGACTTAAAACAGATGGAAGAAGAGTTTTACAGCATGACCAAGAACTTGGACTTGAAATATCGCAATGTCGTTTTTGTTGATTACTTTGGAAAATGTGGTGACATCATGTTTTATAAAAACTTCAGTGATGAAAACAATCTGCATTTACTTTGGAACCGAGTGAACAACGGCTACCCCTACAAGAAACATGAAAGCTGTGAAGCTTGCCGTAAAGAATCACCAGCGTTATGCACCCCTCCATGTTCTGCATGTATATGTTACAGCAAGAGTCTGCTGACCTACCTGAATCAGATAGGCAAGAAAACAGATAATATAGCCTCCCAAAATTACATGACAGAGAAATCGCTTGTTTTGCTAAACACGTTATTGACATCAAGAAACAAAGATAAACTTAGAGCCAATGGTTATACACCAACAATGGCTATTGCCAACTCTCTTGTCGGATTAGGAAACTGTATGTTGGCTTGTGCTAAAGAATTACGAAAAGAACAACGTACAGGAATATCCTCTATTGAACCAATCTTTGGTCTAATGAATAACTGGATTAAACTTTCAAAGGAACTCGGTGATGCAAGCATTTCAAAAGACAATGTTGGTGAAGACAATGTTATAGATATTCCGCAAACACTTGATTTGAAAATAGGGACTTTTGAACGAGCTATCATTTCCTATTGGTCAGCAGCTTTAGCTTTTCATGACATAGGCGAATACAAAGCATCGTATACACTATATTGTCAGATATTAGATTCAGTGATGGCCTACTATAAAAGCACAAGTACAAGAATTACCAGCCATGACGTTCTTAAATTCAGCAAATCTGTGACAGAAGAAGCCATTAGATGTACATTTGAACATTACGGACATATAAATGCGGCAGAGATAGATAAGATAAAGCGAATATTGGATATGCACATCTTGGATCGTATCAATCTTGATGAGGTTAGCAATTTCGCAGACATAGAAGCCGTCATTTATCGCTACTACCAAATTTGCCTGTCAAGCAATGAAGAAACACTAAGGATTTATGTATTAAACAAGGTACTTAATGCGACCCAATTAGGACATGACAAATTAATATGTTCACTTACACAAAACATTGAGAACTTACAGTTCAAAGCTTTTGTCAACGAACAAGTCTTATGTATGCTTATTCCCAATGTAAAGGATATTTATTCAAAAGGGAAACATCGGTTGATAGACACATTGAACATTATCGCTTTTTATCTGTATGATGAGCGTTCCTTCAAAAATTTCTTCCATCAGGTGGAATGGGATATCTTTGATGCGAACACTGATGAAATGAGCAATCGTTTGGAGCTCCTCATGTACTTTGTTTGTGACACATTATTCTGCCTTAACAAAATATCAGACTTGGTGTCACCTTTGTATTGCACGACATTATACAATAACGAATATATAGCAGAAACATACGAAAAGGGATTTATATGGAATCATTTGCTTATAAGTCTCAGAGAGATTTTCTCTTATGTAAAGTCAGAAGACAAAGACGAGTGGATGGACGGTTTGATGAAACGCTACCACTATAAACTTGATAAGTCTGAAATAGAAACAGTCTTACAAGACATAGAAACACTCATTCGGAAAACAGATGTGTGGTATGACAGAATAAGCAAGGAAGACGTGATAGATGTCATGTATAACAAGATATGTCCGAGCAGTCATCGGTATCTCACGAGCAGTTATCTGATAGGCAATGCACTGGATTTCTATCACAGGGCAATTCAGATGCATACATCAGGAAAAGCATATAAGGAAATGATAACTACCCTCTTCTTTTTGGAAGATGACCTACGCAACGATTCTTGCTACATGAATTTTGCTACAGAAATGTTCCTCTTGAATACTGGGTATATCCAAGATAGGATAAAAATACTTGAGAAGTACTATTTGAGGAGTAAGGAATTATTTGAAATTGAAAACTATATAAATTAGAGCATATGGATAAGTTAAAACGATTGGCATACGACAAGCTGATTTGTTGTTTAATTCTTTTCTTCACTATAAATGCTTGGTGGCATATTGTTTTTAATATGTCTGTAGATTATCTATCAAAAATAGATATTACATTAATAGTACTTTTTCTTTCACTATGGACTCTATATCTTTTTACAAAAGACCTATTCAATGAAGATAGCAAACTTCTGTCTCAAATGACACAAGAAGAGTTCAAAACATTGTTAGAAAAGACAATAAGAGATACCGCAAAGATTAAAAGCGGAATAGCAAATGTTGCTGCAACGAAACATTTTGTGACAGAGAATGTAGAGGATCTGAAAAAAGAAATAAGCAAGGCTCTAAAAGATAATGCTTCAGATTCAATGAAAATAAAACTTATAAATAATTTGGTGCAAAAGAATGATAAGTGTCCTATACTTTTCACTAATGGTACATTCATGTCATGCCTAAAGGCTATACTTGAATTAGACAAGAATAAATAAGAACCATGCTGATGTTAAGAATATTTCAAAACAATAATAATAAATTCAATTAATACATTATGAGCATTTTTGCAGGTAAGACTCTTATGATTACTGGTGGAACAGGTTCCTTCGGTAATGCAGTATTAAATCGTTTTCTTCGTACAGACATCGGTGAGATTCGTATCTTCTCACGCGACGAGAAGAAGCAGGATGATATGCGTCACGAATATCAGACAAAGTATCCTGATGTTGCCAACAAGATTAAGTTCTTTATTGGTGATGTACGTGATTTACAATCATGCCGTAACGCAATGCCTGGTGTTGACTATATCTTCCACGCAGCAGCATTGAAGCAGGTGCCCTCTTGCGAATTTTTCCCGATGGAAGCTGTTAAGACCAACGTTATAGGTACTGACAATGTGCTTACTGCCGCTATTGAGGCTGGTGTAGGTGCTGTTATCTGTCTTTCTACTGATAAGGCTGCTTATCCTATCAATGCGATGGGTATAACCAAGGCTGTTGAGGAAAAGATTGCTGTGGCAAAGAGTCGTTATTCGGGCAAGACCAAGATTTGTTGCACACGTTATGGTAACGTAATGTGCTCACGTGGTTCTGTAATTCCTTTGTGGATTGACCAGATTCGCAATGGCAACCCTATCACATTGACAGAGCCAAAGATGACACGTTTCATCATGTCATTGGAAGAGGCTGTAGACCTCGTTCTCTTTGCTTTCGAGCATGGCCAGAATGGCGACATCCTCGTTCAGAAAGCTCCCGCTTGCACTATCCAGACACAGGCAGAAGCAGTATGCGAGCTGTTCGGTGGCAAGAAAAAAGAAATCAAAGTTATCGGCATCCGCCATGGCGAGAAGATGTACGAGACACTGCTCACCAAGGAAGAGTGTGCCAAGGCTGAGGATATGGGTAACTTCTACCGCGTGCCTGCTGACAATCGTGGCTTGAACTACGACAAGTTCTTTAAGGAAGGAGACACCAAGCGTGCTGAAATCGAAGAATTCAACTCAGACAATACTTATCGTTTGAACTTGGAGGAGACAAAGGCGAAGATTGGTGCGCTGGAGTACATTAAGAAGGAGTTGAGTGGCGAGGGTAACTTCGTGCAGTAATTAAGGCGTATGAAGATATTAGTAACTGGAGCCAAAGGCTTTGTTGGTAAAAACCTTTGTGCTCAACTCAACAATATTAAAGACGGCAAGGCTCGCTGCTACGGAGACCTCATAATAGATGAGGTCTTCGAGTATGACATCGACTCTACACCCGAGCAGCTTGACCAATGGTGCAAGGAATGTGGCTTCGTATTCAACCTTGCCGGCGTAAACCGCCCCAAGGACAATGACGAGTTTATGAAGGGTAACTTCGGTTTCGCTTCTACCTTGCTCGACACCCTTAAGGCTCATGGTAACAACTGCCCCGTTATGCTTTCAAGTTCACAGCAAGCGTCCTTGACAGGACGTTTCGGCAACAGCGAGTATGGCAGAAGCAAGAAAGCAGGTGAGGATTTGTTCCTTGAATATGGCAAGGAGACTGGAGCCAAAGTATTGGTATATCGTTTCCCTAACCTCTATGGAAAATGGTGCAGACCCAACTATAACAGTGCAGTAGCCACCTTCTGCAACAATATTGCCAAAGACCTCCCCATAACCGTCAACGACCCAAGTGTAGAACTTGAACTGCTCTACATTGATGACCTTGTTGACGAAATGATTCATGCATTGAAGAGTGAAGAGCATCATTGCGAGTTTGAGGGACTTGAAGTACTTCCTTCTGCAGCAGGCAAGTATTGCTATTGCCCTATCACCCATAAGGCTACTCTTGGTGAAATCGTAGACTTACTCCACAAGTTTGCTGATATGCCCAAGACATTGATGATTCCAGAAATCCCCGTCGATTCATTTGCCAAACGTCTGTATAGCACTTTCCTTAGCTATTTGCCAAAGGAAAAAGCTATTTTCGACTTAAAGATGAATGTAGACCCACGTGGCTCATTCACAGAATTGGTACACACTCTCAACTGTGGTCAGGTAAGCATCAATATCTCCAAGCCTGGCATCACCAAAGGCGAACATTGGCACAACACCAAATGGGAACAATTCATTGTTGTTGCAGGTCACGGACTTATCCAGCTTCGCAAAGAAGGTGCCGATGAAGTGTTAAACTACGAAGTAAGTGGCGACAAAATCCAATCCGTCATCATGCTTCCAGGTTACACCCACAACATCATCAACCTCTCTGACACCGAAGACTTAGTAACAGTCATGTATTGCAATGAAATCTTCGACCCCAACAAACCAGATACCTATTTTGATAAGGTAGAACAGAAATAAAAAGGTATATGGAAAAGCAACCCAAATTTGACTATTCAGATATAAAGTTCAAAGACAACGGCAAATTAAAGCTCATTATCGTTGTCGGCACACGCCCTGAGATAATCCGTCTCGCTGCCGTCATCAATAAATGCCGTCAGTACTTTGATGTCATTCTTGCCCATACAGGTCAAAACTACGACTACAACCTCAACGGCATCTTCTTCAAAGATTTGAAGTTAGCCGAACCCGAAGTATACATGGATGCAGTAGGCGATGACCTTGGCGCCACCTGTGGCAATATCATCAACTGCTCTTACAAGCTCTTTGCCCAAACAAAGCCAGATGGCGTCTTAGTACTTGGTGATACCAACTCATGCCTCAGCGTTATCGGAGCCAAGCGTTTGCACATCCCCATCTTCCACATGGAAGCAGGAAACCGTTGTAAAGACGAATGTCTGCCCGAAGAAACCAACCGTCGCATTGTAGACATCATCTCAGATGTCAACATGGCATACTCAGAACATGCCAGAAGATACCTTGCCGACTGTGGACTTCCCAAAGAACGTACCTATGTAACAGGTTCACCCATGGCAGAAGTACTTCACAACAACCTTACAGAAATCGAAGCCAGCGATGTCCACCAACGTCTTGGTTTAGAGAAAGGCAAATATATACTCCTTTCAGCGCACCGCGAAGAAAACATCGACACCGAAAAGAACTTTATGTCCCTTTTCAATGCCATCAACCAAATGGCAGAGAAATACGACATGCCCATACTTTACAGTTGCCATCCCCGTTCACGCAATCGTTTGGCAGCCTCGGGCTTCAAACTTGATAAGCGTGTCATCCAGCACGAACCTTTAGGTTTCCACGACTACAACTGTTTGCAGATGAATGCCTTTGCCGTAGTAAGCGACTCAGGCACCCTACCCGAAGAAAGTAGCTTCTTCACAAGCGTAGGACATCCTTTCCCAGCTATCTGCATCCGTACCTCAACCGAACGTCCCGAAGCCATTGACAAAGGTGACTTTATCATAGCAGGTATTGACGAAAAGTCATTACTTCAGGCAGTAGACACTGCTGTTGAACTTTGCAAAGATGGTCAGCATGGCATTCCTGTGCCCGACTATGTGGATGAAAATGTATCGACAAAGGTTGTGAAGATTGTACAGTCTTATGTTGGCATAGTCAATAAAATGGTTTGGCGTAAATTTTAATAGGCTCTGTTCAATTATAGCTCTGTTTGAAGGCTTTGAAAACCCTATCTTATGGTTTAGTGCGTTACTACGCTCTATAGGTAATGTCTATATGATAATAAAGAAACTAACGAATTTTATAGGGGGAAAGATTATGAAAACAAAAATAATCAATACAGGTTCAACAACAGATGTAGTAGAAATACTACTCATGGTGGGCAATCTGGGAGTTAAAAGTCCTAACATGGCTTTGAACAGAGCAGATGCTCCCGCCACGAAAGGGCTATAACTTTCAATATGGTTAGCTGTTGTACAGGTTGTTCTGCAAGGAATGTGGTTCGATACCACCAACAGCTACAAAGAAAATAGTTTATATGAGAAATATATTAACGCAGGGATTTTGCAAACATAAAAAACAAACATGCGTATTTTATTAATTAATGGTGTATATGGCTATGCTAGTACAGGAACAATTGTACGCGATATACAAATATTATGTGAACAGCAAGGAATAGAATGTTATGTTGCTTATTCCAAAACCAATATTCCAACTAATCAACTACACAATGGATACCAAATTGGCAAAACATGGGAGAAAAAAATACATGCTATTCTTTGTCGTATTAATGGAAGACAGGCATATTTTTCGTATATAGCAACAAAAAAGTTTCTATTATATATAGATCAAATTAAGCCGGATATAGTACATCTGCATACTCTTCATGGTAACTATATTAATTTACCTATGCTGCTGCATTATCTTTCCCAAAAGAACATTCGAACAATAGTAACTATGCACGATTGTTGGTATTATACTGGAGGATGTTTTCATTATACACAGGTAGGCTGTCTTAAATGGCAAGAACAATGTGGAAATTGTCCTAAAAAGAAGGTTGATACGCCAGCTTTTTTCATTGACAAATCAAGACAAATACTTGCCGATCGTAAACGATTGTTTGATGCCATTCCAAATCTTACAATTACAGGCGTATCTCAATGGATTTGTGAAGAGGCAAAAAAAGGAATCTTTAAGGATAAACGTATTATAGCTATAAAAAATGGTATTGACACCAATATCTTCAAGCCAACACACATCCAAGATATTGAACATTCTGAGTCATTAGAAAAATTAGTATATTCTTTAAAAGGTAATTATATAATAATGGGACTTGCTACGAAATGGCTTGATCCTATTAATCGTGACGCTTTCTGTTTTATACTTAGTCAAATGCAATTCGACGAGCGATTTCTTATTTTTGGATGTGATGATACCAAACTTTCATTACTCATGTCTCTTAATCTTAGACATGAACAGATGAAAAAAATAGTGACCTTTGGGTATACTACCAATCGCCAACAGTTAGCTGCTCTATATACCATAGCTGATGTCTTTATCAATTGTACACATGAAGAAAGTTTTTCACTCATAAATATTGAACCACAAGCATGTGGCACACCTGTAGTTACTTATTCAAATACAGGAGCTCAAGAAACAGTTGATAACAAATGTAGTTATGGAGTAGTAACAGGGGATTATGTCTCACTATGGGAGAAAGTACAAATCATTCGTCGAAATACTAAAAGACGATATAGTGAAGATTGTATACGATGGGTTAAAGATAATTTTGAAATGCAAGACAATTATCATAAGTATATTAATCTGTATACAAATGATAAAGATTACAATATTAAATATAAGCAATAAAATCATATTAATATATGAATCATAAGGTTGTTAAATATATAGCCTATTTTGATAAACAAGACTCTGATGTTGAAAGAAATTATGTAACATCAGCATCTAATAAAATTGAATATATAGCAAAAACTATTGCATCTAATAACGTAGATGTTGAAATAATATCCGTATCTGAAGTTACGGAACATAAATTCAAAGTATACCCGTTTGAGAAAAAACAAATTGCTGATGGTATAACATTGTCACTTCCATTATCTTGGGGTGGAAACAATTGGATTTTAAAAAAAATAAAAAAAATATGGCATCTAGCTATTCTGTTTTTTTATTTATTGTACAATTGTAATAAGAGAGATACAGTGATTACTTATCATTCTCTCGGCTATTTTGATGTTATTAGATGGGCAAAAAAAATATGCGGATTCAATCTTGTACTTGAAGTCGAAGAGATCTATTCAGATGTTTCTCCCATGTCGAATTATTGGAGAAATTTAGAGTTCAAAATGTTTGACATTGCAGATGCCTTCATTCTATCCAATGATCTTTTAGATGGCAAAATCAATAAATATCGCAAACCTTCAATAGTTATATATGGCACATATAAGGTAGAGCAGAAAATTGTTGAGAAATTCAACGATGGTAAGATTCATGCTATATATGCTGGAACTTTTGACGCAAACAAGGGAGGGGCACAAATTGCTATTCAGGCAGCAGAATACTTGCCTGAGAATTATCACATTCATATTTGTGGATTTGGCACAGAGCAAGATACAGAGAACATAAAAAGGATGATTAAATATGAACAAGAAAGTTCAAAAGCTACAATTACCTATGACGGACTCAAAAAAGGAACAGAGTTTATCGAATTCTTGCAAAGTTGTCATATAGGTTTAAGTACCCAAAAACCTGATGGAGAATATAACGATACCTCTTTTCCTTCTAAAGTACTTACATATATGTCAAATGGTTTAGCAGTAGTAACCATTCGCATTCCCGTTCTAGAGAAATCTGCGATTGCTGATGTCCTCACATTTTATGAAACACCAAACGGAAAGGCTCTTGCAGATGCTATTAAACATTGTAACTACCAGCAATCTTCAAGTGAATTGCTCAATAAATTAGACAGATCATTTAAACTAGAATTAAATAAATGCATATAGATATAGTTATGTCTATTAATAATGATAATAGATATACTATATAAGATTAATGTATATGCAAATACTAACGTATAAAAATCATAATAATTACATTAAACTACTGCTATCGTATATATAATAAGATAGTAGACATAATAAGAAATAAGTCTATCAAATGCTGTATAACACCTGATTCTACCCCCCTATGTTTTAGGGAAGATTTACATACAAGTAAATAATTTGAAAACTGGAAAGAATGTTACATTTTATCCAGGAGCGTATCTTTGGGGAAATGATATAGAGATTGGAGACAATGTTGAAATCGGCATAGGAACTATCATTTACGCCAAGAAAAAAGTTAAAATCGGCTGCAATTCATCCATTGCAGGTCAATGTTATATTATTGATACAAATCATGGAACAAAAGCAGGAACACTCTTTAGAACTCAGCCTGATGAAACTGCTTCTAATGGTATAATTATTGGCGAAGATGTTTGGATAGGAGCGCAATGTTCGATTCTCAAAGGATCTAAAAGAAATGATGGTGTAATTATAGGTGCACAATCATTGGTTAATTCTGAAATCCCAAATAATGCAATTATAGCAGGGTGCCCTGCTAAAGTTATAAAATATAGATAAAATGCAAAAAAATACTTATATAACCGGAGAACATCGAAGTAAAGTAGATGTTGCCGTCCTCTTACTTTTTTTCACCCGTACAGAACAGACGGTCCGTACTTTCGAACAAATTCGTAAGGCTCGTCCTGCGCGGCTTTACCTATATCAAGATGGACCTCGTTTAGGTCGTCCAGATGATATTAAGAACATCTCTATCTGTCGCAAAGCTATTGAGAATATGATTGATTGGGATTGCGAAGTTCATAAATTCTATCAAGAAACGAATTATGGATGTGACCCTTCTGAATATATATCACAAAAATGGATGTTTTCAACAGAAGAAAAGGGTATTGTTATAGAAGATGACGATGTTATGTCGGTAAGTTTTTTTCGTTACTGCAAGGAACTTCTCGACAAGTATGAAAATGATACTCGTATCAACATGATTTGTGGGATGAATCATTTAGGCATCTATGAGGAGTGTCCATACGATTACTTTTTCTCTAAAGGAGGAGGTGCTATATGGGGTTGGGCTTCATGGCGAAGGGTTATAGATCAATGGGATCCTGAGTACAACCTATTGGATAATAAATATGAAATGAAACTTTTAGAAGCTAACATTGGAAAAGAAGAAGCTAGATCATTTTCCGCAGTAAGCAAAGAGCACAAAGCATCCGGTAGAGAGCATTATGAAAGCATTTTAGGTGGAAATGCTTATTTTAATAGTACATTCAATATTGTACCTAAAAAAAATATGACATGCAATATTGGAATAGCCGCAGAATCAACGCATGCGGTAAATGACATAAGATTACTTCCCAAGAAAGTGCGTAGACTACTTTATATGAAAACTTATGAACTTGATTTCCCGTTAAAACATCCAAAATGTGTATTAGATGAGAAAATATACAAACATAAGCTGGATGTTCTTTTGAGGGGAAACTGGTTTGAACGTACTTTTCATACTAGAAGAATAGAATCGTTCCTATATAAGAATATACCATTTCTTCGTAAATAACAAGTATAATATGGAAGCTACACATTATGCCTTTGTAGATATTCTTAAAGGAATTGCTATTCTGTTGATAGTATATGGCCATATTACACCAGGCGCAGTACCGTTTGTGACAGATTGGGTATCAACATTTCATATTCCACTATTTTTCTTTGTGAGTGGATTATTATTTAATAACATAAAATATAAGGATAATTTATTCAGATTTTTCAAGAATAGAGCTAAAGGTCTTGTTTTTCCTTTTTTTGTATTTAGTATAATTGTCGCCCTTGGTTACTATTATGTTGTTGAGGACTATTATAGCTTTCTAATCGGCTTAATTACAACCGGTTGGGGGGGGTACGCACTATGGTTTATTCCCGTTCTTATAATGGTGGAAATAGCATTTTATCCGCTATCTAAAATGCGCCCCACTTTGGTTTTGGCTTGTATATTAATATGTACAATTCTTAGCTTTATTAGTTCTATAAAGATAGGGCTTGTGTCAAATAATATGCTGCTCGCATTTTGTGGAGTTTGGTTTTATGGAATAGGAAATTTATGCCGACCATTTTTAATTTGTACAAAAAAGGTTGGTGTTACATACTATGTACTATGTGTTATAGGTTTTTTGCTCTCGTTGTTATATTTGCCAGTTTGCCATATACTTCCCGAGTGGTTCATAAATAAGATTCCCTCACCTATTTATTATATAACACCCTTGTTTGCTATAGGTGGTATGGTGGGCATTTCGCTCTTTATAGAACGATATTTTAATAGATACATTATTATATTTCTTTCAACATGTGGGAAATACAGTTTGATTATATTGGCATTTCATCAGGTTGTATGCATGATTGCTCAGCAATATGTGTCCTCAAAAGCAGCTATTTTAATAATGATTATTTCTTTGGTATTCTTGGTATGGTTTATTCCTAAATATGTACCTTGGGTGCTAGGTAAATCTAAAATATAATGAATCAAATAAAAACAGGTGCTATTATTTCTTATATAGCATTATTTTTAAACGTTGTCATCGGATTGCTATATACGCCATGGATGATTAACACCATAGGTAAAGCTGATTATGGACTATACACTTTAGCTATGTCTGTTATATCCCTCTTCGTATTTGATTTTGGACTTGGAAGTGCCATTACGCGCTTTGTATCCAAATTCCTAGCAGAAGAACGTCAAGACAAAGTTGATAGTTTACTTGGGCTTGTATTCAAGTTATACCTACTTGGTGATTTGGTAATTCTATTCAGTTTGACTATTATATACTTTTTTTTATCCCAAATATATCAAGGTTTAACTCTTGAAGAAATGGGGAACTTTAAAATTGTATATATAATCGCTTCTTTGTTTTGTGTAATCTCGTTTCCTTTTATACCTCTTAATGGTATCATAACATCTTATGAGAAATTTATACAACTTAAATCTTGTGATTTACTTCATAAATTGATAGTAGTTGTATTGATGACCGGCTGTTTGATATTTGGAGGAGGATTATTTTCTCTTGTTATTGTTAATTCTGTAGCTGGTATAGTTATAATATTCTTGAAATTAGCTGTACTTGGTAGAGCAAGACTTACTGCCATTAAATGGAGATATTGGGATAAGAATGTGCTTAAATCCGTTCTAAGTTTCTCGGTATGGGTAACAGTAATACAGCTTGCTCAAAGATGTATTTTTAATATTGCCCCATCTATCTTGGCAGCTTTTGCTACCTCTTCGGCTATTACGATTTTAGGTATAGCTATATGTTTGGAGGGTTATACTTTCAGCTTTGCAAATGCTATTAATGGAATGTTTCTTCCTAAAGTTTCACGAATGGTGGCTAGTGGTAATCGCGATGAAATATTGAATCTAATGACCCGTATAGCTCGTATTCAAATATATATTATTGGTTTAATATGTGTTGGATTCATTTGTATTGGTCGTGATTTTATTCAGCTTTGGCTTGGACATGGTTATGACGAAGTTTATGTATGCGCTTTGCTAATAATTCTTCCATCATTCTTGCAACTTCCACAGGAGATAGGAAATACAACAGTGATAGCAGAAGGCAAGGTGAAATTACAGGCATATGCTTTTATGTTGATGGCTGCTATCAATCTTGTTTTGTCTTATCCGATGACTAAATATTATGGGGTTGTGGGCTTATGTGGTTCTATTATGATAGCATATATTGTTCGTACAATCATGATGGACTATATTTATTATAAGACTTTACATATCAATATAATTACATTTTTTATAAATTCATATATAAAAATTTTACCATCATTATTATTTATAACTGCTATATGTCTGTTGTTTAATCGATATTATATTATACAGACAGGATGGACTGGATTCATTATTAAAACTATAGCGTACACTTCATGTTATCTGTTTTCTATATGGTTTCTTGCAATGAATAAGAGTGAGAAAGAACTTTTTTCTGTACCTATAAAAAAAATATTAAAGATTAGATAGATATGTTATTACAGTTACTATTGATGTTTTTATGTTTTATTGTATGTAAACAATATGAAAGTTGGGGTGATAACGATCGAAATCGACATAAATATATGACATTTATAATTTGGGTGTTAATATTGCAGTCGGCTCTTCGAAACTTGGCAGTCGGTTCAGATACATATAGTTATTACGAAGATTTTGTTTTTACTTACGAACATAGAACATGGCAGGTTATTTGGCATAATTTTTATGATGTATATGTTTTAGGTGAAGGCAAAGATGCTGGTTATTGGTTACTGATGAAAGTATTTAGTTCTGTTTGTCCTAACTTTTTGGCGTACTTATTTTTTGTTGCAATAATATTTTTTTACCCTTTGTGTAGAATGGTAGAGAGACATCTTTATACAATGAATCAATTGTTGATGTTTTTTTGTGTGTATCAGGTTATGTTCTATAGTTTCTTCTCAATTACAGGTATACGTCAAACCATAGCAACAGTTGCAACGTTTTATGGCATTGCATTTATCAAAGAACGTAAATTTCTTAAATTCGTGTTAGTGTTGCTAATTGCAAGTTTCATACATAAATCAGTATTTTTATTTTTGCCATTCTATTTTATTGCACGTTTACCCAATAGTAGATCTTTGTTGTTAATGACAATGTGTGCGCTTCCATTGATATTTGGTATTGCGCGCCCTATTGCATCCTTTTTAGCAATATACTCAGGCTCAGATTATTATATGATGTATGCAGAATCAGAAATGGATACAGGTGGTGCCGCAAGTTTTTTAATGTTTATTGTTGGTTCAAGTATTCTTGTTTTTATTGCAAAGACACGTCGTCCAAACTCAATTCCAGATATGGTAGTACATGCAATGTCTCTTGCTCTTGTATTTACTCCTATGATGTGGGTTGATACATCTTTGATGCGTGTGATACAGTATTACTCAATTTTTTGTTTGATATCTATACCATTAGCTATAGATAATATAGGACTTAGTAGAGATATACAAAAAACACTTTACTGGGGATTTATGATTGTGCTTATAATCACAACTATTCGTCATAATTATGAGTATGCGTTCTTTTGGCAAGATATGGCAGTTAATAAAACTATTAATCATATTTAATAATAAGGATTTGTTATTTGTACTATGTGATTTGTCTTTATGCTATTCACCTTCAGAAAAGGTACTATTGCAGTGTTTTGAGATATATGTAAATGAAGGGTGCCCTAAAGATTACAAGTATTTATCTTAAATAGTATTGTGCATAGTCGGGTTTTAAAGTTTGTAGGTATTGTGAGGTTGAGCCTTGGACAAAAGCAAAGAGTTTTTGCCCATGTCCGTATGGCTATTGTGGTATAGCTGTAAATTGAAAGATTTCTGGCTTGTGAAAAAGTAATAACGAATATATGAAAAATGATATGTCACCCAAGGTAAGTATCATCGTTCCGGTGTATAATGTAGAGAAGTATCTTAAGCATTGTCTAGATAGTTTAATAAATCAGACCATGCAGGATATAGAAATCATATGTGTAAATGATGGCAGTAAGGACAATTCATTGGCTATCCTTGAAGATTATGTAAAACGTGATAAACGTATTATTCTATTAAATCAATCTAATAGAGGGGTATCTGTAGCTCGAAATAATGCGCTAAAACAAGTAAGAGGCGAATACTATATGTTTGTTGATAGTGATGATTGGATTGATGCTAATGCATGTGAGGTGGCTTATAATTGTGCTATAAAGGAAAATGCAGATTGCTTAATGTTCTCTTATATTAAGGAGTTTGGTAGCCATAGCATTGTCAATCATCTTTTTGATAAAAAATATATTGTGTGGAATGCTGATGAAGTTAAACAGAATTTTCATAGGCGTTTATTTGGTCCAATCGGTAAGGAGTTGGCGTATCCACAAAACATGGATATTTTGGTATCACCTTGTATGCAGTTATTCAAAACTTCTAAGTTTGTGCATATTCCATTTGTAGATATACGAGAAGTGGGGACGTTTGAAGATGGTCTATATCAGATGGTCTTATATAAGGATTGTAGTCGCTTCGTGTATATTGATGAGCCTTTTTACCATTACTTAAAGACGAATGAAGCGTCTGTGACAACTCTATACAAGGCTGATTTAGCTGAAAAATTTCAGCATTTATGGAATATAATTGAAGGTTATATAGTAAAATTTAAACTTGAAGATATTTATAGCGAAGCTTTAAAAAATAGAGTAGCAATAAGCATGATTGGGCTTGGTCTAAATGAGATAAAAGCAAACAGAGGAATGCTGCAAGCCTCAATCGGGGGGGATTTACTGAATATAAGCAGAATTAAAGAATCTGTCAAACTGCTTAATATCAGTAGCATGCCCCTTCCGTGGAAAGTATTCTTCTTTTTGTGCAAAAAGCGTTTGACGATTCCTTTAACTGCGATGTTGTATTTGATGGAGTACCTACGTACCCATCGTAAGCATCAAAGTGGAAATGAATCAAGAAAAACCAAAAGTAAGTGTAATAGTACCAATCTATAATGTAGAGAGGTATTTAGAGAGGTGCGTGAATTCTTTGTTAAATCAAACACTTCGTAATATTGAAATTATCCTTGTAGATGATGGTAGTCCAGATGGTTGTCCTGCAATGTGTGACAAATTTGCGAGCATGGACAATAGAGTACATGTAATTCACAAAGAAAATAGTGGATTGTCAAGTGCAAGAAATGAAGGCTTGAAATATGTAACTGCTGAGTATTACATGTTCGTAGACAGTGATGATTGGTTAGATTTAGAAACATGTAAGGTCTGTTATGATGAAATTGTAGCATCAAATGCAGATTGTTTAATGTTTTCATATACAAAGGAGTTTGGTAATCATAGTATTATTAATCATATATTCAACTCTAAAAAAATGTATGGGATGAATCTAAAATAAAGACACACATTCATCGAAAATTATTTGGACTTATTGACAAGGAATTAGCACGTCCTCAAGATGGAGACCTTATAGTCTCTGCTTGTATGCAATTGTTTAAGACTTCAAAGTTTAGTCATATTCGTTTTGTTGATACAAATATTATTGGAACAGAAGATTGTTGGTATCAACTCCTGCTTTACGAAAATTGTCAAAGATTCGTTTATATAGATAGACCGTTTTACCACTACCTTCGAATAAATGAAAGTTCACTGACAACTAAGTATAATCCAAATTTGTTTGCGAGATGGCAAAAAATGTATGATTATATGGAGGAATATATAGTAAAGCATAATAAGGGAGAAGAATATGCGAAAGCTCTTAAAAATAGAATAGCTCTTAGTGTATTAGGGGCAGGTATCAACCAAACGCATTCTGACGATAATTTAATAGAAGGCTCTAAGCATATCAAAGAAATGCTTCAATCAGAACGTTATAAAGAGGCACTCTCTCAGTTGGATGTATCTGTTATGCCACTCACATGGAGGTTTTTCTTCTTTTTAGTTAGATACAAACAAACGTTCTTATTGTTTACAATGTTGAAAATAATAGAATATTTAAGAACTCATAAGACAATATAAAATGAATCCAAAACTAAGTGTAATTATACCAATTTATAAGGTAGAAAATTACTTGGAACGATGCGTTAAGAGTGTCCTAAATCAAGATTATCGAGATTTAGAAGTAATTTTAGTTGATGATGGTTCACCAGATCGTTGTCCTCAAATATGCGATGATTTGGCAAGGAAGGATGATCGTATTATTGTTATTCATAAAACTAATGGTGGGCTTTCGGCTGCGAGGAATTCAGGCATAGAAATAGCCAAAGGTGAATATTTGGTTTTTCTCGATAGTGATGACCAATGGGCTGAGGATAAACTTAGACCTCTGATGGAACAGTTAGAGAAATCAGAGGTAGATATGCTAATGTTCAGAAGTGTGAGTCTATATCCAGATGGAATAATCATGCTACGAAATGATGATGATGTTTTTAAATCGGGATATAAAGAGTATAGCGCTATTGAAATGTATCAAAAACTTATAAATAGTGGTAATCTCCATGAACAAGCAGGTACACACATCATGCGCTCACAATTCATAAAGCAGAATAAGCTCTATTTTAAAGAGGGCATATTAGGTGAAGATACAGAATGGATGTTTCGCATAATGCGAACAATCTGCACCATTGGTGTAATGGACATCCAGTTGCAGATATATACTGAGAAACGTCCAGGTTCTATCACAAACACTTCTTCGATAAAAAGTTTAAATGATTTATTGTATGTAATTCAGGAAAGTATTGACTACTATAAGCGTCACCCCAAACTATCAGTAAGAAATTATGAACTTGCCCAGTGTGCTTACCTTTGGTCTATAGCTTTAGGTTATTATTCATTATTACCTAAAGATATAGTAAAAGTTTTTAAGAAGCAGATAAAAGCACAGAAGGAGAAACTGCCTTTGGAGAGTCACCCTAAATCTCGAATTGTTGGGCATGTGTATTCTTTACTAGGTTTTACATTGACCTCAAAAATCCTTAAGCTGTATATGAATCTACATAGTAAGAATATTGTAAACGCAAAGAAAAAAAATAAATGATAAAAAAAATACGAATACTAATAGTAAGTACGGATTTATGGAATGATGTATCAAATGGTAATAACATCCAATCTAACTGGTTTGATGAATTTGATGCAGAATTTGCTAATATCTATACTGTGCCAGGTCTGCCCAATAATAAAATATGCACGCGATATTTTCAAGTGACAGATGCCATGATGGCAAAATCTTTCCTAGGGAAGAAGGCTGGTCGTGCCTTTACGTGGAATCAATCTGAATACGATGGTAGTATAGAGTCAACAATAGCTGTGGAGCAAGAGAAAATAGGCTTTTACAAGACTTTGCGTATGCACACAGGAGAATTATTGAGATGGGTACGAGATTTCTTGTGGGAATGGGGGCGATATGATAAAAAAGCGCTAAAGCAATTTATTGACGATTTCAATCCAGATATCGTATTTTGCCCTCATCTTTTCAGCATGAAATCTCGCAGATTGGAACGGATAATACACTCAATGACAAATGCTCCTATGGTTTGTTTCAATGGCGATGCGGAAGCTTCACTTCGTGCCATTAGCTACAACCCATTGTTTTGGTATAGGAGAATTCGTGATCATATGCTCTATCCCGCATTTCTAAAGAAATTTTCATATGCCTTTACTTTTTCCCCAAGTTGGAGTAAAATGCAAACCGAGAAATATGGCGTGTCTTCTGAGCCTCTATATAAGTGTATCGATGCTATAAATTTTGAAGAGAAGACAGTGCATAGTCCGATAAAAATGGTCTATGCTGGTAGTTTGTATTGTAATCGCTGGAAGACGCTCTCTGTAATAGGGAATGCAATGAAAATTATTAATGAAGGAAGTAAGCGAATAGAAATGTATGTATATTCTCAAAGCGTATTGACAGAAAAACAGAAAGATGCTTTGTCGGAAGACAAATACATACATCTCATGGGATGTGTTAACCCAAACCAATTGCCACAAATCTACAAAGATGCAGACATTGCGCTACATGTAGAGAGTTTTGATAAAAAGTTTATGTTGGAAACTGAGCATTCATTCTCAACTAAGTTGACAGATCTTATGGTATCATCATGTGCTATTCTCGCTATCTGTTGGGATAAAAACAGTGGGTGGAACTATGTGAAGGAAAATGATGCTGCAATCTGTTTATCAAGTTATGACGAGGTATTGCCGAAACTGCTTGAGATTGTGGAAAAATCCTCTATAATTCAGGAATACGCTAAGAAGGCGTATGAATGTGGTGTTAAAAATCACAATCGTGAGAAGATACAAAAGCAAATACGAGATGTTTTTGAGAGAGTGATAGCTGATACAAAAAGTAAGAATTAATAGTATAAATAATTATAACAATGAACAATCAATACAATGGTCACTTGTGCATCGTGTTTGCACTAGAACATTATAATCCTCTTAACATGATTCGCGCCCTTGGCGAGAATGGCATCAACCCTGTGTATATATCTGTAAAACGCAGGTATGAGGTGGCAACAAAGAGTAAGTACATCTCCGAATTACATCGAGTAAATACTGTTGAGGACGGCTTTAAACTTCTTATGGAAAAGTATGGTCATTTGGCAGAGGAAACGGGCAAGAAACCTTATATTGTATTCTCGGATGATAAGTCGGTAGGTTATTTTGATCTTCATTATGATGAATGGAAGGATAAGTTTATCACCTACAATGCAGGCCGAACAGGACGAATCAACGAGTTTATGGATAAGTATAATATCCAGCAACTTGCCAAAAAACATGGTTTTAATGTACTGGATAGCTATGTAATCAGCAAGGAAGATACGCTTCCAGAAAACTTGTGGTATCCCATTATCACAAAGGATATTTCACCTAATTCAGGTTCGTGGAAAGGTGATGTTTATATTTGCCAAGATGAGAAGGAACTAAAAGAGGCTATCGTTAAGATTGAGAGTCCTCTGATTATGATTCAACATTTTGTTGATAAACAGAATGAAATGGCTTTGGAAGGTTACACTATCAATAAAGGTAAGGAAATGCAGATAATTACCGAGATGAAGTGGAAGTACCTCATTCAAGGTTATTATAGTCCTTATCATGATGTAAAGATGTTTGATGATAAGGAAATGGAAGCGAAACTTCAGTCTATGTTCGAGGAAATAGGTTTCGAGGGTGTGTTTGAGGTCGAATTCTTGATTGACAAGGATGGCACTTATTACTTTATGGAAACTAATTTCCGTGCATCAGCTTGGAATCCTACTTGTAAGTTCGCTGGTATGCCTTTGCCTTATCTTTGGATAAAAGGTATGGAGAATGGATATATTGACCCTGCTGATCGTAAAGAGTTTGAGCCTTTTACTTCAATGAGTGAGGTGATTGATTATGCTAAACGTGTAGAGGGCGGTATGTGTTCTCTAGCCGAGTGGCTACGTGATTTTAAGGATGCGAAATGTGTGTATATTTACGACAAGGAGGATCGCGGTCCTTGGGATGAAGTTATAAAGAACTTTGACAACTTTAAGTAGTATGAATATTCTGATTTTTGGTGCAGGTAGTTATATAGGTGAACACTATCGTGAAGCTTTAGAGGCACGAGGTCACAAGCTTACAATGGTGGATGCCATAAAGGTAAAGCCTTCGGATATAGATTTTACTGGTATAGACACTGTTATAAATGTTGCAGGTATTGCGCACATAAAGATAACTCCCGATATGGAAAATTTGTTCTATAAAGTAAATACACATCTTGCTATTGACCTTTGTAAAGAGGCTAAGGAAGCAGGGGTAAAGCAATATGTGTATATGAGTAGCATGAATGTGTTTGGTGATACGAGCGAGCGTATCTATTCGCGTGAACAAGAAGCTCCAATTAATTTCTATGGCAAGAGCAAATGGCTTGCAGACAAGGGGATTCACGAAATGGAATCTAGTACATTTAAGGTCGCTTCAGTTCGTCCTCCTGTAGTTTATGGTAAAGGATGTAAGGGTAACTTCGTGCTATTGGTTAAACTATCCAAGTTATTCTTCATGTTTCCCTCATTCAAAAATACAAAGAGTATGATATACATTGATAATCTCTGTAACTTTATGTGTGAGTTGGTAGAAAATGGCGATGGCGGTTATTTCCATCCTCAGAACGCTAAGCACACTAACATTGCAGAGATTATAAAGGAAGTTCGTGCAGCTCAGGGTAAGAAAACCATAATTTTTCCAGGATTTGGATGGGCGGTTAAGTTATTGATGAAAGTTAGTCATAAAGCAGAACGTGCTTTTGCTGATGACTACTATGATTTGGAATTTTCTCGTTACAGGGAGAATACTTATTGTAGTGTAGATTTTAAAGATTCTATTAGAAAAACTATAAGATAATGAAAGCACTATTGTTAGCTGCTATGGGGTCGGTTCATCGCCAACATAATAAAGCGAATATTAAAGCTCTAAAAGAAATAGGTGCGATTATTTATCTGGCTGCGAATTTTGGAACAGATACACCTCGTGAAAAGAATAATACCCAATTTGTTGCTGAGTGTAAACGTGATGGGATAAATATCATAGATATACCATTCCGCAGAGGTGGTTTTATTACGAATATTTTCCAAATCCCTGTTTTGAATAAATTCTTAAAAAGAGAGAAGTTTGACATCGTTCACGTTCATACGGAGACTGGTGGTTTTATGTTGCGTTTGTCTTGTTTAATTCAATCGAAATGCAATACTAAATTTGTATACACTCCTCATGGAATGTCGTTTTGGAAGGGGAGTAGCTTGAAGTCTCAGTTAGTTTATCGCCCGCTGGAGCGATGGATCTGTTCGGCTATGGACATGAATCTTGGCATGAACATGGAAGAGGTGGAAAATCTGAAGCGATGGAATAAGCGTACTGCACAATATGTACATGGTGTTGGACTAAATGTGGCACGAATGCAGAATCCAGCACGCTCTCGAGAACAGATGCGTGAGGAATTTGGATTGACCGAATCTGATAAGTTTATCGCCTCGATTGGTGAATTGGATGATAATAAGAACCACATCACCGTTATTAAGGCTTTGGCTACATTGGGGAGGAAAGACTTCAAGTATGTGGTGTGTGGTGTTGGACCAAACAAGGACATGCTGCTAGCAGAGGCTGAACACATGGGGCTGAAGGAAAATGTAATACTGGCAGGCTATCGTTCGGACATACCAGATGTGCTGAATGCGGCTGATATATTTGTGTTCCCATCGTTCCATGAGGGCATGCCTGTAAGTGCATTAGAAGCTATGGCATGTGGATTGCCCATTATCTGCTCAGAGATTCGTGGTAATGTGGATATCATTCGAGAAGGAGATAATGGTTATTTGTTTCAACCATCAGATGTGGAAACTTTAGCTCGTAAGTTAGAATATTTGTTGGATGATGCAGAAAAACGTATAATAATGGGGTTGAAAAATAAAGAGAATGTGAAAGATTTCTCTTTGGAATCTGTTACAGAAGAACTAAAAAAAATATATAAATCGGTACTCTGATTGAAAATAAGTAAGTGAAAAAGACATATCGTATTATATTGAACCTACTGAAAAAATCTGTTCTGGGAAATGATTTTGCATTTACCGCAGAAACGATTTCAGAAGCGGAATGGGAGGAAATGCTTAAGTTTGCGATAGAACAAGGTGTAGCACCTATTTTGATGACAGAAATAGAAAAACTTCCTAAGACAATTCTCCCTCATAAAAATGTGTTATTGAAATGGTTCGGATATAAAATGAGTTGGACCGTTCAGTATAAACGTAAATTCATTTTATCGTGTGATTTTGCAAATTCTCTTGAGCAGAATGGTGCGAAATGTTTAGTATTGAAGGGATTTACAACAGCTTCTTATTATCCAATACCTGAAACACGAGTCTTTGGAGATTTGGATTGTTTTCTTGTCAGCTCTAATGTGGATATTGAAAAACCAATGTTTGAGATTGGTAACGAAGTTGCTCATAAAATGGGATATATTGTGGAGGATGCTGGTTATAAACATACCCACATTCACTATAAGAATCTATTGATTGAGAATCACAAATATTTTACCAATTTCGATGAAACAAAACAAGGTGTTAAGATTGAGAGATTATTAAGACATTTAGTTTTAGATGGTAAGAGCCAATGTTTGGGAAATACCAATTTGTGGAAACCTTCACCAGAGTTTAATGTTATTTTTCTGCTGAAACATTCTCTCGGAGATTTTATAGCTAATGACATGGCTCTAAAATCACTTTATGATTGGGCTATGTTCTTAAAGACAGAACAGGAAAATATAGATTGGAGCAGAATGTTTACGATGTTAGAAGATTGTAAGTTAAAGAACTTTTTCTATTTGATGACTGAAACTTGTATGGTATATTTAGGACTTCAACTTCATGTAAAAGGTTTATCTATTATATCTCAGCGCAGTATGGTGAATGACATGATAAATGACGTTTTATATAAGCCATCTGTGAGCTGTGGACATTTAAACTTGTGGCAGAAGATTCCTAATATTTTAAAACGTTTTAAAAGGCAATATAAGTATAGGAAGATTGAAACAGAGAATGTTTTTACATTGATATGTAATACTATCACATTTAGTTCGTTTTTACATCGAAAGGTTACACTTGATTAAGGTATATGTGGCAACTTTGTGTTCCTTGGATATTAGCAATTCTGATTGGAATTATTATCTTTTTGTTATTCTTTATAAGGTTTCGATGGCTTTTGTTCGGTTTGTTAATTCTTGTGGTATTATTGAATTGGAAATATGAGGTAGTAGTAGTTAATTGCTTCGCAGAAAATAAAAGTGAGCAAACTTTTAAAGTCATGACATGGAATATTGATGGTTCATCGCCTGAAATATTGGATAACACAAGTAAAATCAGCGAGAAAATATTAAAAGAGAATGCTGATGTTGTGTTTATAGCGGAAGATTATTATGAGTGTTGTGATTCATTGGATGCTTTATTGAAATCGACCTATCCATATAGTACGCATATAGTTTGTAACGATTCTCATTATTTTTATAGCAAATATCCTTTGAGTAAAAGCAAATGGATAGGAAGGGAGATAGATTCGATATCAAGTATTATACAGTGTACTATGATGATGGATGATCATACAATCAATTTATTTGGTTGTCATCTGTCGAGTAATAATTATTCCTCTAATAATCAGAGTTTACGACCTAATCAGATAAGCAATATTTTTGACTTTTGGAAATACATAAAGAATGTGGAAGCTGCATCAGACTTACGTAAACTTGAAGCAAGATTGATTGTAGATAGCTTACATATGGAAAATCCTACAATTATTTTGGGAGATATGAATGATGTATCTGGTTCACCAGCACTTCGTACTTTCGAAAATGTAGGCTTTAAAAATACATGGTGGCAAAGAGGTTGTGGGTATGGTGCAACTATTCATAGTCCGATATCGTATCGTATTGACCATATACTATATAATAATAGAATGAGGCTTCATTCTATACGTAAAATAAAAGCTAATGGATTAAGTGACCATGATGCACTGGTAGCAGTATTTGGCATACCATAAAAGAGTATGAAAGTGTAATAATAGATGAAACATATTGGCTGAGATTTAGTAGTTAAAATTATTAGAATAGCAAATTTAATTATTATGGAAATAGGTTCTTTTCTTGAGCTTCAACTCCCAAAGGGGCGTGAGCTCTACAATCAAAAACAAGATATTGCTCGGTTGAATACTGGGCGTATGGGGATTTGGCATGCATTTCGTGTGACGGGATGTAAGCGTATTTGGATTCCCATTTATCAATGTGATTCAATTCGTGAAACTTTTGAAAAGAAAGGGGTGAATATTTGTTTTTATCATCAAGATAAGAATTTCACTCCCTTGGATATCGAGGCTTCAGAGAATGATGCCGTATTGTTGGTTAATTATTTTGGCATCATGTCGCATGACCGCATGGTTGAGTTGGCAAAGCCTTATAAGCATGCTATTATTGATTGTGCGCAAGCTTTCTTTTGTAAGCCTGTAGAGGATGCGCTTACTGTTTATTCATGTCGCAAATTTGTGGGAGCTCCTGATGGCTCTTATGTTATTGGCAGGAATGCACATAAATATGTAGATGAGTATCCGCAATGTTATAGTTCTGATACGGCAGCTTTTTTGCTGAAACGTATAGAATATGGTTGTGAAGGAAAAGGCTATGAAGCTCGTAGTATAAACGAACATCGTATTGATGAAGAGGATTGCATGAAAATGTCGAAGTTGACTCGAACGTTGATGGATGCAGAGGATTATGAATTCAATCGTCAAAAGCGCAAAGATAATTTTGTTTATGCACATAGTTTGCTTGGAGGTATAAATAAGATAGATCCAACGATGTACATGGATGACGACACTGTACCTATGGTTTATCCATTGGTAGTTGAAGATGATGATTTGATTAAACGATTATTCGCTGCAAAGCATTTCCAAGGACATTGGTGGAGCTATATTTGCGATGAGCAACCTGAAACGACTTTTGAGCATTGGATTAGTCGATATGTAATACCCATAACAATAGATCAACGTTATGGGAAAAAAGAAATAGATTATTTAGTAAACGTAATAAAATAAAAATGGGAAAGTTTTCAAAAAGACTCTTTGATTTGGTGTTGGCTTTGATTTTATTTATTCCAGCATCTTTGGTATTGCTTTGCGGTATCATATTTGTGAAGATTGTTTCTCCAGAGTCGTCACCAATTTTCAAGCAAGAGCGTGTGGGATATAAGAAGAAATTGTTTACCCTATATAAACTCCGTTCAATGACTAATGAACGTGATAAAAAAGGCGAATTGCTTTCTGATGAACTTCGCCTTAAAAAGTGGGGTAAAATTGTTCGCAAGACCAATATGGATGAGCTCTTTCAAATATGGAATATTTTAAAAGGTGAAATGTCATTTATTGGTCCACGACCTATCCTTGCAAAGGAAATGTTGGTGATGACCGAAGCTGAACAAGAAGAACGTCAATCAATGCGTCCTGGTATTACTGGTTGGGAGGCTGTACATGAAGGAGAATCGGAAAACCGTCGACAGATGGCTGAGTTCGATTTGTACTATGTACGTAATTGGAGTCTAAAACTGGATTGGTTGGTTTTCTTTAAAACTTTTGCAATTGTTTTTGGCTTCCAACGTCCAGACGACAGTGTGCGTGCTCCGAAAATGACAGATGATCAAATAGTAAATAAATAGGTATATCTTTTGAGAAAGCATGCATCGTTCTTTGGTGATATCAAACTGATTATTTGGACTGTCATTGCTATCCTATATACTGCTTGTGGTAAGTATCCGCAGTGGATGCATGATAAGTTGGTGGGGTATGCGAAGACGATAAAGTAAACTTTTTATCTCCATGAGTGGACGTAGATAATGTTGGTTTGAATTGAGATAAACAATTAATACGTTTCATATTGAAGTTAGAATTAGAAGAATGCCCAAAAAAGACAAAATCCCAGACTTTACAAATATTGAGATCGCATTAACTTTATCTGGTGGTGGATATAGAGCTTCAATATTTCATATTGGAGTTCTTTCGTACCTTTATCATTTAAAACTTAGTGATGGTAGTCGTTTGTTGGACCACATAACTGTTATGTCTACTGTTTCAGGTGGTACCATAACTGGTATGTTATATCTCCTTTCTCTTATGGGAGAAAATGAACTTCCTCAATATTTGGGAGATATGTATAAGAAGATAATTGATAATAATCTTGCTAATGATTTATTGTCCAATATTAAAAAGAAGAGAAATAGCAGCAAGCTATCTGTCATAAAGGAACTTGGTAATGTATATGATTCTGTGTTTTTTAATGGAAAGAAACTAGATTCTTTGTATGATGTAATTCAAAAGAGTCATATACATCATTATGCTGCATATGCTACTGATATTTCAAACGCATTGCCTTTTCGTTTCCAAGTTGCTAATTCAATATATGGGGATAGCACTATTGGTAATGAAGCAAAGGGTATTGAGGTTACGAAGGCAAAAGAATTTAGACTTGCTGATATTTTGGCGGCTTCTTCTTGCTTCCCGATTGCATTTGAGCCCATAAACTTTCCAAGAGATTTCAAATATTATCCAGAAAATGACGAGTTTGCTCAAAGTGATATGCAGACGTTATTAATGGATGGAGGAATCATAGATAATCAAGGTATTGACTATTTGCTTGAAGCTAATAAGCATATGGAAGCAGTAAATAAAGCAGGTATAGACCTTGCTATTATTTCTGATGCTGCATCTTCTTTAGGGGAACGAACCGCAAATGTAGAAACTTTGCATAATGGTAAATGGGGTTTGTTTATCAATAAACTTTCTAAAATAAAGCAATGGATTATCAAAAAGTTGAAGACCGCAACTGTTATACGTTTGCAATTATTCTCTTTAATTTTTGGAATTATTTTTTGCGTTGTTGGTTTGTTTGCTAATTTGAAATGTTGGGTGGCTAATATCTTTTTTGGATTTTTTATAGCATTTATTCTCATCTCCTTGCTTATATGTGCTTTTAGAAAGCTTATACCAAAGAAGTTGAAAAAGAATGACCAGTTTAACATTCCTAAAAATTTAATATGGAAGGTAGACTTCAACCAATATTGTAGAGTAATCTCTAAAAGATATCAGTCTTTTTCAAAAGTTGTATCTACAGTAATGATGGGACATATTAGGAAGAAGAATATTGAGTTGCTTTCTATGGATTCGCGTTGGACAAATCGATTTGTTATTCCTTGTATATCATCCTTAACTTCTAATGGAAGTTGGAAGGAGGATGAAATGGCTAAGAAAATTATGGTTGAAGCATCATCCATAATGGGTATAAGTGATGTGGCTTCTAATTTTCATTCCACGCTATGGTTTTCAAAAGATGATATAAATAATGATATACCCAAAAAGATTTTAGCTTGTGGACAGTTTACAATTTGCTATGAGTTATATATGTGGGTTAAAAGCCACGATGGAAGAAAAACTAATATGTCTGGTGTCCTAAATCAACTTAATAAAGACCTGAAAAAGATATTAGATGATGATTGGGCGGAATTTAAGAAAGACCCTTATGTAATGACAGATTTGTACAAATTAAAATAAGATAATGCTTATGTTAACTCGTATACATGCATATAAATTAGGTGGCAATAAATTTCAATTTTCATATGCTCATGGTACTAATTTTTTATTAGTAGGTGGACATTATGACGAAGAAGCTAAGTATCTTCTGCATCGTGAAATGGAAATTATGAATATAAAAACAATAGCCTCTATTTTCATACCAGATTGGACAGAAAGCTATTGTGGTGATGGTAGTCAATTTGGAAGGTTATTGGAAGTTGTTAAGCCAACTCACATTATAATACCTGCTTGGAATTCGGAAAAGATATTTGTTGCTCGTATGAAGTCTCATATAGAAAGGTATAAAACCCAAAATATGTTTGTTGACATACAATATGTATATAACGACTTTCAAATACACGACAAAGATATCCCAAATAGAAGTAACAATAATATTGTAATTGTATCAAAAATTTCAGACAATATAAAGAACGCCATTTATGCTTATCGTTTTGAATCGAATGGCAAATGGACTACAATAAATCTGGATGATAATAATTACGAAAACTTTCAGCTAAAATCAGATGTGGTGATTTTTCCAACATTTGATAAGTTTGTATTTCAAGAAATGAATGAATCTGCCAAAAAATTAAATGCTAATGTGGATATAAGGTTTTTGAAGTCAGAAAAACAAAGTTTGTGGAAACAAATACTTAATGAAAGGAATCTAACATACAATGTGGCTATAAATGATGTTGTGGTATCTCGTAATGATTTATCTGTGGCATCATGTTATTACTTTAATCCAAAGAACAAGTTAATAACAGATAAAAAGGAATATGATATAAAATAAAAAAGCAATTAAAAAGTCGAAAGTGTTTTACGAATAGACATCATTAAGAATTAAACCAATAATAATATGAAATACTTATTAGTAGTAGCCCACCCCGATGACGAGGTTCTCGGAGCTGGTGCATCAATGTGGAAATGGTCGCATGAAGGCGACGAAGTTGACGTAGCCATTATGTGTACAGAGGCAAAAGCAAGAGCTTTCCGTCCTTCGGATGCAGAGTTAGAAGGTGATACAGATGCTGCCACCAAATATGTTGGTGTGAGCAAGAAATATGAGGCGACTTTCCCAAACATCGAGATGAATACTGTGCCGCATTTGAAATTGGTGCAGTTTATTGAGAGTGCCATCCGTGAGAGTGAGCCTGACATTGTGATTACCCATCATCCTGCTGACACCAACAACGACCACTTACAGACCTCAATGGCCTGTCAGGAGGCTATACGTTTGTTTCAGCGTCAGCCGACAGTGAAGCCAGTGAAGGAGTTTTGGTATATGGAAGTGCCATCATGTTCTGAGTGGGCTATCAACGATGCTATGAATCTGTTCCGTCCGAACTGTTATGTTGAGGTTGGTCAGAACGGAATACAGGCTAAGTGCAAAGCTCTTTCTATGTATCGTGGTGTGATGCGTCCTTATCCTCATCCTCGAAGTGTAGAGTATATCACAGGCTTGGCTGCTATGCGCGGAAGCCAGTGGGGATGTAACTATGCAGAAGCATTCCAAGTCGTGTTGCGCAGATATTAAAGCAATATGAAATTATTAAAGGCTATTTGGGCATTCTGCTTCTACCTCTTTGTTCCAAGAAGGGCGAAGCGGATGCCCAATAATTGAATATAAAGGTATGGAAATAAATAAAGAATTACTCGACAATTTGCTTGAGCAGGCAAAAAAGAACCCTCGTTTACGTCAGAACCTTGATTTGCGCACGTCATCTGGTGATACCAGCCAGCGTATGCTGAATGCTCTGTTGCCAGGAACAGTTGTTCCTATTCACAGGCACCCACAAAGTACGGAAAATGTTTTTCTCTTGTGCGGTAAGATTGTGGAGGTTGTCTGTGATGAAAGCGGAAACGAGATAGAGCGTGTTCATCTTGACACTACCGTTGGTAATTATGGTTGTGTTGTGCCACAAGGTGCATGGCATACTGTAGAAGTACTGAAACCATCGGTCATATACGAGGCAAAGGACGGAAAATATGGTGAGGATGGAAGTGAAACGTTTGATGCTTTCAAAACAAAGGAAGCGGAAAACAAGGAACAGGCTTCAGCTACATTCTCCAACAGTCTTGGCGATTTGAAAAAGAACATCGAGTATCTGATTGGCATGGAACGCCAATCAGGAAGCATGGATGTCATTACACCGCTCTATGTGTCGCGGATGTTGAATGTGCCATTGGAAGAGGTGGAGAAAGTGATGAAAGAGTTATGATATACAAACAACCAAGTGGTAATGCAGGTGAATACTATCCAGCTTTCTTTGAAATGAGATTGAAAGTTGACAGTATGATAGACCTAAATACTTGTAGCGATTCTGATTTTGCTCTGTTTTTCCATGAATATGTGCATTTCTTGCAAGATTTAATGACTACATATGGCTTAACAAACTGTTATTATGTAGGAGAATATATCCAAAGTGTAGTAAATGACATTTATCAGAATGAAACCGATGGAAAGATAAAAGTGCCATATTGTTATGTAGACAATAAAGATAACATTCTGATAGAAGAACTGATAAGGAATGTTACGATGGGAGATGTATCAGAAACGATTCCTAATCTAACTAATTTGTCATGGGAAAAGGATGCGTTTGCCGACATTCCCAAAGTAGAAAGACTAAAAGAAATTACCGGAATTTGTGTATCTGCAAATGATTCTGAGATTTTTTCGTTTGGAGCATATGCAATAAAAGAAAGCATGGCATATATATTGGAACGTCTCTTGACAAAGGATTATCAAAAGTCAGATGATTATCCATATTGTGCGGCAGAAAGGCTTATAGAAATGGAATATCCTGCATTTGGGAAAAATATATTGAACGTATTAGCATTATGTGATTGCTCATTGATGTTTACCAATCCGTCTCACGTATTTTATGACATCTTGAAGGATATGAAGAAGAAAAACTATATTCCGTTAAAACCTCAAGACTTGTATGAACAACTATGCAACGCTCGTATAGGTGTTGGAGGAACAAAAACAGATGTGTTTTCTCACTATAAAATAATAGCAGAGGAGGCAAGAATGAAACTAAAATCATATTTCTATATCCCCAACCACACAGAAATTCATGAGGCATATCATAAGTGGATTGATAAAGTTGTTGATTATGCTATCTATATGCGCACGGAAAATCCTCATTTCTTGATTGATTTGGTTACGATAGGTCAAGCACGTACAAATAATCTGTTTGCGGATATTGTGAAAAACATAGGTACGCCTCTTATGCGCAATAAACGCAATGAGTATTTTAGCGTTAAACCAAATGGATTTAACGGATTTAACGTAGAGATATTGAAAGCAGTAAAGCAAATCTATAAAATGTTACATGATGGAGAGATTGCTTGTGAGCTATATCCGTGGTGTGATGGTACAGTCGGAATAAATCCAACTTCTGATATTTGTCTTAAACAACCTTGGAAAAGATGCGAATTACAAGAGCTTTGCCCAGTTGCTTTGTTATTGAAAAATTGGAATCTGCACAAATACGCCTTCGTCCACAAATAAAGCAAGAAATTATGGCACACTTTATAGAATTACACATTAAATACAATGGAAATCCGATATACATAAACACAGATGCCATTGCCTTTGTAGAAAATGAGGATGGGCGTGTCTATGTGAATTTCTTGAATCAGCGAATATCAAGCAATGGTGGCAGTAATGGTCTTTCTAACATTTCAAGTTATTGGCAACGAGAAGAGATTGCTGAGTCTTATTCATTTGTGAAATCAAAAATAGAGGAGTAAATGGATTTTGTCATACCAATAGACAGTGCAATAAAAGGGTTCTTTGAGCATATGAAGGTAAATCCAAGAACGATACTTTCATCAAAGTTTGGTGACGGAAAATCCTATTTCTTGGACAAATATAAAAAGACTGATTTTGTCACTGAACACTTCATGTTTCTTACCATATACCCTGTTAACTATCAAGTCGCATCAAATGAGGACATATTCAGCCTAATCAAACGGGACATATTGTTTCAGTTGATGTTGAATAGTATGATAAGTGACCAAGTCGTTGTTCCTAACGATATAGCCTTATGGTTCTATCTCCAAAACAATGGTAAGTCTTTACTTTCAGATTTGCTTTCTTACTTGTCTGCCATTGCGGTTCCCAATGAATACAAGCCGTTAATAATGGGTTGTATGAAGACATTGAAACTGTTTAAGTAATGTTTAAAAAATAACTTCCGCAATTTTTTTGTTGCAGTTTATGCTTAG
>OLGY01000223.1_pt1 | contig 46935 bp, 32 predicted proteins | sample 1605951 | NCBI WGS metagenome assembly OLGY01 (sample SAMN03283280) | human gut metagenome | biome: human-associated habitat; material: feces | host: Homo sapiens | place: Peru | collected 2012
ACATGAGCCACTACGTCAACCATCTCATAATAGTACCATCCCGAAGCCTTGCTCTTGCCAAGCTGATAGTCGGTTGCTGCCTTTCCGGTCAACTGTGCAAACAATCCTACATGATAAACCGGATAGGATACCGTAATATTGGTTCTATTGTTGGTGATGGTTATAATGGTAAATGCCTCATCGCTAATCCACCTATTATAATTATTAGGCGAATTGTCGGCCAGCGTCACCTTGTAGAATCCGCTGACGCTTTTCTTGTCCACCGTCACTCGTGTGTCATTACACGTGAGTGAGTCGCCCTGAAGCTTCGGAATGAGATAGTAAACAGGATTGTTGCCCACAAAGAAGTGGAGTCCGTCGTTGCGCACTCTGCCTTGGTTTTCCGCCGGTGTTATGCCCTGAAGCGAGGTATCCATCCATTTGAAGTAGTCGGCTTGCTCATCGGACGAAAGTCCTGCAAGTCCTCGTATCTGCACAATTCTATTTGGATCAGTACGGAAGTCGTAGCCCAACTGTGTAATCTCTACACTGCGCGACAAGTCGCCTGATGTTATTGTCACAATACCAGTATGCTCATCCGATTCGTAGTTCTCGGTCAGAGTAAGTTCGATAGTGTACAGTCTGCCTGTTAACGAGTGGTGTCCAGCAGATGTTGGCAAAACAACACTCTCTTTTTCCTTGTAACCAGTAATCCAATCAGCATTCAACTTCACATTATATTTGAAGTCTGGCTTGGTTGTTACAAACGTAATTTTAGCCGTCTTTTCCTTACCCAATACAGTCTGCTTGCCACACACGCCAAGTTCGTAGTCCTTACATGCTATCATGTTCACAATAGGCGGATTGTCGTCAACCACCACTACAGACAGTCTGTTCTCTGGCAGATTGTTTATTGCTTCCTGCTCTGTCGACCATCCTGCATGGTTTACAGCCGTGACCTTAACCTGATAATGATGGTTGCGCAGAAGAGCTATCGGCTCTAAGGTGCCGTCAGATGTCTTGTTCTTGAACGCCACTTTATAATATGTGTCTGCTCCGCCATCATATTTTGCACGGATAATCATATATGCCTTGTCGGCAGGTGTCTCATAGAAAGGCTGCTCGCCCGATACATAGCCGTCAGTATTATCTGAGCAATCTACCGATGGCAAAGCCACGTTATTAATCGACTTTGAGGCTATCGTGCCCGATGATGCCGTGTTGAAGAGTCGGAAACCTGTTATCTCGAAATTGGTCAACGCCTCATCCTTGGTAACAGACGTTTTGGCAAACTGCCTGAGCAACGACAACGACAGGTTGCCACTAAGCATGTCAGCCACCTTGATGCTTCCCCAACATACGGGAGCGTTGATGTCAATTTTGTCGCTGCGGACAGCATTGTATAGGTTTATCTTTCCCTCAGCGTCCTTGGCATCACTCTCTGTTATATCGGCATTGGCAACAACATGCAGCGTCGCTGCTCCCTCCTTAACCATAACCTTCACCTCGTATGTACCGTCATCCTTGGGCTTGATGTCCGAGCTTGTGATGTTGCTCATGCCGAGATACTTGTCGTCTGAGTCGTAACACAATACGCAGACTTTGTCGACCTGTTGTGACTCAGCTCTTGTCGCCACAGAATTCTTGGTGAAATTGGGCAACTTAAGAGTCAGCACAACTCCTTCTGACGGCAAGTCTTGCGTGCCGCCTCCTACAATGTCTGTGATGTCGCTGCAAGCAGCCAACACCACAGACAAGAGCATGAAGAACCAACTTGTCAATTTCTTGATATACATATTGTTGTCTTTTAAGTATTACTTTTTAAAAGGGAGCTCCCGGACTCCATGTCTTGGTGTCCGAATCGAAACTGCCTTCCACAACATAACGCTTGCCGTTCATCTTGGTTGAGGGATAGTTCTCACCATCGAACAGTTTAGTATGAATGGCATCACCACCTACCTTAAGCATCAGAATCTTATCATATTCTCCTAATGGGGCTTTGAGGTGGAGTATGGTCTTGTACCAGGTTTTGCCATTGCGGTCCTGTCCGTGTTCCTTGCACTCAAATTCGCCAGGAACATTGCTGCTATTGCACCACATTGTAAATTTACCTTTACCATCTCCACTGTTTACTCCAAATTGAGAATACCAAGCAGTTATTTTTTTGTCCTTGGTGTATATGGTATACTCTACGTCTACCACGGTAGGCTTCTCATCATATACTCTGTAGTAAGGATCCGACAATGGGTCATACAGATACCAGCCTTCACGATCCTCATAGTTGAAGAGTGTGATGCCGGGGTCGTTGTGATGGGTGAATCGATGCGACTGGAAGCCTGCGTCGAGGAATGTACCATTGCTGAAAATCAGCAGGGTCTGTCCCGGCTTTATCTTCTTTTCAGCAGTAGTCTGTGCCTGTCCCTTACCGTTGTTTCCTACAGACATAGCATTATGCGCTATACTGTAATAGTACCAACCTGGGTTGTTGTTGTCAGCCTTCATCGAGCGACCTGGCCACCACTTTCCCTTATACTTATCATTGTCAGTACCCTGCGATACTGTGTTGCGATTGAAATCCTTGTAATCGGTCTCTCCACCGAAATACCATTCTGCCGTATTCTCGTCCTTTGTACCATCAGACTGTGTCTCACCTATCTGTGTGTAGATGTAGACATAGTGATAGCCGTTGTGCGGCGAACGGTCTTCATTCCATTTTGAATTCTGTTCTTCATACCAACCGTCACGCCAGTTGTTGTTTTCTTCAGAACCTTTGATGTAGTCTTGCTCATCAAGCATATTAGAATGCTGATACTCATCAGTACTACCACCCTTACACCATGCCAAGTCGTTTATGGCTCGCATATATATAATGTAGTCGCCCACTGGAGGACGTACCATTACACGTATCTTCTGTTCAACATTGTTATCGTCAATGGCTTTTACAGTAAAGACGTGGGTGGTTGTTGTCACAGGGTCGGTTGTAGCCGTTATGGTGAAGGTACCCTCAGCCACATTAGTATTGCTGCACTTGACGTTTATCGTAGACTGGGCATACTGTACGTCCTGTCCGTTGCCCGACACATTCCATCCCTCAGGGAGCTGAATGCCGCCAAGGTTGGTAGTAAACTTCACCACCTTAGTCAACTCAGATGTATTACCTCCATCGTAGAAGATAACAACATCCACAGGATCCACCTTGAAGTATGGTGTAACATCGTACGATACATCAAGATATTTCTTAATGTTGCCTGCCTGTATCCATACTTTAGCAGTGCCTGTAAGAGCATTTGCATTCTTAAAGTCGGCTACCGAGATAGCTGGATTTATCTTGAAAATTATACGTTTTGTTACAGGATCGTGCTCCGAGACAATAACAACCGGCAACTCGCCCGCTCCTGTCGCCTCTACCTTTGTGTCGCATCCGAACGTAATGTTGCCTGCCTCGGCATTGGTGTCGTAGTAGATGACTGTGTCTTGCAGCGACGTTACCTCAGCTCTTGTGCTCGAAACCCAAAGCGTAGTATGGTTGAAGTCGGCATCTATAGTTGCCATCTGCCAATCCTTTACGCCCACGATACAGTCGAGATTGACGTTGCCAAGACTCTTCAGGCGTCCCACTATCTCGTAGTAGGTGCTGCGCGGGAAGGTAGGCACTTCCGTTGTTGAGGTCTCGTCCTGACGGTGGCCGAGGTTGATGTTGTAGCTGTTCTTAATGCCCGAACCTCCTACAGCTCCACCAACCTTCAATGCCGACTGCTGCGAAGCCTGTGCCACGTAGCGCTCGGGCAGATAGTAGGTGGCACGGAAGAGCCACTTCTGTTTGCTGTCTGCTGGTTTAGCTACACCCTCACCTTCAACTGTTATGATGTCCTTGTTGTTGACATTGGCATTGGCAGGTTCGTCTGTCCACGAAGTATAGTAAGAGCCTTCACCTGTTGAATTTAAAGCGTCGTACAATGTCGACTCAATGCCCTTGGCATATTCGCTGCTTACGTCGGGGTTAGTGAACTTGCCGTCCCACAACAGACTGGTCTGCGGCGAGAGTCGCTTGCCTATAACGTCGGTAATCTGCAGTCCGTTAGACTTCAGCGCTGCATTTACGTCAGGTGCATCAGGATCGTACACAAGGTTAAGACACACCTTGACACAGGTAAAACGCAGATTAGCCACAACCGTCTTGGTTGTGTTGTCTGTAGAACTTATGGTAATGGTGCCGTCAGTAGTTGTGCCGTCGGCTGCCTTTGTGGCAGGCTCGTATATCATAGGGATATTATTGGCTACGGGCATGCCGGGCTTAGACATCGGCTGATAACTCAACACCACATTCTTCAAGTCGCCTTCGGTATTAATACTCATGCCGTCAAGCACATCCTTCATGTTGGCAACTACGTACACACGATAGGTGCCGGGCTTGATCTTGAGCTGATAAGAAGCCACATTCTCGTTGAGCATGTTGCTTGCCTCAGGCGACGGCAGTTCCTGCGACAGGAAAGTGCCGTTGACACCCACGGGGAAGGCATAAAGATGCAGGTCGTTGATCTTGCACTCGTCTACTGAAGCATTGTATGTAGGATTGCTCGAGCCAAGGGCACCCGTGACACCGCTGGCATCACGAGTCACTGGCACATAGACACACAGATTGCCCTCGGATGCCGTCGGATTGTTGTACACATCGGCATCATCGGTGCATGCTGCCAGCAACAACAGGGCAGCAACAGAAAGGAGTATGTCTGCAAGTCGTTTCATTGTTTTTAATGTAATTAGGTTTAAATATTTCAGTTCAGATTCTGTAGCAGTCAGGTATCTGCTACAAGCTTATGCGCTGTATGCGCTTTGCCCAGTCGAGCACACCTACAGAGAGGTTGACATACTGCCACTCTGTACCGATGAGGAAGAAGTCGAGACGATAGTCGTACTCGCGGTCGAGATATTCCTGAATGCCGTAGTTTTGTGCGGCATAGGCATCGCGTCCCTGCTGAAGTATGTCGGGCAGATTGATAAGGGCGACGGTCTTGCCCGACACCTTATTATATATATGCAGCATGGCATTGCGGTCGTTCTGCTCAGGCGGGAAATAAACCAGTCGTGAGAGCATCAGTCCGGCGTGGGCTGTGCGTTCCTTGACGTTTCCGGTCTCGTCGCTGAACTCGGTGGTCCATGTATGGAAAGGCGTGTAGCGAAGTTTTGAGTCGCTTGCCAAAGAGTTGTCGTGATTGAAGTGGCCGTTGTCGGCTATTACCTCGTAGCCGAAGTCGTCGGCAGAGATGTTGGCAGGTGCGTCAATCTGATGCAGCGAGATGGTGAGCTGCTTGGTGTCGCGCACCAGTGAGATGGTGTCGTGTGTAGCCTGCAGGTCGCGTACGGTAGTAAGGTGTTGCGACATGCCATGCCATAGCGTATCGAGCGGAGCCGAACAGTCAACCTCGTCTATTTCGCCAGCACTTGTACGGTCGAGCACGGTGTTGAACTTGGTCATGTCCTCGCCAGCGGTGTGTGCATGAATGCGGAACTTGGCTCCCTTAGTAGCCAGAGCGTCCTCGTAGCGCTTCTGATTGGCTATAGCTATAAACTGGTAGTCGCCAGGCTGCAGATTGAGGTGAACGGCAAAGTCATGGCGGCGGATAGGAGCTTCAGCAGCGGTGTTGAAGGCATCCTGGCGCATAATAAACTTGCCGTCCTTGTCGTATACCATAACAACAATGCCTCCAACGTGGTCGTTGAAGAGATTGGCACGCTGCGTGTTGTAGTCGTAGCGGAAGTGTAGGTAAACGCCAGTATCGCAAGGCTCAAGGTCATCGTGCATCAATGAGCATGAAGCCATCAGCAATGTCATGACGAAAAGTGAGCATAAAGATTTTAGCAGTCCATGAAACATAATGTTTGCCGTTAAATGGTTAAATGAGTGTGATTATTTATTGTATATAGTGGGGTGCTGTATTCAGGTCTTGTATATCTCAATAGGAGACTGAGCAGTGTACGCCCAGCTCCCCTATCGAAAAACTATAGATTAGAGATCAATGTTCTGGCTGCGCTTAGCCCAGTCGAGAATCTTAACCTCAACGTTGATGAACTGTTCGTTCTCATCATCTGGAACAGTAGGCTTAACCTCAGGAACGTCAGGATAGCCAAGGCCGCTGATGCTGTTTACAGAAAGGTCGTACCAGTTGTTGCGGAGCACACCATAACGACCGAGGAATGCATTATTATCACCATTATAAGGAGTACCAGCAGTCCAAGGAGTCAGCTCGTTGAAGTGCTTGATGCGGGCGATATAGTAAGCCTCGCCATTGAGGTATGTAGAGATACCAACTATTACCTTATGGGTTGTTGGATCTTCTGACAAACCAAGCTTCTCATTGACTGTTTTAACAACATCATCATTAATCTTTGATGTATAGGTGCCTGTTGCGTCACTAAATGTAATATTATCAGTCTTAATAATGTGCTGACCTGCCTTTCCACTAATATCATTAGTAGTTGCATCAAGCTTTACATCATACTTTTCCTGCTCAGCAGTTGTTGTAATACCCATAGCCTGGAGAGCAAGGGTCTTAATCTGTGTCTTAAGATCATTTTCATGCCAAACAGCTGTGTTGTTAGCAACCTTATAGAAAGTCTCGTTTGGAGAGAATGTTTTAGGAGAGTAAACAGCCTTAAACACAACACGTGTGGTCTGGCCCTGCATCATATTGGCAAGATCGAAGGTATTCTCAAGACAATACTGAGGATTCTCTTCACCGGCTAAGCCTTTAACCTCAGTAATCATATTGAATGCCTCTTTGCAGTTATCCAAAACCAGATATTTAGCATCATTATAGTTAGGATCTACGCCCCAATATACACGCTTGAAGGCAGTACTTGTTTCATCATAGAAACGAGGTGTACTCCATATATTGGCAAAACCATCAGTCAAGCTACTGGTCTGATGAACAGGGAAGGTTGACTTATTGGTAACGTCAAGCTGCCAAGCTTTGATTTCAACCTTGTCACCTTTGTATGTACCGGCAGCGATAGCGTAACCATCGGCATTAAATTTCTGCATTGTAACCTTAGCCAGACCACGCTCTACGTAAACTGTAGTAGCAGCCTTTGCTTCAGCTTGCTCACGTGATGCACAGATATTGGCAACTGGTACAAGAGTTGTAGGCTCTGTTTTTGTACCGGTATACTTCGGAGCATTTGCCATAAAGATATAATCGGTTTTGGTATAAGCTGCGGTTGCATTTGCAGCATTTGCATTCCAATCAGCATATGATTCACCTGCAAGTGGCAACTTAACCTTAGAAGTAGAAGCATCCACATCATTGTTGAGAAGAACCAATGCCTTATAACTGCCACCAACTTGAACACCTGAAAGTTGTACAGTAGCAGTAGCAGCTGTTGTTACACCGTCAGTCTTAATATCCTTCCATGGGTTCATGTTTCCAAGCTGGGCGCTTGTAACAAATTTGCCGTCGTTGGTGAAGATAAGGATAGTTCCGTTCTTAACCTCATATTCCTTTGCATCGCCTTCAGCAAATGTAGGCTCACCTGCTACACGTGTAGCGCGTGTTGTAGGCAGATTGATTGTGAATGAAGCATAGGCTTCACCTGTCTTGCCAACATTGTCTTTGCCATCAGGAGCAAGGTTGTCGTTGCTTGAACAACCTACCAAGGCTGTAGCCATAACAGCCATTCCGAATAGATTCTTAACGTTTACCATAGTTAAAAAGTTTAATTGATTAAGAAATTATTTGATTTAGAATTTTACGTTAGCAATACGCTGTGCATTAGCCTTGGCATCTGCCGAACCTGCGGCAGCAGCCTCAGCAAAAAGCTGGCGAGCCGAATTATAGTCCTTCTTCATTACAGCCAACGCACCACGTGCATTCAATGCCTCGGCAGAGTTGCCGGCATGTTGCAGATGTCGAGCGGCTGACTCCATATCGCCTCTCTGCAAATCGGCACATGCTGCATTGAGATTGGCTGTAGGATCATTGGGGAACATACGCACGGCAATGTCGAACACCTCGTTGAATTCAGGCGAGCCTGCCTTCATGGTCTGTGCCACAAGATACATCTCCTGCAACGAAAGCTGCTGCGGACGAGTCTTGAGTATCTGCTTGGCTTCCTCTACCGAGAACGGCCTTACGGTATAGCTCACGGTATAGTCGCTGTGGCGCAGACGAGGATATATGTCGCTCATTATCACGGCATAATCCTGCGGATAGAGCTGACGGATGCGCTTGTCCTTGTCGTCGGGCGCAAGAGTGGAGTTGGAAATATCGAGTATAGCCTCCTTGTTTGCCAGCTGCGACTTGCCAACCAATCGGCTGAATCCGTTCCAGTCCTCCGGTGTGGAGTTTGAGCTGTACAGCTTGGCATCAATAGGATACAGACGGGCTACATAATTCTTAAGAGATGCAGCACGCTCACGTGCCAAACGTTCGTTGTTGGCATAAGGACCGTCGGGCGAGGCATATCCATGTATGTTTATGCCTGTAATCTCTACGTTCTTGTCGTTGCGCACAAGGTCGATGGTCTGAGTTATCTTTGCCAACTCACGTGCATTGTCGAACAAATTCTCAATAATATCGGTCTTGTTGACACGGAAGCTAAGGTAAGCCTCGCCCTTCTCGGCACGCTGCTTGCGAGCCTCGGCTACAGGACGCACAAATGTAACGGCTGGTTTCCAAGCCGCTAAATTGTCGATAGTGGCAAGCTGGAAGTTGTCGAGATTCTCCTTGTCGCCACATCCGCAAATGTCTTGTGCGGTGAGCAGATTCAATTGCTCCGACTCAAACGGACGGTTGCGTGTAATGGTCTGGCTGTAGCTTACGCTCTGCTCAGTTCCGTTCTTGCGCTGTACAACCAACGGCTGCTGGCTGGCGGTAGCTATTGAAGCCAATTCGCCGCTGCGCTCCATGCGTATCTGTTTGGATCTGCCATTGATGATGATTGGTGTGAGGGCTGTCGTGTCGCCGTCGGCAACAAGCATCGGAGTGAAAACAAGTTGCTGTTCGGCCTTCAGCTTCAGGTTGTTGAGGTTGAGGTTGAACGCCACATCCACTTTGTTGCCCTCTACACGGGTCTGCAGATTGTCAATGGCTACAGCTCCGGAGGCAAGCGTCTGTGCCTTTGCCGAGCCGCACGAAGCTGCTCCAATCAGGCACGAAATGATGATATGTGTAAATGAATTCATCTTCATAATGCTGTTTAAAAAATATAAATCATACTGAGAGCTGCCTTGGTAGGTCCGACATAATTGCGGTGGTTGTCCTCCAGACACTTGGCACAGCGTCCGTACAGCTTGTACGGGCTATAGGCATAGCCCACACCTACCGACGCCTCCATGTTCCAGTGGCGCGAGAGCAGCCATTGATAGCCATAGGTGACACCGGCACCTATATACCATCCTTCATAATGGCGTCCGCGCTTTGTCTTGGGAAGTGTGCCGAAAGGCAGGTCGACGTTCTTGATGTTGTATTCGCCGGCAAGAGCATGCACACCGAAGAAACTGCCGCCGAAGCGTTGGCAAGTCCACCAACGGTATTCGGGCTCTACGTTCCAGAAACGCACCTTCTTGCCCCCTGAGAACTCCCAAGGGTTGATAGTAGCAAACAGCTGTGCCGTCTGCTTCTCGGCTATGCCTATCTCAACGCCTGCGTTGAGCGATGTTGTAGCCCAACCCAAGAGGTTGGTCTTCAGTGCCACGTCCTGCGCTGTTGCTGTGCCTGACGTTGCGAGTAGCATCATTGCCAATATGAACATCTGTTTCATCATTTCAGGCTTTTGTAAAATTATTTATATTTTGGTTTAAGTTTTATTTTCCTCTACAGCATTACATATGAATGTTTTTGTATCTCACGTCTATTGTCTTATTGAAAGTCTTGTGTTAATATTACGATACAAAGATATTACTATAATCAAAAGCCAGTATCGAATTATTATCAAAAACCTACTATTTTTTTGTGCAAACGTTTACACAAAACAACGCCTTACTTTTTGTTGTACAAGATATTTTCATATAAGAAAAGGACAACTAATGAAAGACAAGATGGCATCAGACCATCTAAAAAGCATAAAAATCGACCCCGGAAATCTCTGGAATCGATTTTTATTTTGTAACACTTTTTTACTGCATGTACGATATTTGCATCATAAGGCATGCTCCATTCTGATGCGCAAAGACAACACCGCAAAGACGGTTATCTGTAGCATTCATCATACACAGCCAATCCTTTCACAGTCAGAAGATACTTCTGACGAGGGTGGCGAGGGGAAGAGGGATATTTCATTGTTACGAATCCGTCACTAATAGCTGGCGTAAGAGAATATTCAAGGAAGTTGGGACGGTTTTTCAGTCCAACAGCCTCCATCATTTCCTTTACACTCTTTTCATCTGTACCAATCGCAAGAATCAATCGCTTAACATTTTCAGTTAGGCTCACCTTCAAATTATTCGTACTTGTACGGGTGCTTGTATGGGTACTTGTATGGGTATTATCGGTATCGTTATACCCAATAAGCATATATCGGTTTTTCAACTCATGTTGCTCACCTAACATCAAATTACGGAAAAACTTAACGAGAAAGGACTTGTTTGGCTCTACACCTTTTGATGGATTACGATAGTTAGCACGCACAAGAGCATTGCGGAAGTACCATGAGTTTTCGGCAAACAAATCGTTGTTTGCCCGAAAACCAATCGACCGCAGATATTTGATAACAAACACAGCTGTAGTTCGTGTATTGCCTTCACGAAACGGATGATTCTGCCATAGTAACGTTACGAAATCAACAATGTGATTGATAATTTCATCTGTTGTCAATCCTTTATAACAGAAGTCCTTTTCCTGTTGAATGTCATATCTCAATGCCATCATAATGTCTGCTGCACGGCCATAAACAACAGTATCGCCTTGCAACACCCATTCCTTTTTGCTAATATCATACGGACGGATTTCTCCAGCATGTTTGAATACGCCATCAAACAAATGTCTGTGAATATTCAGAAACTCTAAAGCTGTAAATGAAAAGGACTGTTCACTCAACAATTTGGCTATGTTAGCAGCCACACGGTCGGCCTCCTCCTTCTCTGCATCGTCATTATCATGTGTCGTCTTATTGACATAATATGACTTCAACTGCTGTCGCACCTCATCAATGGTAATGTCGCCCTCAATATGCTTGACAGCAGCTTCTTTCAGATAATCAGATACCTTCAGTCCATCCACATCTTGCAGACCAATAGCCGTGCGCCATAAAGAAGCCCTCTCACGTTTATGCGGCTCAGCCAAACGCTCGTATGCTTCAAAGTCGAGGTATAGTTGTTTGTTATTATTAGTCATTCTCGTAAATCATTAGATTTTCCACATTAAAAACAAAAAGCAATCACACAATTGAAGAATTGGCTTGACAGATGATTTGCTATTATTTTTCATTTCTCATACCCCTCATAATAATAGCTCTGCTCAATCCCCTTGAATATCACTTCGCGGTTCTCCGTATCTGAAGTGAGGTTCTGCGAGAGCAGATAGCGCAGTTCGAGGTCGTTGATTGGTGAGCGTTCCATTGCCGAGAGGTACTGGTCCTTGTCCACATACTGCCAATTGACCACTTTGCCAAGTGCACGTTTCAGCATCATGTCGAGCCAGATGCGCGTAGAGCGCCCGTTGCCTTCCATGAAAGGATGGCACACGTTCATCTCTACATACTTCTCTATGATATGCTCAAACGTGTCTTCCGGCATTTTCTCTACAGCAGCGAGTGCAGCTTCAAGATAGAGCGAATTGGCAAAACGGAAACCGCCCTTGGCTATATTCTTGTCACGAACGACACCGGCAAATGGGTATAGGTCGTTGAACAAATAGCGGTGTATCTGCTGAAGCCCCATAGCTGTACCTACAGGCATCTGGTCGATATCACCCGACTCAAAGAGGCGGTGAGCATTCACTAACGAACGTTCGTCTATTTCCTTCGTAGTCATAATTACATTATCTTATTTGTTTCTGCATCTACAAAGATAAAAACAATCTTTGACAATCACGAATGATTATGAGGATTGTTTGTATTGGCAAGCTAAACAAAATTCTCCGTTCCGTGTCACGGAATGTGCGTTCCAAGTCTTTGAACGGCCGTTCAGTGACACGGAACGGAGATTTAATGGCGTTGCAGAAACATTTGCAAGGCGTTGCAGAAACAATTGCATGGCGTTGCGAGAACATTTGCATGGGAAATAAATAAAAGGCGCTAAGGCTTTTATTCGGAATTTTGTTGTAACTTTGTAGAAGACTAAAACAAACAATCCATTATGAAATCATTGAGAGAACTTTTCCGTATAGGCAAGGGACCGTCAAGCAGTCACACTATGGGACCGCAGAAGGCGGCTAAGATATTTGCAAGTCATAACATGCACGCTGCCTCGTTTGAGGTGACGCTCTACGGCAGTCTAGCTGCTACCGGACGCGGCCACATGACCGACGTAGCTATCGACGAAGTGCTGCGCCCTATTGCTCCGTTGCGTATTGAGTGGCAACCGCAAGTGTTTCTGCCCTTCCATCCCAATGGTATGAAGTTTGTGGCATTTGACAATGCCGGCAACCAGACTGACGAATGGATTTGCTATAGCGTAGGCGGCGGCGCATTGTCAGAAGGCGAGAAGGGACGTTGGCTTACAGGACTGCGCGAAGTGTACAAGCTGAATACGCTGCGCGAGATACAGGACTGGTGCGAAAGCAACGGACGAGGATATTGGGAGTATGTCAACGAGAACGAGGACGAGGATATATGGGACTATCTGATGGATGTATGGAAGGCTATGAAGGAGAGCGTTGAGCGTGGCATCGACCATGAGGGTGCGCTTCCTGGTCCGCTCAATCTTCCACGCAAGGGTCCTATCTACTATGTCAAGGCAAGCGGATACAAGCAGTCGCTGCAGTCGCGTGCGCTGGTTTATGCCTACGCTCTTTCGGTAAGTGAGGAGAACGCTTCGGGCGGAATCATCGTGACAGCGCCTACTTGCGGTTCGTGCGGTGTATTGCCCGCTGTGCTCTATCACCTCTCTAAGGGTCATAACTTCAGCGACACACGCATTCTGCACGCTATGGCTACAGCCGGAATATTCGGCAATGTGGTGAAGCAGAACGCTTCGATATCAGGTGCTGATGTTGGCTGTCAGGGCGAGGTTGGCGTAGCTTGTGCTATGGCTTCAGCTGCTGCATGCCAATTGTTTGGCGGAAGTCCGTCACAGATAGAGTATGCTGCCGAAATGGGACTGGAGCATCACTTGGGCATGACGTGCGACCCTGTGTGCGGACTGGTTCAGATTCCATGTATTGAGCGCAACGCATTCGCTGCTACACGTGCCCTTGATGCCAATCTCTACGCATCATTCTCTGACGGTACTCACTCTGTTTCGTTCGACCGCGTAGTGAAGGTGATGAAGCAGACGGGCCACGACCTGCCATCGCTGTACAAGGAAACAAGTACGGGCGGACTGGCAAGAGCCTACGAGCAGCACATGAAAGAAAAGAAATAGTTTCCTTCTGAGAAGAAACAGCTATAAAAAACAACAGCGGCAAGGTTGACATCACGTCGACCTTGCCGCTTCTTTTGAAATAACAACACTAATATATAAAAGGTATGAAAATGCTTTTTATATCTTGCTTATGATGCCCAACTTGCTACACTCAAGGAAGTTGACGATAGCGTTGATTTCCTTTCCAGGAGGCACCTGTTCCTTAATCTGATTGATTGCATCAAATACACTGGTCTGTCCGTGGAACACCAGACGATAGGCATTGGCGATATGGCTGATTACCTTGTCGGTAGTGTTAGACGACTTGAGCAGTGTCTCGTTGACACCACCGTAGCGCACGGGATTGTCGGTAGCTACGATGAACGGAGGAACATCCTTCGAGATGCGCACACCACTGGTGACCATTGAAGCGCCACCGATGCGCACGTTGGCATTCAATATGACACCTGACGAGAAGATGGCTGCGCTGTGAATCTCGCAGTCGCCGGCTACCTTTGTACCATAACCGAATGTTACGTAGTCGTCTACCTTGGTGTCGTGTGAGATGTGTACACCCTCCATGAAGAAGTTGCGGTTGCCGATACGTGTCTCACCGTCGGTGAATGTGGCGCGATTGACTACCACATTCTCACGGAAGATGTTCTCGTCGCCAATAACAAGGCGTGTGTCAGCACCCGTATAGTTGAAGTCCTGAGGTTCAGCACCGAGCACGGTGTTCTGATATACCTTGTTGCCACGTCCCATCTTTGTGCCACGCATGATGCTTACGTATGGGAAGATGATGCAGTCGTCGCCTATTTCAACACCGTCCTCGATGTAGGCAAACGGATAGATTGTAACGTTCTTGCCAATCTTTGCACCCGGAGCTATGTATGCTTTATCACTAATCATAATTTGAATTTTGAATTTTGAATTTTGAGTTTTGAATTGTTGCGGCAAGCCGCAATTTTGAGTTTTGAGTTTTGAATTATGAATTATGAATTCAAAATTGAATAATTCAAAATCGGCAAAGCCGACAATTCAAAATTCAAAACTCCTAATTCCTAACTCTTAATATCTTCCTCCGCCCAAAGCGTAGTAGAGATTCACAACTGCCTGCATCTTATAGAAATCGTCTGCAACCTTAGAGAGCTCGGCATTGAGCAGGCTCTGCTGTGCAGTGATAACTTCAAGATATGTGGCTGAACCGTCGTTGAACAACATCTTGTTGTACTCTACGTTCTTCTTCAGACTCTCTACCTGCTTGGCCTCAAGCTGGCTCTTCTCGTTAGAAGAGTTGTAGAGCACGAGGGCGTTGCTAACCTCCGAACCGGCTGAAAGCACGGCGTTCTGCCATGTGTTGAAAGCCTGTTCCTGCTTAGACTTTGCCACCTTCAAGCCTGCTACAATCTGACCATGGGCAAAGATAGGCTGAACGAGTGAGCCTACTGCCGAGAGAAGCCACTTGCCGGGGTTTACTATACCTGCACCACCTGAGTTGGTGAAGGCACCTGTACCCGAGATAGTGATGCTCGGATAGAACTTAGAACGAGCAGCATTGACATCGTAGAAGCACTGTGCCAACGACATCTCGGCGTAATGAACGTCTGGACGGTTGGCAAGAAGCTGTATGCCAACACCCGTTGAGAACTGTGAAGGGAGCGACTGTCCCTCGAAAGTGCCGCGCTGTATGGTCTGTGCCTGCTGTCCGAGAAGAAGCGAGAGCGAGTTCTCTGTCTCACGAATCTGACGCTTCAGGTCGGTAGCCTGAGCCTTTACAGAATACAGATTAGCCTCAGCACTCTGTACGCTTGTCTCCTTTACACGGCCAAGCTCCTTCTGAATCTTCATGATGTTCCATGTCTCTTCAACGAGCTTCGACATGTCGTTGACCACCTGCAACTGCTTGTCGAGCATGAGCAGTGTGTAGTACATGTTGGCGATGTTGGAGATGATCTTGGTCTGCACTACGAGCTGATAGTCCTTAGTGGCAAGCAGAGCCATCTGTGCCGAACGCTTCACATTAAGAAGATTGCCGAAGAGGTCGAGGCTCCATGATGCCGTGATAGGCAATGAGTAGGTCTTTGTGGCAGGATTGCCGTCCCATGAAGCGATTGTTCCTTGCGGCGAGAATGTGAACGAAGGCACGAATGCCAACTTAGCCACCATCAGCTGGTCCTCAACCATCTTAACGTTGAGTGCGGCGTTGAGCATGTTTGTATTGTTGGCTATGCCCTTCTCGATGAGCGACTGAAGCTGCGGGTCGGTGAACACCTGGCGCCAAGGCAGATTGCCGAAGCTTGCAGTGTCGGTGACGGCGAGCGTGTCTGTGTTGCTCACAACGTCGCGTACGAGTCCCTTGGTGTTCACCTCGGGACGCTCGTACTTGTTATATATTCCGCAACTGGTCATCAGCAATGATGCCGAAGCGAAAAGAATTATCTTGTTCAATTTCATTGTTTCGTATTTTTAAGAAGTTAAGAAGTTAAGGAGTTAAGAAGTTAAGCCAAATGTACATATGGCTTAACTCCTGACTTCTAAATTCTTGATTTCTTATTTTGTTTTCTTATCAATCTGATCCTGCAAAGCACCTGCCACATAAGGGTTGGTGTACTGACGAATCTCGGAATCGACGTTGGCTGAGTCGTTCTCAAACTCGATAGGCTTGATCTTCTCCTGCAGAGTCTGGAAGATATAGAACAGAGCCGGAACTATCATGATCTGGCAAAGCATACCGATGAGCATACCGCCTACGGCTGCTGCACCAAGTGTCATGTTACCGTTGTAGCCTACACCCCACGGCATGAGCAATGGCAGAAGACCGATAATCATAGCCAATGAAGTCATAAGGATAGGACGCAGACGGGCTGAAGCACCGAGAACTGCCGACCATGAGATAGCCATACCCGTCTGTCGACGCTCAAGAGCGAACTGTACGATAAGGATGGCGTTCTTTGCCAGAAGACCCATAAGCATGATGAGCGCAATCTGCATGTAGATGTCGTTGTTCTTGCCAAACATGTTGACGAAGAGGAAGGCTCCCGCAAGACCGAACGGAATTGAGAGAATTACCGACAGAGGCAGAATGTACGACTCGTACTGTGCCGAAAGAATCAAGTAAACGAAGGTCAGACAGAGCACGAACACGATAGCTGTAGAGTTGGAAGACTCCTGCTCGGTACGTGTCAGACCAGAGAACTCGTAGGTGTAACCTGCCGGCAATGAGGTCTTGGCAACCTCTGCCATGGCGTTGATGGCGTCACCTGTAGAGTAGCCCTCGGCTGCCGATGCGTTCACGTTGATTGATGTGAAGAGGTTGAAACGGTCAATCTCCTGCGGACCATATACACGGCTCAGGTTGACATACTCCTTGATTGGAGCCATCTCACCAGCCGATGTGCGGACGTAGATGTTGTCCAGACTCTTCAGGTCGGCACGGTTTTCAGGTGCTGACTGGATGTATACACGATAGAGCTTACCGTATGCGTTGAAGTTAGAAGCATACATACCGCCGTAGTAGCCCTGCATTGTGGTGAGCACGGTAGACGCGTCGATGCCGCTCTGCTTACACTTAGCCACGTCAACATCAATCTTATACTGCGGATACTTGGTGTTGTATGATGTCATGGCGTTCGAAATCTCCGGACGCTTGTTGAGCTCGGCAATGAAGTCCTTGGTGATGTCGTAGAACTTGTTCACATCACCACCGGTGCGGTCCTGCATTGAGAATGTCATACCGTTGGTAGCAGAGAAGCCCTGAACCATAGGCGGCTGGAAGGCGAGAATCTGCGCTCCCTTGATGGCAGCGGTCTGCTTGTATATCATACCGAGCACCATTGTAGAACCCAGATTGTGTACGCCGATATACTTCAGCGGTCCCTCTTCCTTCTGACGATCCTCAAAGCTCTTGAGCTTGATGATGAACGTACCCTGGTTAGAGCCCTGACCTGCGATGAAGTTGTAACCGGTAATACGCATACGACTGGCAATGGCGGGGTTGGTAGCGAGCATGCGGTCAACCTCGTCCATCACCTCGTTGGTCTTCTTCATTGAAGTTCCCGGAGGTGTAGAGACTGTACAGAATACGGTACCTGTATCCTCATCAGGTACAAGACCGGTCTTGGTGGTTCCCATAAGCACTGCCATTCCGGCAATAGCGACTATCACAGTAACGATAGCGATGATAGGACGCTCTACGATACGGCGAACTCCCTTGGTATACTTCTCCTGAACCTTGCCATAAGCAGCGTTGAACGAAGCGTGGAAACGGTCTATCACGGTCATCTTGCGCTCCTTGCCGTGCTCGTCCTTCGGCTTCAGCAAGATAGCACAAAGAGCCGGAGAGAGTGTCAAGGCGTTAAGAGCCGAGATGATGATAGAGATGGCCATGGTGATACCGAACTCACGATAGAATGCACCTGACGTACCACCCATGAACGACACGGGGATGAACACCGATGCCATAACGAGGGTGATGGAGATGATGGCGCCCGAAATCTCGTTCATGGCGTCGATAGATGCCAGTCGTGCCGACTTGTATCCTAGGTCGAGCTTGGCATGGACGGCCTCCACAACCACAATGGCATCATCGACCACAATGGCGATGGCAAGCACAAGAGCGGCAAGTGTCAGCAAGTTGAGCGAGAAGCCGAACACGTAAAGGAAGAAGAATGTACCTATCAACGACACTGGCACGGCAATCAACGGGATAAGTGTTGAGCGCCAGTCCTGAAGGAATATGTACACCACGATGAACACGAGGATGAACGCCTCGCACAGAGTCTTGATAAGGTCTTCGATTGATGCGAAGAGGAACTCAGTTACGTCCTGCATGATGTCGAAATGGATTCCCGGCGGCATTGTTGCCTCCTGATCCTTGAGGAGCTTCTTGATGTTGGTGGCAATCTCAGTAGCGTTAGAGCCGGCAGTCTGTGTTACCATCATGGTTACTGACGGTTTGCCGTTGTTCTTTGACTCTACTGTATATGAGAGGGCACCCATCTCTACGCGTGCCACATCCTTAACACGGATGGTCTGACCGTCCTGTGTAGACTTGATAATCATGTCGCCGAACTCCTCAGGGGTCTGCAGACGACCTCTATAGCGGAATGTATACTCATACTGATTGTCGCTATTCTCGCCTACCGAACCCGGAGCAGCCTCGATGTTCTGCTGAGCGAGCACGCCAGTGAGGTCAGAAGGAATCAAGCCGTAGCTCTTCATCTTCACTGGGTCAATCCATAGGCGCATGGTGTAGTCCTTCTGCGAGAAGCACTGACACTCACCTACACCGTTGACACGCTTGATTGCAGGCACAACGTTGATGTTGGCATAGTTGGTGAGGAACTCGTCGTCATAACGGTCGTCGTCGGCTGTAAGACCGAAGAGGATTACGGTAGACGACTGACGCTTCATAACCGTCACACCAGCCTTTGTCACCTCAGCCGGCAGCAAGGCAGAAGCCTGCGACACACGGTTCTGTACGTTGACCTGACACATGTCAGGATCCATACCCTGCTTGAAGTAAACGGTGATAGAAGCCGAACCTGCATTGGTGGCTGATGAGGTCATGTAGGTCATACCCTCAACACCGTTGATCGACTCCTCCAGCGGTGCAAGCACCGAGTTGAGCACGGTCTGTGAGTTGGCACCGGTGTAGGCGGCACGCACCATGATAGTAGGAGGCGCCATGTTAGGGTACTGCTCGATAGGCAGCGACACCAGGCCGAGTACACCCAGAATGACTACGAGGATAGAAATCACCGTAGAAAGCACCGGGCGCTTGATAAATCTATCTAATTTCATATTACTATCTTAAATTGTGAATTTTGAATTTTGAGTTGTTGCAGCAAGCTGCAATTTTGAGTTTAAAAATTATGAGTTGGGAGTTGTTGGCCATGAATTCAAAATTCATCAATTCCTAATTGCGACTTGTCGCAATAATTCATAATTCAAAACTCAAAACTCAAAATTTATTTACCGAATGCCTTCTTAAGCTTGCCAAGGTCGCCCTGAGCCTCGCCCAGCTCCTCGGTCTTCTTCAGTTTGTCGGCATACTGAGCCTCGGTGAGGGGCTTGATTTCCATACCGTCCTGCAGCGATGACACTCCGTTCACTACGAAGCGGTCGCCGATGTGAAGACCAGAAGTGATGATATAGTTCTTGCCGTCGTTCTGCGAATTGATTTCAACCGGAGTATACTTCACCTTGTTGTCCTTGCCTACTACATAAACGAAGTGCTTGTCCTGTACCTCAACTACAGCGTCCTGCGGAACGATAACAGCTGAAGAAGCGGTGTGAGGCACTACGATTGAGCCCGAAGCACCCGACTTGAGCACGCGCTCGGGGTTGGGGAAGTCGGCACGCATTGAAACAGAGCCTGTTGTAGGGTCGATGACACCGCTCACGGTAGCCACCTTGCCTGGCTGATTGTAGATAGAACCGTCGGCAAGCTGGAGCTTTACAGCAGGATAGCTTGAGATAGCTGCGCTGATGCCACCGGCTGTCTTGGTCATATCGAGGAGGTCCTTCTCGGTCATTGAGAAGTACACCTGCATTGTAGAGTTGTTGGAAACGGTTGTAAGGGGCTGCTGTGACGATGCGCTAACAAGTGCACCTACACGGTAAGGCAGGTCGCCTACGACACCATTGGCGGGGCTTGATACGAAACAGAAGTCAAGGTTCTGCTTGGCTGAAACGTAAGCAGCCTCAGCCTGAGCGAGCTGAGCGGCAGCGCTCTCCATTGCATTCTTAGACGACAGAAGTTCGTACGAACCGATAACGTTGTTCTTGAAGAGCTTCTGAGAGTTGTTGTATGTAAGACGGGCAGTGTTGAGTTGTGCCTTGGCAGCGTTCACGGCAGCCCTTGCCTGACGTACAGCGGCAGCGTATGTAACGTTGTCGATGACGAAGAGGAGCTGACCAGCCTTCACCTGCTGACCTTCCTTGACACAGAGCTTGGTGATGAAGCCTGAAACTTTCGGACGGATTTCTACGTCCTGAACGCCCTTGATTGTTGCAGGATAGGTGGTCTGGAGGTCAGCATTCTGACCCTGCACAGTACGTACGGCGTACTCGTTGTCGCCGAAGTTAGGCTTACCGCCACTCTTGCCGCCACCACAAGAGGCGAGCACTACAGTCAAAACTGCAATCAGTAAAATCTTTGTTTTATTCATACCTATGTTTTACTATAAATTTTTTTGTCTTGCGATTTATTTACTTTACTATCTGTTTATCCCTAATTAATATATTGTGTATATAGAGTATATATCCTGCCATACGGACCGGACTATACAAAAGCAGTCGGAAAACTTAACCCACTGATTAAGTTTTCCGACTGCAAAGTTACCAACATTAATATTAATATGGTACATACCATGCAAACATTTAACAACTTTTATTCTGATTTTGTGTTTTACGCCATTGTTTAAGATGTTTGCAACAGTAAGATAAGCCCTCCCCTCCCCCATATGGAGAGGAGCAGGATGCATTGTGTTCTAATTACTTCAACAATGTAGTGCCGAGATTGCGGTCGACGAGCATGCCGTCCTTCATCTTCAGCGTGAACTTGCCAGCCTTCTTGGCCTTGAACTTCAGGACGAAGAGGTCGCTGTCGCCCTCGTCGAGCAGGAAGTTGTTGCCACGGTTGACGAATGTAGGCAGCAGTTCCTTCTGTCCATTGGTATGCAGACGATCGTAAGTCAAGTTGACAAGCTCCTTCATGTTGAGCAGTTCGATGCCTGCATATTCCAACTCATCAGTGTTGTAAGGCAATGCGAAGCTCAGAGCGTTGACCCAGTGGAGCGCCTTGCCCTGCACCTTCAGCTCTATAACGTCGCCTGCGGCGAATGTGGTGCGGCTCGGTGTGAGCACAAGCGAACCCGAACAATGGTCGTTCTTGGGATATACTCCGCCGTCGAGTTCGTTAGACACGCACGATATGTCGTATGCGTCGATGAGACCGTTCTGGTTGATGTCGCCCGAACTTACATAGTCGAAGTCGCTGTCGCCACGGCGCAATCCGGTGTAGTTCATATACGAGGTGAGGTCGTTCTCGTCGATACGGTTGTCGTGATTGATGTCGCCCTGCAGCACGCTCTGGCTTCCTGCCACCTTATAAATATACATAGCACGACCAGAAGCGAAGTTGCCCACAGCCTTGGTCAGGTGCATCTGCACATAACGAGCCTCCGGATTGCCTTCGAATGCGAATGACTTGGTGGTGTTGTCTGCCTTCCATACGAACGGAACCGGTGCCGACCACTTCTGGCGATCCATACTATAAGAGATGGTGCCTTCCATGATTGTGCCGTTGCCGGCATCCTCACGCGGGATATACTCCATACGGTCGAGCTTGTTGACCGAACGCAGGTCGATAGTGACATCGCCCGGTATGGCTTCGCCCTTACCCCACTGTGAGTGCCATGAGGTCTTCATGTCAAAGTCGAACATCTTCGCAATCTTCTGTCCGGGCTGGTCCTGGAACGATGTCTGTGCCTTGATGCCCTTGATGGCAAACTCAAGCGGGTTGTTGAGCGTCTTGCCCTTGACGGTAGTCCAGTCGGATGCTCCGTCACGGTTGACTGCACGCACCTTCATTGTGTACTCGGTCTCAGGCTGCAGCTGGTCGATGCTGAACTGTGTTCCGCGTATGGTAGAATATACCATACCGTCGTATTCAATCTCATAATAGTCGGCATTGGCCTGCTGTTTCCATGAAGGAGTGAGGTCGAACACACCACAACCGTCCTTGGCAATCTGAGCCTCAAGAGCCGCGAGGGCGCCATTGTGTGTGAGCATACGTCCGGATGTATTGAATTCGAATCCGTCAATGGCTACAGCAATGGCGTTGTCCTTGACATTAGTCTTCTGAATCTTGACGAGCAGCTGCGGATTCTTCTTAATCACTACCTTTGCAGCATCTGTGCCAGGAGTAGAGAATCGGTTGAGGTTAGGCTCGGCATCGTAGAAGTATACGTTGTCGCCCTTCTCAAAGTCGGCAAGCGACTGCACTGCCGTGAGCTTTACGTTGGTCTTGCCCACCTTTACTGTTACCTTCTTAGGAGCACGTGTCACGTTGACGCGCAGCTCTGTCTGTTTCTCAGCCTCATATCCATCGTACATGCCCAGCGAGCGGTCGATGTCAACAAGCATACGTCCCTTGCCGTCGGTGCATACGCTAACGTCGGTGGTCACGCCGTCGCCATGCAGATACTCTGTTGTGTTGCCATCGTCGTCATACTCCTTGAAAGATGATGTACCGTTAGCCGAAGCGTAGATTTCGTAAGCACGGTAGTCCTGACGTATCTGCGACGGGTTGTTATTGGGGTTGGTCATAGGTATGATGGCATCAGCCTTGACGAATACCGGAATCTTCCAAAGCGGTGCCGGATACTCATTGACGATGCGTCCGCCCTCATATGCGTCGCCGTTCCAATAGTCAATCCATGTGCCTTCGGGCAGATAGATACCGTTGCGAATGTCGTTGCCTTCCTTGTCGGCACGTGTCTCCTTGTATATAGGAGCTATAAGCATCGACGGACCGAACATAAACTGATACTCGGTCTTGGTGCCGTGGGTGTAGTCGTTGGGATAGTCGAGGAACATGGCGCGTATCATCGGCTTGCCGTCTATTGCCTCATGGGCTATGGTGTAGGCATAAGGCATGAGCATCGACTTAAGCTTCAGATAAGAACGGTTGATGCTTGTAGCCGGCTCACCGAGTATGTGAGGATACTTAGGATTGGCTCCCCAACCGTCCATGTTGAGCTGCATAGGCGTGAATGTCTTCCACTGGAACTCGCGCACATTAACTGGTACGTTCTTGCCTCCGAAAATTCCGTCCATGTCGCTCGTGATGTTGGGCTGTCCCGACAGTCCCGAACCAATGAATGTCGGAATGTGGAAACGTATGTATTCCCAGTCGCCTCCGGTCTGGTCGCCGCTCCATACGGTGGCATAACGTTGCGTTCCTGCCCATCCGTCGAGCGTGATGATAAACGGACGCGCATTCGAGCCGTAATAAGGCATGACCTGAGCCACGTCAGCCACACCGTTCAGTCCGAACGAGTAGCCGTAGCCTACCCATGCCACATCGGTCTTCAGCACTCTCACTCCGGCATCGCGCACCTCCTTGACGATGTCGCGCTGCAACAGAGGCTCTACTCCTGCCTTAGGATGAAGGTCGCTCTGTGTCCACAGACCTATCTCAACGCCCTTCGAACGAGCATAGTCACCAAACTGGCGCAGATTGTCGATATTACCGTCAAGCGAACCTGTCTGTCCGTAACCGGCTCCATATCCGTCGTTGGGGAGGAACCATCCGAGCGGCATGTCATGATTGACGTAGCGGTCGATGGCAGCACGTGCCGAGAACTGATAGTTGTTCTTCTCGCCGTTCAGGCTCTCCTTTGTTCCGCCATTGTCCTTCTGGCTCTCCTTATACATCTTGCCGTCCTCAAACACCATCGCTCCGTTCTTGTCCTCTTTCCAGTAGTCGCGGTTGTAGGCATTCAAGTGGCCTTCGTAGAATCCGAACTTAGGCATGAGCACTGGGTTGCCAGTGAGCTGATAAAAGTCGTTGAGCAGCTGCACGGGAGTCTCGTCGAGCATTACAAACATGTCGAGATAGTCCTCTGAATGCTGCAGACGCACCTCGCCCGGAGTGTCATGGCCAAAGTCGTAGCGTCCCGGACGGAACGTATTCCACATCACTCCGTAGCCGCCAGTGCTCCAGTAGAACGGTGTGGGCGATGCCACTCCACCGTCAACCCAACTGTTGGTGTTCTCGATGGCAATGCTCTCGCCACGATGCGAGAAACGACCGTTCTGCACACCACCTCCATAGAAATACTCGCCATCGTGCTGACGCATGGTGACTGATGTGCTTCCGTTGTCAATCTTGGCTGGTGTAAGGTTCTCAATAACGGTCTTGCCTGTACGCAGGTCGACAATGTTCATGTTGCCTGTATGCTTGTCGATGTTGACGCTTACGGCAGGTGTGGTAATCTGCAATGTGCCGTCAACGTCAATAGCGCTAAGATGACCGGTGGCACGACGTGCAAATTCGGTGAGTATCTTGGCTGGTGGCGTGGCTACAGGGTCGCGCACCACCCCACCCTTGTCATCGCGAAACATTCGCAGAATGTTGTCACCGTAGAAGTCGATGGTCAGCTGTCGGCCGTCGGTGTAGTTGATTTCGATTGTGTGCGGATTGATCTGGGCTACATTCTTGACCGTAAAAGTCTCGTTAGCCTGTGTGGCTGACTGCTGAAGCACCAGTCCTGAACGAAACGGAATGGCGTTGATGCCTTGCGGCATGAGTGTCATTCCTGCCAGGGCGAGTGGCAAAGCCAAAGCGATCGCAGAATGTCGCGGTTGCTTGAATTTGTTGTTTGTTTGCATATTATTGTTTTAGTGATGTCAGATTTACAAAATTACTTAAAATAATAATGTATATGTGTGCGACAGCTTCGGTTTTAACATATTTAACTTATATATATCCCGATATTCATAAAATGTACGAACAAGTGTACGTTTTTGCATCATTTTGTACCAAAAAAGCCATAACTTTGCAGCAAAACATGTTTGGAAACCCAACAGAGCCATTCAACAAAACTAAAAGCTAACAAAAAAAATGGAACAGGAAAAGAAGTTATTTAAAGAGGTTAACGAGGGATACACAATGCACGAGGCTATCGAAGAGGCCAAGCGTTGTCTGCACTGCAAGGTACCACAGTGCAAGAAGGGATGCCCCATAAGCCACGACATACCCGACTGGATTCACGAGCTGTCGATGGGCAACTTTGGCAATGCCATGCACATCATTAACGAAAAGAGTAATCTGCCTGCTGTGTGCGGACGTGTTTGTCCTCACGAGAAGCAGTGCGAGGGACATTGCGTGCTCGGCAAGAAGGGTCAAGGCATACACGTTGGCAAGCTCGAACGCTTCCTCGCCGACTTCGACGGCAACATGGGACTGATTCGCGAGAAGCTGCAGCCTAAGACACGTGGACGTGTGGCTGTAATCGGTTCGGGTCCTGCCGGACTCACTATCGCCGGCGATCTTTCTCGTCAGGGATTCAATGTGGAGATATTCGAGATGGAACCGGAACCCGGTGGCGTGCTCATGTTTGGTATTCCAGAGTATCGTTTGCCTAAGGATATTGTGCGCCGAGAGATTAAGAAGATGGAAGAACTGGGTGTTATCATCCACTGCAACACCACCATCGGCAAGGACTATACCGTAGACGATCTCTTCGCCCAGGGCTTTGACGCCATATTTATGGGTACTGGTACCGGTCGTCCGCAGAAGCTTCAGATTCCTGGCGGCGACATCAAGGGCGTACGTCAGGCCATTTGGTTCCTGCGTCGCGTAAGTCTGTACAACGAGGGCAACCTCGACCGCAAGGAGGTTGTTATCGAGAAGGGCGACCGCTGCTTCGTAATCGGTTGTGGCAACACAGCTATGGATGCCGCTCGTACAGCCATCCGTATGGGTGCCGAGAGCGTAAACATAGTTTATCGCCGCACTATCAACGAGATGAGCGCTCTGCGTTCGGAGTACGACGATGCCGTAAAGGAAGGCGTAGGATTCATCTGGGAGTCGAACATCGTTGAGATTCACAGCAACGATGAAGGCAAGATGACTGAGGTTGTGATTGAAGACAAGGAGGGCAACCGCCGTGTAGAGAAGGCCGACTACGTGCTTATGGCTCTTGGTTCGGCTCCTGCCAGCCGCATCGTGTCTACTACTAAGGGCATTGATGTTGACGAGCGCGGATACGTTATCACCCGCGAGAAGCCTTACGGCATGACCACACGTCAGGGCGTATTTGCCGGTGGCGACGTTGTCAACCGTCCTTCAACAGTGGTTCTCGCCATGCGCGATGCCAAGATGGTGGCTGAAGGCATTGCACAGTATGTCGATGCAGTGAAGCTGCTTGATGCCATCAACGGCGCTGCAGAGTAACACGAACAATTATATACAACAACAAATAAAAAACTGGGAGAACAGACTTCATTGTCCGTTCTCCCAGTTTTTATTTTGTCGTTATTCAAGTTTTTACTTGTCGCTCTTCTGTCGAGCCTTGCGCAGAATGTTCTGCATGTCGTATACGAGTTGTGGATGCTGTGTAGCCACATTCTCCTTCTCCCATACATTGTTCTTTATGCTATAGAGCTGCGGCTGCTGGTCGCTACCCGTCTCCATACCCGGAGCCCAGTCGAGAATCTTCGGTCCGTCGCTCGGCTCAATGTACTTCCACTCGCTTGTGCGCACCGACATACAGCGGTTGTAAGCCAGTTCGAGCACATATGGACGATGTGTATTGTCTGTACCGAGCAAGTTGCCCAGGCGGTTCTCGCTGTCGGGAGCACTGCCCTTGGGGAAACGAGCACCGATGAGGTTGCCCAACGAAGCCATCCAGTCTATCTGCGAAGTCAGTGTTGTAGATGTCTGACCACCCTTTATCTTGCCCGGCCAGCGTACAATCATAGGCACTGCTGTACCGCCCTCGTATGCACTGTACTTGTTGCCACGCCATGGTCCGGCTGGCTTATGACCGTTGAGCAGTTCGGCAGCTTGATCCTGATAGCCGTCATCAAGCACGGGTCCGTTGTCGCTCGAAAGCAATATGATGGTATTGTCGGCAATGCCGAGCTTGTCGAGAGTCTCCATGAGCTGGCCTACAGCCCAGTCGAACTGCACGATAGCGTCGCCGCGCAGTCCCATACCGCTCTGTCCGCGGAAACGTGGATGCGGGAAACGTGGCACATGTACGTCGTTGGTGCAGAAGTACATGAAGAACGGATTGTTCTTATTGGCCTTGATGAAGTTGATAGCGTGCGATGTGATAGAGTCGGCGATGTCCTCGTCCTTCCACAAAGCCTTGCCGCCACCCTTCATATATCCTATACGGCCGATGCCGTTGACGATAGACTGGTCGTGACCGCAGCCCGGTGTCGACTTCAGATTGTACAGCAGTTCGGGGTTGTTCTTGCCAGTAGGCTCACCTGGAAAGTTCTTCTTATAGCTTACATGTATCGGTGCCGACGGGTCGTAGTTGGCAACGTTGCCGTCCTCGATGAATACACAAGGTACACGGTCGGCTGTAGCAGCCATGATGTAGTGATAGTCGAAACCTATATCTGAGAGCGATGCCGGCAGCGGAGCGTTCCAGTCCTGCGTGCCGGTTTTGGCTCCGATGCCCAGATGCCACTTGCCAATGGCGCTGGTGCGATAGCCCTGGCTGCGGAACATGTCCGCCATGGTATACTGTTCGGGACGAATAATCATGCCTGCGTCGCCCGGTGCGATGTCGGTATCTTCGCGACGCCATGCGTACTCACCTGTAAGGATAGAGTAACGCGATGGTGTACTTGTGGCTGCAATAGCATGAGTGTCGGTGAAACGAATGCCCTGACTTGCGAGTCGGTCGACATTAGGAGTCTTTACATTCTTTGCTCCATAGCATCCAAGGTCGCCATAGCCAAGGTCATCAGCGAGAATGATGATAACGTTAGGGCGATTCGGATCGGTTGTAGTCTTCACCTTCTTGGCTCCGTAGGCTGCCTGTACAGCGAGCGGGGCGAGAAGCGAGATTGCCAAATAGCTTTTCTTCATTGTTCTTCTGTGTTTATTTTAGTTTATTAGTATAATAGAGTGTGTCGCAAATCGAACAGCGAGATGTGACACACCCTCTTGAATGCATTGTTTATTTGCGCAGTGAGGTGTGATAATCCTCGGGGAACTGCTGTCCGCTCCATGCTTTCTGCGATGTCCACTGCTCTGCGGGGTCGGTCCAGAAAGGATGATTGGCGGGCAATCCGAGCGGCATGAACACGAGCGATGTCATGTAGAGCGAGCCGTTGTTTGAGTAGTAGTTGGCAAGTCCGGGCTGATGGCCGGCAAAACCAAGCTGCAAGTAACCCTTGTCGGTGAAGTTGCCGTCGACGGCAAACATACGCTTCATCACTGCTGTCAGTGCCGAACGTACCGAACCGTAGCTCAGTGTCTTGGGCAATCCATACTTCCATGCCGACATGGCAAGTGTCTGGAATGCGCCCATACGGTATATCACCGAACGGCCAACAGCCGGGTATGCGCCTTCGGGCGAAATGAAACGCTCGAGAATTTCGTTGAATCGGTTCATGCGCTTTACGGCGAGGTCGAGCGAAATAGGTGTATGGAAGTTGTGCTTCTTGCAAATCTCTACTACCTCAACCATCATCGGGTGCATAACGTAAGAGTTGTAGTAGTCCATAGCAAACTCAGGTCCGTCGCTGTACCATCCGTCGCTCAGATACCACTCGCTCATCTTGTTCAATCCTACGGTGAGCACGTATCCGTCATACTCCTCGCCTATACTCATGAAGAAAGCCTCAACCATGCAGCGGAAGAGCAGCCAGTTGTTGTAGGCAGGGCTGACGGTGCGCAGACTCTTGAGTCCGTCGATGTAGCGCTTCTTTGTCACCTCGTCAAGCTGTCCCCATGTAGCCTCGGGAGCACGCATAAAGCTCTCTACGAGATACGACGCGTCGCACAGCGGCTGTGCCACGTTGCAGAGCCAAGTAATGTGGTCGGGATTGTTAGGGTCTACCGCATTCTTATATGCCTGTATAGCCCACTCGTGCAGCTGCTTGCGCTGCTTGCCCTCGGGTGTACCGTCGTCGGGCAGTGCTATCCACGGGCTGATGCCAGCCATGAGTCGGGCGAATGTCTCAAGATAGGCCACGCGCTGGTCACGTCCGTCCCACTTGGGGCTAAGTTCGAGCACAAAGTCCTTCTGGAAGTTGCCCTTGCTCATATTCTCAAGCACCGGGCGTGAAATCTTGTAGCATAGGTCGGCCCACACTTTGCGGTCGGGTTCTGGCATTGTAGTCTTCTTCTTGGCTGCCATCGTAGGCACAACCATCATCACTGCTATCACCACAGCGATGACAAACTTGATTTGTTGCTTCATCGTAGTTTTAAGTTTCTTAGTATAACCTCGGTCTAAAGTATAATAGGACAAAGTTATTAATAATTCTTTACATACGGCGATTTCAAGCGTTTATGTTATGTTTTTTTATCTTTTAAGCCTCGGTTGTATTGTATGCCGACGGTTTTCTGTGCACTATGCCATAGCCAGTGGCTGCTACAATGACACTCATAATGGGCGAAAGAATGTTGAATATACAGTATGGCAAGTAGGTCCATGTGGACACACCCAGCACCGTGCTCTGCGTCATTCCGCACGTATTCCACGGCACAAGCACCGATGTCACCGTCACCGAGTCTTCGGTTGTGCGGCTCAGGAGTTTGCGTTCGTAGCCCTCACGGTCGTAAATGTCGCGAAACATGTTGCCCGTAAGCAATATGCATAGATACTGGTCGGCTATGGCTATGTTCAGCATTACACCCGATGCAGCTGTCGACGCAACGAGCGACGTACGGCTGTGAACCATATGGATGAACAGTCGGGTGATGCCACCCACCATTCCGCCAGCCGACATACATCCGCCAAAGCACATGGCACATACAATCAGCCATATCGTACCCATCATTCCTGCCATGCCGCGCGTCCCTACCAGTCCGGCAAGAGTTGCATCGTCGGTAGCGAGCTGCGTGCTGTCGTACAGACATCGCATAGCCGCCTTGAACATCGAGGGGTCAATCTCGTGCAGCGCATCGGGCTGAAACACCACGGCTGCTACTACAGCCATAAGCGACGAGAGAAACAGCGTAATGATGGGCGGCACACGCTTGGCTATAAGTATGCCGGTGAGCACGGGCACAAGCAGCAGCCACGGTGTTATGCAGAAGCGGCTCTTGAGCGCCATGGCGAATGTGCTGATGTCCTGTGCAGTGTTAGTGTCACACAGCAGTCCTGCCACAGCAAACACTATCAATGCTATCACTATCGACGGCACTGTGGTATAGACCATGTAGCGGATATGATCGAACAACGGAACGCCTAACGAGCCGGATGCCAACGTAGTGGTATCGGACAGCGGTGAAATCTTGTCACCAAAGTAGGCTCCCGAGATAATAGCACCTGCTATCCATCCGTCGGCAAAGCCTTGCGCACGTCCGATACCCATAAGCGCTATGCCTATTGTGGCAATGGTAGTCCACGACGAACCTGTCATCACACTCACGAGGGCGCATATGATGCAGCTTGACACAAGGAAAATGTCGGGATGGATGATGTGCATGCCATAATATATTAAGGTGGGCACCACTCCGCTCAGCATCCATGCGCCACTGAGCGCACCGATAAGCAACAGTATGATTATGGCACTTGCCACACTCGACACGTTCTTGACTATGGCTTTCTCGAAGCTCGCCCATGGCACATTGAGCCTCCACATACCTATAAGCACACAGAATGCCGAAGCAGCAAGCAGGGCTATCTGCGACGCACCGGCAAGCGAATCGCTGCCAAAGGCACGTATTACGAATGTAAGCATGACTACAAGTACAAGGAGCGGCATGAGCGACATCGCTGCCGACGGACGTTTCTTAAGATATTGTTCTTTATTCTCCGACATTTTTATCATTTAAGTATTTGTTGTAATGGTTGTGTTATACTGAAAATTACAAGAGTTTTACAGATATGTTTCCTTCTCTTTTCAAATGTAGTAAGTCTGCACATCAAATGAAGCAAGCCTACACATCAATTGAAGTGAGCCAACACATCAAATGAAGCCCTTCTGCACATCAAAAGAACTACATTTTTTAAGAGCATGGATTTTATTTCGATTTTGTGTATAATTATACAGTTTTCCGAAAACCAGATTACAAAGTTAAGAGTTCTGCTGCAATGCAGCAAACAAATTGTAAGCTAATACAATAGACTTTGTCAATCATTGTCAATATGCGGATATGCTTTGTATAAATATACATAAATACATGTCTTTTGCACATACAGCAACTGAATAATAATGTAATATGTTTGAAACAACATTCTTTCAAATATCACAAAAAATGAGTAACTTTGCAGCCCCAAAGGATAACATTATAAATTTTATGGCTACCAAAAATACTATATCTACTGGCTCTGCATGGACAGAGTTGGAATTTTCGGCTCGTTGCATGAGCCCATACATAAGCACTCCTATTTATATTCCAGAGGAGACCACCTACTTTCTTTGCCGTACTGACGGCACTCGCGAGCAGCATCGTCTCACCTTCGTAGTGTTCCGCGCTGAAGGTGCTGCCGAAGACGATTGGGAAGACGACCCGATGCTTGGCCGTCTGCAGATGGCTGTGCTCGGCGATGACGACGAGGAGGTGCAGCCGGCTGATGCAGTATATCTCGGCGTGTCGCCCGATCGCTTCGTAAAGGTCGTGCGCAACGACGACAACGAAATCGTGTTCGACTTCACATGGCACTACGGCAACGTAGAGATTGACCGTGCTGAGCGCACCGACGAAGGCTACGTTCTGCGCAAGGACGACTTCGGTGAGGATGGCATTGCCTGCCGTCTCATTCCGCGCAAGGGCAACCCCTTCACTATACGTCTCACCATTCCATACGTGGGATTTGCCGTGACCGATGCCGACGGTCAGCATCTCATGGGCGACATCAACATCACCCACAACGACCTGGCTTCTTATCGTTACGCCTTCGTTGGCGACAACAACAACGACCGTTTCCAGATATCACTGGCCGACGGCAAGCTCAACTACATGTGCGTGTTGGGTGACGACCTGCGTCTGTCGATTCGCGATATGCGCGACCGTATGTCACTGGTTGGTGAAATCGATGCTGAGGGTCCGCTTTCGGACATTCTCATGGGTGCCCACTCGGCTCTCATCAAGAACAAGTCATCACGTTGGCGCGTGCAGCTCACCGGTGAGGAAGTAGAAGGTGCCGACGAGGTAGAACTCAACGGAGTGGCACTGGCACGTTTCGCATTCAGCGTGTTCAACAATGCTGACGCTGCCGACGAGGATGCCATAGCCCAGCGACTAATGGCTATGGAACAGAAATACGGCTTCCAGTGGTTCTGGCTCAGCGAAGACGACTGGAGCCATGAACATCTCGAAGGTCTCATCGACATGGAAAATCTCGACGACGACCCCGAAAAGATGATGCGCCAAGCCCTGCTCTTCAACCGCTATGAGACATTCATGAAGCGCCTTACCGCCTTCTCGTACATCTCGCAGAACCCCATCCAGGGCGACCAGTTGCAGGCTCGCAACAACAAGCGCAAGATTGCTCGCTGCGTACGCCGCATACAGGCTCACCGAAGTGGCGAAGAAAGCGTCTGGACTCTCGACGAAGAGGCACGCAACGAAATCATCCACTTCTTCTCAACATTCCACCGCGAATTTACAGCGGCACTGGAGGAGTAAACGGAAAGCAAAGAGTTTAAGCAAAAAAACATAAACGGCGGACTCCCGTCCGACGCACAAGCTAAATCAGTACTATCAGTATTAAAGAAATCAATACTGTCAGTTTGCGCGTCGGACGGGAGTCCGCCGTTCCGTTATTGCTTACTCAGACTACGGCGAGGACGCCGTAGCCTCCTATTCGTTATTAAAACTTTATCAGTCGGCTGCCGTCCTGAGTCTCCTCAATCGTTACCTTGACGGCATCCTCGGGCAAGAGTTCCTCAATCAGTTCTGGCCATTCGAGGAAACAGAGCGAGCCGCTGTAGAAGTAGTCTTCGTAGCCCATGTCGTACACCTCGTCGAGCTTCTTGATGCGATAGAAGTCGAAGTGGAAGATGCTGTCGCCTGTTGTTGCCGACTGATATTCGTTGACGATGGCGAATGTGGGCGATGTGATGACGTCGTCTACGCCCAACTCCTCACATACGGCTTTGACAAATGTAGTCTTGCCGGCTCCCATCTTGCCGTAGAAGGCGAACACCTTGCTGTCGCCCATGTTGGCAATGAATTGCTTGGCAGCCTCGTTGATGTCTGCCAATGTGTTGATTCTTATTTCCATAAATAATAAAAATAAAGGCCCTACCCCCAACCCCTCGCAATAGAAAGGGAGGAAGCCCTACCCCCAACCCCTCCCCAGCAGGGAGGGGAGTAATGTGATTTTGTTGGGATGAGGGATAGTTGGCTGTATGATTTATTAATTGATTATTGTAAATTCTCTATTAAGCAGTCGGTTCATATCGCTCCCCTCCCTGCGGGGGAGGGGCTGGGGGGTGGGGCTTCCCTTCTACCTCTTCTTCAGCGTAACAAGCGGTATGAGCATTTCCTCCATTGATATTCCTCCATGCTGGAACGTGTCCTTATAGTACGACACGTAGTAGTTGTAATTGTTGGGATATGCCAGGAATGAATTGCCCGTAGCAAACACATATGACGTTGAGAGGTTGGGCGCGGGCAGCTGTGCCTCGTGCGGATTCTTTACGACAAAAACTTCCTTCGACTGACAGTTGAGATTCTTGCCGAACTTGTAGCGCAGGTTGGTATTGGTGTTGCGGTCGCCGATAATCTTTATGGGCTTCGATGCTCTAATACTGCCGTGATCGGTAGTGACAATCACAGTACTATCGGTCTGCGAAAGTGCTTTAAGCAGTTCACCCATTACCGAATGGCGGAACCACGAGAGCGTTATGCTGCGATATGCCGACTCGTTGTTGGCAAGCTCGCGCACCATCTTCGACTCGGTGCGTGCATGCGACAGCATGTCGATGAAGTTGACCACAATGACATTGATATCGTTCTTGGTCAGTTCGCCAAGCCGTTCTATCAAGCGTTCGGCTCCTGCCGAGTCATTGATTTTGTGATATGAGAATGTGTCGTGGCGACGATAGCGCTCTATCTGCGTACGTACGAGCGGCTCCTCGTTGATGTTCTTGCCCTCTTCTTCGTCCTCGTCGACCCACAAATCGGGAAACATACGCTCTATCTGTTCGGGCATCAATCCCGAGAAGATGGCATTGCGTGCATACTGCGTAGCTGTAGGCAGGATGCTCATGTACATGTCTTCGTCGATGTCGAACATCTCACCTATATCCTGAGCCAGCGTGCGCCACTGGTCGTAACGGAAGTTGTCGATAACAACAAGGAATACTTTCTCGCCGTTATTGACTGCCGGGAACACGCATTTCTTGAATATGTCGGGACTCATGAGCGGCCTTTGGGTTGTGCCGGGAGCCACCCACGACAGATAGTTCTTACGTACGAACTTGGCGAACGAGTTGTTTGCCTCCTCTTTCTGCATCTGTAGCATCTCAGTCATACCGGAATCAGCCGAACTGAGTTCAAGTTCCCAACGCACCAGTCGGCGGTATATGTCCTTCCAATCGTCCAAAGTGTTGCAGTCCATGATGCGCATTGCAATGTCTTGAAAATCCTTGCGATATCCGGTCTGCGTCACTTCGGTAACAATCTGCTTCTTATGAATGTTCTTCTTCAACGCCAGAAGAATCTGATTGGGGTTGACCGGCTTAATCAGATAGTCGGCTATCTTCTGTCCGATGGCCTGGTCCATTATATTCTCCTCTTCACTCTTCGTAACCATTACGATGGGCGTGGATGGCGAAATCTCCTTTATCTGCTGCAAGGTTTCGAGTCCGGTGATTCCTGGCATCATCTCGTCGAGCAGCACGAGGTCAAAATTGCGCTTACGACACTCCTCTATGGCGTCGTTGCCGTTGTTGACGGTAGTGACGTCGTAGCCTTTCTTCTCCAAAAAGATAATATGGGCACGCAGCATCTCAATCTCGTCGTCTACCCACAGCAAGTGTCCTGTAGTCATATTGCTATATTATTTTAAAAGCCTTCGAGGTCGTAATATTCATCACTTAAGTCCTCTACCACCTTGTTTTCTTTCTTTTTATTTGTCTTATTGTCAACCTTCTTACTGTCAACTTTCTTACTGTCAACCTTTTTGTCGTCAATCTTCTTGTTGACATTGTCGTTGTTAATGACGGGGCTGACATTTGGCACATCCGGACCTACACCGTCGTCGCGCTGCTGCTCAGGAGTATAGTCGGGCTCGTTGAGCAACGGCTTGTCCGAAATCTTGAGCGGTGCAAAGTGGCGTGCGTAGAACTTGTCGTAGTCGTCGTAGCTGAACTGCTGTCCGAGCAACTTGCGGTTTTCCTCGCTCACTATCACACTGCGTACGTGCGACATAAGTTCTGCCACAGGCTTCTGGCTGTGTAGCTGTCGGGCGTATTGCAGAGCCTCGTCGTAGTTGCGGAATCCGCTTATGGTCATGCTGTGCAGTCCGCCTAAGTCCTCTATGGCTATGTCGAAGTTGCGCACCAGATAGCTCGTGAAGTTATAACGGGCTATATTGAACATCAATCGGTTCTCGTCGACCGAGTCGGGAGCGTATACCGTCATGTAGACAAACGGAGTATTGCGCTCAGCCGACAACTGTCGGGTTGCGATAGAGTCGCTGTCAGCAAGCACGGCAGCCCGGCGTTGCCACACGTTGTCAATGTCAAACTTGCCGCCATAGAGTCGTCTGCCCTCGCCCACTCCCTTTACTATCATGCCTGCGAGTGGTGCCACACCGCTCTGCGGATATTTCTCTACCACGGTGCGCATATCCTCAACACATCCTGCGGCATCGCCGTTGTTCAACTTCGACAGTCCGCCGATGAATACGAACTTGTCGCGGTTGGCTCCAAGGGCAAACCTACTGCCCGAAACATCCACACCAGCCATGACTTCGTTGTAGCGTCCAGCCTTGAAGGCATCGTATGTAGCAGCATAGAGCGAGTCTTCGATGTGTACGCCAAAGCTTGCATTCTCCACATAATTGGGGTCGGACAGCAATGCGGTCCATTCGTTTTGCGGATAATTGCGTTGCAACAGGTCGACATAAGTATCGGCAGTGGCCTTATCGCCCTTGCGCATATACAACAAGAAGAGGTGATAGTAGGCGTCGGCTGTATGCTCTGACGATTTATAGTCGCGTGTGAGACGTAGCAGACTGCGTTCTGACAGCGTAAGATTGTCGAGCTTATCCTTGAATATCACGCCCGCATTATACAGGCCGTCCATTATCAGACGGTCGCTCTCAGCCTTCTGCTCTTCAGTGAATGGTATCTGCGCCAGATAGTATTCGCGACGATGAGGGTCGGTAGCAGCACTGTCGGGCACGGTCTCTGGAGTTGTTTCAGGCTGTACAGCGGTAGTGTCGGCTGCGGTCTCGTCGTCGTCACGTCCTACTGCCACAACGGTCTTGTTGGTACGTCGCCAGTTGTCTACATTCTCACGCTTGCCCCACAGTTTCTGGAAGGCAGTCTTACCCTGGCTCACCGCCATCGGGTTGTAGAAGTACCATTGTGTCTTGTCGCCTGCCATGGCTCCGGCAGTATTGTTGTTCTGGGGCCGTTGCTGATTGAAGCGATTGGCATTGCCCATATTCTGATCGCCATTCTGCTGCGTACCATTGCCCGCTTCCTGTTCAGCCTTGAGCCTTTGCTCCTCGCGCTCCTTGCGCTTTAGCTGGGTGATGACGCGGTCGATGGCAGCATTGCGCGACGCTTCGTCCATACGGGCGAGCTGCTGCAGCGAGTCTTGCAGATGAACGGTCTCGGTGAAGGGCACGAGTTCGTCGAGCACCTTCGAGCGCTGGTCGAGCTGTGTATAGTCGGGACGGTCCTTGTCGAGCATTCCGATAGCCTCACCGTATGTGCGCTGAGCGTCGGCATAACGCTCTCGCGCCCAATAAATGTCGCCCAGACGTAGCAGCAACACGCCCTTCTCTATGCCCGAACGTGTGGCTCGTGCCGCTCCACGCTCGTAAGCAGAGATAGCCTTGGCGGTGTCGCGACGCGCCATATAGATGTTACCGATGGCATAATATACCTGGTCGAGATAGTCCTTGTTCTTATCGGAAGCCGCCATGCGCTTGAGTCGGGCAATCATCTTGTTCGACTGCGTGCCCGACATCACTTCGGTCATGGCTATGCGTGCGTTGAACTCCACCTCATAGGGCGGATTCTGTCTTATCACGCGGCGATAGGCAGCAGTGGCAGCAGCCTTGTTGCCGAGCAGTGTTTGTATCTGTCCCATGATGTACCACTCACGGGCGCGTTGCTTGCGTCGCATCTCGTGGCGTATCACACGGCGCAGATATACAGCAGCATTCTTGTAGTCGGCGGTGCGCAGATAGTAGTCGGTGAGCGTATAGTCCCACTCCTTCTGTGCCGCCCAGTGTATTGAGTCGCGTTGGGTTTCGCGTATCACGTCCTCAGCGTCGTAGTTCCATCCTTCCTCTACATAGCATTTGGCAAGCCAAGCTCGCGCCTTGCCGTATATGGCAGGCTGTGTGCGATAGAGTCGCGACATGTAGGCGAAGGTTGAAGCAGCCTCATCAAAGTCGCCTTTGTAGAACTGCGAGCGCCCCATCAGCATCCATGCACGCCACAAGAATGGATTGTACTCGCGGCGCGACAGCCATTCGCGGTCGCGTTGGGTCTTGCGTCGCTTCTTGTCCCACACCGGTCGGCGCTTGATGCTGTGCTGGCGTATCGTCTTCTTGCACTTCTCTATGGCGCGCTCATATCCCGCCTTGCCCAACTCTCGGCTTTGCTTGTTTGCCACGGTGTACAGCGGCAGCATCTCAGTATAGTTGTCACGGTTGCCGTTCTCCTTCTCTTCCGAAGCGTCAATATACGCCAGCGTACCGTTATAATAGGTATTATAGCGTGCTTTGAAGGCATGCCAGCGGCGTGTCATAGCCGTGTTTTTCTGCGTAGAACATCCTGTTGCCGTCATGATGATGACGACAACAAACAGAAATATGATGTATCGGGAACGCAGGAACACGGTTTTTTGAATGTTGAATGTTGAGTGTGGAATGTTGAATGTTATAGTGCTTGCAGGATGTTAATCCTGTGCGCGAAGCATATACACTTCGTCCTTTATCTGGTCGGGCAGTTCGATGCCGCGCAGGTGCAGACTGCGACACCATGCTGCCACTTCGTCCTGGCGCATAGTATAGAGCACGTCGGAGAACTGGTCGGCCTCGTCGTCGGTATAACTGTCAGACGTGCGACCGCTGAACACATCGAGTTCTTCGTCGTCGAAATACTCTATCGGTTTGGTCGATGCCTCCATCATACAGTCTTGCTCGCACTTAGTCTCAGGTGTACCGTTGCATGTGGCACACGTCTGCTCCACCTTAATCGGAGCATCTTCGACATTCTTGCCACGCGAAGCCACCTTTGAGGCAATGCCCACTATTACGCCAAGCAGAAGTATTGAAACAATCAGAATCAGCATTATTGTTTAATGTATTGTTGCTACTTAATCTTCTCGATAGTCCATCCCGCCTTCTCCAAATCGTCCCAGAACTGCGGATACGACTTGGTCACTACATACGGGTCGTTGATTCGGAGTCCGGGGAACTTGATGGCAGCCGGTGCAAACGCCATAGCCATACGATGGTCTTCGTATGTATCGATTGGCTCAAATGTAGGTTCGCACATAGCTCCATCCCATATCAGCGTGTCGTTGTTCTCGTCGCGCAATACATATCCCAGCTTGCGCAACTCACGTTTGAGAGCTTCTATGCGGTCGGTCTCCTTTATTTTAAGGCTCGCCAGTCCGGTGAACTTAAACGGTATGTTGAGCAATGCGCACGTTACGACAACGGTCTGCGCCAAGTCGGGAGCCGAAATGAAGTCGTAGTCGAGTCGCGGCAGCATGCAATGCTGCTTCTTCAGCGTAACAGTAGGCATACTGGTATTGTCTGTACGTTCGCCAAAGCGGGTCTTCACACCCATCAACGAGTATATATACTTGACGATAGAGTCGCCCTGTTTCGAAGCGTCCATGAGTCCTTCAAACATCAGTTGCGACTCGGTGTCGTCCGTAAGCGCCATCATCTCATACCAATAGGACGAAGCACTCCAGTCGCTTTCAATCAGATATTTGTGCTGATTGTACGGATGTGGATTCACCTTAACGGTCTCCATATCGCTCCAGTCGGCATCGGCACCAAACTCGCGCATCATCCACAGCGTGAGGTCGATGTACGGACGCGAAATGATTCCGCCCGTCATGCGCAGCTCCAGTCCGTTCTTAAGCACCGGACCAATCATGAGCAGCGCCGAGATATATTGCGAGCTGACGTTGCCCGGAATCTCCAGATAGCCACCTTCAAGCGGATGTCCCTTGATGCGGAGCGGTGGATAGCCCTCGTTGGCTACATATTCAATGTCGGCACCAAGATAGCGCAGTGCGTCTACAAGAATACCTATCGGACGGTTTTTCATGCGTTCGGTTCCGGTGATGACGTGCTCGCCTGGCGTAACCGACAGATAAGCTGACATGAAGCGCATGGCTGTGCCTGCCGCCTTAATGTCTATGACGTCGGGATTGTTCATCAAGGCGTTCACCACCACTTCGGTGTCGTCGCACACCGAAAGGTTCTGCGGCAGCACATCGCTGTTCGACAGAGCGTGTATAATGAGCGCACGGTTGCTGATGCTCTTTGATGCGGGGAGTTTTATTGTGGCGTTGAAACTTTCAGGTGCCTTGAGTCTGTATTGCATATATATTTACCGTTTATTAATTATGTCAGCATTGCTGGCAATACCTTATTATATTATAATGCAAAGATAAGTATTTTAATTTATTTGCCAAAATTGTCGGCATTTTATTTGGCTGTTTCATAATAAGTGTGTATCTTTGCACCCGCTTACAAGAAGTTCGGGATGTAGCGCAGTTGGTTAGCGCACGCGTCTGGGGGGCGTGAGGTCGCTGGTTCGAGTCCAGTCATCCCGACTTAAAATGGGTTAAGATGTTGCAAAACAACATTTTAACCCATTTTTTTGTTTATTATTTGCTCGGAGACAAGCGTCACTTGCACCAGTTAGACAATGCTCGTGACGAGCATACCAAAAAAGCGGATGCAAGACACGAAACCATGTCGTTGCATCCGCCTATAATAATAATGGCTTATCTCTGATTTTTTGCCTTTAGAAAAATCTTGCTTTTAAAAAGCTATCTTCTTGCCCTTAACCACGACGATGCCCTTCTGCGGTGCCTTTGTGCCGAGGTAGCGACCATTGAGATCATAGAAATAGCTCTTGGCTATCGGGGTTGCCATAGGAGCGGTGATGCCAGAAGGAACCTTCTCTGTTATGCGAATAACCTCGCTTTTGAGGTCTACGCTTATAGCGTATGTGCCAGCAGAACCTTGGAACGTCCATGCACTGGCATCGCCTGTTGTGAAGAAGCGAATGTCCTCATTGAGGTTTGCCAAAGCACCGTCAAAGTTGGGATAGAGACGTTTAGCGTTAACAAAATCCCAGTTCATGCCGAGGCGCTGTAGGATAGCGAACTGACCATTGTCGGTGGTGAAGGTTATGTCGCCCTCATATTTGCCTTCATCGGTGGCTGAGAGCACACCTGTGGGTATTTTAAAAAGCCATGCGTTGTCTGTGCCGAGCAGATATAGCTCCTTAGGATAGCCTGTGGGGTAGTTTTCATCGTTGCCATAGAAGGTCATACGGTTGTTGCGCAGATCAAGAGTCATACACATAGAGAGATTTCTCTTCCGATGCGTCAACGAAGAAGTTTGTCCATTCGCCCTTCTTGAGGTTCACCGTGAGGTTGGTCTCCACGTTGCATGTAGCTGTGGCAGCACCTATGCGCTTGTCGCCGATTTCCTCCCAACCATCGGGCGTTGAAGCGAGCGCTGTGGAAATGTTAAACTGGTTTGAGCGGAAATGTACCCAGCCTGTGTAAACGCCTTCCACCTCACTCCATTCAATGGCTTCGCCCTTGTCAGCTGCTATATTTCCGTCGAGACCGTGCAAATAGATAGCATCGGGATACTCGGGAACGTATGTTGCGCTATAGAGCAGGATGGTCATGTTGCGCAAGTCGATGGTCACATCGTAAGATCCTTTCTCTGGAATAGTGAACGTTTGCACTGTGCGGTTGAGTCTGTTTGTACGGTTGATCTTAGCGGTACCACCACCATAGCGATAGGGCTCTATGCCTGTCCAATCATCCTCTGTTGTGCCGAGCTGTGTCAAGACAAAGAAATAGAGATCTTCAAAGTTTACGGTTGCTTTATACACACCCTCGGTCTCTGACATGGCTATCGTTTCTGATGCCTCATTAGGCTTAAATTCGCCATTTGAGCCAATGAGATAAACCTGTTTGGGAAAATTGCCAAGAATTGTTATCTTGTTGGTGTTGAAGTCGACACGAATGCGGTATGTGCCATCTACTGCGGGCACCATGAACGATGCATCCTTCTTCGCATACATGGTCATAGGCGTGTTGAGCGTAAGCATTTCATCATTAAATTCGGGACCATAGCGATAGAGTGACAAGCCTTCCCAGTCATTGTCGTTTTCTGTCAACTTTGTAACAACGGTGAAGTATTGTGAGCCGTTTGAAAACGCCACAACGCCTTCATACACGCCTTCATGGCCCGTTGCCTGAAGTTCTGCACTGGCTACGTTCGTATGCCAGCTACCGTCGCTACCAATGATGTAGCATTGCGCCTGTACTGTTATGGTCATGAGCATCATGCAGAATGTGACCATGAAAATGTGGAGTAGATTTTTCATCATAAGATTTTGGTTTTAAATTGATAATAGGGTTTATGATTTTGGTTTGGTTCTTTTGTTTAACTGTTTAGTTTGGTTGTTTGCCAGTTTTTTGTTTTGTCTTGAAACTATTGCACGATAGATTAGTGAGCCTTAGCCCTTGGCGTTTTGTTGAGACACAACCTATCTTTGACAAAGATAGGATTTTTTTAGATGCAAAATTGTTTTTTCCTCGTTTTTCCAAGAAAAAAAATTGTGCAAACGTTTGCCTTATGGCAGTTTTCATGCAAAGCACACCAAAAAAAGCTTTCGATGCATCAAGTGCACCGAAGGCTCCAAATATTTCTATAATTCCTTTATAACGCTGCCGTCCATACGTCGTATGCACATTTTACCATCGTCGTATGTGGCGAATGTGGGTTCGTTGCCTCCCTTTGGGAAGGTTATCGAACCAAGGTTGCACACGATGCCATCGTTTTCGGCAGCCTCAAGTTTCCACAAATGAGTATGACCGTAAACGAATATGTCGTGTGCGAGAGCCGGACGGTTCTGCTCGTTGTATACATGTCCGTGAGTGATGAACATGCGTCTGCCACCATCTACAATCAAGGCATAGTCAGCCATGATTGGAAATTCGAGCAGCATCTGGTCAACCTCAGCGTCGCAGTTGCCACGCACGGCAACGATACTGTCCTTTCTCTTATTCAGAAGTTCAACGATGCCCTTCGGGTCGATGCCTTCAGGAATGCGGTTGCGCGGTCCGTAGTTGAGTATGTCGCCAAGAATGAGCAGCATGTCATACTGCTCGCGGTCGTAGAAGTCGAGCACACGTTGAAGCGTGGGCAGACATCCGTGTATGTCGGATACAAGTAAGTATTTCATATATCAATAACTTCTCTTATATGTGCCAATCAGTGTATTAGTCGTTCAGCTCTCGATCCTGCTCACGCTTACGCTTCTGCTCGTCGATAAGCTGGAAATCCTTCTTGCGCAGCACGAATGTCGAACCGAGATATTTCTCGCGTACCACCTCGTTCTCTGCCAGTTCTTCAGGCTTGCCCTGAAACAGAATTCTACCTTCAAACAACAGATAGGCACGGTCTGTGATGGTCAGTGTCTCCTGCACGTTGTGGTCGGTGATGAGGATACCGATGTTGCGGTATTTCAGTCGCCATACCACATGCTGTATCTCCTCAACCGCAATCGGGTCGACACCGGCAAACGGCTCGTCGAGCATGATGAACTTAGGGTCGATGGCCAGACAACGCGCAATCTCGGTGCGTCGACGCTCGCCACCCGACAACTGGTCGCCAAGGTTCTTGCGCACCTTGCCAAGATTGAAGTCGGCAATAAGCTCCTCCAACTTCTCGAGCTGCTGCTGGCGTGTGAGCTTGGTCATCTCAAGCACCGACATAATATTGTCTTCAACACTCAGCTTGCGGAATACGCTCGCCTCCTGAGGCAGGTATCCGATGCCGGCGCGTGCACGCTTATACACGGGGAAGTCGGTAATGTCCTTGTCGTCAAGGTAGATGTGTCCGTCGTTGGGCACGATGAGTCCTGTAGTCATGTAGAACGACGTTGTCTTGCCGGCACCGTTCGGACCCAGAAGTCCAACAATCTCACCTTGGCGTACATTTATCGACACATCGTTTACAACGGTACGCTTGCCGTAACGCTTCACAAGTCCCTCGGTGCGTAACACCATACAGTGGGGCTTAGTGTCGGCATTTGCTACCATATCTTCTATTTTATCATTCATATTTATCATATATAAAACCGATACAAAGGTAAAACAAAATATCATTTCCCCCAAATAAAACACAAAAACTTAAATCTTATGAATAGTTTTTGTCTTTTTATTGCTACTTTTGCATTCAATATAAATAAAGCACAACCATAATTATGTTGATATTGAAATACTTAAACACGCTCGGACGTTATCTCATGCTGATGGGCCGCTCAATGGCACGCCCCGAGCGCATGCGCATGTTCTTCAAGCAGTACGTCAAGGAAATGTCGTCGCTTGGCGTTGACTCTATAGGCATCGTGCTGCTCATCTCGTTCTTCATCGGTGCCGTTATCTGCATCCAGATGAAGCTCAACATCCAGAGCCCTTGGATGCCCAGATGGGTGTCGGGATACACCACTCGTGAGATTCTGTTGCTTGAGTTCTCGTCAAGTATCATGTGTCTTATCCTGGCGGGCAAGGTAGGCTCCAACATCGCTTCGGAGCTGGGCACCATGCGCGTAACGCAGCAGATTGACGCCCTCGACATCATGGGTGTCAACTCAGCCAACTATCTCATTCTGCCGAAGATTCTCGGACTGGTCACAATCATGCCATTCCTCGTAATCTTCTCTTCTGCCACTGGCATTCTCGGAGCCTACGGCACGGCTTATATAGGACACATCCTCTCGCCCGAAGACCTTACGCTCGGACTGCAACACCAGTTCAACTCATGGTTTATGTGGATGAGTATCATCAAGAGTCTTGTCTTCGCGTTCATCATATCAAGCGTGTCGAGCTATTTCGGATACACTGTTGAGGGTGGATCGGTAGAGGTAGGCAAGGCCAGTACCAACGCTGTGGTCAACTCAAGCGTACTGATACTGTTCTCGGACGTGTTCCTCACACAGTTGCTAAGTTAAAAACGTCACCCCAACACCTCAACATCCCTTCCCCAACACCTCAACATAACAACATCACAACCCAATATGATTGAAGTAAAACATCTATATAAGTCGTTCGGCGACAAGGAAGTGCTCAAGGACATCAACGCTGTGTTTGAAGACGGCAAGACAAACCTCATAATCGGACAGAGCGGAAGCGGCAAAACGGTGCTTATGAAGAACCTCGTAGGACTGCTCACACCCACAAGCGGCGAGGTATTGTACGACAACCGCAACTTCGTGGCAATGAGTAAGGACGTAAAGGTGCAGATGCGCCGCGAGATGGGAATGATTTTCCAGAGCGCTGCCCTTTTTGACTCACTCTCGGTGTTGGAGAACGTAATGTTCCCGCTCGACATGTTCTCGACGATGAACTATCGCGAACGTGTCCGCCGCGCTCAGGAATGTCTCGACCGCGTCAACCTTATTGACGCACAGCAGAAGTTTCCGGGCGAGATATCGGGAGGTATGCAGAAGCGTGTAGCCATAGCGCGCGCCATCGTGCTCAACCCCAAATATCTGTTTTGCGACGAACCAAACTCAGGTCTTGACCCTCGTACATCGCTCGTCATCGACGAGTTGCTCTCGTCAATTACCAAGGAGTACGACATCACAACCATCATCAACACCCACGACATGAACTCGGTGATGGGCATCGGCGAAAACATTCTGTTCATATACAAGGGCCGAAAGGAATGGCAGGGCACCAAAGACGACGTAATGGGAGCCACAAACGAGAACCTCAACGACCTCGTTTTCGCATCTGATTTGTTCCGTAAAGTGAAAGAAGTAGAAATGGAGAAACTTAACAAAAAACCACATATTCAGCCATAAAACATGCTGGAAATAAAAGCTTAGAATGTTAAAATTAAGTTTTTTCAAACATTTCTTTTACAAAAGTTTTGGTATCCGAAAAAATGGAACTATCTTTGTAGTCGAAAATTATCATCACAACATAACGACCAATTTAAACCATACAGACACAACACGCCAAGACCATTCTCGTAAGAGATGGAACGGGCGACAACCATACCTTTAAACAATCACCTAATAATACCTTCTCAAAGAATAAAAAAACTGATAGTCATCACTTTACTATTAATTTAAAGCCGCGCCGCAGAGAATGCAGCGCGGCTCTTTTTTTGACATATATGCTACATTCAAATATGACGCATAGAGAATAACGACCATTTCAAACAACAATAAATTTATTATATACATTAAATGGCAAAGTTATATACATTGCACTATTCTTTGGCTCATCCGATAAATCAGGGGGATTAAGCATATAGTTTTGTAAGTCTGAAAAGAAAGAATTTTATATCCGTTACTCCTCTTAAAGCAGCTCTAAACGCCTTAATTTTAGCATTAAAAGACTCTGCAAATGCATTTGTTGCCCTGTTGACAAAGAAGTTCAAGACTTCATCATAGTGCTCGTAAAGTGTGGCGGCAATAACATTGAAACTCTTAAAACCGGAATCGTCCACTTTGTTGTACCAACGTGCAAGCGAGAGTCTTGCTGCATCTTTGACAGTATTCTTGGTAAATATCATTCTTAGCGAATGTGTGAGAGAATAAGCCTCTTTAATGTTCGGATACGTTTCAAAGAGCACATCTGCTCTTTGTCTCTGACTTTCAGTCCATTTATCGGCAGATTTGAAAAGCAGATATCTGCTGCGAGCCAGCAACTGCTTGTGGGTGTCACCATTTGCAAGCACAATTGGAGTGTATGCTTTACCCTGGCATTTTGCTTCTTCTCTGGCATCCGTGTCTGCTTGAATGGCATCCCATCTATGGGCGATACGCATTTCCTGCAAGGCATCACAGGCAAGTTTCTGTATATGGAAACGGTCTATGGTGCGCATTGCATTCGGGAAACAGCGTCTGGCTATAAGTCGCATGGAATTCGACATATCCATTGTTATTTCCTTAACCATCAGTCTCTTGTCTTCGTCAATGCGCATAAGTGCTTCTATGACAGCATCTGCTCCCACACCTTTTACAATTGCAATGATAGTGCCTTTACCTCCACGTGAAGATCTATTGCTTACTATTGTGTACAGTTCACCATTGCTTGGAGCCGTTTCGTCAATGCATACGCTTTCACCTATATTTTCAGGAAAGACAAGCCAGTCTTCTGCATGTGAAAGTTCTGACCATTCACGATAGCCACTGAGCACATCCTTGTATTGCTTTTCAAACGTATCCCCGTTAATGTGATAATAGCGGTCAAGCGAACGGCAGGTCGTAGGAATCGTCTCCATACACTCCTTTTAAAAAAGCCGCAAACTCCTTGG
>OLGY01000225.1_pt1 | contig 46766 bp, 35 predicted proteins | sample 1605951 | NCBI WGS metagenome assembly OLGY01 (sample SAMN03283280) | human gut metagenome | biome: human-associated habitat; material: feces | host: Homo sapiens | place: Peru | collected 2012
CAAAAAGCCACTAAACCCCGTCCCTAAATGGTTCCCCGTCCCTGTTTAATTCAAACTAGACACATTTCAAAAAAGTGTGCTGTTGTTTCTTTGATATATTTTCTACAATATAATAAGCAAAGTCGTGATTGGAGAGACATTACCCAATTACGAAAATCAGATATCAGGAGAGGGAAGAGATGAGCAAATCGAAAAAAATAAAAATCATTATCACAATTGTCTGCATCTCATTCATACAGGGATTGCAGTTTTGCGTTTCCCCTGTGTTGGGACAGATTCAGGAGCATTATCCGGATGTGTCGGTCAGTATGGTGCAGATGCTGGTGACTGCACCTACGTTTCTATCCATCGTAGTTGCAATTATATCAGGTGGTCTTGTTGTTAAGATCAGTAAGAAAAAAATGTTGATTTTTGCGGGGCTGATGGCGGGAATTACAGGATTCTTACCATTTTTTGCAGATAGCTTTATGCTGCTGTTTGTTTCAAGAATTTTATATGGTCTGGCACTTGGACTTTGTATCGCACTGAACACAGCTGTTGTTGCAGAATTTTTCGAGGGAGACGAACGAGTTTCTGTTATGGGAATCCAGGCAGCCAGCGTGGGAGCAGGAATGGTTCTTGTATCTACATTAGGCGGCGCACTTGGTAAATACGGATTCCAGAATGCATATTATCTGAATGTGATTGGATTTATTGCAATGATTTTAATTGCGCTGTTCTTACCGGAAACCGGTACAGCTAAAGTGAGTAAAGATGAAAAAATCGAATTAAATGGAGAAGTATACAAGGTTGCATTTATAGGTGTAGTCGAAATGCTGTTCTTGATTACATTTACAACAAATATTGCAATGCATATTAGTGGAAGTCTTGCCGGAAGTACAACGGTTTCCGGAAATTTAACAGGTGTATTCTCAGGAGCGCAGATTGTTATGGGATTGATTCTCGGAGCAATTACAAAAGTGACGAAAAAATATACATTGCCGGTTGCAATGCTGTGTTTCTCAATCGGTGGTGTGTTACTTTTATTATTCCCATCAAATTATGTAATGTTAATGATTGGCGCTGTATTCTGTGGATTCTCACAGGGAATGTTTATTCCTACAGCGATGGTAGAGGTATCCAATGCGGTAAATCCGGCATCTACAACAATGGCAGCGGCATGTATGACATGTGGAAACTGTTTTGGACAGTTGATTTCGCCGACCTTATTGAATGGAGCATCGAAAACGTTATTTGGTGAGGTGACAACATCGTATGTATATTTAATTGCCACAGTCGGTATGACAATTGCGGCAGTTGTTGTGATTTTGTTACGTGCCAGAAAAGAGACAGCATGATATCATATGTCGAAAAGACAATAGAACAGTCGATAAAATGTAGAAACTTGAAATTGAAATACAAACAAGGAGGAAAAAATAATGGGCGCTAAGAAATGGAAAGGTAAAGAAAAATATTCAAATTTATTTTCACCAATCCGAATGCGAAATGTTCGTGCAAAGAACCGTATTATCGCAGCACCGACAAGTCCGAGTATGATTACAACAGAAGGACATTTTACACCGGAGATGATTGCATATCTGGAAGAAAAGGCTCTTGGGGGAGCAGGAATCGTTACATATGGAGAAGCAATTGTTCACTCAGCAACAGGAAAATCGCATAACAAACAGCTTCAGCTTGATTCTTTTGGTGTCAAACAGGGAATGGCACAGGCAGCAAGAGCAATCCATAATGCAGGAGCTTATGCCAACATTCAGCTTTCCCACGGTGGTAAATATGGAGGACTTGCAAGTGTTGGTGGAGATCATTTTGATAAATGTAACACTGCCTATGGACCGAGTCATGAGGTGACACCGGTTGGAGAAGTACAGGAAATGCCAAAAGAAATGATTTTGGAAATTGTGGAGTCTTACAAAAAGGGTGCAAAACTATGCAAAGACTGTGGATTTGATATGGTTCAGGTTCATGCAGCACATGGATGGCTGTTCTCCCAGTTCTTATCACCTGTATTCAATCAGAGAACAGATGAATTCGGTGGTTCATTGGAGAACAGAGCGAGATTCCTGCTTATGGCTCTGGATGCGGTAAGAGAAGGTGTCGGACCGGAATTTCCAATCGAAATCCGTCTGTCTGGAGATGATCTGACAACAAATGGTCTGGGAATGGACGAATGTATCAAAGTTGCAGAGATGGTAGATGACAAGGTTGATCTGATTAACGTATCTTGTGGAAATCACGAAGATCCGGATATGTTCTGTCGTACACATCCTTCTGCATTTTACAAACGTGGCGTAAATGTTTATCTTGCAACAGCAATCAAAGAACATGTAAAAACACCGGTTGCCTGTGTCGGGTCCTTAAATGATCCTGCACAGATGGAAGAAATCATTGCAACAGGTCAGGCAGATATGGTAGAAATCGGACGAGCACTTCTGGCAGACCCATATTTACCAAAGAAAGCACTAGAGGGAAGAGAAGAAGATATCACGCCATGTCTTCGTTGCTATGAATGCTTCGGAGAGACAGGAAAGAGTGAAACTGTAAAATGTTCCGTAAATCCTACAATGGGACAGCAGCTTCCGGAAAAATATCCAAGAAAAGCACCTGAGCAGAAGAAACGTGTCTTAATTGTAGGTGGAGGACCTGCAGGTATGGAAGCGGCAATCACAGCGGCAAGCCGTGGGCATGAAGTAACTCTGGCAGAAAAGGCAGATAAACTTGGTGGAAACTTATATCCTGCATCTGCACCATATTTCAAAAAAGATATCGCAGATTTCTGTAAAGTGATGGTCAATCGAGTAGAAAAATCAGCAGTAAAAGTAATGCTGAATACAGAAGTGACACCGGAATTTACCAAAGAATTTGATCCGGATGCACTCATTGTTGCAATTGGTTCTTATGAAGCAAAACCACCAATCAAAGGTTTGGATAAAGATAAAGTAATGATGGCAATCGAAGCAGAACTTCATCCGGAAAAACTTGGCAAGAAAGTCGTTATCATGGGTGGCGGTCTTGTCGGAGCAGAGGCAGCCGTATCATTTCATCATGAAGGAAAAGAATGTGCCGTTATTGAGATGCGTTCCGAAGTTGCAGCAGATGCGAACTCATTCTACCGTGGTGGCTTGATGGTTGAGGTAAACAACTCAGCAGAATTATATACAGATACAACAGTAAAAGAAGTAACCGATGAAGGGGTTGTATGTCAGAAAGATGGCGAAGAATTCGTTGTGAAAGCGGATACTGTAGTCTGTGCTCTTGGATTCAAGTCAGCATATGATAAAGTAGATGAGCTTTGCGAGTTGGTTGATGAGAATTATGTAATCGGAGATTGCAAGAGTGTTGGATTGATTTACAATGCCGTAAATCAGGGGTACTATACAGCGATGAGGCTGTAGGGTGCCAGTTAGGGACGGGGTTTAGTAGCTTTTTTGCTTGCAAAAAAGCTACTAAACCCCGTCCCTAATAGATACAACTAATTGAGTTGCATGGAACTGATGAAGTCATTTTTTATAAATGTATCTTGCAACAGAGATTTACTCTATGTTACAGTAAAAGAAAGCATATTTCTAAATAATCTAAGGTGAAATGTCACTATCTATTTTCTAATTTCATTTCAGAAATCTATGCTTTTATACCAATTATATGTAAAAAGCAGGAGATACTGAAAAATGATTAGATTTGGATAGACCTCCTGCAAAAGGAGGAATTAAATATGACAAAAGTTAAGAAACAACAGAAGGGAAGAAAATATTCCCTGCAGAACCGGAAATTGAAGGCAAAACGACAGTATAAAGATACATTTTTTAGGATGTTATTTGAGGATAAGAAAAATTTACTGTCACTTTATAATGCTGTGAACCAGAAAAATTATACGGATGCAGATGCGTTACAAGTAATCACCTTAAAAAATGCAATCTATATGGGAATGAAAAATGATTTGGCCTTTATCATGGATATGAATTTGTATCTTTATGAACATCAGTCAACATATAATCCCAATATGCCATTGAGAGACTTATTTTATATCTCAAATGAATATCAAAGACTTGTAGATCAGAAATCATTGTATTCCTCAGCAATACAAAAGATTCCTGCTCCAAAGTTTATAGTATTCTATAACGGAAATGAGCAAATTGAAGACGTAAGTGAATTAAAACTTTCATCCGCTTATGAATGTTCGACTAGTGCTCCGGATTTAGAACTGAGAGTAACAGTTTTAAATGTAAATCAAGGACATAATAAAGAATTAATGGAACATTGCCAAGTTTTAAAGGAATATGCACAGTATGTAGCAAGAGTCCGCCAATATACTTCTTTACAAGAATTGTCACTGGAAGAGGCTGTAGAGCGAGCAGTTGATGAATGTATTAATGAAGGAATCTTAGCGGAATTTCTAACAAGAAATCGAGCGGAGGTTGTGAGTGTGAGTATTTTTGAGTATGATAAAGAAAAAGAAGAGAAAAAATTACGTAAGGCAGAATTTGAATCTGGAGTTGAAACTGGTATTCAAAGAGGCAAAATCCAAGAACGTAATACAAATATTCGTGAAATGTTGTTAGATAATGTTCCGGTCGAAAAAATTAAACAGTATACTAAAGCGTCTGACAAGGAAATTTTGAATGTACAGAAATTAATGAATCCTGATTTGAAAAACGAATAAATTAACTGTTTCACTGAGTTTATATTAAAATTTTGTATATGAAAAAGAGAAAACAGATAATAGTAGGAGCAGGTTTGTCTAAAGGGGCACACCTGCTCCTGAATTCTTTAATAAAGGAATTTTTGAGCCTCTCAGTCAATCTGCAAAAGCATAATTTCATGTTCCAGCAATACTTCCTGCAAAAGTAATATGTTAACCCCGTCTCCACTTGTTTTTTCCTAAGTGAAAAGTCTAATCTTATGCTTCCTCCAGAAACGTATCCGTACCGCTCACATAATAAGCACCCATTCCAGGAATATGCTTTTTAAAAGTATCTCCCTGTACATGTGCAAGGAAGTCTTTCTGTGAATCCCATTGAGAAACAAAAGTAACTTCATCTTTTGCTTCCGGGTTTACTAAAACTTTCATTCCATGGCATCCTTTGTCGTTTGCAGCAGCATCTTCGGCAAATGCCTTTGCCAATGGTAAATAAGCGTCTCTGTCTGTTACGATGTTTGTTGTGATTACTGTTGTCATAATCAAAATCCTCCTTGATTTGCGATTTGTATTATTATCATAGTAAAAAAGAAAAGACAGTGTCAATCAAAATGTATGAAAAATAAAAAGAGGTCAAGAACGCGTATTGTTATTGTGACATGCAGAAAAAAATTCCCTAAAGGAAGGTAAAAACAAGATAAGAACTAAGCGGATTTCGTGTATACAAAATGTTGACAAAGAATGTATAATATGAACCAGAGAAATGTGTTTTCTGACAAGAAAATGAAAGTAAAACACAAAAATGGTACGCAGGAGGAAATCCATCGACCAGATCATTGAAATGGAGTGCTTATACGAAAGAAAATCCGGAACGAATGATATTTGCAGAAGAGTGTGGAATGGAAGAAAAGGATGATTCCTTATTACTGAAACTGGTAAGTGAAAGTTATCAGCAAAAATAAGAAAAATAGTAGAAAGAGAAAGTGGTGAGATACAAAGCTGCTTTCTTTTTTTTATAGAAATGTTTCATAGCCATAAATGAAAGCAAATCTGTATAGTGTTCATCATGGCATATTATATGTGAACGCAAAATAGGGAATTATAGATAGAAAGACAAAATTCATCATAGAAAATTTGTTGCGTTTGTATTGAATTTAAAAATAAAGAACAATTTTTTGCATAAGAATCAACCATTTTATGAATGGATTTCTAATTTTCTTATTGCTATAATGTTAAAATAGATAAAATAGAGATAAGTTTTCTTCATAATATCATGAAAAAGATAACTTTAGGAGGAAATATGGAACAGGATACAAGAAGAGATAAGCTGAAGCTTAGTGTTTTAAATGATGTGGATGAATTGGAGCACTTTCATCAGGATATTGAATTGTTGTATGTACTGGAAGGGAAGTTAGATGTCACAATTGGGGAACAAACGACACATATGAAGGAAAATGATGTATTCGTTGTGAATGCGAACAAGAAGCATATGTTAAGTGGCTCAGAAGATATTTTATATATGCAGATTTTGATTTCTTATAATCTGGTCAGTGATGTGTTCCAGAGTATCGATGTGATTTTTTGGTGCGATTCAACAAAGGATGAAAGTGATCGATATGATGAATTAAGAAAAATTTTACGCGTACTTTTGAATCATTATCTAGAAACTCATGGAGATACAGCGAATTTTGGACATATTGCATTGTGCTATCGTGTCATGGATATTTTATCCATGTATTTTCTTGTACAGGCAGCCGATCGAGAAAGCATGGATGATAAGGACAAATTCGAAGATCGTATTGTTCAGATTAATAATTATATCAGGGCAAACTATAACCAGCCAATCAGCCTGAAAGATTTGGCAGATAAATTGTATTTATCCAATGGATATCTTTCCAGGTTTTTTAAACGTAATTATGGAATGAGCTTTGCGGAATATTTGACGAATATCAGGTTATTCCATGCAGTGGATGAACTTTTATATTCCAGTGCTCCAATTACAAGAATTGCTTATGATAATGGATTTGCCAGCGTCGCAGTATTTAATAAGGTGTTTAAAAAAGCATATGGAGAGACCCCGTCTGCCATGAGGAAAAAGGCAAAAGATCAGAAACCGGAGCAAAAAGAGGAGACACAGAATCCAGAGATTGAAAAACGACTGGAAAAGTATTTTGTTGTAGAAAAATTACCATTGGAAAAACAGGATGAAACGGGAGTCTTTCGAGGAGAACATTCTGTAAGTCAAAGTGCGAAAACAAAAAATTTCTGGGGGAATACGATCAATATTGGTGTGGCATCCGAGCTATTGCGGTCAGAAGTACAGGAACATGTAATGCTCTTAAAGCAGGCTTTGGACTTTAAGTATATTCGATTTTGGAATATTTTCTCACCGGAATTCTTGATCAATATGGATGACCCAAATGGAAATTACAATTTTACAAGATTAGATTCCATGTTCGATTTTTTGGTAAATCTTGGATTGAAACCACATATGGACTTGGGAATGAAACCCCATGTGATTATCTACAACCTTCAAAATACACAAGTGTGCGATGAAAGAGATAAAAGTCGGTTAAGTGTGGAATTTTTTGAAAAACAGAAGATGGGGCGTTTTTTGGATGCACTGATGCAACATCTGATCTATCGCTATGGACGAAGCAAAGTGGACACTTGGAGAGTGGAGTTTTGGTTTAATGAAGGATTGTGGAGTGATAAATCTTTTGCGCAGTATTTTACTCAATTTGATATGATTTATCATATTGTAAAAAAATATAGCGAAGGAATGTTGATCGGTGGATCTGGACTGCGCTTGGACTTGAATGCAAACCTTAGAGAAGAATTCTTAAGACGATGGAATGAGTTAGAATGTCGACCAGATTTTATTTCCGCCTATATTTATCATTATGAAAGAGGAAAAGAAGATCAGGATTGTTATGCAAAAAGAAGTACGGATAATGAGTTTGTGCTTCATCGGATTACTCATTTGAAAGAACAGATGGCAAAAGTTGGAATGGAAGATATAAAGCTGTTTATCACAGAATGGAATTTTACAGCATCGGTCAGAAATTATTTAAATGATAGCTGCTTCAGTGGAGCGTATATTATCAAAACGATGTTGGATATTTATGGAAAAGTGGATGATATCGCGCATTTTGTGGCGACAGATAGAACGCAGCAGTATTATGATTCGAACGAGTTACTATTCGGAGGGGTAGGAATTTTGTCAAAAGACGGAATTTTAAAACCATCCGGATTTGCATTCGATTTTTTGAGCCGCTTGTATCCGTATTATATAGGCCATGGCAAAAACTATCTCATATCGACAGATCAGCATGACTCTTACGGAATTATCTGCCATAATCAGAAAGCGTTGGGATACAATTATTATTTTACCAAAGAAGATGAGTTGGAAAAAGAACATTTGTGGCGATACTTTGAAAATCGGGATGAGTTGGAATTAGATTTGAAACTTACAGATATCAGTGATGGAACATATCAGATTAAAGTATATCGAATCAATGAAAAGAACGGAAGCGTATTCTCTATTTGGAGCGAGATGGAATACGAGAAGCAACTTTCCAGAAATGATATCAAATATTTCAGGCGGGTGTGTGAACCCAAACTGACGATACAGAAAATAAAAACAGAGCAAAAAAAGATAGATTTGAATATCAAATTAATCGCAAATGAAATTGCATTTATACGAATTCGTAAGATTTCAGAATAAGTACAACAAGAAAAATGTGGTATAGTTCAAATGTGGGACTGTACCACATTTCTTTTTATGATATAGACAAAAAAGGTCAAAATATTCATGGCGGTTCATGACCTTTTCGATAAGAATGTCATAAATGTAACAAAATCAGGTCAAGAAAGACAGAAAAAGAGTCGGTTTAAGCTATGCAATAGGTGAGCAATCTTGATAAGATTATATCAACAAGAGGACAGAAATGTTTGAGTTGAAGGGAGACAAGAAAATGAGTGAAAACACAAACACGCCAGTACAATCAAGTGCTGCGGCAGCCAAAAAGCTGTCTATCTGGACTAAAATTGGATATAGTTTCGGTGAGATTGGATCTCAGTGTTCATGGACACTGATCAGTTCTTATCTGACAGTATACTATACAGATGTAGTAGGATTGACACCGGTAATTATTTCAGCAATCATGTTGATCGCACGTATCTGGGATGCAGTCAATGATCCAATGTTCGGAGCAATCGCAGAGAGAACAAAGTCAAGATGGGGACGTTTCCGTCCATATATTTTGTGGGGAGCTCCAATCCTTGCATTATTTAATTGTTTGACATTCTTAAATCTGGACATTCCAAACGGCTGGAAAGCAATCTGGTGTGGATTTACATATATCGGATGTGGAATGGCTTACACAGCAGTTAATATTTCTACACAGTGTGTAGCAAACGTTATGACAGCATCCAATGAAGAACGTGTATCTTTGAACGCATTCAAAGGAATCGGTTCAGGTCTGATTCAGATGGTTATCAGTGCAGTAACAATGCCGATGATTCTCAAATTCGGTAACGGATCTGCATCTTCAGCACATGGATACTTCATGTCAGCATTGGTATTCTCTATTGTATGTATTCCGTGCTTCTGGGTATGTTTTGCATCCACAAAAGAGATTATCGGAGCAAATGAGTCTGATAAGAAATCAATCGGACAGACAATGAAAGAGCTTGGATATTCTTTCAAATATACATTATCTGATAAAAACGCATTGTTCCTGATTCTTGCAATGTTCACATTCCTGACAGGACTGTTCGGAAGAATCGGTATCATGGCATACTACTTCATTTACATTATGAAAAATGCTGCTCTGATCGCGGGGTTTGCAACAGCAATGTCAGCAGGTATGTTGGTAGTAAACTTCTATGCCCCATTCTTACTGAACCATATCAGTAAAAAATATGTTGGAGCAATCGGATGTATCGCACAGGCACTGTGTTGTGTATTCTTCTATATCATTGGAGAAAATCAGTTAACAAATCTGGTTGTATTATCCGGATTCCTTTATGGAGTAACAAACGTAGTTTCTATTACATGTTATACATTAAGTGCTGAGATCATCGATGATAACTGGCTGAGAACAGGAGTACGTTCTGATGGTGTTATCGTATCTTGCGTTTCATTCTCTACAAAAATGGGTAATGCAATCGGTGGTTCTGTAGGAATCCTTGCTCTGAGTGCAGTTGGATATGTTGCAAATGCAGAAAACTTAAGTGCAACCGTATTGACAAACATGGATAAAGTAATTAACTTTGCTCCAGCAGCATTCTTTATCGTAGCAGCTATCTTCTTTGTTTGTGTTGGAATGACAAAAGAGAAAGCAAAAGAAAATGAGGCTAAGATTGCAGCAATGGCTAAGGCTGAGTAAGAATTGAATTGGTTATAGAAAGAATCTCTTGTGGGATGGGTGTTCCACAAGAGATTCTTTTTGAGTTTGGAGAGAGTGAGTGGGTAAGTTATTTGCAAATCACTACGTGAATCTCTAAGAATGGTATGATACAATATTGGTAAACATGTTGTGGTATAGAATGGATATATACAACATAGGAATACATGCTCACAGGAGGATATAATAATGGGAAAAATCAATTTGCAAATGTATTCATTCATGGATGGAACTATGAATGATAGCAGAGAAAACTTAAAACTGGCATCGGAGATGGGATACGATGGAGTATAACTTTTCGGACCAAACTTAGAGATTCCGGCAGAAGAGTTGAAAGCATTATTAGAAGAACTGCATTTGGAACCGGTATCTATGCATGCTCCAAAAACAGAGATGGTAGAATCATTGATTCCGCTGGCAGAAGCTTTGGATATGAAATTCATCGGAATCGGAATGGAATGTATGGTAGATGATGAGGCAGTACACAAATTCGCTGAAACATTGAATCGCATCGGTAAAGTCTGTGCAGAACATGGACTTACACTTACTTATCACAATCACACACAGGAATTTGTCCCATGTGAGGGAGAAAGAGTGATCGATGTTCTGATGAAAGAGACAAATCCGGATTATGTAAGTTTTGAGCTGGATGCAGGATGGTGTGCAGCAGCCGGATATGATCCAATCGAACTGGTGCAGACATACAGTGGACGAGTACAATTGATTCATGTAAAAGAAAGCAGTAAGGTGATTGGAGCATTACCACCACTGGATTTTGAAAGTATTCCAAAAGATGAACATGGTGCACCGATCTTCACAGATGAACAGAAAGCAGAGATGGAAGAGCAGAAGAAGATCAACTGCCCGGCAGGAGAAGGATTAGTTGACTGGAAAGCACTGAAAGAAGTGGCAGACAAACATGGATGTCAGGCATATATTGTAGAGCGTGAGTATACACTGGGAGAGGGAACAAGACTGGATGTTCTGAAGGCGGATTTAGAATATTACAGGACACAGATTTAATCAAATATCAGAAATATAAGTGAGGTCAAAATCATACGTATGATTTTGACCTTACTGCTTTTTGGAAGAAGGGATTGAGAGTGATTTCAAGACAATGAAATAGTCATTTGGGGAGCAGTGCATATAGTGAAGGAATGTTATTCTTATATCAACAAAAAACAGTTCAGGAGGTAAAAACAAATGGCGAAATTAAAAGTAGGAATCATTGGATGTGGCGGAATCGCAAACCAGAAACATTTTCCGGCATTAAAGAATAATGCGGACCTGGCAGAGATGGTTGCATTTTGCGATATCATTGAAGAACGTGCGGTAAAAGCAGCAGAAGAATATGGTGTAGAGGGTGCGAAAGTATACACAGACTATCGTGAGTTGCTGGCAAATCCAGAAGTAGAAGTCGTGCATATCTGTACACCGAACGTATCTCATAGCAAAATTGCAATTGATGCATTTGCAGCAAAGAAAAATGTATACTGTGAGAAACCGATGTCTCATAATCCGGAAGAGGCACAGAAGATGGTAGATGCATGGAAAGAGTCCGGAATGAAGTTCACAATCGGATACCAGAATCGTTTCAGACCGGAAGTGCAGAACCTGCATGCTTCTTGTGAAAAAGGTGAACTGGGCGAGATTTACTATGGTAAAGCGCATGCAGTTCGAAGAAGAGCGGTTCCGACATGGGGCGTATTTCCGAACAAAGCATTACAGGGTGGCGGTCCTTTGATTGATATTGGAACACATGCACTTGATATTACATTGTGGTGTATGAACAACTACGATGTAGACAGTGTCAATGGTTCTGTATATTACAAACTTGGACATCTTCCACAGGCAACAGAAGGTAATCTGTTCGGACCATGGGACCCGGAAACTTATGAAGTAGAAGATTCTGCAATGGGATATATCAAGATGAAAGACGGCGCAACAATCATGCTGGAAGCAAGCTGGGCGTTGAATATTCTGGATTCGAGAGAAGCATCTACAACACTTTGCGGAACGCTCGCAGGAGCAGAAATTCATTCCGGTATGAGCTATCCAAAGAATGAATTGATTTATAACCGCGGAAGAAATGGACAGTTGATGGAAGAAACAATTTCACCGGTTGGTTCGGTTGCATATTTTGGCGGTGGAAGCGGCGAAGAAGGAACAATCGATTGCAAACAGTGGTTAGAAACAGTAAAGAATGATACAGAGCCACTTGTAAAACCGGAAGAAGCACTGGTTGTAACAAAGGTTCTGGATGCAATTTACCGTTCCGCAGAGGCAAACAAAGAAATCAGATTCTAAAGGAGTAGATGTAAGATGGGATTTGCAATGAGAATGAACTTCGTTGACGTTGTTGTTGATGATAGTTTGAAAAATATAAAAGCAAATGGAAAGAATGTTGGATATCAGTTTGATATTCGGCTGAGTTATTATCGCGGACATTTTCTTTCTGTGATTGATGAATTCGGTGTGAAAGTGGATGGACAGGAAGTACCTGCAGAAGCAATCAAATTCTGTATTAACGGAAAAGAATTCAGTCCAATTGAATTTGATAAATGCTATACCGAATTCTGGCAGGTGATTGAGCCGGCAACGATCAAAGTATTCAGTCCGGGTGGTTTGAGTGAAGGGGAACATGAGATTGATGTGACATTGTTCTTCCGTTCCCCATATATGCCGATCGGACCGAATCACCAGTACATGCCGGTGGACAGTTGTGGAAGTAAAACGTTAAAGGTTAGTGAGTAGGAGGAATCAGGCAATGGCAAATGTAAAAACAGGAATTACGTTATTTTCCTTGACAGAACCTTATGTAAAAGGAGAATTGGACTTAGAAGGAGTGATTCGTACAGCAGCAGAGTTAGGTGCAGAAGGCTATGAGATTGTAGCAGCACAGATGATTCCATCTTACCCATATGTCAGTGATGAATTCGTAGCATTTATTGAAAAGTGCAAAGAAAAATATGGAATCGGACCAATCTGCTATTCAGCCAATATGGACAGAGGGATGTTGAAAGACCGTGATCTGACAGAAGATGAGATGGTGGCAAGAGCTATTACGGATATTCAGTCAGCAAATAAACTTGGTTGTACTGTTATGAGAGAGCAGTATCTGTTATCTCCATCCGGACTGGTAAGAATCGCTCCATACGCAGAGGCATATAATGTGCATGTCGGAATTGAAATCCATAATCCAGAAAGTCCAATCACACCGGCAATTTTGGATTATGTAGAAGCAATCGAAAAATCAGGAAGTAAATATATCGGATTTGTTCCAGACTTTGGATGCTTTGCAACAAAACCGAATAAACCATACTGGGATAGAGCATTGGCGGCAGGTGCAACAGTAGAGCAGTTGGAAAAGTGTGCACAACTTCGCTATGATGAGGTTCCGATGGAAGAAGCAATGAGAATTATGGCACCAGATATTGAAAAATGCCCACAGCTTGGTGGAACATTGAATAGTATGTATGGATTTGTGCAATTCAGAAAAAGCTGCACAAAAGAGCTGGAAGGTCTGAAACGAATTATGCCATATTGTTTTGAAATGCATGGAAAATGCCATTATGTAGATGAGAATCTTCATGAAGTTGCGATTCCATATGAGGAGATCATCCCGGTTATCGCAGCATCTGATTACGATGGTTATATCGTGACAGAGTATGAAGCAGAGGGCGGTTATGACAGTATCGAGCAGACGACACGCCACGTTGCGATGGTGAAAAAATTACTTGCAGAGTGTGAGTAAATAGAGATAGAAACTGTATTCTGCGTACCGGCAGCTTAAAAATATTCTGTATTGCAAGTAAATATATAGCAAAATGTTGTGTAAGCATGAAAAATATGAGCCAGGACAAAAATTTTATTCGATTTTTTGTCCTGACTCTTATGGTGTTTAGAAAAGTGTGGGAGAAAAGAATAAATTCCACATGGGATTAGAATAAAGAATAAGAGACAATCCATCGAATTATCCTGTATGATAGGTATATCGTAATTGTGAAGGACTTACACAGTTATGAATGATCGACAAAGAAGTTACAGAAGTTGTCAATACATTTGTAATGAGACTTAGTTGTAAATAAAATACAGAAAGAAAGGATAAGTAAGATGGAAAAGAAAAAAGTAGTTGGTTTCTCATTTGGTAGAAAAATGTCAAACACAGAAGTCATGATCAAAGAAGCACTGTTGGAATGTGAACGTGCAGGAATGGAGATTCAGTTTGTACGTTGCGATGACCTGAACATTCACATTTGTACAGGATGCTGTGCATGTGTAGGCGGTCTGATGGGTGGAAAAGGAAGAGGAACTTGTGTACACAAAGATGACGAGTTCTATATCATCGAAGAAGCATTGATGTCAGCAGATGCTGTTATCGTTGGTTCACCTACATACGAATTTGCACCGACGGGTAACTTCAAAGTTGTCTGTGACAGAATCGGACCTTCTCATGATAAGACATTTAGAGGACCTGCAATTGAAAAAGGTCAGGAAGAAGGAAGAGACCCAGAGACATATCCGGATGCAAGAAGTATCAAACCTAGAGTCGGAGCTTTGATCACAGTTGGTGGAGCCAGAACAGAGAACTGGCTGTCACTGTCACTTCCTAACATGTATGAATTCACATTCCCAATGGGAATCGATGTTATCGACAAGTACAAATATTTCGGAGCAATGAACATCAACCATGTCCTTGGAAGACCGGATGTTATGGATAGAATGACACAGCTTGGTAAACATATTGTGGAAGCTTTGAATGCTGAGACAGAAGAAGAGCGTACAAAATATCGTGGAGATGACAAGGGAACATGTCCAGTCTGTCACGAAGATATCCTGACAGTAAGTCATAAAGGTAATAAGGTAGAGTGTCCGGTATGTGGTATCGAAGGAGAGCTGACAATTGAAGATGGAGACATCAAAGTAATCTTTTCAGAGGAAGAGCAGAATCGTTCTCGTCTGCATGATGCAGGTAAATGGGAGCACTCCAACGAGATTCGTGATGGTGCGATGAATCAGGAGCGTGTAGAGAACCTGAATGAATTAAAGAAAAAATATATTGGTGTCGGAGAAGAGTAAAATAAGGTTTTTATTGTAATGGTATAAGTCCAAAACAATTGAAATTTATGCGTACATGAAATTCAAGGTTTTGGACTTATATTATATCAAAATATGAATACAGGATTTTACATTTTCCGAGAAGGAGGAAGTTATGAGTCACAAATTAAAAAACCCGATTATCCCCGGATATTATCCAGATCCGTCAATTTGTCGTGTCGGAGATGATTTTTATCTGGCATGCTCAAGCTTTGAGATGAGTCCTGGATTGCCGATTTTCCATAGTAAGGATTTGGCACATTGGGAGCAGATCTGTAATGCAATTACACCGGAAAATGGTTTTCATATGGAGAGAAACGGAGGCGTTGGCGGTGTGATGGCCCCGACACTTCGTTACAATAACGGTACATTTTATATTATCAATACAAACTTTGCGGATAAAGGAAACTACATTATTACCGCAGAAAATCCGGCTGGTCCATGGTCCGAGCCACATTGGCTGACAGATGTTCCGGGAATCGATGCATCCATCTTCTTTGATAATGATGGAAAAGCATATATCATGGGAACCGGTGATGTATGGGATAACGGTGCAGGCAAGATGGAACGTGGTATCTGGCTTGCTGAGTATGATGTGGAGAATTATAAGATGGTCGGTGAACCGGTTACGATTTTCAACAGTGCCCTGCGTGTGGGTTCTGCACCGGAGGCTCCGCATCTGTACCACATTGGAGACTACTATTATCTGATGATTGCAGAAGGTGGAACAGAGCATTATCATGCGGTTATGATAGCAAGAAGCAAAGAGCTGTTTGGTTTCTATGAGGGCGATCCGGCCAATCCGGTTATGACACATCGTCATATGGGATTCACTTGTCCGATCATCAATGTGGGACATGCTGATTTGGTAGAACTTGAAGATGGAAGCTGGTATGCAGTAATGCTTGCTTCTCGCTTGATTGATAAGAAATGCAAGAATCTCGGTCGAGAGACATTTATCTGCCCGGTTGTATGGGAACGTGAATGGCCATTGTTTAGTCCGGAGACAGGAAAAGTCGAATGGGAGTACGAAGCTCTGGCATCATTGCCTTGGACAGAATATCCGGAGAAACCAGCTCGTGATGATTTTGATTCCGATAAATTGGATTTGGAGTGGGTATTCTGGGGAACACCATATAGTGATTTCTATAAATTTGAGGATTCAAAATTACATTTAAAATGTATTCCTCAGATTCTGACAAAAGAAATCGAGCCGATGCGCTTTGATGCAGAGCTTTCAAAAGAAAATTATGTGGCACTGTTGGCAAAACGTCAGACAAAGATTCATGAAACAGCAACCTGTCAGATGACATTTATACCAAAGATGCAGGAGACTGCTGGTCTTGCGGTGATTCAGGCATCAAACCATCAGTATCATCTGGAAATGGCAATGGAAGATGGTAAACAGGTATTACGCTGTGTATTGTATACAAGTGATTACAATTGCCCGCCATATTTCCCAGGATTCAAGAGCGAGACACATCGCACAGTGATAACACAGACAGAATGTAATTATTCCGATGTGATTCTTCAAATCGAGATGGACGGAGAAGATTTCACATTCCGTTATGGTACATCAGAGGCGGAATTACAGGAGTTATGCAAGGCAGACGGAAGTCTGATCAATCCGGAGAAAGTCGGATGCATGACAGGAACCATTGTCGGTATGTATGCGACAGGAAATGGAAAAGAAGTTGAGAACGAGGCAACATTTGACTGGTTCGAGATGAAATAGAGAATTTGGTAAAAGAAGCCCCCGGTAAGAGAATGGCTCTTGTTGGGGGCTATCCATTTTTTCGATATCGTTCGGGAGTCATTCCGACAATATTTTTAAAAGTCTTTCCAAAGTAGCTGGGACTGTCAAATCCACACATCCTTGCTACGTCAAGCACTTTCTTTTCCGGATACTGAATTAAAAATTGTCGGGCGTGCCCGATACGAATACTGGTAAGACATTGAATGATTGTCTCACCGGTATTTTTTTTGAACAGAGCACACATGTAATCTTTGGTGAGATTGACGACTTCGGCTAATTCATCGAGAGCGATTGGTCGAGCATAATTTTCTTCCAGCCAGGAAACAACTTTCAAAACGAAAGGGTTTTCATGAGAATATGTGAATTCATGTGTATGTGTGATGCATCTGGATAAATCCAGAAGAAAATCATAGCATTCTTTGGAGTAGGAGAGGGTCTGGTCAGTTGAGCGGTTCTCATAGAGCCAGAGTAGTCGCTGAATATGTTGTTCAAAAATAGAGCCATTCGAAAAATGATAAGCACCGGATTCACTCATTTGAAGTAATGAGAGAATATCCGCACAGAGCGGACCATTGAATGCAACGATATGAAGCGTCCAGTCCTTGGAGACAGCCTGATAAATATGTTCTTTATCAGGATAAATCAGGAATCCCTGTCCTTTGGTAATCATACTTCGTTGGTTATTCAGTATCAGTTCGCCTTGTCCTTTTACACAGTAAAACCACTGAAAATACGGTACACCTTGTGGCCTGCGAACCGGTTCTTGCAGATGATTGACTCCGAACATCCAAAGCTGGATGGGGAGTGTTTGGGAAAATTCTTGTGAATGAAATTGATATAGCATAAATTAAAACCTTGAATCTATATATTGTGATATAAATATCATTATATTTAGATTGAGGAATGCTGTCAAGAACGTATAATTAAAGTATAAAATAAAATTAGAACGTATTTGAGTTTTAAGAAGGGAGATTAAGTAAATCATGAACTTAACAGAAGCACAGAAAGCAAAAGTAGAAGACCTTTTAAGCCAGATGACCCTGGAAGAAAAAATTGGTCAGATGAATCTGGAATCACCATCGATTGTAGGAGGATTTGAAGTTCCGTTTGAAGAATTGATTGAGATGATGACAGACGGACGTATTTCACAGGAAGAATTTCAGAAGATTCTGGCAACATCGGAGCAGGACTTCCATGAGGACGATATCCGTGCAGGTAAAGTCGGCGCAATGATGGTAAATGATCCACGTAAAAACAATGAATTACAGAAAATTGCAATAGAAGAAAGCAGACTTGGAATTCCGTTGATCGTAGGATTTGATGTTATTCATGGTTTCCGCAGTGTCTATCCGATTGCGATTGCAGAGGCTGGATCTTTTGATGAAAATTTATTTGAAAGAACAGCACAGATGGCTGCAAAAGAAGCCCGAGCATATGGAATTAACTGGACGTTTGCACCGATGATCGATGTTGCAAGAGATTCTCGATGGGGACGTGTATCAGAAGGTCCGGGAGAAGACCCATATTTGGGATCTCGTTTTGCAAGAAAGAAAATCCAGGGATTACAGAATAACCAGGAGTCTGTAGAAGACTATGTGGCAGCTTGTGTGAAACATTATGTAGCCTATGGTGCGTGTGAATCGGGAAGAGATTACAACACAACAAGTATGTCAATCTCTCAGCTTCATAATGTATATCTGCCGACATTTAAGGCGGCAGTAGAAGAGGGAGCTGCAACAGCAATGGCATCATTCAATGATCTGAATGGAGTTCCATGTACAGTCAATGAATATACACTTCGTCAGGTATTGAAAGACGGATATGGATTGGATGGATTTGTTGTCAGTGATGCAAACGGAATCAAGGAATGTGTTGCTCACGGAATTGCTGAAGACGAAAAAGATGCCGGTCGCCAGGCGGTAAATGCAGGACTGGATATGGATATGGGAACGAATATCTATTCCAATAATCTGGAACAGCTTATCGAAGAAGGCAAAGTATCGATGGATACAGTAGATGAGGCTGTCCGTAGAATTTTATCTGTGAAAGTGTGGCTTGGATTATTTGAACATCCATATGTTCCGGATGAAGTGATTGAGCAGTATGAAAAAGCATTACCGGAAGAACATGTGGCACTGACATTGGAAGCAGCGAAGAAATCAATTGTTTTATTGAAGAATGACAAGAATATTCTTCCGTTAAATAAAAAATTGAAGATCAGTCTGGTCGGTACACTTGCAGCAGAGAAATCAGAAGTGTGCGGTGCATGGGCGATGGCATTTCATCAGGAAGATTGTGTATCGGTATTGGAAGGATTGCAGAACAGTGGAGCAGATGTAAAATATTATCCATGTGGCGGTCCGGATGGCGCGATTAATGAAGAAGAAATCGAACAGGCTTGCTTGGAAGGGGATGTAGTTATTGCCGTAGTCGGAGAGACTGCAAGTATGAGTGGAGAGGCATCTTCCAAAGCAGATACAACATTACCTGGTGAACAGAGACAGTTGTTGGAAAAACTGTTGGAATCAAGAAAACCATTGGTAACAGTATTGATGAATGGACGTCCTCTGGCACTTGGCTGGGAAGCAGAACATTTACCGGTTATCGTAGAGGGATGGCATCTTGGAATTCAGGCAGGAAATGCATTGGCATCGGTACTCTTTGGAGAGACAAATCCATCCGCAAAATTGTCTTCCTCATTTCCATCTGTAACAGGACAGTGCCCAATTTACTATAATCATCCAAGCACAGGAAGACCGGGAAGCAAGAGTAAATTTACATCGCGTTATCTGGATGCTCCATTTGATGCATTGTATCCATTTGGCTATGGCTTGAGTTATACTACCTATGAATATGAAAATCTACATGTAGAGGAAAAAGAAGACGAACTGGAAGTAACTGTACAGGTGAAAAATACAGGAGACCGTGAAGGTACAGAAATCGTACAGCTTTATATACAGGATGTAACAGCAAGTCTTGTGCGTCCGGTCAAAGAGCTGAAAGGATTTGCAAGAGTAGAATTGGCACTTGGACAGGAAGAAACAGTTACATTACATTTGGCAAAACAGGATATGGGATTCTACAACAATCAGGCTGAATACGTCTTGGAAGACGGAAAATTCAGAATCTATGTCGGTGGAAATTCACGAGACTGTCTATGCGAAGAAATAAGTGTAAATTTTTAAAAAGTAAATAAAAAAGATTTAGAGGAGCAGTGCAAGAAAAGTTTAGATAGGAGAGACTTTGCACTGCTTCTTGCTAATAAAAGTAATGTAAGTGTATAATATAGAGTAGCTATGAAGAAGCAAATGGAGGAAAATGAGAATGCAAACAATAGAAATCACTTTAAATGAAGAACGCAATGTCCGCCTGACTGCATTTATACAGGATGTTGGTAAAGAATACCGAAACATTATAATTTGATGAAGCAGATGAAAAGTAAAAAACAAATCTTAATTAAGTTATTCATATCGACACTTTACCTAAGCACCTTCACTTTCGGCGGAGGCTATGTTATCATCACGCTGATGAAGAAAAAGTTTGTAGATGAATATCATTGGATTGACGAAAATGATATGCTGGATTTGATTGCAATCGCGCAGTCTTCACCGGGAGCAATTGCGGTAAATGGTGCGATTGTGGTCGGATATAAGCTGGCAGGGATGATCGGGGCGATTACGGCAATCATTGCAACGATACTTCCACCACTTGTTATCATTTCCATTATTTGTGTATTTTATAATCAATTCCATGATAATGTGATTGTAAGTCAGGTGCTTACTGGTATGCAGGCAGCAGTGGGAGCAATTATCGCTGATGTTGTATATGGAATGGCAAGCGGTGTTGTGAAAGAAAAGAAAATATCACAGAATCTGATTATGATTGCAGCATTTGTGGCAACGTGCTTTTTCGGAGTTCCGGTTTACCTGGTAATTATCATCTGTATTTTAATTGGAACGGTTCAGACTTGTATAGAACGGAGGAAGAAAGTATGATCTATCTTCAATTATTTTTGAGCTTCTTGCAAGTTGGATTGTTCAGCTTTGGGGGCGGCTATGCTGCGATGCCACTCATACAGGAGCAGATCGTGACAAAACATGGCTGGCTTAGTATGGTGGAATTTACTGATCTGATTTCGATTTCTCAGATGACACCGGGACCGATTGCCGTGAATTCTGCAACCTTTGTAGGAAATAAAATCGCAGGGGTTCCCGGGGCACTGGTTGCAACGATTGGATGTATTCTTCCGTCTTGCATCATTGTGACAAGCATTGCTTATGTATATTTGAAAAATCGCAAAAACCAGATGGTACAGGAGATACTTCAGTCCTTGCATCCGGCTGTAATCGCAATGATTGCATCTGCAGGAGTTACTATTTTAATAACTGCTTTCTGGGGTGAGATGCAGACGATTTCTATTTCAAATACAGATTGGAGTATGGTGTTTATTTTCCTTTTTTCTTTGTTTTTGTTGAGAAAAACTCGTATTAGTCCGATTTTAGTGATGATTTTGGCAGGTGGAATGAAACTTCTGCTTTCGATGATATAATAAAAGGTCAAAATTGAGTATATAAAAATGACCTTAGATGTTTTTGAGAAAAATAAAGAAGGAAACGCAGGTCATTTTGAGGGCAGAAAAGAAGGCATATGTGATGAGGTGTGACCGGATATCAATCGGTATAATAGAAAATGTAATATCAATCAGGTCGAAACGAATCATAACAGATTAGAAAATTTGAGTGGACAAAGAAAGGAAATAATTATGAAAGTATTAGGATTATCATTTGGTAAAAAGAATGCAAACACAGACATTCTTGTAAAAGAAGCTCTTTACGGAGCAAGAGAAGCATATCCGGATGCTGAGATTAAATTTATCAATACACAGAGACTGACAATTGGTCGTTGTATTGGATGTGGAGCCTGTTCAACAGCTTTAGAAAAAGGAAAAGACAATGACTGTATCATCAAAGATGATTTCCAGATGGTAGAAAATGCAGTTCGTGAAGCAGATGCAATTATCCTTGGAGCACCTGTATACGTATTGCAGCCAGTGGGACAGTTCAAAGATTTCGTAGATCGTTTCTCATGCCGTCACGATGTATCCGCTATTAACTGGGTATTGGATAAGAGAAGAAATGGAGAAGCTCCTGGTAATGCAGACGATTATCCAATCGAGAGATTAAGACGTCGTACAGTTTCTTACATCTCAGTAGGCGGAGCAAGCACAGAGAACTGGGTATCTATGGGAACTGCAACATTGCACTTGTTCGGATTCCCGGCAATGATGAAGGTTGTTGCTAACTACAATGCAAACAGCATGGGAACAATCGGTAATCCATACTTGAACGACGAAATGATCGGACATATGCATGAAATCGGAAAACGTACAGCAGCAGCCGTAAATATGGATGACAAAGATGTTGAATTCTATGGACCAAAAGGAATGGGAACATGTCCTGTATGTCACCAGAACCTGTTGACAGTAAATGGAACAACAACAGTAGAGTGCCCAATCTGTGGTATCGAAGGAAAGATTTCCATCGATGGAGATAAATTAAACGTTGAATTCTCTGAAGCACAGCAGGCAAGAGCAAGAGGAACATTTGCTGGATTAAGAGAGCATACAACAGAGATTCAGGGATTCGGAGCAATCTGCGGACCAAAGATTATGGCAAACAAAGAGTTGCTTGAAAAGAAAATGGAACGTGTTAAAAAATTCGATGAGATGATCAACGCGTAAGAACATAGAAAGTTATAAAATGTAAACTGTATGGAGATACATATAGTGGATGATTCCCCGCAGGGTGTTGCGATTCGCAGTGCTCTGTGGGGCAATTTGTATGTTTGAAAAATAGAATTGTTTGATGATATCTTGTGGGTAGTAACAATTTTTTGCAGGTTATAAACTTGACGAGAATATGTTCAACTATTAAAATTGTAAATAGTGACTTTAATGGAGCGTATGATTGTTGCTTGCCGAAGGCAAAAGCAAAACAGCTGGTAATGAAGACGGACAAACCACAAAAGAGAGGGAATACGTGAATGGATAACATGCGAACAATTATGGACTTCGAATTTGATACAAGGGAAGTACAGAGCACACATTTTCATCAAAATCTGGAGATTGTATATGTTTTGGAAGGTGGGGTGGAGATTCAGATAGAATCAGAGACTTATAATTTGGACAAGGGAGATTTTTTATTGGTGAATGCAAATAAGAGACATTCCCTGCGTTCAACCAAAGAAGAAGTTCTGATTGCTTCATTTCGAATCAATTTTTCTATGTTGGTAGAATATATGGGGACGAATCAGTTATTATTTTGGTGTAATACAACGGCAGATAAAAGTGAGTCTTATGAGCAGTTAAAGAAAGTGTTGGATCGAATGCTGAATCGTTTCTATGACAAAGAAAAAGAAGGCGCAATCTATCTGAACAGTATCTATTATGAAGCGATTTATCTATTGGTAGCATATTTTATGATCAAAGCCGATGATGCACGAATGAAGGAAAATTTTACCCCGGACAATTCCAGAATTTTTGAAATTCAAAATTATGTACAGGCAAATTATCAGAAACAGTTGAGTTTGAATGATCTGGCAAAGAAATTGTACTTGTCGAATGCGTACTTGTCTAAGTATATAAAAAAACATTTCGGATTAAGCTTTCTGGAATATGTAAACAATGTGCGTTTATTCCATGCGGTGGATGAGCTGGTGTACAGCGAGAAAAAGATTACCCGTATTGCCCTGGATAATGGTTTCCCGACAACAGCAGCATTTAACAAGGCGTTCAAGGAAATTTATAATATGACGCCTTCGGCCTATCGTTCCACGGTACATAAAGAAGAGCAGCAAAGTGAAAATGAGGAGTCTAAGCATGAATTGGACCAGAGAGTAAAAGAATATCTGGAAGGTAAGACTCTGGTGGAAGATGACACGGCAACAAGAAATATGAATCTGTTTGTTGTGGATGCAAAGAATACAACTGAATGGAAAAAGCCGTGGGATAAGATTATTAATATGGGAAATATTGATTCTCTGTTAAATTATGATGTGCAAAGTCAGCTTTTGATGATGCAGAAAGAAATTGGATTTTCTTATGTCCGGATTTACAATATATTTATGCAGGATATGTATTATGAAAATATTTCTGGAGATAACAAATATAATTTCAGCAGAATAGACCGCGGATTAGATTTCTTGGTAGAACATAATTTAAAACCATATATAGAACTGGCATTCAAACCGACAGATGTAAATTATACAATTAATTCTTGTGTAGGAGAGCGATATAACGAAATCATATTTCATGACAGAGAAAGTTATGTTGAAGTCATGGAAGCATTTTCATCGCATATTGCAAACCGATATGGGGTAAATGAAATCGAAAACTGGTATTTTGAACTTTGGAAAGACGACCGTCTCAACATGTTGGATGCGAAAGGATGGTATTTTGACTGTTTTGAGATTGGATATCATGCATTAAAGAAGATATCTCCGAAAATCAAAGTAGGAGGATCAGGATTTGCACTTGGATACGACAGATATCAATACAGTACTTTGATTCAAAATTGGAAGACGAGAAATGTCAGACCGGACTTTATTAGTGTTTATTCGTATTCTTATTTATTATTGCAGCAGGACGGGGTTTATTTTGGAAAGCGTTCGCTTGATAACAGCTTTGTGAAAAATCAACTGGAATTATTCAAAGATGTTTTGAAAGCAGAAGATTTTGTGCCGGATGAATTACATATTACAGAGTGGAACTTTACGATATCCAATCGAAACTGCATCAATGACAGTTGTGCACAGGGGGCATATATTGTGAAAACCTGTATCGAATCCATCGGAGAAGCAGATATGATGGGATATTGGCATGGTTCAGATTTACATACCGAATATTACGATTCGGGAGCAGTTCTGTATGGCGATAATGGACTTTTGACAAGAGACGGTATTAAGAAACCATCTTTTTATGCGTTTCATTTCCTGAAGTTCCTGAAAAACGGAATGTTGGGAAAGACAGACAATGCACTGCTTACAACAGATGGAAGAGGCATTTATACGATTGCGTGTCATAACTGTAAGAAATTCAATTATCGATATACAATGAAGGATGAGAAAGATATCCAGGTGGATGATATCGACAGTTTATATGAAGATACGGATTCCATTCATTTAAAATTCCAGATTAATAATGTAGAAAACGGGGATTATGTCATGCGCGTCTTCTATGTAAATGAGAATAATGGAAGTATTCAGAATATCTGGAAAGATATGGATTACATCAGTAATCTTTCCAAAGGAGAGGTCGAGTATATGAGACGAAGTGCCAATCCGAAAGTAGATATGCGAAGGATTACAGTGGATGATCATGTCCTGCGTATCGACACAAAGCTGAAAGCACATGAGATTAAAGTATTGGATATACATTATCAATATTAAACAAAGTATGTATCGGATGCAGTGAGAGGCAGATGATATCAAATATTGGAAAAGCATATGGAGAATGAGAGGAAAGAACATTGAATAAGTTTAAAAGATTATTCGCACCGGTGGATATGACGGTGGGGAGACCATGGGAGGATATCCTGATATTTACGATTCCGATGTTAATTGGAAATATCGCACAGCAGCTCTACAATACGGTGGATAGTATTGTGGTAGGAAGATATGTGGGAGATAATGCACTGGCGGCAGTTGGAAGTGCCGGACCGATTCTGAATCTTTTGATTGTATTGTTTGTCGGGATTTCAGTGGGAGCAAGTATTATGGTATCGCAGTATCTCGGTGCGAAAAACAGAGAGGCGTTATCCGGTACGATTGGAACATGTATTGTATTAACTGCAATTGCATCCTTAATTATTATGGTGATAGCAACAATGGCGGCAAGACCGCTTCTGGAATTATTGAATACACCGGAGAGCATTCTGGACTGGTGTACTTCATATCTGAGAATTTTATTTTTAGGAGCTGCCGGACTTGCATTTTACAATATTTTGAGTGGTGTACTTCGCGGACTTGGAGATTCCATGTCAGCACTTTTATATTTGCTGGTTGCGAGTGCATTGAACATTGTATTGGATTTACTGTTTGTGATTAAATTCAATATGGGAGTAAGCGGAGTTGCACTTGCTACGGCACTTGCACAGGGAATCTCAGCACTTCTGTGTGTGAGAAGACTTTCGAAACTTACGGAATTATTCGATTTAAAATGGAAATATATTCGTTTAAATAAGCATCATGCAGGGAATATCATCCGACTTGGAGTACCTTCCGGAGTGACACAGGCGATGATTTCTATGGCGATGCTGATTGTACAGTCATTGACAAACAGTTTTGGAGAACAGTTTATCGCAGCAAATGTCATTACGATGCGTGTAGATGGATTTGCAATGCTTCCGAATATGTCGTTCGGTAGTGCAATGACGACATATGCCGGACAGAATGTCGGGGCAAATAAATATGACCGTGTAGCCAAAGGTGCGAAACAGGGAATGTTTATCGGAGTCGGAACATCGGCAGTGGTTACCGGATTGATTTTGCTTTTCGGTAAACCATTGATGGGAATCTTTACGACGACATCAGAATTGGTGGATTTGAGTTATTATTTGATGCAGATTCTCGCTGTAGGATATCTGGTTATGTCAGTGATTCAAGTATTATCCGGTATCATGAGAGGCGCCGGAGATACGATGACACCGATGTGGATTTCTATTGTACAGACGATAGCGATTCGTGTACCACTTGCCTATATCCTTGTATATGTTTCCAGGAGTGCTGCATTCCCACAGGGAAAACGCGAATATATCTACCTGTCACTGGTTATTTCGTGGATAATCGGAGCACTGATTACAATCTTCTTCTATAAGAGAGGAAAATGGAAAACAAAAGCAATTAAATAAGATGTTAGACATCTATATTAAGAGGACAAAAAAGATATATCTTTTTTTGTCCTCTTTTTTTATGTCAAAAAAAAGAGTCCAAATACTGTATGAAATTAGGTTAATTTTGTGAAAGCATGCCGGAAATACATTTTATATAATGGAATCAAGTTAAGAGAGAAAAAAGAAAAGGAGAGAAACAGCATGAAATTAGGATTTGTAAGTGCAATTCTTGATACTTGGAGTTATGAAGAAATGATGGATTTTGCATCAGAGCATGGATTTGAATGCGTAGAAGTAGCCTGCTGGCCACAAGGCAAAGCAGAGAGAAGATACGCAGGGGTAAGTCACATAGATGTAGACAAAGTTCTTGCAGATGATGCGTATGCAAAACATATTCTTGACTACAGTAAAGAGAAAAACGTAGAAATTTCTTCGCTTGCATTTTATCCAAACACAATGGATGGAGATTTGGAAAAGAGAACTTCTGTAGTAGAGCATTTGAAAAATGTAATCCGTGCAAGCCATAAGCTTGGTATTGGTATGGTTACAACATTTATCGGAAGAGACCAGACAAAGAATATCGAAGAAAATCTGGAGCTTGTAAAAGAGGTTTGGCCACCGATCATCAAACTTGCAGAGGAAGAAAATGTAAAAATAGCAATCGAGAACTGCCCAATGTTATTTGGACCAGACCAGTGGCCGGGCGGACAGAATTTGATGACAACACCTGCTATATGGAGAAAAGTATTTGAGATTCTTGATAGCGATAATCTGGGAATCAATTACGATCCATCACATTTTGTATGGCAGATGATCGATTACATTAAACCAATTTATGAATTCAAAGATAAAATCTTCCACGTTCATTACAAAGATATCAAACTTTACAATGACCGTCTGAATGATTGCGGAATTATGGCATATCCACTTGATTTTATGTCACCAAAGCTTCCGGGACTGGGAGATGTGAGATGGGATAAATATGTATCAGCACTTACAGATATCGGATATGACGGATATACATGTATTGAAGTAGAAGATAAAGCTTTCGAAGGAAGCAAAGAAAAAGTAGAACAGTCTCTTGTATTAAGCCAGAGATATTTAAAACAGTACGTCATCTAATTAAAATTTAAATAAAAGGAGAAACAAAATGGGAAAATTAAGAATTGCAATCGTAGGTTGTGGAGGAATCGCAAATCAGAAACATATGCCATCTATCAAGGCAAATGCAGACAAAGCTGATATGGTAGCTTTCTGTGACATAATTCCTGAGCGTGCAGAAAAAGCCGCAAAAGAATATGGTGTAGAAGGTGCTAAAGTTTACACAGACTATAAAGAGATGCTTGCAGATACAAGTGTTGAATTCGATGTTGTACATGTATGTACACCAAACGTGGCTCACTGCCCGATTACAGTAGCAGCTTTCGAAGCCGGAAAACATGTAATGTGTGAGAAACCAATGGCTCACAATACAGAAGATGCACGTAAAATGATTGATGCATGGAAAAAATCAGGAAAGAAATTCACAATCGGATACCAGAACCGTTTGCGTGACGATACTCAGACATTACATGCATCTTGTGAGGCAGGAGAACTTGGAGAAATCTATTTTGCAAAAGCACATGCGCTTAGAAGAAGAGCTGTTCCTACTTGGGGCGTATTCCCTAACAAAGCCCTTCAGGGCGGCGGTCCTTTGATCGATATCGGAACACATGCACTTGATATCACACTGTGGATGATGAACAACTATGAGCCAGAATCAGTATCAGGACAGGTATTCTACAAGCTTGGACGTCAGGAAGATGGTCCTGAAGGAAATGTATTCGGACCATGGGATCCTAAGACATTTGAAGTAGAAGATTCTGCATTCGGTCTTGTGAAAATGAAAAATGGTGCAACAATTTATCTGGAAGCATCTTGGGCACTGAATGTACTGAAATCTATGGAAGCTTCTACAACACTTTGTGGAACAAAAGCAGGTGCTGAAATCCACCACGGAGGAAGCTACCCACAGGATGAACTGATCTACAATACAGTAGAGCATAATCAGTTAATGGAAAAAACAATCTCACCTGCAGGTGTTGTTGATTTCTTCGAAGGCGGAGCAGCAGCAGAGGCAGTTCGTGAGCAGGAGCAGTGGCTCAATGCAATCATCAATGATACAGATCCACTTGTAAAACCAGAGCAGGCATTTGTTGTAACACAGATTCTCGAAGGAATTTACAAATCAGCAGAGACAGGAAAAGAAGTATTCTTTGACTAAGATAAATATTGAGAATACCGGTATTTTTCAAGAGATATCGGTATCTCAGCTATAAATTAGGAAAGCGAGGAGTTAAAAATGGCTGGCAGACAGATTTATAATCCGGCTGGATTTAAAAATATAGAAGAAAACGGAAAGGTAACAGGTTACCAGTTCCAGTTCAAAGCACAGTATTACCGTGGAATCACATTGTCTATCATTCGCGATATCCAGATCAATGTAGACGGAGAAGATGTTAAAAGAGAAGACATTCGTTTCACAGTAAACGGAGAAACATTTACATTGGAAGAAATGCGTACAGTCGTAGATTCTGATTATCGTTGGGAGTTTGGTGATTATGCAACAGTATCTGTGATTAAAGAAGGTGGACTTGCAAAAGGAAATCATCACATTCATGCAAGACAGATTATTGCACCGTCATATATGCCATTCCAGATTGAAGCAGATTGTGACGCAGATTTCGTGATTGAATAGGAGGAACTTGAAGATGAGCTATGATATTAAAAGAAGTGTTTCCCTGTATAGTTATCAGGATGAATATTATGACGGAAAATTGGATCTTGAGGGATGCCTTAGAGAGACAGCTAAAACAGGAGCTACAGGTGTAGAGCTTCTTGCTGAACAGATGATCCGCAGATTTCCATTGCCGATCGAGACAGAAGAATTCAGAGCACAGTGGTTTGGCTGGCTTGAAAAATATGGACTTGAGCCATCTTGCTATGATGCATTTTTGGAAAACAAAATTTATGATAACCGTGTGTTAAGCCTTGGAGAGCAGATTAACATGATGAAGAGAGATATCCGTCTTGCTTCTATGATGGGATTCCCAACACTTCGTACACTGGTTTCTACACCAATGGATGTTATTGAAGGAAGCTTAGAGTACGCAGAAGAGAAAAATGTAAAAATCTGTCTGGAAGTACATGCACCATTCTCTTTGAATTCAGGATGGGCTGACGGATACATGGAAATGATTAAGCGTACCGGAACAAAATTCTTCGGATTTATGCCTGATATGGGAATCTTCTGTAAGAACATCCCAGATGTTGTAAGAGACAAAGCAAGAAGAATGGGTGCATCAGAAGAATGCATCAAGATTGTAGACGATGCTTATGCACAGCGTGTTGCGAAAGGATTTACAAAGATTAAATATGATCTGAACCTTGGAAAAGCAAATATGGAATATCGTATGGCAAACGGAATGAAAGAGATGATGGATGCTATCGAAGCAGCTGGTGGAAATGACGCAGACCGCTGGTACGGAAATATGTCATTTACATATTCTTGGTCTGAGCCACAGGATATTATCGACAATATTGATTACATTTACCATACACATGCAAAATTCTACAATGTTCACGAAGATTATGTGGAAACAGCAGTTGCAATTCCTGAAGTGATCGAGGCATTTAAGAAAGCCGGATATAAAGGATACTTAAGTTCAGAATATGAGGGCGGAGAGCATTTAAGAGATGTTGGTGTTGACAGTATTGAACAGGTACGTCGTCATCAGGAAGCTATGAGAAGAGCAATTGAAGGCTAGAAAAAACAGCTAGATTTAAGATTCAGAGGAGGGAAAACCCTTGTCTGAATCTTAGTCGTTAAAAATAACGAAAAAGAAGGATAGGAAATAGGAGGAATAAATAATGGAAACAATCAAATTAGGTATTGTCGGATTTGGATTTATGGGACACTGTGATGCTGATATGATGAGCACATTTGACGATAGCGAGATTAAACTTGTAGCGGTAGCAGATACAAACCCGGAGCAGTTGAAGGATGCACCAGAAGGTGTTGAAACATATAACAGCATTGAGGAAATGCTTGAAAAAGCAGATATCAATACAGTTATGGTATCTACTCCAAACCCAAGCCATCCAGAGATGGTAAAGAAAGCTGCAAAAGCTAAGAAAAATGTAATCTGTGAGAAGCCGGCAGCAATGAGTGTTGCACTTTTCGACGAAATGGTAGCTGCATGTAAAGAAAACGGTGTATTATTTACAGTTCATCAGCAGAGAAGATGGGATAAAGATTATCGTATCATGAAAGAAGTATATGATAAAAACATGGTTGGTGATATGTATGTGATCAAATCTCAGCTCTATGGTTTTAATGGAAATATGCATGACTGGCATGTATATCCTGAGATGGGCGGAGGAATGCTCTATGACTGGGGCGTTCATTTGATCGACCAGATGCTTGACATGGTAAAATCTGAAATCGTATCACTTTATGCAGATGTAAGAAATGTCATCAATGAAAATGTAGACGATTACTTTAATATCATTATGAAATTCAAAAATGGTGTAACAGCAGAGATTGAACTTGGAACATATTATCTGACACCAAAGCGTGCATGGTTTATCGGTGGTAATAAAGGATCTGCTATCATTGACGGATTTAACGGAGAAGGTAAAATTGTCCGTACTGCACACCTGCTTGAAAATGTACCTGGTAAGATTACAATGACAGCAGCCGGTCCTACAAGAAGCTTTGGCCCGGCAGCACCAGGACTTCTTCAGGAAGAGCCATTACCGGAAGTAGATGTAAACCACAGAAATTATTTTGAACATTTCTTAAAAGCATTTAATAAAGAGGAAGAAGTTGTTGTAAAACCAGAACAGGTCAGACGTGTATTGTGCGTGATGGATGCAGTACGTGAGTCAGCAAAAACAGGAAAAGCAATCGCATTTGAAGCATAATATTATACAGAGAGCAAAAAAAGTATCTTCTTTTTTGCTCTCTGTAATTTTTTAGCCAGAAGTAAAGACAAAAAAATAATGGTTTTTGGTATAAAAAGCAGTATATGATGATACGAAAACAAACTAAAATAAAGATAAATCAAAGAGAAATAAATCATAAAAGTGAGGAAAAAAACATGGCAGATTATGAAACACAGGTAGTAGTAATTGCAGGAGGTCCATCAGGATTATCAGCAGCTGTCCAGGCAGCAGAAGACGGAGCAGAAGTTATTGTTCTTGAGAAAGCAGCAGCAGTTGGCGGAGCAGCCAACATGGGAATGGGACCACTTGGTATCGGAACAAAATATCAGAAACAGCAGATGGAAGACGTAACAGTAGAAAAAGCATTTAACATGTTTATGGAATATACTCATTACAATGTAGATGCAAGACTTGTAAAACGTTACTTTGAACAGTCAGCTGAGACAATTGAATGGCTCGAAGATATGGGTGTTGAATTTGAAGGAGCTTATCGTTATTTCCCAAAATCAGAGCCAACATGGCATATCGTTAAAACAGATCAGGGAATTGGACCTAGAGCCGCATCATTCATGAATAAAGCTTTGTATGCAAGAGCTCAGGAATTAGGAGTAAAGGTACTTCTTGAGACACCTGCTAAAAAGATTATTATGAAAGACGGAAAGGTTGCAGGCGTCCTTGCAACAGATAAAGATGGCAAAGAAATCGAAATCGCTTGTAAAGCTGCAATTATTTGTACAGGTGGAGCCGGATGCAACAAAGAATTTATTGAAAAAGAGACAGGCTACAAACATGGTGTAGATATGTTCAACTTTGCTATTCCTGGAATCATGGGAGACGGTCTTCGCATGGCATGGGAAGCAGGAGCTGATCACCTTCCGGTAAGAATTGAGCAGGCAGCTGCAATCGAGGGTGTAGATGATCTTCCGGGAAGCGTTGGAAACATCATGGGACAGCCAAACTTGCTTGTTAACTTACAGGGTAAACGTGTTATGAACGAAGATCATATGCAGAATACAACATTCCTTTCAAATGTGTGTTCACATCAGAAAGGTAAAGTCTGCATCAGTATTGTAGATTCTTCAATTGCAAAATACTACATGAGAAATGGTGTAGATAACGTATCAATGGTTCGTCCTGATCCAGATGTATCTGATTTTGCAGATGCAATTAAGATGGCACAGGAGAACGGAAATGAAGGTTTATTTATCGCAGATACAATCGAAGAACTTGCAGAAAAAGCAGGAATCGATGTAGACAACCTTGTAGATACAGTAGAAGAGTACAATGACTTCTGCGATAGCGTAGATGAAGAATTCTTCAAAGATAAGAGATATTTAAGACCAATCACAAAGGCTCCATTCTATGGTGCAAGAATTCGTCCGGGCGGATATGGAACAGTTGGCGGAATCCGTATCAATGAGAATTGCGAAGCTTGTGATAAAGAATTTGAGCCGGTTCCGGGACTGTATGCAGCAGGAGCAGATGCTTGTAACATTTATGATGATAGTTATATGTTCTTACTTCCAGGAAACTCTATGGGATTTGCTGTTAATACAGGACGTATCGCTGGTATGAGTGCTGCTGAGTATGTTGAGGATGAAGACTAATTCCTAAGTAACCGCAAACAAATGATGACAGAATAGAAGATGAGCAGAAGCAGGTAATATAGCTTCTGCTCATCTGGGATAAAAGGATAATATTGGAGGAATTCAAATGAAAGAAACAGTAACAGATATTCTGAATCGTAGAAGTGTAAAAAATTATAAACCGGACCAGATTACAGATGAAGAACTGATGACTGTATTGAAGGCTGGAATGAATGCTCCTTCTGGTGGTAATAAACAGTCTCCAATTTTTATTGCAGTACAGAATAAAGAATGGATCAAGAAGCTTTGTAAATTAAATGCAGAGATTGCAGGAGCACCGGAAGGCTTTGATGTGTTTTATGGAGCACCAACCATTATTCTTGTACTGGCAGAAAAAGGTGTTGGCAGCCCGGTAGAAGATGGAAGCCTTTGTCTGGGGAATATGTTTAATGCAGCATATGCTCTGGGACTTGGTTCCAGATGGATCAATCGTATCCGTGAGACGTTTGAGACGGATCTTGGAAAAGAACTGTTAAAAGAAGCAGGATATGAGGGTGAGTATATCGGAGTAGGTTCTTGCATCCTTGGATATCCGGCAGATGGATTCCCGGGACCAATTGAAAGAAAACCAGATTACTTTAAGATCATAAAATAAGACATTAGAAAGTGTAGGAATAAAATCATGGAACAGAAAAATAAGGACGTGATTCAACCATGCTAGAAAAAACAAAACCAGTAAATAAGAAAAAAGTAGCAGTAAGTATCTTTTTTACGGCATTTGCATTTGGATTAAATATAGTAGGTATCTCTCCTGTGCTAGGAGTGATTAATGAAAAGTATCAACAATACGGCACAAGTGTGATCCAGCTTTTACAGACGATACAATATTTGCTGATTATGGTTGGTTCATTGATAATCGGATGGCTGACAACAAAGATTAGTAAAAAGAAAATAGTATTGTTTGGTCTTTGCGAGATTGGAATTTGTGGTATGTTACCATTTTTTTCAGATAGCTTCTGGATTCTTGTTCTATCAAGAGTATTGATTGGTTTTGGATTTGGTATTACAGGTCCAATGAATACGGCAATTGCTGCTGAATTAATACCGGAAGAAGAACGAGCCGGTTACATGGGACTTCATGTTGTTGGAATGGGAATCGGAACAATGGCAGGAAGCATGCTTGGCGGTACGTTGGCGGGATTAAATTATCAGAGTTATTACCTAGTGTATTTGATTCCATTTATTGCAATGGTTGCCGTTCAGACATTTTTGGTAGAGACTCCGCCGACAAAAACAGAAAAAGCATCGGATATGAAATTAAACAAGGTGGTGTATCTGATTTCATTTGCGTCCTTTGTACATACATTATTTATCAATGCCTATAGTACAAACATAGGAATTTATATTGCAGAGAATATTTCAAACAATCCGGGACTGGCAGGTATGGTAACATCTGTGAATGCAGCATTTGCACTTGTGACAGGAATGTGTTTTTCAAAAATATCTGCAAAACTAAAAAATTTTACACTGCCATTTTCAATTCTGACTGCAGCAGTCGGATATGGACTGGTACTGACAGTACATGGAATGGTGGGAGTATTGATTGTAAGTGCTCTTTGCGGAGTGTCATTAAGTTGTTTTATGGCAACCGGATCTTATCTGCTTTCAATTTCTGTTGAGCAGGAAGCGGTAGCAAAGGCAAGCGGAGTATTTTCAATCATTGGGGGAATCGGCGGATTGATAGCACCGATTTTTATGGGAAATGCCGCAAAACTTACATTGGGTGAAAATACAGCAAACAATCAGTTTATGATTGCATTTTTCGGAATGCTGATTTTCGGAGTAATCGCAACAGTGGTTATGATGAAAAAAAAGGAGAATAAGTAAAGATGAAAAAATATGGATTTGGTGTTGATATCGGAGGAACAACATGTAAGATTGGTCTTTTTGATATGAACGGAACAATTTTAGAAAAATGGGAAATTAAGACAAATACAGAAAATCACGGCGCAGCAATTCTGGATGATGTTGCAGCAGCTGTGTTAGCTAAGATGGAAGAAAAGGAAATTGCAAAAGAGGATGTTCAGGGAATCGGACTTGGAGTACCGGGACCGGTTGATAGTGAAGGAACAGTTCATAAATGTGTCAATCTTGGATGGGATGTTATCAATGTAGAAAAAGCTTTAAATGAGAAGACAGGACTTCTTGTAAAAGCAGGAAATGATGCAAATGTAGCAGCTCTGGGTGAAATGTGGCAGGGCGGTGGAAAAGGCCATCAGAATGTTATTATGGTAACACTTGGAACAGGTGTCGGTGGAGGTATCATCGTAGATGGTAAGATTATCGCAGGTTCGCACGGAGCAGGAGGAGAGCTCGGACATATTCATATGAATGATGATGAGACAGATACATGCGGATGTGGGAATAAAGGCTGTCTGGAGCAGTATGCATCAGCAACCGGAATCGTCCGTATGGCAAAGAAGCAGCTTGCAAAAGAAACAAGAGATACAAAGCTGACAGCATTTGAAACTTTGACAGCAAAAGATATTTTTGATGTTGCAAAAGAAGGGGATGAAGTAGCGCTTGAACTTGTTGACGGACTTTGCACAATGCTTGGAACAGCTCTGGCAAATGTCGCAGCAGTGGCAGATCCTGAGATATTTGTTATCGGTGGCGGAGTATCCAGAGCTGGGGATATTCTGATTAAAGGAATCCAGAAGAAATTTGAAGAAAAAGCATTCCATGCATGCCGTGCAACAGACATTTCACTTGCAACACTTGGAAATGATGCCGGAATGTATGGTTGTGTAAGATTATTATTTTAATAAAAACAGGAAAGAATTTATAGGATTCAATTAAAATTTGACAATTTCAATACGATATAAGGTTATGAAAATAAAGGAGGAAATTATGGCAGTCATTACAATTGATGGGAAAAAAATTGAAGTCCCAGAAGGTAAAAATGTCCTGGATTGTGCGTTGGATGCAGGCATTTATATCCCACATCTGTGTCACCATAAAGATTTGAGTCCACTTGGCTCATGTCGTATGTGTGTAGTAGAAGTAGAAGGTCAGGAGGGCGTAACAACTTCTTGTACATTGAAAGCAAAAGATGGAATGAACATCACTACAAAGAGTGATGAACTTGAACGTCTTCGTATGTTAGCATTGGAGCTGCTTCTTGCAGGTCATCCTGAGGACTGTTCAACATGTCCGAAATATGGTAACTGCGAATTACAGATGCTGATCCAGTATATCGGACCAAAAACAGGACGTTTGAAAATGCGTACAAAAGGTTTCAAACAAAATGAGGAAAATCCATTGATCATTCATGATATGAATCGTTGTGTACTCTGTGGTCGTTGTGTGCGTGCATGTAACGAACTGCGTGGAGTAAAAGTACTTCAGTATCAGAAAAAAGATATGGAAACATATGTAGGAACGGTACATAACAAATTGTTAAAAGATGCAGATTGCCGTTTCTGTCAGGCTTGTGTAGAAGTCTGTCCAACAGGTACAATCCGTGACAAACTGATGAATTCTGAGGTGAAGAAAGAGGATGCGGTAGTACCATGCCGTCATGCATGTCCTGCGCATACAGATATCCCTCGTTACATCAGACATGTGAAAAACGGAGAATATGATGAGGCAGCAGCCGTTATTCGTGAGAAAGTTCCATTCCCTAAAGCATTGGGATATATCTGTAGCCACGTATGTGAATTACAGTGTAAGAGAAAAGAAGTCAGTGATCCAATGGCTATCCGTGACATCAAACGTTATGCAGCAGAGCATGATACAGGCGCTTACTGGAAAGGCAAAGGAAAACAGCTTGCAGATACAGGCAAGAAAGTATGTGTTGTAGGAGCAGGTCCGGCAGGTCTGACAGCAGCATATTATCTGAGAAAACAGGGATATGACGTAACATTGAAAGAAGCTCTTCCAACAGTTGGTGGTATGATGGCTTATGGAATTCCTGCATATCGTCTTCCAAGAGAAATCATTGCAGAAGAAGCTAAAGTAATTGAAGAGCAGGGCGTTAAGATTGAAGTAAATGCAAAGGTTGAGAAGCCGGTAGATCTGCTGAATGAATATGATGCAGTATTGATGACAATCGGTGGACATAAAGGCGTTCGTCTCCCAATGGAAGGAAGCGACCTTGACGGAGTAATTTTAAATGCAGATTTCTTACGTAACTGCAGTATGGGACAGGAAACAGGTATGGGCAAACGCGTCATCGTTCTCGGTGGCGGAAACGTTGCATTTGACTGTGCAAGATCTGCAAAACGTCTTGGAGCAGAGGAAATTCATCTGGCATGTCTGGAAGCAAGAGAAGTTATGACAGCCGATGATGAAGAAATCGAACAGGCAAAAGAAGAAGGAATCTTCGTACATCCTGCACAGACTTTTGAAAGAATCACAGGAACAGATCATGTAACAGGTGTCGATTTCATGAATGTAAAATCCTTTACTTTTGATGAAAATCGTCGTGCGATCATTGAAAAAGAAGAAGGTTCAGAACATCATATCGATGCAGATACCGTTATCTTTGCAGTAGGTCAGAGACCTGATATTACAGAGGAAGCAGGTCTGGAGCTTGGAAGAGCAAACAGTATCGCAGTAAAAGATATTGAACATGATAAAACAACTTCTGTAGAAGGAATCTTCGCAGCAGGAGATGTTATTTATGGTACAAAATCTGTTATCATGGCAATCGAATCAGGAAGAGAAGCAGCTTCTCAGATTGATAAATATCTCGGCGGAGATGGAGACATTTCCGAAGTGCTTGCTCCTGAGCAGAAAAAAGAAGCTTATATCGGACAGTGTCCGGGATTTGGATATGAAGAAAGAAAACATACACAGGTTGATCCTGCCGAATGTAGAAGTGATAACTTCAAATTGTTTGACCACGGAATCTGTGATGCTGATATTTGTGCAGAAGCCGGAAGATGTCTCCAGTGCGACTTGCGTCTGCAGATTTCCAGACCAAGTCTTTGGGGTGATTTCGTAGAAAATAAGGAGGCCGAATAAGATGAGTGCATTAGAAAACGCAAAAAATACAAGCAGTCAGGATGTCCTGAACAAAATTCAGGAAGCAAATCTTTCTGAATATGGCTTATATGCTCAGCCACTGTTCGACCGCCTGATGGCAGCAAAAACAGAAAGTGCAGAGGAACAAAAAGAGCTTGGTGTTATTGCTGCATTAAATAATGCAGATACAGACCATGCATTACTGGCAGTATTAAAAGAATATCCAGAGCAGGTAATGGAAGGTATTTCCATTGCTGCTTATGCATTGGAAACAGAGAAAAAATCTTTGCAGATTCCGGAAGAAGAAACAGAACTTCTTGAGAGTCTGAAAGAAACAGCAGAGAAATATGGAGTAGAGCTTGTAAGTGGCATCGTAAATGTACGTGCAGCAAAAGGAAGTGCACTGCTTCACATTGTAACAGTGAAGAATCTTGCGGATTTATTTGACGGATGCTATGAAGATGGTGTATATGTATCTGTAGATGGTGCGCTTCTTCAGAAAGTTGCAGCAGATAAGAAAATTGCAGAATTGATAGATACAGACGATGTGAAAGCATTGTATTTCGGATACGAGTATCATGCTCCGGAAGCTGCTGATATGACAGTAGGTGAAGCCGGAATTACAAATGGTGTAGTTCGAGTGCTCACAAGCAAAAATTGTATTGTACAGGAATGTCAGAAAGAACTTCTTGCTTCTAGAAAAACAAGTTGTGGAAAATGTGTATTCTGCCGTGAAGGACTGATTCAGTTAGACCACATGCAGAAAGAAATCACAGAAGGAAGAGGAAAAGCTGAGTTTATCGATTTGACAAAAGAAATCGGTGAAGCAATGTGCTACTCTACACCATGTTCTATGGGACAGGTATCAGCCAAAGCTGCCTTAAGTGCAACTGAGTTGTTCACAAAAGAATATGAAGAACATATTAAAAAGAAAAACTGTCCTGCAGGAGCTTGTACTTCTTTTGTTAACATTTATATTGATCCATCTCTTTGTAATGGTTGTGGAGAATGTATGGATGTATGTCCAAAAGATTGTATCGAAGGAAAAGCAAAATATATTCATATGATCGATGATTTCGATTGTACAAAATGTGGTAAATGTATGGAAGTTTGTGATGAGGATGCAATTGTACAGACAACCGGTAAATTACCAAAACTTCCAAACAGATTAACAAAAGTTGGTAAATTCAGAAAGAGATAAAGAGAATAAAGACAACCTTCAATTACTTGATTCAACATAAAAAAATGAGGTCGGATAAAAAATATATCCGGTCTCATTTTTTTGTTAATTAGAATAAGTTCATTTTTGTTCTTCGTAATAACTAAGGACAAAAAACAACGTATAAAAATTGCTCTAATATAACAAAGAAGATTTGAAATAGGATGTTTATATAGGAGTTTTGAACAAAAAGTTACATAGAGGATAAAAGGAAAAAACAATATAATGATACATAGAATCACTGGGAGGAATGAAGGATGGATACGACAAGAAAATTAATGCAGTTTCATTTTATTGCAAATGCAGAAACAGCAACACATTATCATCAGAATCCGGAAATGTTTTATGTACTTCGTGGAAATCTGGATATCAAGATTGATGACAAAACATATAAAATGCAAAGCGGAGACATTGTTCTTATTAACGCGAATAAACGACATACAGTAATTGGGAATGAAGAACTTCTAGGGGCAAGGTTTGAGATAGATTTTCATTTGCTGGCAGAATATATGGGATCAATGCAATTGTTATTCTGGTGCAATACAGTTGCAGACCGCAATCATGCATATAGCAATCTTCGCAGATTGCTGGATCGTATTCTGACAAGATATTTTGAAAAGGACGATAAGAGTGCACTGTATTTAAATGCATTGTATTTTGAAACGTTGTATGTGTTGACAAGCAATTTCCTTGTGAAAGCAGATGATATCAGATTAAATCTGGAAGATTCACAGGATCGACTGAGAATACGGCAGATTCAAAATTATGTACAGGCAAATTATCAAAGCCAGATTAGTTTAAATGACTTAGCAGATAAATTGTATTTGTCAAATGCATATTTATCTAAATATATAAAAAAGAATTTAGGAATGACATTTATGGAATATCTGAATAATGTACGTTTATTTCATGCAGTGGACGAGTTGATGTATTCAGACAAAAATCTGACGCATATAGCTTATGATAATGGATTTCCGACGTCAGCATCTTTTACAAAAGCATTTCGTGATGTATATAAGGATTCTCCGAGTGAATATCGAAAAAAGATGCAGGAAGAAAATAATACGCAAGAAAAAGAAATTAAATTACAGGAGGAAGAAGAAAGCCGGATATTAGAATACTTGAGATTTCGTGAGAAAAAGGAAAGTCCACAATCGACAAAGGAAAAGGAATATGTAACAGACGCTAAAAAAATCAAAGGAACATACACGGACTGCAGCAAGGCAATCAGCATCGGTGACGGATATATATTACTGCAGTCAGAGGCACAGAATCAGGTGGAAAAGCTACAAAAACAGACAGGAATGAAATACGCAAGAATCTGGAATATTTTATCGAAGGAGCATTGTTTCAGTGAGAAAGACGGATATAATTTCCGAAAGCTGGATCAGGTGTTAGATTTCCTTCTGGATCATCATTTGAAACCATACTTGGAGTTGGGGAGTAAGCCAAGTCTGTTTATGTATACTCCGGAAAGAAGTATTAATATAGAAGAAACAAAAACAAGTGTTTTTGATTTTAATACGTTTTCTGAAATTATCCAGGAATTATGTGTGCATCTGGTCAATCGCTATGGCGTGGATGAGCTGGAAACCTGGTATTTTGAATATTGGAATGACCCGTCTTTACGTAGCTTTGAGCCGGACGGAGAGTATTATCAGCGGTTTGATCTTTTGTATCAGACAATGAAAAAATATTCGGAAGAAATTTCTGTGGGTGGAGCCGGATTTATATTGGGATATGAAAGTATGGTTTGTAAAAATATTTTTGAAATATGGAGAGAGCGAGAGATTCATCCGGATTTTTTGTCTTTCTGTTCATTTCAATATATTGCGTTGATAGAAGCAGGGGAAAGAATCGGCAAGAAGTCCATTGATTCCGAGTACATTTCCAACCAGATACAGATTATGAAATTAATTATGCAAGAAGCAAAATTTGAAATTCCAGAGCTTCACATTGATGAGTGGAATTTTACAATTTCCAACCGAAATATATTGAATGACAGTTGTGAACAGGGGGCATACATTTTAAAAAACTGTATTGATATGAATGGTCAGGTTGATATTATGGCGTATTGGCATGCATTGGATCTTTATTCAGATTATTATGACACAGATACTGTTTTAAATGGAGATTCAGGGCTGATATCGAGAGATGGTATCTGTAAGCCGTCATTTTATGCGTTTCAGTTTATTAACCGACTGCGCTCTAAAGTGCTGGGAAAATACGAAAATGCAATTGTGACGACAAATGGACGTAATCATTTTGTAATCGCATGTCATAATTACAAAAGTCTGTCGTCCAGATATGTCTTTACTGATGAAGATGAGATACAACTGGAAGACATTGAACAGTATGTTGAAGATGTTGAACCGATTAAATTGAATTTTACAATTCAGAATGTACAAAATGGAAAATATCTTGTTAAAACATATCGGGTAAACAGAGCAAGCGGAAGTGTACAGGACCTTTGGAAAAATCTGGATTATTCAAAGGGTCTTATGCGAGATGAAGTAGAGTATCTAAAGAGTAGTGCAATTCCAAGTATCGAGATGAAAACAATAGAAGTAGAAAACGGTGAGTTGTGTCTTGCAAATGATCTGGAAATGCAGGAAATCCGTTTGATTGATATTCAGTATCAATATAATGTATGAAATATGAAAGAGGAGGTCAAGAAAAATGAGGTTTGGCTTGCCTCTTTTTTTATTTGTCACAAAGATGAAAGCAAAAATTATTGAATGATTTTTGCTTTTTGACTTTTTGAAGAAAAAATTATGACAAAATATTGAACGAAGATAGGATGGTTCTGGGAAAGCCGGAAACATTTAAAAAAGTTAAAATAAACTCATCAATTAAGAGATGGAGGAACAATATGAAAGTATTAGGAATTTCTTTTGGAAGAAAAAACCAGAGAAGTGATGTCATGGTTAAAGAAGCCTTATTTGCAGCAAAAGCAGCAGGCGCAGATGTTCAGTTTATTAATACTGTAACATTAGATATCGGACATTGCCGTGCATGTGATTACTGTAGTAGAAACAGAGACAAAGGTGCTACAGAAATTCACTGCTGTATGAAAGATGATTACCACATTCTGGAAGAAGCTTGTCTGGAAGCAGATGGAATCATTATCGCAGCTCCTGTATATGCAGTAGGTATTGTAGGACAGTTCAAAAACTTTGTAGATCGTTTTGGACCATCCCATGACAGAGCAGCGTTGATCGAAGAAAACAAAAAACGTATTGCAGAAGGTAAATCAGAAGATGAATTACTTGACCCAAGATATTTTAAAGACAGATATGTTGGATATATTTCAGTCGGCGGAGCGCAGACTCACAACTGGGTATCATTGGGACTTCCAATGTTAGATTTATTTAGCTTCTCGTTCTGCATGAAATGTGTAGGACATGTAGATGCTTATGATCAGGGAAGAACAGGACATCCTCTGTTTGATCCGGCACTGATGCAGAAATGTGCAGACCTTGGTAAAGCAGTAGCAGAATCTCTCGGAAAACCATATGATGAAGTCGATACATGGGTTGGAGAAGAAGGCGTATGTCCTGTATGTCACAATCCATTGCTTAGCATGAATGGAACAACTCACGTAGAATGTCCAATCTGTGGTATCTGGGGAACATTGTCCGTAGATGGGGACAAGGTAAATGTAGAGTTCTCAGAAGAAGAAAAGAACAGAGCAAGAAACACAACAATTGGTATTTACGAGCATTACAATGAAATTCAGAACATGATCGAGGTATGTGTTCCAAAATTGGTTGCCAATAAAGATACACTTCCAAAGATGATGGAAAAATACAAAAACTTTGATAAAGAAATCGAATCTATGTAATAAAAAGCTACATAGATTGCTGCCATAAAACCGGCAGAGGGTAGGAGATCAAAATGGGTGAGAAAAAATTAAATGAATACGGTATGACACCGTTAACAGGTAAACACTACTTTGTATACGGTCTTGGTAACTTTGCATCACAGCTTTCATGGACAATGGTAAGTACATATCTTTCCATTTTCTATACCGATGTATTCGGTCTGGGAACCGGTGCAGTAGCACTTTTGATGCTGATCGCAAAGGTATGGGATGGAATCAATGACCCAATGATGGGAACCATCATGGAGCGTACGCATACAAAACACGGAAGATTCAGACCTTACATTTTTGTAGGAGCTATTTTCCTTGTAATCTTTACAATCCTGACATTCACAGTACCGGGATTTAGCAGCACAGGTAAGTTAATCTACGCATACATTACATACATTGGTTTGGGTATGTCTTACACAATGACAAACGTACCATACCTTGCATTGCCTGTAGTTATGACACGTGACCCTAAAGAAGTTAACAAATTAAATGCAGCTCAGATGATGGGTATGACAATCGGACAGATTATCTTGAACCTGTTTGTATTAAAACTTGTTCTCTGGTTTGGTAAAGGAGATCAGGCAGCAGGATATCATTCAACAGCTATTTTACTTGCAGTTATTGCCCTTCCTATGTTCTGGGCAGTAGCAATCCTTTCAAAAGAAAGAATTACTGTTAAGAAAGAAGACCAGGGTAAAGTAAGTGATGGTCTGAAAATGGTATTCAAAAACAAAAACCTTATGTGTGCAATGTTATACAGCTTCTTTAACATGTTCGGTATGTTAGGACGTATTTCAGTAGCAGTTTACTTCTATTTGTATTGCGTACAGAACTTCGCATTTATCACAATTTTTATGATGATGCAGATGATCGTCGGAACAATCATTATGCCATTTACACCAAAGGTAATTGAGAAGCTTGGAAAACGTAATACAGCAATCCTTTCAATGGTTATTCAGGGTGTTTCATTGATCGTACTGTTTGTAGGTCCTTATGAAAATATCGTATTTGATTTTATTGTATTGATTGTATATGGTCTTGGATATGTTGCAGGTCCATGTGGAGCTGGTATGATGGTTGATGCAATCGACGATTTTGATGATAAATATGAAGCACGTAACGATGGTATGGCATTCTCATTCCAGGGATGTGCTATTAAAATCGCAACAGCTATTGCAAACTCATTGTTCCTGGTTGTTATGGGAGCATTCGGATATGCCGGTGGAGTTGATATGACACCACATATCCAGACAGGTATCAATATTGCAGCAAACCTTCTTCCTGGAATTGTATTCTTCGTAGGAATTATTCCACTTCTGATCTATGACCTGGATAAACCGGGACATATGGAAGCTGTAAGAGAAAGACTTGCAAAACGAGATGCAGCTAAGAAAGCAGCTACAAATTAGAAATTCTATTTATTAAATTATACGGGACGTATGTAAAGATGTTACATACGTCCTATGTTTTTTTGACATACATATGACATGAAAGAGAAATTGTTCTTATATAAAAACTTGCAATATTTATATTTGAGGTAGATAATATCAGAGACGAATTTAGCAAAAACAAAGGGGATGACATAAAGTGAAACAACAACACATGTTTTCAAATCAGATGATCGCGGCGATTCTTGTTCCGGTAATATTGGAGCAGCTGTTGAATTCGGTTATGGGAACTGCAGATACAATGATGGTAAGTAATGTTGGTTCGGCAGCAATATCGGCGGTGTCGTTAGTTGATTCAATTAATGTGCTGGTAATACAGGCATTTTCCGCTCTGGCAGCAGGTGGAGCGATTATATGTGCACAGTATATCGGACAGAAGAATAAAGAGCGGGCAAATGAGTCAGCACGTCAGGTTTTATTTATCATCACAGCAATTTCAATCGTAGTCAGTCTGATCTGTCTTATTTTCCAGAAGCCGTTATTAAGAGTAATCTTTGGTTCAGTTGAAGCAGAGGTTATGAGAGCTTCGGAAATATATTTCTTCTACACAGCATTATCATTTCCATTTATTGCGGCATATGATGCAGCGGCATCCATCTTCCGCGCACAGGATAATACCAAAGGACCGATGATCATTTCGATGATTTCCAATGTAATGAATATTGTGGGAAATGCAATTATGATATGGGGCTTTCATATGGGTGTTGCAGGTGCAGCAATTGCTACGTTAGTTTCACGTATCTTTTGTGCAGTTGTAGTACTGATTCAGTTAAGAAAAGACAGACAGCCAATCGTAGTGAGAGATTATATGAAAATACGTCCAAACTGGAGTATGATACGAAGGATTCTTGGAATCGGAATTCCATCCGGCGTGGAAAACAGTATGTTCCAATTAGGAAAACTGGCAATCCAGTCAACGGTATCAACTCTCGGTACAGCGGCAATCGCAGCACAGGCTATGACTAATATTTTGGAAAATCTCAATGGTATTGCAGCAATCGGCGTTGGTATAGGACTTATGACAATCGTAGGTCAATGTATGGGAGCCGGAAGAAAAGACGAAGCGGTTTATTATATAAAGAAATTGTGTGTGATCGCGGAAGTTATTATTATTGTAAGCTGTCTGACAGTATTTGCGTTGACAAAACCGGTTACAATGCTAGGTGGAATGGAAAGAGTAAGTGCAGATATGTGCTTCCATATGGTGATGTGGATCACAATTGTAAAACCATTTGTCTGGGTTTTGTCATTTATTACGGCATATGGTTTACGTGCAGCAGGAGACGTGAAGTTTTCAATGATTACATCCTGCATTACGATGTGGGCATGCAGATTTTGTCTCTGTGTATTCTTAATCCAAGTTATGGGATTTGGACCGATGGGAGTCTGGATCGGTATGTTTGCGGACTGGACTGTTCGTGGAATTATATTTACCTGGAGATTTCATAGCAGGAAATGGCTGGAGTATAAGGTTATTTAATATAAAAAGAAAAACAGCTTCCCGGTGTTTGTGCCGGGAAGCTGTTTTTATAATTATGAGAAAGAGCGCTAAATTATAAAAAGTTTTGGACGATTTTACATTCCGTCTTTGAGGATATCATGGTCTCTGAGTACCTTTTCAATAACATTTCCTTTGACAAGCTTCAGAAGCGGCTTTTTGAGTGCATTAAGCGGACCAGGAAGCGGAATTTCCAGTGGAGATTTTCCATCCATAAGCTTTACACTGCTGTCGAGAAGTTCACGGATATCATAAACACTTCCCCATACTTCAGGAACACCTCTGTCGACTTTGAGAAGTCCATAAACAGCTTCCATAGCAGTACGTACAGAATACTCTGTTG